>Ga0209108_10000045_pt1 | contig 49859 bp, 62 predicted proteins | sample Rifsed10ft1_FD_184003 | JGI IMG/M metagenome (GOLD analysis project Ga0209108, IMG submission 184003) | Soil microbial communities from Rifle, Colorado, USA - sediment 10ft 1 (version 2) | ecosystem: Environmental > Terrestrial > Deep subsurface > Rock core/Sediment | place: Rifle, Colorado...
GCGGCGGGTATACTCTGGATAATACGATAGTAACAACGCCGCTAAACGGTTTTTATTCTTAGGTCTATGAGCGAGCTATAGGCGAGCGAATGGCTCTTTCTTAGATTATAGTGATTGATAAGGGTACAGTAGAGCGGGGTATGATATATTTAGAGACGTACCTGGACAACCGCCTTTCATACTCTATATTAGCATTAGACTTGGTACTTAGACTGGTACTAGCATCGCCAATGAAGGAGCTATGGTCAGACAACACACTCTTACTCCCTACTCCAAGGACCAGGGCGGGGCATCCAACTCTGCACATATACACACATACACACACACACAGTAACCTACAATGTGCGGCGGGCTTATTACCCTGACCATCCAACCCTATTCGATCGATTATGGGGGGTAGGTACCATGAGGGGGGCGGTGTGTATGGGTGCGTGATCTGGCTTATTGGTAACATATTACGGTTTATTCGGTATTTGGGCGGACTACCCCTTACGTTCCTCTGAGACCCAAATTACCATGTTGCGGCCTTTTTCGTTAACTATTTGAGGGCGGGGTCGAACTATGGAATTTGGGTCCCATATTGGGTAATATAAGTTCGTACTTGACACAATTACCGAAGTATGATACTCTATAAGTATAGGAGAGATAGATGAGCAAACTTTTTGACCGCTATTTCGACTGGCTCTTTTCTGATGATCGATCCACTCTTACTGTTATAATGCTGATATTCCCTACCCTCTTGGGGTTACTTTTCCTGACACTTTTGCCAATCGGCATTGTCGTAGCGATCGGCGCAGGGGTACTGGCGATAGTGGGGACCTGGATAGGATATTAACATGGATCATCACCCAAGAGTCCGAATTCGTAAGTCCAACTATGGGGATTGGATGGTTGAAGAATGGGCCTACTCCAGTTGGAAAGACACAAAAGACTGGGTACGTTCTGCGGAGTACTCGGGAATGTTTGCAAAGACTCGTGCTTATAACGACTATAACGAACGACTAGAAAGATTTGGAAGGGCAACAAAATCCCAGTCTGCTGTGTGGCATGTAGTGGAGGAACAATGAGCCACTGGACACCCGGATTAGTTCGCAGATTTCATGTTGAGAATGGAGTGCTGCCAAAGATCGTAGCCGGTGATACTTTCCATTTTCGTAGTGCTCATTGGGGTCATCCACACAACGGAATTATCCAACAAGACCTGGACGCGGCGGCTGTGCTCAACATGGCCTCTATTGGCTGTGATCCAATAGATAGTTCTGCTACTGAGTGGTGGCAGACGGTATTGGCGGTGGTGGCTACTTTGGCTATGTTCTTGGGGCCGGTCATCTTGGCAACAATCTGGTTAAGATAGGAGAGATAATGAGAACCTTTACTATTATCCAAAAAGATGCGGCGGAGCGAGATATACTTATTGATCCTCTTAGGGGCAGTTATGAGGGGGTAGACATCGAATATAACTCTCTTGGAATGAAGTGGGAGCGCGGCGGGTATCAGTATGGTTTTTGGTTAGAATATGCGGAAGGGCATTTCTTTGAAGCACTTCAGGCGCTTATTGACTATTATATACTAAACCCAGAAATAGAGTCGTTAGACAGTCCGAGCTTCGATGGGCCAATAGCGAGGATCGAGTAGTATGGATTGGTATGCTTTATGTCCAATCTGTCAGGGTATTGTGTTGCCAAACGTTGGGCATATATGTTCGACATACAATAACAGTAACGTGATGTCGGGGACAGAAGAATATTCGGATACCGAACGATTGGCCGAAATAGATCGCAAATTAGATGTGATTATTAGGTGGATACAGTCACAATGAAGAAACCACGACTTGTCTATATAAAGTGGCGAGACCCCGTTTCTTTAGTTGCATGGGCAACAGAGAAGGAAATCTTAGAGTGGGCCGCAGCGGCAGCTATGGATGGGGGAATGATTGAATCCGTAGGTTGGATTTTCTTTGTATCAGACAACTATGTAGTTTTTGCCCCGCATCGGGCACTTGGAGCAGACCAAACGGATCAACCCAATATGTCCGATGCACATAAGATACCCCTAACGAACATCCTGGAAGTCCGAACACTGTCGATTGGAGACAAGTGGAACGGCTGGAGACCAAAATGAGCAAGAAAAAAATAGAACCCATTAAGAAGTTTCTTTTTCCAGATAAGACAGATCAGCCGTTTGATACTTGGAACGAGATTTGGCTGGCTTGGATTGGGATAATGCTAACTTCATTGGTGATTATAGCTATTTTGAGTATGCTAAAGTAATGAATATTTATGCAGTTGATTTGGATAGCCCCGGCCAGTGGCGAGAAGCGGAACGTCGATTGGCTGTTCTCCTGCAAATGGGCGCTGTTGTAGACGCTGCCGAGTGTATATGTCCTAAATGTAGTAGATATATGGGGCATCACCATAGAGAATATTGGGAAGACTCCCGGCCAAGATGGGCAACCCCAGTATGTCCGAGCGGTGAACGAGATTTTGGTGGATTTATAGATCATACGAGGCATAAATGAAAACCGTTCAAATCAATTTTGACTTTACCCGCCCTGAAATTCGCATTCCAGGTGCTGATTTTTGGTCTTGCAATGGTCTGCATGTCCTTACGGAGCCCGTGGGCATAGTTCCGAATGCTTGGTTTCAGATACACCGGCTGGAAGATTTGCAAAAAGAGAAGCAAGAGCACCTTGATTGGCTCTTTTCCGAGCATAGTTTTCCAATCTTAGTGCAACCAGAGGTAGAAAAGGCATACGCTGATAATCCAGAGTTCAATTTTTGGGCACTACCGCTAGTAGAACTGGATCATTTGTGGCGTTGGCCGTTTCCAGTGGGCTATTCTTGTACTTTCTCATACCAAATGGCCATGGCGATCCTCTTAAAGTTCAATACGATTGACATTTCCGATGTTCGACTATCTTCTTTACGTGAAAAGAACCTCGAAGCCCCAAATGTACTGCTTTGGGCGGGTGAAGCACACCGCCGGGGCATCGAAGTCTTACTTTCTGATGAATTTTGCTATCCGTTCAAGTATGGACAGGTAGAAAGATTGACAGATATTCCGTATTGGGCAAGTACAGAGGTTGTTAATGATATGTTCCCGGGCTGGAGCAGGGAAACTCGCGCGTTCTTCAGTGAATACCAGAAAAAGCACTCACAATGGGAGGGAGAACGCAATGAACGATGGCAACAGACAAGACAGAATATCGCTGAAAGAAACTCTGCAGTGGGTCACGGTTAGTTTACTGCCCCGTTGGTTGATAGAATGGTGTTTAATTCGGGCGTGGGCGGAGTTTAAACCAGAATATACTTGGGAGCAACATGAAACCGTTTCATATTGGCGTGTGTACGCCCGATGGATGGGGGATAGACATAATAGTGAAGATGACTGAGGGGGCCGGCTTTGGTAATATCCTTTATCTTCAGTTACCTAAACTCTATCTGAGCTTCTTATTTCTAGTGTTCGTCATGCAGATCACGATCGGAGATATCCGGGAGGAACGCGATGCCGCCATCAAAGCCATCGGAGGGTCTGAGCGTTAGTTATCTCGTAAATCACCTAGAAGATGGGTGGAGTACGATGAGTGCCCAATGGGAAAAGAATGGACATCCTGTTGGAGTGTTTGTTAAATATGGCCCTAATGTGAGCCATAGATATGCCTATTCTGTTCTTCAGCAAGGCGTATGGCGAGGAATGCAGGACCCGGATAAATTTGATATTAGCAGAGATAAGTTCTCAACCCCGGATGGGAATCCAGAACCATTTGCCATCCTTACAATGGAACCAGAGGTACCTAATGCCAAAGACTAGTGCACCCTACGATTCACCCGCCGGAAAGAAATGGTGTGCAAGACATAATGGGGGCAAGGGAGCCTTCTTGCCTGTTGATCGTTTTCCACCAAAGTATGGTTATTGCTTCGATTGCAAGCGAGAATACCAGCGAGAATGGGATAAGACCGTGCGAGTCCGGCCCGAGAAAGTTGCCGTTCCAGAGGCCCGGTTGTCTAAGTCTCAGACGACTATTATCATCCACCTGCCTAATGATGAGAAGGGTCGGAATTTAACTCGAATGGTTTTAGAGCATTACCCAGAAGGAAATTCTTATTTATGAGTCCGCGTTACATCCCCAATTTTCAGGGAAATTTGTATGCAACTTTGGACTTCATTGGGCGATTATACACTGGAGATCACATAGAAGTTGGAACTAGGCATGGAGCTAGTGCCCTAAAGGTAGCTGTAGCCCGCCCACTGGGAAACATATACTGTATTGATCCTCTAGAAAATCAGATGTTTAATCAAGAATACGGAAATGCGTCTGAAACAGGACATTCTGCAACACTTACTGCGATAATAGAGCGAGAAGGATTTGCAGATAGAATAAGGTTAATTCAGACATATTCTCAACCCTGGCCCTTACCGCCAGAACAAAGATTTGTTACTGGTTTAATTGATGGCTGTCATATTCACCCTGTTCCCATGTGGGATTGGGATGCTATGTGTAAAGTTGTAGACAATGCCATAGTTCTTGACAATGTTGATCTTCCTGGGCTTATTGGATGTCTTACTCGAATTCGTATGAATCCTGAATGGTTACTTAAAAGTACTAGTAAAAGGACAGCTATAGCATGGAAACTGCCGTTATAATCTGCAATGGGCCGTCCCTTAAGGCGGTTCCCAATGAATGGCTAGATCGATTCTACACCTTTGGGGCGAATCGGGTATTCTTGAAGTATACTCCGAAGCATATGACCGTTGTGGACGTTAAGATGGTTCATACCGCCAAACTTCAGAAAGAAATGGTGGTTGGATTGGCCGGGGCAGAGGAAGTCTGTCTTTCTGTTGATTCTTCAAAGATGCTGGCTAAACGATATCCCGATGGCTTTCCCCCAAACTTCGAAATCTTAGAGTGGTGGAATTACTATGATGCTGAGCACGAAAATAGGCTTTTACCTGTTTTTGCGCAGAAGGCCGGAGAGCCCTTGGTTTCTGGTGGTACCGTAACTTATGGGATGTTACAGCTAGCATGGCGGCGTGGCTTCAAACGAATATTACTTGTGGGCCTTAATCATACATTTAGAGACCCACGCGGCGACCACTTTGATCCACGCTATAATGAGGGTGTCGGTATCCCCTATGATAAAGAGAATACCAAAGATGGGGAGTTTGGACGAGGCGCAGGTAAGTGGTGGTGGAGCGAGAAACAGTTTGTAGCCAAGACCAACATGTTTTACACCGTGGCCAAACAATTCTATGCACAGAATGGTGGGGAAATTATTAACTGTACCCCTGACACTAAATGCCCCATTTTTCCAATAGATGACTGGAGAGCATACTAATGAGTGAATCTACTCTTAATAAGTCCACAGTGTCCCTTAGAGGGGAGTTTGTTCAAGGTTCTTTAGCCGGAGTGAAAATTGGGGCGGTTATTGGGTCTCTTGGGTTTGCAGAGGGACCGATAACTAGCCCAATGACTTGTGGATACATCATTCAGGCTCTTACTTTATTCCCGGGAGACTATATTGAGACGGGTACGCGATATGGCGGCAGCGCATTATTGGCGGCGCTATTTGCGAAATCTGTTATTACTATTGATCCCGCGTATGAGGAAGAGTTCAAAAAAGTGATGGCAGAAGCAAAGTCTGACGTTGTAGAGAAAATTACTCGTATTGGGAAAAAGGCAGAAGAAGTAAAGAGGTTGCCCAAGCGAAAATATACGGTAGGATTCATTGATGGTTCCCACGAATATGATGACGTACTAATAGATTTCCATTTGTTTAAGGATAGAGTATCTAACTTCTTAATCTTCGATGATGTAGATTTGTCAGGGGTCTATGATGCACTAAAAACCATCGTCTCAACGCAAGATGTCTGGCGATTGGCGGCATTTCAGCATCCTACTACTGCCGTACTCGCTAAGGATTTCAATCTAGAAACAACAATAGGACCATTCTAATGCCTACATACCCCTACCTGTGTCCATACTGTGGACATCTAAATGATATAGTAATGTCTATTGCAGATTACGAGACCGTTGAGGCGGTTTGGTGTGGTCGATGTTTGCAGTTTGACTTGGATACAGAAATGGTACGGGTTTACACACCTTTGGCGTTCCAGTTTGAGGGAGGGAAGCCAAGTGCGCGTAGGGACTAGAGAGATTGGGCCGGGCCACCCTTGCTATATCATTGCTGAAATCGGCATCAATCACAATGGGGATGTGGAGATTGCTAAGCAGTTGATGCGCGCCGCCGCCGAGGCTGGGGTTGACGCAGTTAAGTTTCAGGTTCGACGAGCACTGGAAGAGTCTGTACCTAAGCATATGTGGGATATGCGTAAGGAAACTCCATGGGGGGAAATGTCCTACATGGAGTACAAAGAACGATTGGAGTTACCCAATGAGATTTATAGGGATGTTCTTTATCCGCTTGCTCGGGAACTGAATATCCATGTTGGCGTTAGTGTTTGGGACAGGTGGGCGGCACAACAGGTAGCCAATATTTGTAGACCGGATTTATATACAAGCATTTTTGATTTTTTGAAAGTGCCCTCTGCGCATATGAGCAATGAAACGGTAATGCACCACACCGCAACCCGGGGTCTACCCTTCTTTTGGTCCACGGGTATGCACGATCTTGGAGAGATACAACGGACGATTCGCTGGTTGGAGGATTACGGGTGTGATAACTGGGGTATTTTTCATTGCAATTCTTCTTATCCTGCGTCGAATAATGAGCTTAATCTCCGTGTGGTGTCTTCGTTTCAGCTATGGCGGACCCTTGCTGGGCACCCCGTTGGCTACTCTGGCCATGAAACTGGACTGGCTACGACTGTGGCTGCTGTGGCTCTTGGAGCACACATGGTTGAGAGGCATATTACTCTTGATCGGTCTATGTGGGGTACTGACCATGCGGCCAGTGTGGAGCCGCAGGGTTTCGAGCGCCTTGTTAAGGACATTCGGGCAGTTGAAGAGGCCCTAGGTGACGGTATAAAGGTAGTCTTCCCTTCTGAGCTAGGGGTCCGTAAGAAACTAAGCTTGACGTAGCCTCTCGACGGGTGCTATAATAAAAATACGGGTATATACCCGTAATTTGGTATTTCAGAGAGGTTACTATGCCTATTGCACCCCCAGGTTCTGGTGGAGTTCCGCCCGGCGGAAACCTCGGCCAGACACTTTTAAATGCCCTTAATGAACTTTCTAGAATCAAGTCATTAAATTTACCAGACAGTCTAAGAAATAGACAACTGCTACAACAGGCTGAACAAGCGGTAGCACAAGCACGACTTGCTATTCAAATGGCTACAGGTTCTCAGCAAGGAATGGCTGCGGGAGCCGGTGGTGCGGGTTTGGGTGGTGCAGGTCAGGCCGGTTTTATTACTCCCTCAACGATTGGGAGTGTAGCCGGAGGGGCGGCGCTCGTTGGCGCTGGCGGTTTACTTCTGGGTGGAAGTAACCCTCGGTATACTTCTGAAGAGTTAGCGGCACGGGGATTAGGTTCAGCAATGCAAAGACCCAGTGTACTGCCGGGCACCTTCACATCATCGTACTTACAATCACCTTCTCAATCGCTTTCACCCCTTCCTTCGCGAGCAACTTCTTCTGAGGCTACAGTTGCTGCCAGTGAGGGTAGAAGATTAATTGCCACTCCACCACCTAATCCTACTTCACCCAACCTAACGGATATTCTTAATAGCCGCAAGCCGATGACAAAATATTTCAAGTCGCGCGGCGTTAACCCTAGAGTTAGAGCTAAGTAATGGCTGGCGTATCGACGATCACTCAAAGTTTTACTCTAGATAGCCGCCGCCAAATGGGATGCGTAACGGCTACTGATTATGGCGATTTACAAACTCTAATGATCGACATTATGAGTTTAGCGGATGACCTAACTGGCAAGGGTGGATGGGAAATGAGTCAACTAATTATCCATCCAATTACGATGGGCGCAAACGTTAAATGGTTTGCTTGTCTTTGTTTCTTATTCGACAAAGATACAAGTATCTTTTAAGGAGTAAATTTGAAGCCTTACGTAAAGTGGATCGAGGAAGGCAATTTCTGGATTCGCGGGGCCTATGATCCAGTTACCGATCTGGAAACACCGACGGGACCTCTAAAACTGGTTGTACACCAGAAGAGGATTCTTGCGCATTGTCTTACTCCATATCAGGAAAATGGGGTATGGAAGTTACCGTATACAACTGTTATCTACTCTTGTCCAAAGAAGTCGGGGAAGACAACGATTGGCGCGAGTGTAGGTGGCTGGTTTAGTTCGGAAGCGGTGGATAACACGGAGAGTTTCTGCCTAGCGGGTGACTACGAACATGCTATGGGCCGAATGTTTGACGACCTCCTGTTTGACGCCACATACGGTAGGGACGATTTTCCAAACGGCAAGTTGTCCGAGAAGCCAAACAGAGACTTGCTGGTGTATCCCGGCGACAAGAGTATCCAGGCTATTGCACAAGAGTATAAGACCGCTTCTGGTTCTCGACACGCCTTGACCCTCTGGGACGAGTTGTGGACCTACACGTCAGAGGCATCCAATCGTTTGTGGGTAGAAATGACGCCGATCAAGATTCCCGGCGTCCCGATCTCGCTACGATTCGTTAGTACCTATGCTGGATTCGAGGGACAGTCGGACCTTCTGTGGAGTCTATATGAGCAGATTGTTCTGAATGGTGAACCAGTACCAGAATTGATCGACATAACACATGCGAGCGGCGAGCCGACCTGCTGGAAAAATGGTCGTATGTTCGCTTACTGGGATAGTGCACACAGGATGCCATGGCAGACTGAGGACTACTACCTAGAACAGCTTGCATCGGGAATGAAGCCGAACGAGTATGCCCGTCTGCATGAGAACAGATGGACAACTGGCTCGGAGCCATTCATGCCGATCTCTTGGTGGGATACGGTGGCGGTGCTTAAAGGGTCCTTGGAGTATGACACTAAGAATCCTCGCCGACAACTTCCCGTGGTCATTGGCTGTGATGCCTCTACTAAGCATGACTCTACGGCGGTGGTTGGTGTGCAATATGACTATGAAGAGGACATGTTGTATGTGGCCTTCCACAAGATTTGGAGACCGTCTCCCACGGAGCCAATGGACTTTGAACACACGTTGGAACGGTATATCCTAGAGCGCCATAACGAAGGCTTCCAGATTGCGGCAATAGTGTATGATCCAACCCAACTACACCGCTCTATGACCCGTCTGGGTGTGACAATCCAGGGCGTTACTGAGTTTCCACAGACCCTGCGCAATATGACTGCAGCCAGCGAGACGCTGTATGGGTTGTTTAAGAATCAGAAAATCCTGACTTATAAGGATGAAGAGTTCCGTGCCCATATGCAATACGCTATGGCAGAAGAAAAAGGTAAGGGTTTTCGCATCGTAAAGCCACCGCGAGCTTCGGCGCACCACACTGATGCGGCTATCGCCCTAGCGATGGCAACGTTCTATGCCTATAAGACACACGGTTACGACGTAAGTAAGCCCATTCAAATCGAAGTACCGTTTGCTGAGGGCTCCCAGTTTCAAGAAAAATCTCCAGAACAGATACAGGAGGAGACTAATCTGCCCCCGCAACTTCGTTCTGGCGGACTCACAGAAGAAGAGTTCGATGCACAATGGAAAAAGCATGTCAAACGTGAGGGCCTAAATGCCTGAAGAAACCTTAGTTAATGAAACGTTACCCGTAATTCTTGATCGGTATAGACGCGCCAAAACTATGGCGATGCCTTGGCATAACCAGATCAAGCGTTGGCGGGATTTTTATGACCAGTCCCACTACAAAGCGCGGGCTAAGATTAACGAGACACAGTATCCCGATCCTACGCCCACTAATGTCGTTGATGTTGCTGTTGGTGTTCTTGGGTCTCATCCCCTAGAGTTTAAGGCAGTGGGGTGGTCTCCATCTTCAGAAGAGCAGAAGGCCACAGATAACGTAGAGAAGTTTCTTAATGGTGCTATTGATGTAGCCAACGATCGAGAGGATATGCTTATTCCTTACATGGTGAATATGCACATGGTTCGAGACGGGGCCGCAGTAGTTAAGAGCGTCTGGGACCCTTACTTAGCAAATCGACACGCCGCCCTAATTCAATTACCTAATCCCGATGCAGAGTTGGGAGCACCCCAGTCTATACCTATGCGGGCGTTCCTGGAACTGCCGCTTAGAACTCAGGTTATTGATCCGCTAGAGGTCTATATTGTCCCTGGCGGTAGACAGCGATGGCTTTATCTTTTTCACGCAACTCGCATGTCTGTGTATGACGCAGAAACCTTATACAACTTTAGAGACGAGACCTTTACCGGACGGGAAGCTGAGAAGATGTATGTGGAGTATGACCTAATTGATTATTGGCGGGTCGCACACTACCCTGACGGCGATTACATTATTAATGCTGTTCTATTCAATGAGAAGTTCATTCCTGGGTTCACTCCCCGAGTTATGGAGGGTTACGAAGAACTTCCATTTACCATTGGATTCTTTAAGCCAGTAGACCTGAAAGAACCTGATAAGTGGGGGCACGGAGTTATCCGCCCACTTGAGCCTTCTATTGTGATGATCGAGCGGAACGTCAACCGGCGACAGCGCCAGATTGATGTTTATAGCTCGTTACCTATGTTTGTTAAGGCCTTACCGGGCCGATCCGTGACGGTTGACTCTGGATTTGGAAAGTCAATTAGCCTAAGCGTAGACGAAGAGATTGGGTTCCCAACATGGCCGGGTAATGCCCCGGACTCGAATCTGCAGATTGATTATTTGCGATCTCGTCTACAGCAATCTGGGTTCAGCGATATCCTGTTTGGTATGGAAGGACAGGGGGCCGGGTTTGCTATCAGCCAGATGACTGACCAGAACCGCATTCGCCTGATTGAGCCTATTCGACAGATCGAATTGTTTTGGTCGAAGTGGGCGCATAAGGCGCTTAAATTGGTTCGCAATTTTGCTTCTAACTCTATGCTGCGGGTTTACGGGACCTTTAAAGGCAAGAACTTTGCCGACCAGATGATTGGTAGAGAGATTGCTGACTATAAGGTAACGGCCAAGATCAAGGCCGAGTTCCCTAATCAGCAAGTAACAAACGCTGCGCTATCAACACAGTCCGCAGATACTCTATCTCTACGAACTAGGATGGAGCGATACTGGGATGTGGATCAGCCCGGCGATGAGTGGCAGCAGCGTATGATGGAAATGGCGGAACAACATCCGTCTATGGTTCAGTATGGGATTTTGATTGAACTACAAAAGCGCGCCGCAATGGGGGATCAGGCCGCCATGATGGTTATTCAGTTGATGATGAATCAACAGGGCCAGAATGGAGGAAGACCGGCAGAGGGTGGGGGTGGAACGGCCCCAGGTAACGCGTTGGGTACGGCTAGTGCTACTGGCGCAAGAACTCCACAGGAAGCCGGATTCCCCGCACCGGGTCAATCAACCCTTGATACAGTTAACCGACTTTCTAACCAACAACCGGGCCTTGATGGCTCGATAGGAGGAGCAATTGGGTAATCCATTTGAGCAGGCAATGAAGAACACGTTGGATCGCGTTGGGGCGGAGACCGACCCAGCGTTGATTCAGTACAGCAAATTGCAAAATACACACTTCCGGGCACTACAACGTCGTTTTGGATTTGACCATGTTCAGCGGTACATTAGAGTAATGGAAGCTAAACGAGCGGGCATTCCACGTCTGTTCGGGAGAAAGTAACGTGCCCTACGGAATTAGCGATCAGGTTTGGCAGTATCTCGATCCCCAAACACAACAAGGTATAATTGATGCTTATGGAGGATCAACTCAAGTAGGAGGTTCTGGTGGTGCTGTTCCAGGTAGCTGGCCCGACGACCAGCCGCTTCCTGATCCTTACCTTCTTGACTTAGGATATTCAACACCCGAGTCTCAGCAGCAGGCATTAGCCGAGATTATGGGCGCAGGATATACTTACGATCAGTTTATTGAGGAATTCTTTGGATCGGGTACATCAACATCTACTCAATCGGGGAGTAGTGGCGGCGGCGGTGGGTTTATCCAGGATATTGGTCCCGCCGGCCCGCTTGCTCCGATATCTGCTACATTTAGTCCATACGAGCACCAGATCGCGAGCGCGCCTGAGTGGTGGAAGGCTTTGGCACCGGATGTCATAAACCCAGTATCGGAATACCAGACTCTTTCTAACTTGCTGATTCCGTTTTTGAGTCCAGAAGACCAGAGAACCGTGGCGACGAACCTCTATCAATCTAACCCTACACAGTTCTCGCACTTGAATCCAGAACTCTTAGAAGGACTTCAGCCAGCCACAGAAATTACCCCCCAACTTCGTACTCAATTCTTCACTGGGGAACGCGCACAGAACGCATTGACTGCATTTGATGAGCTTTTGAGTATTTCTGGAAAGAGCCCGGATGACTTTGGGCCGGGGTACAACTTCTTGCGGGGTCTAGCAGATACTGTTAAAGACTACAGGTTGACTTCTGGAGCTTCTCAACTAACTGAGACTCAGCAAGGACAATTGTTATCGGCTCTTGATCCGATGTTGGCACAGACTGAGAGTAGAGAATTAAGTGCGTTCGGGCCGTTAGCTCGAAGCTTTGTTAATCCGTTCTTTTCTGCCGGTTCCCTAACCGGACAGGTTCGAAACAAGTTTGGTGATTTGATTCGTCCGCCCAACCCTAGATACTTCTAAGGAGATAACATGAAAGAGTATAAGTTTGCAAGTATAGGCGCTGGAGAGGTTGATATAGTTTGCAACAAGTGGTCCCGAGAGGGATGGGCTGTTGATAAACTATATAAAGAGAATAACAAGTTCTACGTTTTGTTTATTCGAGAGGCCCTAGAAGACCCAGCATATGTGCCAAATCCTCCAAAGCCTCTGGCACCGAGAGGTAGACCAAGAATTAAGGCTGCCGAAGAGCAGGCCATGGATTTAGAAATAGGTGCTGAATCAATAATCGAGGGCTAATTGCCAACCTATCCTCCAACTTCTACCCCACCTCCGCCATCATTTTCTACCACTAGTCCCGAAGATGTCTTTAGTCGTGCCTCAGCTATAACGGGCAGACAACCGGCATTCGGGGGAGGCGGCGGCGGAGATTTGCCCCCTCGCCAGAGTAACGAAGGTAGTGATATCTACTTCGTTACCCCTGGTGATTCTTGGGGTTCTATCGCTCTTCGAATATATGGAGACGAGCGGTACAAGGTAGACCTTCAGGGTTCTAACCCGGGCCGTCAAGTATTGCACCCAGGTATGACCTTGGTGCTGCCAGATAGAGTAGAAGACCCCCGAGTACCTACACTAGAGAGAGAAGATTTCTGGAATACTGACGCATTTGCGGATACTGTTAATGCCGCAGAAGAGACGCGTCAGATTTTGCCTATCTGGAGACACGCAGAGCAGAAGTGGCCGGAGTACGGAAATATTGTATTCCTGGGTTTTGATGAGAATAATGATCCGTACCCAACCACTGATCCGACCGGCATGCCCCTATTCTGGGACCCTAAGCAGCAAACATGGTCTATAGAAGACACCGGCATTTCCTACACAATGGGAATGATCGAGAATGATTTCATTAAGCCCCTGACTCTACAAGAGCGCCAAGATTTGTACATAATGGGAGTAGAGCAGAAGCTGCAAGGAATTGAGCTTGGTGCCTATGATGCTGGTGGTACTCAAATGTGGCAGGATTCTATTACTAGAAATCTACCCCAAGACACCGCGTTTGTTCCTACTCTGCATGATGTTCCACAACCTACTCCACTGAAACTTGCTTGGTGGGAAAGTGCTTTTGATGCCCTTAGACTATTGGAAGAGCCAGTTCGCGGTTTAGCCAATGTTACAACCCGAGAATCAGAGGAAGGGCGTCCGGGTATTTCTCACATGGAGTTGGCGTGGGCCGGTATTACAAGTCTTGGGAAGGTATTTGTTACCGGCTTAGGATATGAGTATGCCAATATGCGAGAGGTTGGCGCGGGCATATTTGGACAAGAGATTAAGCCATATGGCGTTGATAAAGACACGAACACTAAGTATACAGAAGATGAAATAGACACACTCATCGCTAGTGGACGGGCCGATGAGATTACTTGGGTTACTCCCCCAGATTATTGGCGGGGTGAGTTCGACCGCTCTATGGAAACCATGCTTGCCATTTATAGCCGCGGAGGCTTAAGTGGTCGAGTTGGGGACATGGGGATTTATCGAGATACCTTTGACTCTGATGAAGAGTTTGATGCCTACGTTCAGGGCATCTTTAACGCTGAACCTGGGTTACAACAAGAGGCCTTAGCGAGAAGTAATCGGGATAGAGATAGAATGGAAGAGACTCGCAAGGAAGCTCTCCATGAGAAGTCGAATTTAGAGTCGCAGGCGCATGCTGCTCTGGCAGAAGGAAAGGGGGGATTAGCAGTTAGCCTTATGACCGAGGCTAAGCAGCTTGAACTTCGCGCGGCACATTGGTATAGCCCATTCTTTATGTGGTCTAGACTGGATGAGCCTTGGAGAGAGGAAGCCTTCCTTAAGGCCGTGGCTATAGCGGAACTTGAGAATATGGGTCCACTAGACCCGCGCGTAATTCGTACCATACGAGATAATTACGAACATGCGGGCGTAAACCTTGCCATGGGTATTGCTTTCGACATATCCAACTTCATGGGCATTGGCACAGGGAAAAAGATTCTTTCAGAGGTGGGTGGAGGAATCGGTGATCTATTTAGACTAGGTGGCCGGGCGGTTAGGTCTACGGGCGTGCTTGAGACTAAGCCCATCAGAACTGTGCTAGATTTCTTCTTTGCAGAGGCTCATAGCTCTGTTGCTGGAGTTTATAAGAGAAATGCAAGTAACTTGATTCAGAAGCTGGCGCAAGGTACTGAACAAACCTTGACAGGGCCTATTGGTACAACCCGTGGTTTAGACCAGATGATTGAAGTTTTGGCTTCGGCTGCTAAAGGCAACCCAGACGCAATCGCAGAATTACCTGCGAGTGTGACGCGAAGATGGCAAGTTCTTGCGCGCGGTTTACAGGACTTATACAATCCTAATATGTCCGAAGCATGGATGCAGCGCATTAACCCAGACAACTGGGGACAACTTATTGACGATGCCTATAACATCATCTTTCAGCGCAGTTATGACCGTGCGATCCGGGACACCATTCGAGATTTCCCTAATCTGCCAGTAGCTCAGCAGGTAAGTAAGGCTAAGGCTATTGCAGAAGAAATCGCATCTAAGCCACGTCTCGTTGCTGGTGAGTTTGCACAGAACTTTGAAACTGTCTATAGACGATTGCATGAAACAAAGCTAGGTCCAGAGACTTTGGACGACAACCCTATTTGGCAGTTTATGAAGCGCATTGGCGTGAATATGGAAGGCGACATGGAGTTGGGTCGCGGCGCGTTTAAACTGTTCTACGGATTCAGAAACCACTTGTTTGAGTGGTGGTTGGGATTGCGTCCGGGCTGGACGGCTATTAACTACCTGGATTCTACTGTACGTTTCTTGCTCTCGGGCGGTAAGTTGTATGATGACATGGGCACTCTACATAGCATCAATACTCGTCGATTGCTTGGTCGTAATCTTCTTCGAGAAGAATTTAAGACGGCATTTAGTCGTGCTATCCACGAACTAGAAGGGGAATTAGATTACGTTGAACCCATTGTGGAGAGAGCACTGCAGGGCCAACGGTTTAAGTATGGTCCACTAAGTCTTCTAACTGACGCTCGGCGACAAATTATTGCAGAGAAGAGAGCAGTACGGCAGGCGCGCAGCGCAACAGATAACTTGTTGCAGAAGATTTTGCGCTGGTCTTGGGATCAAGTAGGTATGACCAAGAACATTCTAGCGCGTGGGGCAGTCAATACAAATGCACTGATAGAATTCGGGCTTCGAACTAGATTGTCTATCCAGAAGTTTGATTCTGTATTCTGGACAATGGATCAGTTTAATTTGGAGAAGATCGTCGATGACATGGTTCAACTGGGTGCGACTCCCGATACCATTTCTGCTTTTCGTAAAGCATGGTTAGCGTCCGCTGATGATGTAGAGAAAGCCGCAGAGTTTATGAACATACTGGGTGGCTCAGGTAGACGAAGCGAGCGTTTATTCTCGCAGATACTTCCAGATAACTGGGAAGATATACTTCAAAAGAACGGAGTGGACCGCCGGATGCGGGCGCTCATCTTCCGGCCTATTGTCGAGGATATTGAAGATGTACTGCGCAAGGTAAAGCCAGAAGGCAGAGTTCAAGCCGTCACAGAGTATGTAGATGAGGCAATCTACAAGATCAACTCAGAGTTAGTTGATCGTAGTAATGACCCAGCCCTAAGATCGCTTGCTGATGATATGCGACCGGGCGGCACTGCGGGCACTACACGACCAATCCCTGGAGTAGTAGAACCAGTAGTTATTGACCGAACGCGCAGTGGTGCGGTTCGTGTTGGTGATGATTGGTGGCGTCCAGTAAAGGATGGTGAAGTATTCGAACCTGGACATGAATTTCGCATGGGGCTTGGCGACGGCGAGCAGACTTGGGTAAAGATGACTCCCGAGGAAGCTCGGGATGCCGTACGTACTCGTGGGTCCGGCGGCGTTCGGCTCGGCGTACAGGAAGGAGAAGTACGCCTAGGACTGGAAGGTGAGGAACTAACCGTAACTACCGAGCAAATGCGAGTAGGCAAGAAGATTGTCTACACCATGAGCGAGGATTACTACCGCCTTGGAGAACTGCAACGTGAGTCTACCGCCCGGCTATTCGATGCCGAACGACAAATCTCTGAAGCCATAGACACGGCGGCTGGGACCGCTGAGGCACTTGCAAAGGGCACACAAAACCTTGCAGTTGCTAAAGCTCTGTTGCATCATGATGCACAACTTCGTCTCATTCGAGATAATGTTAAGAAGTTTTTCCTGCGCGTCTTCCCTGGTCCCTTAAGACTTGATCCAGGTCCTCTTCGAGCAGCGGCGTGGGAACATTTTGATCGCCTTGGTCAGCAAGTTTACGAAGCCATCATCACTTTCAATGATGAGGCTATCGAAGCCGCTCTCCGGGGAGAGATCGTGGAAGTGCCGGGTCTTCGAGACATCCTGTTTAAGGCTGGCGTTGACCTAGACTTTGAGAATGGGGCACTGCGGGCTATTCGTCTAACCGACGCAGGCGCGGGTACGCGTGTGTCTTTTAGTTCTTGGCGGGGTACGGTGTACCTACGCAAACACCTGATTCAAAGCTTCTTTGGAAGAAACGTAACTATCAAGAACGCGGAAGCGGCCTTTAACGCCGCCTTTACTGCACAGCATGTAGCGTCTACTAGCGCGGCTCAGACCACCGCGGACGTAGCAAAGGTTGTGGCTAAGGAGTTTGGAGAGAACGCCGGGCAGGTTATTGACGATGCTACTCAACACGCAGATAACTTGTGGGAAGCCTTCGCTACTCAGGCTGATGATGGTGGAGAGTCGCTACGAAGTCGCTGGGGGGCAGAAGCCACTCAAACTCGTCAGGGATTCATTGACTTCTTAGAACAAGAAGTTGCTCGTCTAAGTGGCCTTTCAGATCAATTATTTGTTCAGGGTGAAGCATTAGGAAGATATGCTTCTGGATACATGTCCAGATCGCAAATAGAAACTCGTTTAGCGCAAATAACAAGTGAAATCTTTGACATGCCAGCGGGCTCTTCAGAACTTCAATGGGCAAGAGCAGAACAGGGCGCACTAAATGATGCTTTACGACGAGGGATTACAGAAGCAGCGGCACCTCCCGTACATCAAGATACCATTGGAGCCCTACGTCGCCTACAGGACGAAGCCCGAGCCCTGGCCGTGTCTATTGACATCGCTACTCTGCCCCCAGAATTAGTGGGGCACGCGGCGGGTCCGATCCCTCGCTGGATGCTATCTGACGGTATTCAGTCCTGGTTGCGAATTACGAATGACATCACTGCCCAGAGATCGGCGCTTACAAGAAGCTTGGAAGAACTGAAGCAGGGCATAGTAAAGGGCCTCGCTGACGGCACAATGGATTTTGCCAACATCCCAGCCGACCAGAGAACGCTTATTCGGGGAATCCTTGATGAGGCTATTTGGCGAAAGGGAGCGGCACACGACGTTGCTATGGATGGAACCAAGGCAATTGCGGATGTTAATCCAGGCCGTCTAGAAGAACTTTCAGCGATGACTAATGCTGCCACGGGCACAGACACATTTGAGGGGGCAGTTAAGTTTACGCAGGACCGGATGTTGGAATACGGTAGGAACTATCGTATTGACAACATGATAAAATCTGTCTCCCCATTCTGGATGTTCCAGAGTCGTGGACCGATATTTTGGATTAAGGCTTTTGCGCAGCACCCAGAATATTTGGCGTGGTGGAGTCGATATCAGAGAACCCAACGCAAGCACCAGATTGACAACGGTGCGACCGATAGTGCAGGCCGACCATTGCGCAGCCTATACGGATACTTTCGATTGCCCGGTACTGATCTATGGTTCAACCCAATATACTTTTCTTCGGGTAAATACGTATTGCCGCGGCCTTCTCCATATGCTGGAGAGTTTCCTGACAACATTGGACCATATGAAGAGGCTCTTAACTATGCTTACGAGTATGGACAGATGTTTGGTTTCCGACCGGCCCCATGGATTCAATTCCTCTTGATTCAGGGAGGAATGCTTGATACTCAGAGATACCCTGTGGGCTCTTTGATTTCACAAGTGGATGTGGTAGTTCCTCCATGGATTCAGCGGGACATTCGACGCGCGCTTCGCCAGTCTCGTTACCCAGGAGACCCTGGCCTGTTTACTGAGGATGTAGGATGGATGGACTTCTTGGTAGAACAGGAAATATATATGCGCGCCCTGCAGGAGCTTACGGAGAATCCAGATAATCTTGCCAAAGTGCAGAGCGAGATTTACAATGCTCTTGGTTTCGTGGTTACTGGCTATGATGAATTTGGTGCGCCGACCTTTGATAAAGAACACATTACACGTAATCGAGAAAATCCTCGATGGATAGCGGCTCGCGACCATATCGAGCAAACCCAGTACTACTCACAGCTTCTGGGCTTCTTTACTGGAATCTATCCAAAGGAATTTTCAGACGCCGAAGCTCAGCTCATGGCGGTTCGAGATAACCTTAACTTCTTGAAGGATTCTATTAATAACGTAACTGGTACCGCGATCTTCCAACTTGATCCTGTACCAGAGACTCGTATGGAGATTTACCAGAATATGAAGTGGGAAACCCCAGAGGGGTGGGTTTCTCAGCTTTATGGCGCTTCACGTTGGGTAGAGACGCAGGGCGGCGGACAGGCTTATGGACAAGAGCGTATTGAACTCATGGCTCAGAGAATTCATGAGAATGAAGTCACTCAAGCCTACTATGATTCCTTGGCCTTGGCACACGATCAGCTTAATGAGTGTCAGCTTAGCGGCGGTATTGGTTCAGACTCCGCGGTACGCCGAACCTGCTTTAAGAACTATTTCCGTACCCGCAAGGCTCTGGACGATCATCCTGCTTATGCTGTGGCACAGCGAGATTGGATCGTTGGCTACAAGACTGAAAAGACGATTGCAGATAACTTTGAACGGATGTGGTGGAGTTACATTGATGCCACGATGCCTAAGTGGTATGTTGAAGATGAGGAACCATATGACAGTTGGGTTGCGCGCGTAGAGGCGTGGAAGGAAGACTTACCTGGAGTCGGAACCGATCTAGCTGGCGCATTCTTGGTTCACGAAGTTGCGGGTCGCGCTGGTTTTGAGGATGGCGAGAATCCATTAGAGATTCCGGGCCATCGAATAATCGTACCGGAGGCCGTGGTTAAAGGACTATTGAAGCAGACAAATGCCGAAGGCTATGACGCATATCGCTTAAAGAACGATACGGCATTTGAGGCCATGAATAACGCATTCAAGGCTCTACAGTGGGACCCATATATGGCTAAGCAGAAAGAATGGGAATCTTTGAACTCTTATGAGCAAGAAACTGCTGAGCAAGAATGGTTAGAAAAGGCTAAGGGTCTTGGGCTACCAGAACTTCAACGATGGATATTGGAGAATTACCCAGAGGGTAAGTTTACGCCAGCGCAGTTGGCGGAAGTCTTTGGTGCTACATCCCTAAAGACTATTGAGGAAAGAAATCTTCCGAATAGTGAACGGGGAGTTGTAGAAAGCGAAGTGTGGGAAATGTTGGCAGCGATCGGCCCGGGCGAGAACTTCGATGTATTCAAGGAAGCTTTCGTAAAGGCGGGCGGTGAGACTGACAGCATTACTGCTTGGTATGAAACCGGCGGCGGGTTTGAGGACTACGCTAAGCTTCAAGAGTTGCATGGCATAGTCAAGAAGACTGCCGAGGCCATGGGAGTAGGTACACCCACTCAGGCACAGTTAGTCGAGTGGGGAGCGGCCAAGCGGCTAAACGATGATTTCTGGAAGGGAATAACCAATACCTTCGGTGAGGATTTCCGACACCTATTGGCTGTATATGGCGTTCTATCTGGAGCCGATAAAAAGGCATACAGAAAGGACAACCCAGAGATTGACGAATACTACGATATGCGAGACGCCTATGGCGAAGACAACCAACTTTGGGCTAAGTACTACAATCCAGAAGCCTACACAACCCAGACTGGCTTGGCCGGAGAAGGCGCAGAGAAGCGTGGAACTTCTGGTGGGGGTGGTGGCGGTGGAGGCCGAAGACAGACTTCCTTTAGTGGTGGTGGGGGTGGTAGCTTTACTCCAAGAGAAACAATGGTGGGGCAGGGTTATCGCTCTACCTATGATACTAATCGGCTGGCCGATCCTCGAATCTTGGGTTCTGGCGGCGTAGCAGGGTCTCCGTTCTGGCCGGCTGGGTTCGGCAAGGGTACTCCAAAGGGTGTATTGAATGAGATCGTGGACCTAAAGGCTGAGGGTAAGCCGCTATCTGGTCCAGCTTTGGCCTACTTGGGGGCCGTAAAGGCAGGGGAATGGGCCGCTTACATAGCCGAACTTATTGCCGAGAGCCAGAAGGCTGCAACAAAGGGTGGGGGCGGCGGCGTAGTTACGAAGGTCTAGCACTTGACATGGGATGGTTCGTTTTGGTATTATTAGGACAGTGGGCGTAAAGCTCGCTATTTTTACGTACAACAATCTAATGGTAGACGGCACCCTTTAGCCGTCCGTGGAGGTAAGAATGGAGCCAGAAATGGTAGCCAATTCTGCCGCACCGGGCACACAGCCCGTAGGCGGCGAAGCCGCGGACAAGGTAGACTGGGCAGCTCAAGCGGCGGAACTTAAGAGCACACTTGAAGCAACTCAGACTTCTCTTAACGCGATGAAGACTGAGAATGATCGAAACCTGAGACGGCTGCAAAGCACGTATCAAGGGCAGATCAACTCTCTAAGTGCACAATCTGAAGAAGAGAAGGCACGATGGGAAGAGGCTTACCACCGGGAGAAGATGGCCGGAATGGAAGAAGCCGAAGCGTTGCGTTACGATAACTCTCGCCTTTCTAAGTTAGTAGAAGAGCGCGAGTTTCGAATGCGCGCAATACAGCAGCAAGCGGCAGATGCCCAGGCAGCGGCTGGTTATCTGCAGCAATTTACCGCACTGGGCGTTCCTGTAACCAGTCTAAACACCAGTGGGTCCCTACAGGACCTTGCTGATAGTGGATGGAATGGACTGCAGGCAGTACGTGCTCAGGAACGTAAGACGATCACTGAGTACGACGGTAAGTTGTCGGCAATCCAGGCTCAGCTTGATACCTTAAAGAAGGGCAGCGAATCCTTGGACCCGAACGCGATTGCTCAACGTGCTGGGGACTTGACTCCTCCAAACGTGGCAACTCTTACTCACGGGAACCCAACAGTTCCTCGAACGGAGTTGCAGGCGCTGGAAGCAGCAGCCCAGTATTTCGGCGGCGTAAAGCCGACTTTGGAACAACTGTATCGTGCCGTTGAGACGAGACAGCTACCCGCATCAGTATTGCCGGGATTAGAGGGTATGCCCCTAGAAGAACCAAAGAGATAACGCAATCTCTTCTTCGTAAGGATGCCATCTAAGCCTAGGCACAAGAGGCTAAAATGGCGCAAGCAAGTGTTGCAAATTATGCAGGCGCGGTTAAGACAAACTTTTCCCGCCGACTCCTAAGCCGAGCACTACCTCGTTTAGTGCACGGTCGTTGGGCTACCCCAGCCACCCTAACTGGCTATGGTACTCTAGAGCTTCGCAGATACGAGTCACTTTCAGCCATCACAGTTCCGCTAGCACAGGAAGGTGTGACCCCGGTTGAAGGTTCTGCACCTACCTTGACTCAGCTTACAGTGACCCCTGTGTACTACGGTACATGGATGGGTTACACCCAGCGGATCGTAGAGCAGGGTTACGACCCTATTCTATCTGAAATGGTGGGTGTGCTAGGCGAGCAGGCAGGTCTTTCTGCGGATACTCTGCTTCGAAACGACTTGACAGACGGTGCAACCACTGACTTCTCAGCAGGTCAGACTGCAAGAACTTCTTTGGACAGCACCTTGTCACACGAAATCACGTTCGACGACATCCTAATTCAGCTTGCTGAGTTGGAGAATCAGAACGCGAGACCCGTGGAGGGTGGTCGCTTCGCATGTGTTCTACACCCTTACACCTGGAAGAACCTGCTACAGGATGACACCTTCATGGCGGCATTCGTACAGGAAGCTCCGAACACCGCTATCCGATCGGGTATGCTGGGAACGCTTATGAACTGTGTATTCTACATGAGTTCAAACGCCCGCATCTACGTTGACGGTGGCGCAACGAACACGGATGTCTACGACATGCTGTTCATCGGCGCCGACTCCCACGGTGTTGCCGGATTTGCAAGCCAGATGCCGAATCTAAACCCAACGGCTGCTCCTGCGGACTACAACCCAGGTGGAAACACCGGGGGCGGAGTTAACAGCGTGGAGATCATCCGCAAGGGCCTTGGTGAGACGGGCTTCGACCCATTGAACCAGCGAGGTACCTTGGCTTGGAAGTTCGCGTTCGACGTTCTAGTAACGCAGGCCAACTGGCTTCGAAACCTAGAGCACTGCAACGACTTCAGCTAAACCTGAGTCAAATCCTGAATGAGGTAAACTAATATGGCTAGCAAGCAAATCCCTGTGGTGGGTGAGGCCTTTCTAGGTTCTGACCCACTAGTCCAGAAGATGATCCGAATTACCTTCGGTAGCTCGGGTTTCTCTGGCTCAAATGATGTTGATGTTACTACGGCGTCTGTAGCCGCGGGTGTGGGTACTCTAGGTGTTGGTCAGCTTTTGACCTTTGCCGACAGCAACTATCGCCTACTTAACATCATCTTCAACGTTGTTGAGGTGTTCTCTGTTGGAGCAATCAACGTTGGAGTAGACTCTGACCCAGTAGCGTTCGCTTCGGACACTGGTGCACATGCGGCAGACTTTACCGCAGCAAGCATCTTCGATCTTCGCTATGGACAGAGCACTGGCGTTGGCGCGGGAATCCCGCTTTCAACGGTTTCCGTGCTATTCGGCGGAGCATGGCCTGCGGACAGTGATGACTTCATCTCTTTGTCATTCTCTGGTGCCGCAACTCTGGGAACTGAAGGACACTGCGAAATGTATGTGTTCTACCTAGAAGTTCCAGACCAGCCGTAATCTAGACGAGGTAAACTAAAATGGCTGCAAGAAAGATTCCTGCGTGGCCGAAAGGCATCGCTGGTAACGTATGGGCCAATAAGTTGGCAGACGCAAGTTTGTACGCTATTGAGTCCGACGTTATCAACTTTGACACGGGCACAGCCGTAAGAATTTTCTCCATCCCAGAGGATACAATCCTTTGGGCTGCCGGACTAGAGATCGTTACTGCCTTTAACAAACCTAACGGTTCCATTGTTCTTCGGGATACCGAGGTTGCCTTAGCAACTTTTGCTGGTCCTTCTATTGAGGCTACTGGTTTTGTTGAGCAGGTTCTACTAAAGCGATATGCTAGGTTTGCTGGAAGCGGCGTAGGTTCAGTCGGACTTCCTGGTAGACAACAGCGTGAACTTCAGGTAGACGTTAACGGTGGAGCCGGAACAACGGGCATAGCTCGTTGTTGGATCGTGATTAAGCCTAATCGGGCAGACGCTTTCCGCAAGGACTATGTTTAATCTGAGTTAACAATCTAGGGGGCGGAACAACCGCCCCTACTCACACTCGATGAAGGAGTTGATAAAGTGACTGAGACAGAAAACTCAAGTACGTCCGAGAATAGGGGCAATCTGGACGCGCCAACCCTTAAATGGGAAGACACGATATCCGCATTGCGCAAGACTCGGTTAACCGTACCGAAGACTGTGGCGTTATGCGGATTTGCTCTTTCTTCCAGACATCTTGCTCCATATGACAAGCGGAGCGTAGAAATCTGGGGCTGTAACGAAGCCTATAACGCCGACTATATGAAAACCAAGGGCGGCCTTTTTCGGGCTGATCGTTGGTTTCAAATGCACACTGAAGAAGATTGGGGCCGCAACAATAACCCAAATGATTTACGGCACCCGGAATGGTTAGGACTTGAACATAATTTTCCTATCGTTATGCAGGATAAGTTCGCTGTTGTGCCTAACGCAGAGTCCTTCCCGCTTAAAGAAGCAGATGAAATGTTCTTTAGTAACGTGTGGACAGTTGATCTAAGAACAGGAAAACGACGAAAGTGGTTAGACATCTACAAACACGGATATTATACTAGTACCTTTGCATGGATGCTGGCTTATGCTCTTTGGCAGCGGAAATGGGAAATGGTAGAAGTTTGGGGCTTTAACATGGGAACTCAATCTGAGTACATGTATCAGAAGCCCGGCGCGGAATTCTGGGTAGGACAGGCTATGGCTCTGGGCGTGGGCCTAGCAATAGCAGATAATTCCCCACTCTTGAAGGGCAAGCTTTATGGGTATGAGATTGCAAATGTTCTTCTACCTTCTCACTTACTTGCTCGAAAAGAAGAGATACAAAAAGAACTTTTGCCCCTAAAGGACAAGGCTATGCAGCAGCATGGGGCAAGACAGATGATAGAGCATTTACAGACTAAGCCTGAGTTTGTAACTCAGGCCGTGGAACTACAGAAGCAAGTTGAGATACAACATCAGGCCGAATTGGCTTCAACCGCTACAGTTAATTTCTACTTAGGTGCAAATCATCTTATTGAAATGTACCTACTTAATGTACATACCAGACATGGTGATGGTAAGACGGGCTTCATTGATCGACTTACCCTAGAAGTACAAAAAGTTAAGTATCTAGATGAAGTAGAGGAAGCAAGAACATACATGGACGCTGTAGCCGGTGCGAAGATGGAAGTATACAGAAATCTTGAGTTGTATACGCAGGACCCCGAGGCAATAGCCTCATGGAAAAATAGACTCCGAGCTTTACGAAACAAGGAAATCTATTGGACGGGAATATTGAGTTTAGCCATGGGGCGTTTAAGTCAAGTTCAACAATTCATATTTGTATCTGAGAATAGAAATGCTAATATGATAGATGAACGGGATTACTCTACCGTCATTGTGCCAGATTTGTATGCCAGAGATTCAGATGTTTTGAAATTAGGAGAAAAGAAAAATGACACGCAGAAGACGGAGCCGATCGCGACGCCGGACGTTAGCGGAACAGGCGGAAATCCTAGCAAGTCCAGCCAGTCCGCATAACGATCCTTTAGTCAAGGCCCTGTACGAGAAGCTACCTACTGCTACGAACTTAGAAGCAGCGCAGATTGGTTTGGCTTTACAGCGGGTTATTCGTGGGGAAAATTTGGAAGACACGAACCCAGATGCTGCTAACGCATATAAGCAGTTCATGGCTAATGCAGATAAGACTGCAGAGGCATATGAGCGGGATAAGGCGCGGTTCATTATTTCTAGCCTGGATGAGGCATTACAGTTAACAGACAAGCAGAAAGCACGGCTTAACGAAGTAACTGGTCAAAGATATAAAGAAATCAAGAAGAAAGTTAGAACTAACACTAACCAAAAGAAACTGTGGATGCAGGATCAGATTAAGAATGGCCCGAAGGTTGAGGTGTATGTCGAACCCAAGCTTCAGATGGGTCGTGTTGGGGATGCCCAGACTATTCAAATGGAAGGAATTGTCATCGGGCTTAACGGAGTCCGTCTATACTTCCCACCGGGGAAGAACATGATGCACCCTCTATTTGCTGAACGCTATGCACAGATAAAGAAGAGTAAAGAAGAAGCACTTAGACGAAAAGCCGTACTACAAGGTACGATTGGCAGCGATGTAAATTGGCGGCCCGGGCAACCAGACGGCTGGTCAACCGTGGCCCAAGAAATGAACAAGATTAATAAGGAATACGGATCAAGTAGCGGCTCTGGAGAACAAGGAGATCGCTGGGATACGCCCGATTTGGGCGGTAATTTCTAAGAGGATAAACTATGTTAGATATGCAGCGTGGTAGAACTCTAGTAGCGGTTAGTACCGCCGCACAAGCCCAAGTAACCCTAACCGCCGTGGCAGGACAGCGGTGGAGTATTGGTGGTTTTGCTTGGAGTTATGAGGGTGGAACTTTGTCAACAGATGCAGAGTTGAATATCTGGGGAGGCTCAACCGCGGCGTCTACTGCTGGCGGTGCTCCCGATAGCAACATCATGTTTACTATTGACATTAATGATGACGGAGCGGGATTCATTATTCCTTCCGAACCGATCAAGTTCCCAGCCAACATGACCATTATCTTTGAACTGACAAGCGGCGGTACCGCAGTCGTTGGAAAGATCAACGTCTTAGGCGCTAAGTTAGTTTAAGGAAGGCTTCCTATGGGCGGACTTGGCGGCCTTGGCGGATTGGGTGGTTCTGGTGGTGTCTTTAGAGATACGACGTTTTATTCCGTTTTAGATTCTTTTACTGATACGGATGCTACTGCTATTGCTTCTCATTCCCCTTCAATAGGAGGAGCATGGACTAGTGTTACTGGTGCCGCCACAATTGAATCCAATAAACTAAGTGATAATGGTGCAGATATTCAAGCCACCGTAAGCTCAGGTTTGGCCGACTGTACTATAGAAGTTAACCTAACAGCAAATAATGATGATTTTCAAGGCATACTTTTCAGGAAAGTTGACGCAAGTAATTACTACATTGTTGGATTAGACAACGATAATAATGTTCGTGTTTGGCGTCAGATTGCTGGAGTATGGAGTAATACCAATTCTTCTGCCCTTACTATAAATAGTGGCACTGTTTATGCACTAAAGGCCGTACTTTCTGGAAATACCTTAACTTTTTCAGTTGATGGTACCGTTATTTTTGATGCTATATCGGTACCAAGTTTTACTTGGGCTACTATTCATGGAGTGTATACCGACGGGATTACTTGGGATGGAGATGTTTTGTTTGATGATTTTAAGATTTCTAGATCAGACTCTTCTGATCTTCGTGTTCAACTAGATAGTGCTTTAATCTGGCTAAAGGCAGATAGCCTAACTGGAGCCGATGGATCGGCTGTTACTACTTGGGCTAATGAAGGTACTGGACAAGATTTTACTCAAGCCACTGCTGGCAATAAGCCAACTCTTCAAACTGCAGAATTGAATGGTTTAAGTGTGGTTAGATTTGATGGAACTGACGATGTTCTTCTGTCTGCTGCAGCTATGTCTGCCGATCAGCCATGTACTTTTTATTGTGTGGCAAAGAGAACAGGTAATCTTGCTGCCTATAATGTAATTCTAACTCAAGACCCAGAAGTTATAGCCGCAGGATATGCCAACTCCGCCAATGTTTGGTATGTGTATACTGGTACTGCTCTGACAACACAGGCTGCAACCGATTCTGCTTTTCATTACTTAACCGGCACATACAACGTAGCGGCTTCCATAATGCGGGCAGATGGAACCGCCGCTACCGTTACTTTAGATGATAGTGAAGTTACAGCAGATACCTGGGCTGTGGGTGCCACCAATGCCGCGGCGGCTCCGCTTGCTGGAGACATAGCTGAAATCTTGTTATTTACTGTTCTACATACTGCTTCACAAATAGCCGTGGTACAAAATTACTTAAAAACCAAGTGGGGACTGTAAATGGCTGAGCCACTAACCTCCCGAGTAACCCTACGAAGAGAAATAGCCCGCGATCTGGGTATGCCATTCTTCCGTCGGTTCCCGAGCGGTATTACTGTTCAGGACTCCGCGACCTCTGGTCTATCTAGTGGATCGGATAGCGCTGGCATTCGGGACTCACGCCTAAACCAGCCGCGCGAATACTGGAAGAATACCTGGATTTACGACCCAGTACAGGCCGAGCAGCGCAAGGTCATAGATTTTATTCGCGACGCAAAGAAGCTTCTTGTGGAGTTTCCTTTCACTGTCGCGCCTACGACCGCTACGGCAATCGAAATCTTTAGCATTCACACGCCAGAAGAAATACACTTGGCGATTAATGATGCCATTACTGACGCCTTCCCTGCGTTCTATGATGTCGTGACCTACGAGAGCATGATCGTAGAGGAAGACAAATTAGAGTATGAATTAGCAACGAATAACACGGATGGTCGGGGAGTCCTAACCAATCCGTACAGAATTAAGAATGTCTGGATAGAGCGTACTGGCAGCGGCGGAACACATCAAGCCACCGCCGGGGATACATTAAGCATTTCAGATTCGGACGCAGACTTTAGTGGCGTCGATACTGGATGGAGTGTTGGTATTTACACAGGCGCGGGCGCGGGTCAATACGCCGTAGTTAGCAGCATAGACACTGCCAGCGGTAAGTTAAATGTTACCGGCGGCTGGCTGGTTTCTCCTAGCACGGCTTCTAAGTTCCGTGCATGGGATCGACTAGCTGAACTATATCCTTGGGAGCCATTGACTGCTCTGGAGTTTGACGCCAAGGATTATCCAAACAAGATGCGACTGCTGGAGCGTATGCCGGACAAGGTTGGTTTGCGCTTCCGCATCCAATATGTAGGACAGCCGCAGGCTCTTACTGTGGACACCGCTGAAACCGCAGTTCCAAAGCAGTACGTCAAGCACGCAGTTATCGGTAAACTGTTGGCCCAGCGTGCAAGATCAAAGCCCGGTGAGATCGAAAAGTACACTGGCTTGGCCCAGATTGAAGTCCAAATGGCAGAGAAGTATAAGCAGGATTTTGCCTTTGATCTTCCTGACCAGACTCTGTGGACGGAACAGACGCATAGCATGCGCGGACGCGCTGACTTCTTTGATGCTGATAACCCAATGGATTGGTAAGCGATGCAGACTCTAGGTGCATTTCCAATTAGGTTGGATGATGTTCCATACTCTATTATCATCGAGAGTTGGAAGGCTAGAGACATTACAGACTTTAGCCCAAAGACAAACGTACCGGGTACCGGCGCAGTCTTCGGGGACCTAAAGCTGCACCAACCGATCGCCATGAATAATTGGCAGCACGGTCTTGGCTATATTTGGCACGACGATGAAATGGGATATCTATCGTCTGAAGGCAACGTAGACACAAGACACAAGAACGCGGCTATGCTCTATACCAATACAACTTCTTCCGATACCAACAACAATATAAAGGAAGAAGGCATAGTTTTCAATGCGACTTTCTTTACTCGCGGTGATGCCGGTATTCGATACTACAGCGGTGGCTCTTGGACAGCCCTAAGTATTCAACGTCCTATATTTGATGCGGCTAGTGAGGGCAGCACTACTGCCGTTGCTACTGCCGGAACCGTTACAGTGTCACATACCGTAACTACTGAGGGCACTAACCGGGCGCTGTTTGTTGGGGTTATAATTGAAGATGCCACAAACGTAACGAACGTCACCGCCACCTATGCCGCAGTGGCTATGACATTAGTAACTTCAAGTTCAGTAGGCACTACTCCTAACGTCCGGGCCTTTGTCCTGGTAGCCCCAACTACTGGGGCCAATAATATTGTAGTTACTTATACGCTGTCGTCAGGTACTGTGGAAACAGTTGTGCTGGGCGCATCCTTTATCTATGTTAACCAGGCTACTCCGTATGATGCTGTATCTACAGAAAATCCGACAGCAGTAACAACGAACACAATCAGTCCTACCGCCACGGCCCGGGAGAATGTACTTGACTTCTTAGCTAAAGATGGTTCGGAGTCTGGGGATGCGGCATCCGTACAAAGCACAGGCCAAGTACAGATCGCCCAAGACGACATGACTACGGCTAATGACATTCATGCGTGTGCTTCATACTTACTTGCTACTGCTGCAGATACTACTCCAGACCTTCAATGGAATTGGACCAATGCTCGGGATATCGCACACGTAGGTATTCCTATTAACCCAATAGCAGAGACAACAATTACTCTCTTATTTGAAAATGGAGAGTACATCTTTGCGCAGCCTTCGGGACAGAGACTTCTAAAGTCTGTTACTGGAACTGGAGACTGGACTCCCGCAGGACTTAATAACGCATCCAACGACTATTCTTGGCTTGAAATGCACGGTGGTTATATTTACGCTGGTAAGGTTTCTGAGGCACAAGTTTACTTTGATTCTAACTCAGACCTGTCTGCTCTGGCTGGTGATCCCGCCGATGATTCTGATGAGTTGGTGGCCGGACCCGGGACAGTAGGCACAAAGATTGGAATCTCATTCTTGGAAAAGTTGGCCGTATCTAGACAGGATGGATTATGGACGATAGATACGGACGACTCAACAACTACAAATTGGATTTCTAAGCGTACTCTAAACTTCAGAAATCTTAGACATGCTAATAACTTCCGTTCTACAGCAACGCATGGTGGTAGCTTATACTTTACACTACAGGATAGAATCCTATTCGAGTGGAACGGAGCGCGGCTACAAAACATTACCCCCGGCCCGATCACGGATAGTTGGGAGTACGTTAACTACTATCGCTTTGACAATCTAACCCCGTTCGGGGATTGGCTTCTATTCTCTGCTCGGACATCTGAGACTACATATACAGAATCTATCTTTGCCTGGGACGGCGTGGGTATTCACAAACTGCTGGACCCAATCACAGATGGCGATGGCTCAATAACCTTTATATCCATCGACACAAATAACTCTTATATCTGGTATCACGTAAACAAACCTACGGCTAACACTAATGTAACCTATTATCTAGAGTACCAGACTGCAACTGACTTTCCGTTTGCTAATTTTCCCACAACAGGAACACACAGAATTACCACAAGTCGAATTCACGCCGGCTACCGTCGAGTTGACAAGTCCATGCCGGCGCTATGGTTGGAGACCGACAACTGCACGGCTACTCGGACCATACGAGTAGAATATGCCTTAGATACGGGCAGCTTCGTAGAGTGGGATACAATTACGTCTGATGGTGAACATCTTCTATACTTACCGCAGAATAAGAAGACGGAAGAATTTAAATACATCCGACTACGGTTTACTTTCGTAACTGCTACCGCCACTGAAACGCCTGTACTAGAAGGTTTCGCAATGATGGTTATGATGCGCCCAGACTTCTTAATGGGATACTCATTCAGCATCATCGGCGGTACCAATACTACTTCAGGAATGTTTGAAGACGAACGAACCGGCTGGAGCATAATGCAGGACCTTAGAGCCGTTAGAGATCGCAAGGATACCATTTCTCTTATTACTCCTTTTGGGGACGAAGTTCACGGGTACCTAACATCCATAACAGAAGAAGCCCTAGAATGGGAGCCAGAAGACTATGAGGGTGGCAAAGTCAATATCCTGCAGATTATTCACTGCAACTTTGCTGAATCTATGCAGGTAGCGGGAACGGAGTTAGATGCCTTCCCAGAGTTTTAATAAATGCCGCCGGTAGGGAAGAAGCCGCAGTATTTTAGGGTAAAGAAATGGTTGCCCCAGAACCGGGTGCAACAGCAACGAATTCCTTTACCAAAGCTCGCCTATCGCCCGATCAGGATGAAGCGCCGCGACGTAGTTATGCGTGGCAGACTTAAGATGAGACCGGAATGGTTTACACTGCATCGCAGATTCTTTCCGGGGGATAGAATTAATCTTCAGAACGACCCCCTGGAAGCGCGGGCTATGCCGAAATGGATGGTTAAGGGGTATCTTGAGGAACGTATAATCTACAAAGAACTATTGAAGCGCCGGTTTGTGCCGGGCATCGACTTCACCTTTCAGTCTTCTGCTGAAGGGGGAAGGACGGAATTGGGCGGAATCGTTGTAGACTTTCTGCTAGAGTTTCATCGCCTGATAATCCAGGTAGATGGTCCAACACACCAAACTGTCATTGGACGCGCGAGAGATAGAGAGCAGGCCGGCATTCTGGCTTCTATGGGATTTACGGTACTAAGCATTAATACAAACTTAATACACGATGCCGGTCGGCTAGAAGACTGGTTTCGTCAGCACGTTGATCCCGGGGTTGTGGACATTGGTGATCCTTTTGACACCTATGTCGATGAGGTAATTGCTTATGGCTAGTGGACTGACTAACAGAGGAAAAATCAGACTGTTGGAAATGGCGTTCCGCAATACTAAGGATACCGCCGCTGTTGACACGTCTCCTTTGTTTATTGCTCTAGTAACCAGCGCGGCCTCTTTGAGTGCCGAGACCACTACTTTCGACACTACCGTAGAGATTGCTGCTGGTAATGGATATGCCACTGGTGGCCTTGACCTTGACCGGGATACTATCGATTGGGACACATTAGCAATTTCGACGGCAACCGCCTATGGCTATATCCGTCTGAAGGATATTGTGTGGACGGCATCCGGTGGGTCAATCCCAACCTCGGGTAACGGCGCTGCCTATGCTATCATTACTGATGACAACGCAACCGTGGGAAGCAGACAGGTATATGCCTGGATTGATCTAACAACCGCTCGAACTATTGGCAATGGGGCAACTCTGACACTACAAGATATTGAAATCAGGTTGACTTAAATGGCCGATCCAGCATTTGCTAATTATAGCACACAAAGCTGGCAGGGGTACGGCGGTGCTAACTTTGCTCATAGTGTAGGAACAACTGACTATAGAATTCTCATTGTCTATTATGAGAGTTCGGATTGGGTCAACATAGCATTAACTACAGCTACTTATGCTGGTGTAGCAATGACACTGCAGTTTTCGGGAATCACAAACTATGGTGGTACTCGACCAAGCGCAATAGCAGTATTTTATCTGGTTTCTCCAACTAGTGGGGAAAATACTGTAATAGTTAACACCAATGGCGGAAACTCAACTGGCCGACATTCTGCTGCTGCAGTTACTTATACTGGGGCTAGTACAGATTCTTCTAATGTATTTAAGAGTGGACAAGAGAAAAGTACAGCCTTTGCAGATAACTCTACTGCATCTTTTTCACACTCACCAACTGCCGATGATAGTAGTCTAGTTGTAAATGCCTGGGCCACTATTTGGGCAAGCGGTCATGATGGTCGGGAGGCTGGGCAAACAGAAAGATTAGAGATTGGGGATGGTGGGGCGGGCGGTCTCTCTGTTACCGATAGAGACGGCACAGCGGCGGCAGTTACTGTATCGGGTAGCGATGGGTCTAGTGATGATGGAATTGCAGCATATTCCTGGTCGCACGTACTTCTTCCTCCGCAAAATGTAACGGTGGATGCTAGTGCTGTGCCCGCGTCCGTAGCGACTGCCGCGGCTATTGGGGCTGTAGATGATGGGAACATTGGAATCAATGCAGATTTCCTTCGGGGGACTTTGAGTGTCACTATAGGAAGCATTACTGAAAGACCGCCCATTGAGGCGGATATGGTCGTGAGGAACATAACATAAATGCCAACTTCACAAGGCAACATCGGTGTTATTAGAGGCGTGGCTGTAGGAAGCTATGGTCAAACCATTTTAGTTACGCTCAAGGACTTTGACGGGGTAGCGCAGAACCTGTCTGCTTATACTGGTACCCGGTCGGCTATTGCTTTGTCTCCGGACGGGGGCAAACGAGTTACTGCGACTGTATCATTTAGTACTGATGGCACAGATGGAATCATATCTTGGACTTGGGCCGCTGGAGACATAGATCGGCCCGGAGATTGGCAAGTCCAGGTTACATTGAATTCGGGTTCTGCCCGAATTAAGACTTATATTGCACAAATGCCAGTGATACCGGCGTTGGCGGAGGACTAACTATGAACAGCACTATTGGACTGAAAGGAAGTCTTACTTGTAGGAAATTTAAGACCCATAGCATGGCTCCCTTTTCTTGGAAACTTAGAAATATTCTACGCTGGGCATACCTCCGCGGAGAAATTGCTTGGTATATCGGGCGGCCAATTGCTAAGGCACTTGGTCTAGTGTCTGTGATTGGTGAACTTCGGGCAATACACATTCGCAGAGATGGTACAACTGTTGACTATGGGCTACTGGGACGACGTAGCGTAACTACAGCATTTTGTGCATTTGCTGTGGATCAGCTACAGACAGAAACCTCCGTATGGGGGGACTTCAAGTTCCACGACTCTGGCGTGGGTACGACCGCTGAGAACGTGGCTAACACCGATATGGAAACCACAGATGGCGAGTCCCGGGCAACTGGTACCCAGACCGAAGGTACTAGCGTTGAATACAAGAGCGTGGGCACAATCTCCTACACCACGACCAAGGCGATCACAGAGCACGGGTTGTTCAATGCGTCCACAGGTGTCACGCTGCTTGATCGCACGGTGTTCACCGCGCTTAACGTAGTTAACGGGGACAGCATTCAGTTCACATATACACTAACTTGGACCGCTGGTGGCTAATCACTTTACATATAAGGATAGTGTGGCGCGCTTACGCCGATGGTCTTTGGATAATCCTACACTTATTGAGGCAGTAGAAAAGTTTGGAACTGGGGATGCAGGACCCTGGCTGCTGTTAGATGGTCGCTGGCTGACCTGCCCTATGCCTCACCATGTTGTTGGTGATCCACACAAGTTCATGGAAAAGACAGGATCAATACGATGGTTCTTAGCGGTAGATAAGAGTTTTGCGGCAGTAGAGTTCATAGGACCGCCGACAGTATCTCAGATCATTCAACTGAATGGTGTACTGCCATACTATCGAACCGAGGTTGACTTAACCTATTATAGTCTACATACAGAGTTGGCTAGACTATTAGATACGACGATACTAGATCATCCCGCGCTTGGGGACTTAAATGACTTCTGGGTGTGGGTAGAGCGAGGGTTTAACATTTATGCCAACTTTTGATGCTGCGGCTTCTGGTGGCCACGATGTTGGATTAACTTGGTCTCATACGGTAGCCGTTCAGAATAACCGTATTCTTCTTGTATATCTTATTGACAATGATGGCTCGGGCGCGGCAACTAGTGTTGATTATAATGGCGACGCGATGACTCGTATACTCACGGCTGATTTTAGCTTTGAGAGTATTGATGTTTGGTATTTACTTGCCCCGGATACTGGAACAAATACGGTAACAGTTGTTGCAGGTAACTGGAATGGGAGCGCGCGAGGTTTTGTTTCCTTAAGCTATTATGGGGTAAACCAAACTACTCCATATTCAGATAGTGATAGTACAAATGGTCCTACTTCTCTGACCACTACCTTAACTACCAATTCAACGGATATGTGTGTAAAAGTATATGGTCAAAGTGATAACGTTAATCAGTGGAATGAAGCTGCTCATGGTGCGGGCGAAACCGCTCGCGTGCACACCCACACTGACCCAGGAAACCCTACAGGCTCCGCTTCTCTAGAAATAGTAGCATCAGAAAAGGCATCAACCACAACATCTACAGCTATGACTACGACTGTTGGACAAGATAGTGCCAACCAAGTAGTTATATCATTAGTGAAAGATATAATAGCCCAGGCTGCAGCAGGTGCTATCTCGTTTACTGGTACAGTTGTAAAGTCAACCAGCAAGGTAGTAGCCGGTGCACAAACTTTCACGGGAGTAATCACTAAAGCTATTACTCGAAGCTTTACTGGTGCTATCACATTTACAGGTGCTCTGGTACGCCAAGCTAATAAAGTAATAGCGGGAGCCATCAGTTTTATAGGTGCTCTTGTTCGACTAAGAAATACGGAAGATATCCCTAGCGTCTATCTGGATGTTAGCATAAGCGCCGACGCGGTGGCTAGGGTCCAGCCCATCAATGAGGATGATTAATGGACATACAAATTCTTGATGCAAGATATTGGAACGGAGCGATCCCGCCGGGCTATGAATACATCAAGGGGTACATCGCTAAGGTATCCGATGGGGATTACTTTACCAGTCCAAATTTTGCCAACCAATACCGCGCCGCCGAAGAGTTGTTTGGAATGGCCCGTAGCGCGTGGTCCTTCTTTAAAGGGGTCAGTGACCCAGTTAAGGCAGCAAAACGCTACCACGACGCAATGGTGGCCTCTGGGGGCTATGGTGGCATACCTCCGATACTGGATATAGAAGATCGGTTTGCGGTTAAAGGCAAAGTAACAGTAGATAAGGCTTGGGTGCAGCTTCAGGAAATGGAGCAGCTTTCAGGCAGAGAAGTTATGGTATATAGCGCCGGGTGGTACTGGGACAGTTGGTGTTCTCCGTTCGTACCTCTATCACACTCTATCTATACTCGGGACTTGTGGGAATCGGACCCCGCGCCGGATACTCCGATCAGGGGATGGCCCAATGGTGGGATTATGGTTCAGACAATTCTGGACTGGCGCGCGCCGGGATTCATTGACACTGCCGGAAATCCTGGACTCATAGACATCAGTGATGTATCCGAAGAGGTGTTTAATACGTGGGTGGGGCCGGTGGCTCCTCCCGTACAAACTAAAACTATTACGTTATCTTTGTCCGCTTACGAGGAACTTAAAAGGGCGCTACAATGAACAAGTCATCAGAACCAAAACTAACGAACGCGCAAGTCCTAGTACAACTATGGGCTGGCATTTTTATTGCCTATGTCGCGTGGCGAATCATAGAGGTTATTTTGAAATGAGCGCAAAATATTGGATAGCACTGTTTGCAATTGCTGTGATCGGTGGACTTGAGGCTTATGCTTTGTCTCAAGGGATTGATGGTACCTTGTTTAGTACCGCCGCCGCGGGTATCGGCGGCATCGCGGGTTACGTTTTAAAGAAGTAATCCATACACATGAAATGAAAAGGCCCACTTCATTCAAGGTGGGCCTTTTGTTTTCCGGGGAGGCCAGTTACCTACAATGAGTTGCGCTTGGCACTAAAGTAAGGTAACAAAATCTTGTAGATTCCTTCTAGGTCCATTACATCTCGATCATTATGGTCGAGAACATAACCGAGCGCCGCCGGTTCGCCTAGACGTGCGCGATTCCATATCTCCATATTCACATGGTTCTTATAGGTATTTTCCTTCAGCAAGAATGCCCCTACTGCGGCCTGACTCTTGCGGTGAGTCTTCAATAACTTGCGGGCCTTGTAGAACATATCGACATGGTGCTTCTGCCCAAAAGTTGGGAAGGGTAGCCCCCACCATAAACATCTGGATAACATATATGGAACGTCTGTCTTGGTTGAATAATATCCAACCAGAGTATCTATGTCTTCGATTTCTTCTAGAAACTCTTCACAAAGACGACGATCCAGTTTGTCGTAGTTAATTGCTTCGTCTCGGGTGATTACGCTGTGCACGATTGCTCCATCTAGATACTTGATACTCCAGCTAAGAAGAAAACCGAAGTCAGCGTCAAAGTTATAGAACTCCAAATCGAAGAACGCTACGCGCTCATCCCGAAGCCATGCATTGTTACCAGCACCGGCCAACACTTCCGCGCGAGCTTTTAGGGCATCGATGGTGTAGCCCGGGAAAGCGGGTAGCATTTGTATATAAGTGTTACCGGCAATCCTCGCTCGAAGGATTCGAATGTCATCGCCCAATTGTCCATTCTCATCCTGCTCTGCCCGCCAAAATGCGCTCTCGCAACTCTTAGCGGTTTCTCCTAGCTCTTCTCCTACAGCAACCCAATTGATTCCTAGTGATCCAACGTTACGGGCCGCGGCGGTTACTAAGAGTGTCCGCTTTTCTTTCCATTTATTCATTAGTATCCTCGTATATCGGATAAGTTGGGGGCGAGGTTTTAGGCCCCGCCCCCTATTTCCTTACTCCGGGCTCAAGTCCTCTGATGAGAAACTTGCATCCGGGAACAGCCGGCTCAGGATCGGCTTAGCAAGATACTGATAACCATTAGCCGCGGCTGAGACCGCTAACACTGTGGCGTATACGATCATACCCACTGGAATGAAGACCGGGAAGAAATACGCGGCCACCACCAGTGCGCCCTCAACGCCAGCAATTGCTAGGGCGATTCGGCCTGTAACCACCGGGTCATTCGCTACCCCCAAGACCTTTAGGGCCTGTGTGAGTGCGAAGATTCCCAGCGCCATAGCTCCGGCCAGGGCTACTACTGCATCGCCATCTACTTGTAGCGATGCCACCAACTCTGCTAGACTCATAGTTTTACCTCCTATTTGTCTTAGCTACGGTCGTACCGATTCATAAGGACAGCCAGCACCCGAGCAGCATTCCACGCATCATCCTCGGCATGGTGCTGGCTTCCATAGAATCTTCCAGTTGTAATCTCTGCCGCCGCTTTAAGTCTAATGGGGCGGTCGAGACCATATAATGCGGCATACATTGGAGCGATGTCAATATGAAAGTAGCCGACGGGCATCGCTAACATCGCGTCTTCTGTCTGCCGCTTTAGCTCGTGGCGGTCGTTGGTTCCCCAACTCGCCCACATACGCTTCTCTGCACCCATGTTCTTTATCATTTCACATGCCTCGAACAGGGAGTGCTTTGGTGATTCCCCAAGTCGAATAAGATGGTTCGACTCAGGCTTTGCTGCTAGATACTTACCTTCTTCTGTTTCGATTACTAGGGCTACTCCAATTTCCTTGATGTCGCCACTTTGACGATACTCTAGATCAAGGACGTAAATCGGCTGCAAGTGTCTGATCTCCTTTGGTTAATCCAGCCGCATAGAGCGCAATCGCGAGCGCATCCGCAGCATTGTGGTTAATTTCCGGCCAGACTTCAAGCCCGCCCAGCTTCCCACTTCCAAGCGCCGCAGCGCGTATCGTAGCAGGGGGCGCAATAGCAACAGAAACCCCAGTGTAGTGTAAGCCAAGAACAAAGCCCATACGTATGTGAGCCAAATCCGGTTGTCCATACGGTTCATTAAACGCTGCTCCTTCAACTACCGCGGGTCCTTTCCCATGAAAGCGAGTGGGGTTGCTCATTAGTTCATACGCCGCAATCCCATATCGCCATTTCTCGTTTGGTTCTTCTTTGGGTAAGGCGCCCTGGAATATCCAGACCTCTCTCCCGTCTAGTGTAGCTATTCCGAAGTTCCTGCCCGGGTCTACCCCAACTCCTATCCACTTGCGCATTCCAGGAATCTTGGAGTAGGAAACCGTGACCTTAACTTCCCCCGAGGGGATTTGCCATACCTTCTCGCTAACGGTCTCAAACTTGAATTCGTCCAAGGCCAATGGTTTAGCTGTCATCCGCCAATCTTAGGAGTGCGGCAACCAACGCCATTTCTGCCTTAGAGACTCCAAGCTCTTCCATGATCGACACTACGTTCTTGTCAGCTTCGTAGTACGCTTCCTTGGTTGTGTTACGTTCCTTCATAAGTTCTTGAAAGGCTGTATTCTCCTGAATCAAGAAGTTAGCAAGCATAGTACGATACTGTGCTTCATACTCCGGCATTGGGGTAGTGCCGTCAGCCAGCAATACCGGGTTTGGGTTCTGCCATTTGATCTCAGGATTCTGCTGTAGGTTGGTGTAGATAAACGCCTGTAGGTCTTGGAGCCGCTGCTCGGCATCCTCGTAGGCATACTTAGCCTCAGCTTGTTTTGTGCGCGCGATCTTGACATCCACAAGCAGGGTCTCGACGCGCTTCATCAGTTCCCCTGCACGATTCTGCAATCCAGCTACATTCATTCTTCGTCTCCTCTTCTACGTTCGGTATAGTATTTTTCCCATCCGGGAATTTGCCAGCACACGTGTTTAAAATCACAACTGTTACAGGTATAGGTTCCGATATTTTTGGGGTAGTTACCTGTATCACGTGCATGCTTCATTAGCCCCGCCGCGGCTACCAAAGCTTGGTCGTCGTCGGCACTCTTGTAGTAGTCGTAAGCTTCGACAGTTTCGTACTCTGGAATGACCACATATTTCATCTTGTTTGGCCACTCTTTTAGTATATCACTCTTATAGGGTGGTGTCAAGTAAATAGGTCCCTGCCACCCTTTGGCCCCCACGTAAATGAGTTCCCCGCCGGGCAATTTGGTGGTATTCCAGAGTTTACTACTCGTCTTCCAATCTATCAGGACACTCTCGCCTTCGGGAGTCTCGGCTATTACATCTATGATCCCAAAGAGTTGCATGTCTTCAGTCAGCGGCGCTATGTGCTTGACCTCAGTGGCGAGAATGCGATAGCCCTTTTTCTCTATCCAATTAAGTGCACGTTCAGCCCGCGTCATTACTTCCATCGACGGTATAGATTCATAAGTTATGGCTACTGGAGGCTTGCCTTGCTCAAGACTTTTCTCGATAACCTCATGCACAGCTATGCCAAACTTCATGGGCGCGGGCATGAACTCAGGCTTCAAACTCCAATGCCGATAGAGATATGCGCGGTATGCACATCCGCTGAAGAACTTCTCTAATGAAGACTTACTTACTGTGAACATCTGTTGAGACAACTCCTCTTCCAATTGTTGCTCCCAAAGCTTATGGAAAGGCATGTCACACTGGGTTCTCCTTATTGTATCGAGCCAACGCTTCATAGAAGGGCTCAAAGGTCTTCTGATGCTTCTCTGGTTCTAGTGCCTGCTCCGCCAGCGTACCAATCCTACCCTGTGACATCCATTTCCACTCTTTGTCGTCGCCATCCATAACTTCAAGTTTGATTGTATTATCAGCCTTCGCCAGCCCCAGCTTGATACAATCAGTTACGGCAGTCATTTCCCGACTAATCCCAAAGCCCGGGATAAAATATACCCAGCCCTTGCGGCCCTTGGCCCCATACTTTAACTTTTGTATGGCAACCTCGGCCACAAAGTTTCCGGTATCCTTTGGCCAGTCGCTCTCTATGCGTCGAATCCACGCCCGCACAATAGCTAGGTACTTGGTCTTTCTGCCGCCGGGCGTAGAGAACCCCTGTCCACCGATATTGGGGCTGGTATGGTTGATTACGAAGTACCACTTCGGGTCCTCGTTCAAGCGCAGCCACGTGTTAACTCGCTTGGCTACATCGTTTAGGGTCTTGGCTTCCTGTCCCATGGTACGTTCTCCAATTGGCTTGGCCCGAGCTACTTCGCTTGCAAATGCACCATAGGAGTCTACAATAGCTCCAGATACCTCGTCGTCCAGCAGATAGTCCACCGTTTCCTGTACCATCTTTTCATGGGGGCGGGGTACTTCCTGCTTCTTCTCAGTCTCCGTATAGTCCACCAAGAAAATCTCGCCGGTATGTCCAGCATTGTGGGTTACGGCCTCAACATATTCTTTATTTATGGATGCTTCTAAGTCACAAACTACTATTCGTTTGTTCCCCGCACGACGTCCCACAAGATAGTAAGCAAGAGTGCTTTTTCCTGTGTGCTCATCCCCGTAGAGTTCAATAATTCCTCTAGACGGTGTTCCCAATTCGCCGCGGAATCCAACGGCCCGATCGAAGGACCAGAGACCGGACGCAGTGCGTTCGACTGGCCGGAAATTCCCAATGACTCTTTCCGCGCGTCTTCGTATTTCTTCCATTCCTCGTATTTCATCGTTCATTCCTCCACGCTCCGCCCAAGGGCTAGTTCAAGCAACATCGCCTGAACGTTGAATAGGATGGCACATAGTAGTGCCACAAGTTCCTTCGTGTTCTCTGGATCAGCCCGCCACGTGAACCACAAGTCCCAAGCATGTCGAACTAAACTCTTTATAAGTTGTCGGCGGGGCATCCCCTTCTGCCAATTGTCTGCGGTTCTTAGGGTTCCATCGGCCTGCAACCTATGCTTGTGCATGTATTCTGCGAATACCCGCATTGCTATTGGAGAAATAAATCCTTCCCAATCTAGCTTATTTTCATCGGTGTCGCGGGTGGCCCCGCTTACGAATGTTCTAATTTCTCCCATCGTTAATAGCTCCTAACAGTTGATATAGGTCAGACCAGCTATTACCCCGCTTGTCCTGATTCCATGGCCATGCAAGATAGTGTACATCACAATCTTTAGATAAGGCAAAGTCAATGGTTATAGGTGAATCATCAATAACCAAACAACCTCGTTCAACAAATTCTTTCTTATTATGTCCAGTATATACCATCGAGTAGGGCTTTAGTTCATTTATTTCTAGCCACTTGGACAATAGGTGGGCGGTATTTTCCGCTCTATGTGAGGCTACGCAAATTTCATACTCTTTTTGATTTAGGACATTGAACAGTTCTGTGGCACCTGAAAATGCTGGATAGTTTATTTGTGTCATATGAACTATATCAACTGCGGCATAGAACTGCTCCTTTGTCATATACTCAAGGAACCAGTTCCAGTTTGACATATCTGTGCCTATTGTTTCTGGGTACAACTTTTGTAGTAACTCAGTTAGTGGATAGTACAGATTCCAGAGAATTCCATCTACGTCTACTATAGCTCGTTTCATTGATCGTGTATCCCCGACGCTAGTGTAGTTGCTACTGCGGCGTCTATATCTTCATCTCCCGTTTCCGGGACAAGGAATCCAAACTGTTTAATCTTTCCGCGCGGGCCACGCTTGCAATAAAGCGTACCTTCCGGCGTTCTCCATCTATGAAGACGAGTATTACCAGAAGTATGAGTATCCCGAACCCGATCCCGTATTTCCAACATCGCTTTAACATCTGGAGCCATTTCGAGATCATCCCAATCCTCCTCTTCAAAGTCGCCCTCACGCGCCGCGGCGATCAACTTGATAAGCCCCTCAATTGGCTTGCCAGCCAACCTAGGATGGTCTAGGACAACGTACTGAAAAGCGTTAGCATACTTCATGAACGTGTCTTTGGGCACACCCATTTCCCGTTCAACCGCATCCTCTACTCGATCTCCGCCGGTTTCAAACTTGGGCCAAGCCCGCTTAAGTTCATAGAAGAGTTTGGCTAACTTAACTCCTTTGATACGCCCCTCTCGTATGATATTGCGCCCAAACTCAAATGCTACTTCCGGTGTTCCCGAGAGCAGTGAGAGTTCTATTGCGCGATCTGTGGTCTCTACTAGTTCCTCCCACTCGTTATTTGAAAGGAACAACGCCGCGTCATTTGCCATGTGTCATTTCTCCAAATCGGGTTATGGCTAACCTAACCTCGCCCAGCATATCGAATCCTGTAGAGGCCTTGACCATTGCCATAGCTTGTACATTGGCGGGCAAGACTTCCCTTGGTATCGGCAATCCATTAAACTCTGCAGCAGAAATGTTCTCTCCTAACAAGACCTGTAACGGATCAGTGCCGGCGATCAGGGCAAACTCTACGCGTAGTAACTCATTCATAAAGGCCGTAGCGTGAAACCCTGGCTCACATTCCCCCTTCTTCTTCTTGCCGTGTAACCAGAGGTTTGTGAATCTAACCCGTGCCGGGTTGATGCTCGCCCGTTCAAGCTCTCCCGCTATGATGTTCCCCGCTCGCACTTTCTTGTCTCCGCCACAGAAGGGTGTACCCATTAGCACGTCGAACCAGTCAGGATAATCCCCAACTACTAGAATGTTAGTATTGATCGGGCCACGGGAAGACAGTAGAAAGTCTCCACAGTGTGGACACTGTTCTTTAGGCATTAAGGTCTCTCCAATTCGGTCCCGTTTTGATTACTAGTTTCGTCGGGACATTTGGCATAAGCTTATGTCCTGCCTCTAACCACGCTTCCGTTACGATTTCCCTGTACTGTGGTATCAGGCCTTTTGGTACATCCAATACCATTTCATCGTGTACCATAATGTTTACCAGAAATTCTAGTCCTTTGGCCTTGCATAATTCCCGGGTGTAGACCAGAGCCAACTTCGTGTGGTCTGCTGCCGACCCTTGTATTGGGCCGTTTATTGCGTTCCGTGATGACTGATGGTTGTAAGGGTTTGTCCAAACCCTGCGGCCCGTTACGGTGTTTACGTAATTTACCCGCTCGGCCTGCCGCTTCTGTCTGTCCATCCAAGCGTGATACTCAGGATAGTGCTGTCGGCGTTTTCGTAGGCCGTCCTCTACTTCCTCTATATCTAGGTTATGCTCTGTTGCCAATCCCCAGGCGCTCTTGCCATAGTTCAGGCTTAAGTGAATCTTCTTGCCGCGGTCCCGATCTACTCGGAACAAATCGGCATTTACTTGATGCAGGTCTATTCCATCAATGAGTTCTTGTCGTAGAGTCTTATCCCTAGACAACTGTGCACTATAGCAGGGTTCCTGCTGGTTCTGGTCTACAACCAATAACTCGTTGCCCGGGCTTGCCAAGAAGTATGAGCGGTAAACCAATCCCTCATCCTTCTTTGGAATGTTCATCATGTTTGGGTCCGAGCAAGCCATACGGCCAGTCTCAGGTCCTGTAGTCTTCCAGTCCGGGTAAATCAAATTCCCTTCTTCTACATTGGTGGCAACAAACTTAGGACCATACTTGGCATAGGCGTCTCGGCAATGCCGCGCCCGCAAAATTCCATTTAGGAGTGTAGTCTGATGCTCATTAGCCCCCTTTAGCCAGCCCTCTAAGGACTCTTGATCGCAGGATGAATCCTTACGAATCTTCTTAATGCCCGCAGCCTTGAGCGCCGCCTGCACTTGTGGTTGGGATTTCACGTTGAAGCCCAACCCTTCCTGTATCCGATGCCCTTCTTCTAATAGAGCTTCGGCGTTTGCAATCCATCCATCTACATCCATGCGAATGGGCTTCATATTCATTACTGCCCACATCGCCGGTTGATCTATCTCCCAATACCACGGGAACTCATTGGCATACTCATTATAGACTATTTTCCATTGTGCCAGAGCTACCTGTCGAGTTACATCAGCGTCTTGTATAGCGTACTGTGCCATATCTGGCGTAAGCTCTGTAGCATCCACAAATTCGTTCCGAATATCCTTCTCTAGGTACAGTCTAAGATGTCTCCGTGCTAGGGCCTGGAGGCTGAAGCTCTGATACCATCCCCCGAATAGGTCCTGCTCCACCATCATTGTGTCCCATACTGCCGGCTCCCATCCCATCGGCCAAATCCCGTGATGGGTTAATTGGCGTATGTCGTAAATTGCATTCTGAAGTGCAATTACACCATCGTACTCCTTCAAGGCCAAAAGGTACTTCTGGCTCTCTTCCTTGTCGGCAGATAGAAAATTGTTTGTCGGGACCCCCAAACCAGATGTTGTTAGACATGCAAATTTACCTCCTGGTCTATGTAAATTTCCATAGTGTTGAAACCATTCTGTATCTAATCCAACTAAGTTAACTGACATGGGACCAGGACTTTCTATTGACTATTTTTCCCACGTTTGAACGGCATACTCTAAACATTTTTCCTATTATATCGTGTGTAATTCTAATCTTAGCAAGTCTTCGGATTTCTCTAATGTCTTTTTCAGTAAGTTTGGCTTGCCCATTTAGCATTCCAATTGTGCCGCCTGGACGGCGTAACCATTCCTCTACTGACTTTTTGATTTGTTGTTTTCGTCTTGCACTCATTAAAGGATATAGCATAACCATCCATTGATATGCCAATATGCCATGAATTTGTACTGTATAGAATGTTCTTCCTGTTGGGGTATGTCCACTAGTTAAGTTTCCCCGTATTTTTTGTGTTACTTTATTTGCAGAATCTAAATCTACAGTACCATAGCGTAGGCGTAACGAGTTAGCAAGATCAAAACTTCCTTCTCCCTCTAATAGCCCCACTAACCAATATAGAGTTTTCATGTTGTCAACCAGAGTAGTGAGGGTACCATTCTAAAGTCCGGGAACCCCAAGTTCCATTTTCATCATTCCATCGAACTTGTGCGGCTCCGAGACTGCCCCGCTTTAGTCCCAGCCGACTGGCCCCAAACTTTAGGTAGCCCATTCCAGGTACATAAGGAAGCCCCGCCTTGTTCTTGCTGCTCATGTCTATATCAAGTAGTGCCGGGTTGTGAACAATGATAATTAGGGATGCCTCATGTTCTGCGATGCCAGAATACCAAATTGAACTTACATCTGCTTCTCCGCCGACATAGTTTCTAGATACTCCAGCGATCAGAAGGGTGGGTATTTCACTGTTCTTAGACAGGTCGCCCATGCCCATGTAAATACTACTCATTGACTCTACGCCCGGCGGTCTACCATACAGCATCTTGCTGGCATAGTCTACGCCTATTAGCTTCAAGTCATATTCCGATGCCAGCCGCATCGCTTCGCTCTGGACTCGGGCCTCATTCATTGGTTCATCTATGATACGAATGAAGTCCATCTGTTCATTAGTTAGACCTTCTACTTGAAGCAGTCGGGCCTTCGCTAGTTCCTTTCTCATTTCCAGCGAGAAGAACGCCGAATATAGTCCGCGCTTTGCGTTCTCTGCGAGTAATCGGAGTAGAAGGGTTGTCTTACCAAGCTTCGCTGGTCCTGATACAATCGTGAGCCCAGCATAAGGAAGCCCGCCGGCATTCGCGTCAATAGGTTCGTAGCCACAGGGAGCCCAAATCTCGTCTTCCCTAAGAAGAGCAACGTCCGCCATGCTAACAAAGCCGCTCTCCCCTCTATCCAGTTGTGATGCAAGTTGTAGAATCTTGTTGCTATCCTCACCCTCTCCCTCCTTCAACTTCTCCCCTATTCGAACAAGCCGTTTTCCTACGTCCGCCTGAACAGCGCGGGTCTGCAATAGTCGTGCCCAATCTGCGGCTTCATCAATGCTAATGCCCTCTGCTGCTAGTTCTGCAGTCCGCATAGCATCAAAGCCATGGTTGGCCTTTAGCTCAGGAAGCCCCATCCGCCCCACATCTTGCAGGGCGGAGTTGTAGGGCTCAGAGAAATGCTCAGGGTTGAAGACGCCCGGCTCGGCCCCCTTTAGGACCAAACCAAAGCATACCTCGCTTGTTCTGCGCTGGTTCATAAGTTACTTTTTCTTCTTCTTTGCTGGTGGTTTATAGATGCCAAGTGACTTTAGAATGAAGGCTTCAAAATCTGAGTCTCTAGAGAACAGAACGTCATTAATGGCATCTGCCCAATAGACTTCCTTAAAGCCTTCGATTATTCCCTGTTCTATAGCTTTCTCGATTTGTGGGGCTACTCTAGTTGCTATTGCCTCAATATCAATCTTGTTCAAAACCTTCTTTGCAACTGCATCGTTTACTGCCTGTTCTACTGATTTCATGTTGTTCTCTCCTTAACTATATACTAGCACACATGTCAAGGTTTGTCAAGTGCCTCTTGGGCGGCAACCCGACGACGAAATTCATTTCGTATGCTGGGCGGCAAACGCCTAATTTCTCTATCCATCGCCTCCAGCTTGGCTTCTAGGGCGGCGACGGACTCGCTCAACTTAATAAGTAACACAATCTCGGGCATCAGATAGGTGTCATCCGAATATCTGGCTTTCTCTTCTATCTGCAGAATAAGACGAAATAACTTAGTGCTGGCTGATTCAGTCATTCTCCCTGCTCCTTTGTAAGAAGTGAAATCTCGCGGACGAAGTTTACCTACGGTAAGTCTACTTCTGCATCCGGGATGATTGTTGATGGACGGAAGATCACCCGGTAGTGGTATAAATCAGTGTCGGCACTTTCGATTTGTTCGGCAAAGTAAGTCACGTTGTCAGATAGGCCTAGGAAGTGCTTCTTGAATGCGTTAGGTCCAGTCTGACATGTTACAGATAACTCACCCACTGCATCGTAATTCCCTAATGAGCATGTACCTTCAATCACCAGAATGTAATCACCATTGATGCCATTATAAAACACAATGCGTCTGGTAATCTGAAAGTTATCGGCAGCAAGCGATAGATTGCGAGACGCCACGTCCGCTGGCTGGGCACACCCTACAAGAAATGCTGTAAACAACGCTACTGCAATCAACATCTTCTTCATTCTATGTTCTCCTCTAGTTTAATCCGTCCGCGAGATTTCACTTCCTGCAAAAGTGTTTCTGGATCATCGTATGCCATCTGTACATGTACAGGACATAACGGCATAAAGGGTAGGTTTTCTATTCCATGTAATGCCGTTGAGCGCCCCGGACAAGCTGCACACTTAGGCATAGTGAAGACTTCCTTCCCGTCAGACACCGATTAACTCCCTTAATAGTTGATCTGATTTACCGGCCATGGCATAGTCGTTAGGGTCTTTAAATCCGTCAGGATAGGCAAGCAGTTTCACGTGCCCTCTCCAATCTAACCCAGCGGCAAGTTCATATGCCTGTGATTCCTCGCCTTTATCTGGAATTATCATTATTTTCTTCGAGTATTTGTTTAACCACTTCGGATCGAAACTCTTGGCTCCACCTGTTGTAGTTAGGACTGGCAAACGTAATTCGGATAGCGTCAGTGCGTCTATCATACCAAACACTATGTATAACGGCCCAGGGTCCCGCAAAGTCAAACTCCAATCTGGGCAATAAACCATTGATCTCTGTCCTGACGGTTGAGAAAAACGTATTCCTGTTAGCTTCTCCGCTTGCGGTCCAGACCGAATAATTATCCCAATTATCTCGTTGTCCTCCGATTTTACGGGCAAAACGAGCCAACCTTCGTGCCAACCAAGTTCGCATGGTTCTATTCTCCCTTCAATGCCGCGCGTCTCAGGATACCATCTAAACGACGCATTGCGGGTTAAGACTGAATGTGCTTTAGTCACAAACTCTACCTGCTCTTCCTCGGTCGTAGGCAGGTATGGGGGACGGCCAATTGGAATGTCCCGTCGGCCTCTCGCTGTAGTGCCGGGACTGGATAACTCCGCATACAGCTTGTAGTTTGGGCCGTGGGTTGCACATTCTCCCAAACACACCCACCAGCCATCCGGGTAAACAAGTAGGCTTGCCTCTCGATCGTCATGCCAGGGGCAATTGGTCAGCAAATACCCGGCACTCATCAAATCGGCGTTCTCGCCGAGTAGTTCTCGAATTTGCTCAAATGTTACTTTGCTCACTAAGGACCCCAATTTTCAGATTGAAACATAAGAGCGTTTTGTAAACGCTCTAAAGCTGCACTGCCCGGTGTTACAATTGATTCATCCATAAGCATACCAATTGCTTCTTCTAAAGCTTCTCTAGCTATGTTTCGTTCTTCAATAGCCGCTTCAGTACAGTTATCACACATGTTAGTCTCCATTGGGGAGCAGCCAAGCTCCCAATTTAGATTTCTACCCCAATAGGGGCGTCTGCTAATTCTCGTTGTAGCCAACCATCCGCGAAGGTACCACGAAATGCCACATTTCGCCCTTGCAGAATGTTCTGTAACTCGCCCAGCACATTTTCGCTTGGCGTCAGAGAGTCAGCATCAAAGTCGTAGCCGGTGACAGTAAGGAAGTTGATTAGCTGATCGTACCAGAACTTGCGGTCCCATACGATGTCAACCAATCCGGTCTGTGGGTTACGTTCGAACATGTAAACCAGAGGCCGCACGGCTTCCATACCGGCCAGTTCCGTTTCCTTGCCGATCTCTGTTGCTTCCACTCGCAGTATCGCATAGAACTCGGAGTGCGGAGGGTTAGTCCAAGATGCTCCAGTTGCCGGGATAGTAACCCGCTCTGCATCCTTATTCTTGATGGTTGGAGCTAATGCCTGTCCGGTTTCTGCGTCAACTCGGGCAGCAAATCTAGAGAAGCGTAGGAGAAAGGTTCCCTCCAGCGGTCTCACTGACTTGATGTTGTCTTCCTCTGCCGTTAGCTCGATGAACACATCGTTGATGGGTTTCAATATCCAGCTTCCAAACTCCCGCGTTACGTCTGCGGGGTCCAGACGGAAGACTTCCTTAAAGCCTTCCTTGTCGAAAATTGTAACCTT
>Ga0209108_10000046_pt1 | contig 49764 bp, 42 predicted proteins | sample Rifsed10ft1_FD_184003 | JGI IMG/M metagenome (GOLD analysis project Ga0209108, IMG submission 184003) | Soil microbial communities from Rifle, Colorado, USA - sediment 10ft 1 (version 2) | ecosystem: Environmental > Terrestrial > Deep subsurface > Rock core/Sediment | place: Rifle, Colorado...
TGGCCTACGTGGCCGATGGCCAGGTCAACGAGGGCAAACAATCTCTCAAGAAAGCGCTCAGCCTGAATCCAAACTTTGCGTACGCGGCGAGCGCGCGGCAGGCCCTGCAGAATCTCCCTTAGGCGGAAATGAGATTCCTGCTCAGGCTGCCTGGACATTTCCGGCCGGACACTCTTCGAAGTGGTGGCGGTTGTTTTCAAGCCGCCAGTACTCTTGGTTTTGAACTTTCCAGAGACAGCGGCCGAGCTCAGCAAAGCGCCACTCCCGCCCCTCCTGTTTCGTATTCCGCTCCCAATGCAGAAACTCAGCGATCTTCGCCAGTAGGAACAGCGTCCGGCAGCGGAGCGTGCGTTCGTCCTGAGCACGCCAGAAGAGGTAAGAGACCGCGGCATAGAACCGGCTGCCCACGAGTGGCTTCAGCGTCAGATATTCCGCGACCGAGACGCGCAGCGAGTTGTGACGCAAAATTTGAAACAGTAACCGCAGGACGGAATCTTTCCACTGGGGCAACCAAGCTACGAGACCGATCACCGCAAACAGCAAGAGTCCAGGCTCAAGCTTGGAGCGCGCTCGAGACCACGTCCACGACGCGCTCGATCTGAGTCACCGTCAATTCGGGATACATCGGGAGGGACAAGACTTCGGCAGCGGCGCGCTCGGTTTCGGGCAGATCGCCTGGCTGGTGCTGAAGTGAAGCATAGATTGGCTGCAAGTGGACGGGAGTGGGATAGTAAACCGTACTGGCGATGCCTTGATCCGCCAAAACTTTCTGTACACGATCGCGGTGGGGCACGCGGATAGTGTATTGATGGAAGACATGCTCGCCCCACGGGGCCACCTTCGGCACCACCACTCCCGGCAGACGGTTGAGAAGCGCATCATAACGCGCTGCGTTCGCCCGGCGTCCGGCATTCCACGCATCAAGGTGCCGCAACTTCACCCGTAGAATTGCTGCCTGAATTTCGTCGAGGCGGCTGTTCCAGCCCTGCTCTTCGCTGAAGTATCTCTTTGTGCTGCCGTGGTTGCGAAGCGAACGCAGGTGTCGGCAGAGCTCCTCTGAATCCGTGACAATCATGCCGCCATCACCGTACGCACCCAGATTTTTGCTGGGATAGAAGCTGATGCAGCCCGCGTCGCCCAAACTCCCCGTTTTCCTCCCCTTGTAGGTGGCTCCAATGGCTTGCGCATTGTCTTCGATGACCTTCAGGTTGTGCTGGTGAGCGAGTTCGAGGATCGGATCCATATCCGCCGGCTGCCCGTAAAGGTGAACCGGGATGACGGCCCTCGTCCGAGGAGTAATCTTGGCGGCGATTTTTGCCGGATTGATGCAGAACGTCTCAGGCTGGATATCGACAAATACCGGCGTTGCCCCCAGCAAGCTGACCGAGTCGGCGGTGGCGATGAAACTGAAGGAGGGCACAATCACCTCATCGCCTGGGCCAATCCCGCATGCCCGCAGCGCCAAGATCAGCGCATCGGTGCCCGAAGCGACGCCCACCGCGAATCGCCGGCCGCAGTAGCGAGCGATCTCCTCCTCCAATGCTTGCACTTGCGGTCCGAGAATAAAGTGCTGGGAATCGAGCACGGCCTCGATAGCGGCGCGGATCTGCTCCCGGATGGTGGCGTACTGCGCGCGGAGATCGACCATCGGGATGGGGTTTTGGGTCTTGTTGGTCAATGAGCTTGGGTCCATTCCACCGGCTTCATTTGCTTTGGGGCAGAAGCCTGAATAGACGAAACATCAGACAATTGCAAGGCCAATCCACTCCCTGAGGCCTTTCCTCGGGCGAGGGAAGCTGACCGTGGAAAGGGAACGAAGAGACGGCCACATCTGTGGTTTGCGCCCGCAATGGCGGGATGGAACCACAATTCGCGATGGAAAGAACTGCTTCACGCGCCCTGGGGAGAGTGATCGGCCCGGCAGAACAATCTTGCCCAAACTGGAAGCAGAAAGGTGTTCTTGAAAGACTCGAAATCTAGTCCTGAGTCGCGAGGGTTGCGTCGGCGGGCTGCCTTCGGTGGTCCCCTCCCTGGATGTCACGAATCTTGTAAAGCAGAGCGCGATAGCTGATTTGAAGAAGCCGGGCTGCCTGTTTGCGGTTCCAACGGGTGGCTTTCAGCGTCCGCAGGATCAGAAAGCGTTCTGCTAGCTGAGAGGCTTGTTGACTGAACTTCTTCAGAGAGATGGGTTGCGTCGCGGGCAGCGAAGGCACGAAAGCAGCCGGATGAGGGTGCTGCAAAGTTGCCCCATGCAGCTCGTCCGATCCCCCGGTTATCTCTTGTTCCTTCAGAATCTCTTCCGTGACTTCTTCCGAACCAAGCAGGACGTAACGTTTGACGTAGTTTTCCAATTCACGAATATTGCCGGGCCAGCTATGCAAACAGAGCCGTTCAAAAAGAAATTTGGAGGGAGACCGCAGGGGTCGGCCGAACTTGGCGGAGTATTTCAGCAGGAAATATTCAAAAAGTACGGGGATGTCGCTCTGCCTGGTCCGCAACGGCGGCAACTCAATCTTCATCACATTGACGCGGTAGTACAGGTCGCGCCGGAACACGCCCTTTTCCACGTCGTCCTCCAGATCTCGATTGCTGAGACACATGATTTCAGCTTGCGCTCCGATCTCTTCACACCCCCCCACCCGGTAGTAGCTGCCGTCTTGCAAAACCTGAAGAAGCTTGGCCTGCAAAGCCGAGTTGAGTTCTGAGATCTCATCCAGGCAAACGGTTCCATCCTGCGCCAGCTCAAATTTTCCCCGGCGAGTGGCGAAAGCACCTGTGAACGCACCTTTTTCATAGCCAAACAGTTCGCTTTCCAGTAGGGTGCCGGGGATGGCCGCGCAATTCACCTTCAGGAAGGGCCTTGCTCGCCAAGGCGATTGGTCGTGAAGGTAGCGCGCCAGGACTTCCTTGCCTGTCCCGCTCTCGCCGCAAATCAGAATGGGCACCCGTATCGAGCGAATGTGTTCGGCGATGTGGCGGACCTGGGCCATGGCTTCGCTGGTCCCAAAAATCAGATCAGCCGGTATGCCTTGATCCAGTTCCGGTACCACCGCCGTCCCCCATCGGCTTAGTTCTTTCGTTTTTGAACCCTCGGCCATCGCCTAAGGCACAAGCATTTCTCCAGCCACACTATCGGCGTGAATTCAAACTTGTCGTACGCCACTAATCCAATGAAAATTATGGCGGATTCACGGTCGAGGGGAGAAAAGTGAAAACCGGCATGCATCTTGAAGGAAAAAATCCGGCCTTGATAAGAAAGACTTTTCCTACGGGAAAAAGTTGCAACTTTCCGAACGGCAGCGGTCAACGGTTGAGAAAACGATCGAGGTCAGTGCGATTGCGACGGAAAGATCCAGAGCTTCCGGCTCCCCGGGTCCGAATCAAACAGGAGCTGATCTTCAATTCGACACGCTCCAAGCTCGCCGTGGCAAAGCAGGGAAGTGGCTTGCGTGATTCTTTCGTTGGGGCTAGCATGGCAAAACCTTGAATCGGACAAAAGGCAACGTCCGTCTTGTGCACGTTTCCATTGAGTTTCTGTGCCCCTCGTCATACCATCTTGGTCTTGTGTGTGCCTGCTTGAGGGCAAAAAGGAACGCTCCGCTTTTTGGCGCCGAATGAGAGACGTGATTACCCTGTTCCCATGGGGGACCTCGGCCGCGCGCTGTTTATCCTGAGGACAAAGCAAAGGAATGAGAGCAGTAATCACCGGCGGAGGAGGGTTCATCGGCTGCCACCTGTCTGAATTTCTCCTGGACCAGGATTGGGAAATCGTCTGCTTGGACAATCTCCTTACCGGGGCAGCCGAGAATCTTGCATCCGCCAGCCGCAACCCATGTTTTCAGTTCAAACAGCAGGACGTTTCGGAACCACTCAAGATAGACGGGCCGGCCGACTACGTGCTCCATTTTGCTTCACCTGCCAGCCCGGTCGATTTCCTCAAACATCCCATCGCAATCATGAAAGTCGGTTCCCTGGGCACGCTTCACACCTTGGAGCTGGCCCGGGAGAAAGGGGCGCGCTTCCTGCTTGCTTCGACTTCGGAATGTTATGGTGACCCGGAGGTTCATCCCCAGCCCGAAGACTATTGGGGGCACGTGAACCCGACTGGACCGCGGGCCGTTTATGATGAATCGAAACGCTTCGCCGAGGCTTTGACGATGGCATACCACCGTGTTCATGGCCTCGACACAAAAATCGCCCGCATCTTCAACACCTACGGCCCCAGAATGCGCTTAGACGACGGTCGAGCCCTTCCCAACTTTGTCGGACAAGCGCTCCGGGGAGAAGATCTCACCGTCTATGGCGATGGCTCGCAGACCCGCAGCTTTTGCTACATCTCGGACATGGTCGAGGGAGTCTATGCTCTCATGATGTCGAAGGGGAATTTGCCGGTGAACCTGGGCAACCCCGAGGAGATCACCATCCTCGAATTTGCCCACCGCATTCTGGCCCTCACCGGCAGCAACAGCAGAATCGTTTTCAAGCCGTTGCCCCAGGACGACCCCCGGCAGCGCTGCCCGGACATTTCCCGAGCGAAACAGCTCCTCGGCTGGGAGCCAAGGGTTTCTTTGGAAGAAGGCCTCAAGCGTACCATCGCTTACTACCGACACCGCATCGGCAAGTAGAAACCGTGTGAGGACTTCGTGGCTCCTTTGCCGAGCCCTCAGGCTTGTCCTGCTTGCCCTGAGCGCAGTCGAAGGGAGCGGAGCTGAAGGACGCCTGCCTGGGGATACCGAGAGGCTTTAAATCCCCGAGGCGGGTGCCTCGGGGCTCAGGAGGGAGAAAGCTCATAGCTCTGTGTATGGAGCCTCTTGCGCCGAGCCCGCAGGCTTGCCCTGAGCTGAGCCGAAGGGCACCTGCCTGGGGGCAGGAGAATCTTCAAATTATCGAGTATCAGGCCGCCCGATGGAGTGGTACTCAAAGCCCAAGGCGGCCATCTCCTTGGGCACGAAAAAATTGCGCCCGTCCAGAAGCAGCGGCCGGGCCATGCTGTCGCGGATTTTCGACCAGTCGAGCGAGCGGAATTCCTCCCATTCCGTTGCCAGCAGCAGCGCTTCACTGCCCTCTGCCGCCTCGTAAGCATCCCGGCAGTAAGTGAGCTGGGGGAAAAAGGGTTGCGTCCTCTCCATGGCTTTCGGGTCAAAAACTTTCAGCCTGGCCTTTTGCTCCAGCAAGCGGCTGATGACCGCGAGCGCGGGAGAAAAGCGAATGTCGTCCGTGTCCGGCTTGAAGGCTAACCCGAGAATTGCAATCTGTTTGTCGGCAATGACCCAGAGCGCACTCCGCACCTTCTCCACGAAGTGATCAATGCGCCGCTGATTGATCTTCTCCACCTCGCGCAACAGCGCAAAATCATATCCGCCGCGCTCGGCCAGCCGCACGAAAGCTTGAATGTCCTTTGGCAAACAGAAGCCACCAAAGCCGATGCCCGGCCTGAGGAAGTCGCGGCCAATGCGCCGGTCGGACCCCATTCCTTCCGCCAGCATGGTCACATCCGCTCCAAAAATCTCGCACAAGTCAGCCAAGGCGTTGATGTAGGAAATCTTTAACGCCAGAAAGGAGTTGGAAGCATGCTTGATCAGTTCGGCGGTGGGAATATTCGTCGCCAGCAGCAGCGGCCTGGGCGCTTGAGGACAAGGGGAGTGGACGGGACAGTTGAACTTCTGCTCCAGGATCGGCCGATAGAGGCCCTCCAAGGTTTTGCGAGCTTCTTCCGAGCTTGCTCCGATCACGATGCGATCCGGGTGGAAGAAATCCTCGATCGCTCTGCCCTCGCGGAGAAATTCGGGATTCGAGGCAACCTCATGGGCAAATCCGGAGCGTGCCCCATAAACTTGCAGAATGCGCTCCAGCTCCTGGCCGGTTCGCACCGGCACCGTGCTCTTCTCCACGACCAATTTGTGACCGCGGCATTGCGTGGCGACCGTCCGGGCCAGCTTGTCGATCCCGGAAAGGTCAGCTTCGCCGTTCTCGAGCGGCGGCGTTCCCACGCAGATGAAAATGACATCGGAATCCTGGCTGGCAGCGGCCACGTCTCCCGTGAATCGGAGCCGGCCACGCCTCATGTTCTCGGACACCAAATCATCAAGATGAGGCTCGAAAATGGGGACTCGGCCGCGCAAGAGCACATCAATCTTCTGGGGATCATCGTCGGCGCCGATCACCTGGTGGCCCAGTTGGGCCAGACACGCCCCCGTCACCAAACCAACGTGGCCACACCCAACCACCGCAATTTTCATGATCGCATCCAAAGAAAGCGGAGCCAACGCGATAAGAAAATCCTAACCTTATCGACTGAGCAAGAGTAGTCTGCCGCCTTTCGGGCTGTCAACGGAGAAGCTTGCCATCGTTCTGGTTGCGATTCCCGCGCCGGGTAGCATACTATTCGGTCTCTCCATTCCTCGCGGAAAGGAAATATCCATGCGGCGAACAAGCCGCCGGATGAGTCGCCGGCTATTCAGCAAGCTTCTCGGCGGGTCAGTCCTCGCGGTGCCCTGGGTCATGCAGCAGAGCGGGACAGCGCCACAGGCCTTAGCGAACCCCGAACCGATAGAGGCAAGGTGGACGGACGCGCAAAGGCGCGAAGCGCGGAAGGCTGTCGAAGCAGTAGAAAAAGAGTCGGGAACGCTCGCCAAATTTGACGTCCCCGTCGCCGTGGAACCTGCTTTTGTTTTCCGCGCTATCCCTGTTCGGTCGCGTCGCACGCCATCGAGGGCAGCCGAGGGCCGTTGAGGAGCGGCTTGTCATGCTGAGTGAGGACATTTTCTTCTCACCCGTCACCGAGCTTGGCCAGAAGATTCGGCGTCATCAACTCTCGCCGGTGGAACTGGCGGAAGCCTATCTCGCCCGGCTGGAGAGCATGGGTCAAAAGCTGAACGCCGTCGCCACCATCACGCGTGAACTGGCTCTGGAACAAGCGCGGGCCGCCGAACAGGAGATTGCTGCCGGGAAGTACCGCGGGCCGCTGCACGGGATTCCTTACGGCGCCAAGGACCTCCTGGCCACACGGGGGATTCGAACCACCTGGGGCGCCAAGCCTTATGAAGATCAGGTATTCGATTTCGATGGCACAGTCATCCGTCGCTTGCGGCACGCGGGCGCCGTTTTGGTGGCGAAGTTGGCCATGGTCGAGCTCGCCGGTGGCGGAGGCTACCGTTACGCTGCCGCCTCGCTCACCGGCCCGGGCAAGAATCCCTGGAACCCGGGCCACTGGACCGGCGGATCTTCTAGCGGCTCGGGTGCAGCCGTGGCCGCCGGCCTGGTTGCCTTCGCCATCGGCTCGGAAACCTGGGGCTCGATCGTGAATCCTTCCTCGTTTTGTGGTGTCACCGGTATGCGGCCGACGTACGGTCGCGTCAGTCGCCACGGGGCGATGCCGCTATCCTGGACGATGGATAAGCTGGGGCCGATCGGCCGCACGGCAGTGGATTGCGGCCTGGTGCTCGCCGCCATCGCCGGTCCCGATCCTCAGGACGCTTCTTCCGTGCCGCAGTCGTTTTCGCCCGCTACGGAAACGCGGCCGGCACGCCCCTGGCTTGCCGCGACGGGATCGGGGCGTGTTGGGGTGATCCGAGAAGACTTTTCGAAACACGGCGATCCGGAAGTAGGCGCGGCATTTGGCGAAGCCTTGAAAGTATTGGAAGCATCCGGCGCCAGGCTCGCTGATGCCAAGCTTCCGGACTTTCCTTACGGGGCCGTGGCAGACCTGATTATCTCGGCCGAGGGTGCTTCTGTGTTTCGACCATTGATCGAAAGCGGCAAGATTTACGAATTGAATGATCCCCTGCAACCCGCCGGCCTCTATGCGGGGCTCAAGATATCGGCTGCCGACTACCTGAAGGCGATGCGCATCCGCGCCCGGATGCAAATCGAGCTGAACAAACTTTTCGAACGGTTCGACCTCTTGGTGGCGCCGAGCGAAATGAAAACCTCGCCAACGCTTGAGGCTGACCTGGAAAAGTATTTCAGCGGAGGCGGCGGGGAAATCGGAGCGGCGGGAAATCTTGCCGGTTGGCCGTGCGTGTCGGTTCCGATGGGCTTCGGGAAAAATCACTTGCCCGTCGGGCTACAAATCGTGGGAAGAGCCTTCGACGAAGCAAGCGTGATTGCTCTCGCTGCCGCCTACCAGAAGAAGACCGATTGGCACCGGCAACGGCCGCCGCATTAGCTGAGCAGGAGCTCGCTCCTGCTCTAAGCCACTGATTACGCGGAGGCAACCCCCGCGCGGAAGGCGGGAGCAAGCTCCCGCACTCCAAGAGGCTTGCTTTCGCGTTCGAAGAATTATTCGACGAACTTCAACTCAGGACACTAGAAGACCTTTGATGACGTCGCGAGGCTTTCCGTGTCATCCTGAGGTCGCCGCGGCGACCGAAGGATCTCATGGCAGAGATGCCCTTCGACAAGCTCAGGACAAGCTTTCACTTCGTTCAGCATGACATGTATGCAGTATGCGCCGGTGGTGGATTTGCCCGCCGATGGCGCATCTGCTACACTCCGCCCCGGGTTTATCGCTCGCATGAATGCCGCCGTTGACCTGAGTGTCCACGTTGCCGGCCTCAAGCTTTCCAATCCCATCCTGGCTGCCAGCGGAACGTTTGCTTATGGCGTCGAGTTTGCCCACCTCGCCGACTTGAACCGGCTCGGCGGGATCGTGGTGAAAGGGCTGTCGGCCAAGCCGATCGAAGGCGCGCCCGCGCCGCGGCTTTGCGAAACGCCTGCGGGTATGCTCAACGCCGTCGGCCTGCAAAACATCGGTGCCGAACGCTTCCTCACCGATAAGCTTCCTGAATTGCGGAAATATCGCACGGCGATCCTTGTCAATATCTTCGGCATGACGACAGCCGAATACGTTGCCGCCACGGAGATATTGGAACGCGGCGATGGGATTGCCGGCTACGAGCTGAATGTCTCCTGCCCGAATACAGAGCGAGGCGGGGTGCAGGTTGGCGCCGACCCGGAATTGCTGCGCGAGGTCGTGACCGCGGTTCGCCGGGTGGCGAAGCGGCCGTTGATTGTCAAACTTTCGCCGAACGTGACCGACATTACGGCGCTCGCCCGGGTGGCGGAAAACGCCGGGGCGGATGCGATCTCGCTCATCAACACGATTACCGGCATGGCGGTGGATGTCGAAACCCGCGAGCCGAGGCTCGGCAACGTCACCGGGGGACTCTCCGGTCCGGCCATCAAACCGATTGCCCTGCGCATGGTCTATCAAGTATGTCGAGCCGTGAAAATTCCGGTCATCGGGTTGGGCGGCATTGTCAAAGCGGAGGACGTGGCGGAATTCCTGATCGTGGGCGCCCAGGGCGTCCAGGTGGGCACGGCGCACTTCCTGGACCCGGCCGCTTCGGTAAAGCTGGTCGGAGAATTCGAGAAGTGGTGCCAGAAAAAAGGTGTCAGAAAGATGTCCGACCTGATTGGCACCCTGCGCGTGGACCGTCATTTGCAGGAAGCCTGAACTCGCGGTCCCGGCGTAGCGTATATTGCCGAGCCCCCTGGCACTAGCGACCAGTGCCCAGCGACCAGTGGTCGGTGACCGGTAGGGAAGGGAGAATAGCTCGCAGAGCCCCCTGGCACCAGCCAGGGGGACGATCAGAATTAAGCAGACAACGATGAATGGAGAACGGCGGTGAAGTCTCTTAGCCCGAAAGAGCGGATCATTGTCGCGCTCGACGTGCCGAACTTGCGCGAAGCTCTCGGCTGGGTCAAGCGGCTTCGCGGCGAAGTGGCCGCGTTCAAAATCGGCAGCCAGCTTTTTACGGCCGAAGGTCCACGGGCGGTGGAACGCGTCGTCGGCCTCGGCAAGCGCGTCTTCCTCGACTTGAAATTTCATGACATCCCGAACACGGTAGCAGGCGCCTGCCGGGCGGCCTCAGAAATGGGTGTGTGGATGCTCACCGTTCACTCCGCTGGCGGCCAGCGCATGATGGAAGCTGCTCGAGACGCGGTAGCCAAAGCGGGGCGTAGCGGAAGGCGTGCGTGCGTCGTGGGTGTGACGGTTTTAACCAGTTTGGAACGAAAAGACCTGGCGGGGATGGGAATGCCCCTCAGCCCACAAGCACTGGCGCTGCGACTCGCCCGCCTCGCCTTTCGCTCTGGCCTTGATGGCGTGGTTTGTTCCCCGGCCGAGATTGGTGCGATTCGCCGTGCACTGTTTTCTCCGGGAGAACGCCGCGTAGCCAAGCGCGACTTCTGTCTCGTGGTTCCGGGCATCCGGCCGGCCAGCACGTCGGCAGATGATCAGCGCCGAGTCGCCACCGCCAGCGCAGCCGTGCGCGCCGGCGCAGACTATTTTGTCATTGGCCGGCCGATTCTTGAGGCTCCTGATCCCCTCGTCGCCATCCGGCGCATCGCCCGGGAGCTTGGCTGATCGGATCGGTGTTCCCCGTCTCCGGCGCGGGCCCCGATAATCATCGGGGCGAGCCGCTTCTTGAGCGGGCTACATGCTTGCGTTTAGGATAGCAGGCGGAACGGTTGGTGGTTTCGCAACAGGCATTCATGAAAAATGTCATCGTAGGCACGGCCGGCCACATTGACCACGGCAAATCGGCGCTGGTTCTGGCGCTGACCGGCACCGATCCTGATCGCCTCGAAGAAGAAAAACGTCGCGGTATCACGATTGACCTCGGCTTCGCCTTCCTTACGCTCGGCGACATTCGGCTCGGATTCGTGGACGTTCCCGGGCACGAACGCTTTGTGCGCAACATGCTCGCCGGGGTGGGCGGCATTGATCTGGTGCTCTTCGTCGTCGCCGCTGACGAGTCCGTCAAGCCGCAAACGCGCGAGCATTTTGACATCTGCCGGCTGCTCGCCATCTCTCGCGGCATCACGGTTCTGACCAAATCGGATCTGGTCTCGCCCGAAACGCTCGATCTGGTCCGGCTCGAGGTGGAAGAATTCATCGGCGGGTCGTTCTTGGCGGGCGGGGCGATTTTGCCGGTGAGCGCCAAGAGCGGCGCGGGGCTCGACCGGCTGCGGGAGGAATTGCAGCTCGTCGGCGGGGAGGTGCCCGGAAAAGATTCCTCGCGCTTTTTCCGCTTGCCCGTTGATCGCGTCTTCGCGATGAAAGGCTTCGGCACGGTGGTGACCGGCACGCTGGTTTCCGGCAGCGTCGGCAAAGAAGATGAGGTTGAAATCTTGCCTCAGGGGAAACGCGTCCGGGTGCGCGGCGTCCAGGTACACAACGAGCCGACCGAGCGTGCGGTGGCGGGCCAACGCACGGCGCTCAATTTGGCAGGAGTCGAAGTGGAGGAGCTGACGCGCGGCATGGTGCTGGCACCACCGGAAATCTTTGAGCCGACGGACCGCGTGGATGTCGTTTTGGAATTGCTCGCGTCGGCAAAGCCGCTCAAGAATCATGCCCGGGTCCATTTCCACCAGGGAACGCTCGAAACGATTGCCGAGGTGGCGCTGCTCGAGGGCGCCGCGCTTGCCCCGGGCGGGCGCGCGTATGCGCAGCTCCGGTTGCGCGAGCGAACCCTTCTGTTGCCGGGTGATCCCTTCATCGTCCGGCAATTTTCTCCGGTCATCACCATTGGCGGAGGCCGGGTGCTGGACAACCTGGCGCGGCCTTTGCGGGCGTACAAGCATCTTGCCCGGACGGGACGGCCGGATACCGGTGTGATTTCGCGTTTGCAAACATTCGAGAGCGGGCAAAAAGCGCAGATTTTGGCACAAATCCTCCACGCTGGAAGCGAGGCCGCAGTCACGCTGCCGCGCCTGATGGCTCGGACCGGCTGGACGCAAGCAGAAATGCGCGAACTGCTCCGCCAGGCCCAGGCCGCCGGGAAGGTTCATATGCTTTCCGAACAGCCGGTGCTCATTGCTGAGACGGACCGTTTGATGGAATTGGCCAAGGACACGTTGATGGCGGTGGACGCCTTCCACAAGGCAAACCCGCTGGCGGTCGGGATTCCCAAGCAGGAATTGCACGAGAAAGTTTTTGGAGCCTCGCCTTTCGGGGCTGAGCTTTTTCGGGTGGTGCTCGAGGAACTGGCCGGCACCGGCAAGCTTGAGGTTGCTCAAGAAAACGTGAAGCGGGCGGGCAGGGAGGTGCCATTCAGGGATGACGAGGCCCGAGCGCGCGCGCAGATCGAAGAGGCTTTTGCGAAAGCCGGACTGAAAGTGCCCACGGTGAAAGAAATCCTGGCCAAGCTGCCGGTGGAGGCAAAGCGAGCGCAAAAGATTTTGCAGTTGTTGCTGCGCGAAAAAATTCTGGTCAAGGTTTCTGAAGATTTGCTCTTTCATCAATCGGCCATGACCCGGCTCCGGGAATTGCTGGCCGAACAGAAAAAGAAGGGCAACCAGATTTCGGTGCCTGCTTTCAAAGAGTTGACGGGCGTGACGAGGAAGTACGCGATTCCGTTGCTCGAATACCTGGACCGGGAGAAGGTGACCCGGCGGGTCGGTGACTTGCGCGTCATCCTCTGAGTTTTTCAGTCACCAGTGAAAACGCAGGCGTAGGGTAATCTCCCGGTGGAGAGCAGCAGCGATGCGCCACCTGTCTTCCCGCCCTTCGTTCCAAAGATAGCCCGGCGGACGGTGTTCCCTCACGGGCTGCGCAGAGTCAAAATCATTTGATTGACGCTCCTCCGGGCTAGGCCTAGAATGGAGGTCGGAAGCGAGGAGGAGATTGTGTTTGGTGGCCGCATTGGATTGCCTGAACTCATTATTATCCTTCTGATCCTGTTGCTTATTTTCGGGGGCAGAAAGATACCGGAGATTGCCCGCGGCATTGGCGAGGGGATCAAGAATTTCCGAGAGGGCCTGCGCGAAGGGAAGTCCGAAGAGAAGAAGTAGGCTTCCACCGCCCGCTTGCACTTGCCGGCCCGCCAAAGAATCACTCATTGCAGGAGTTGGTATCCTGGGTGAATCCACCGGCAGGGGTTCGTCCACCCGAAGTTCTTGCTCCCCGAATTTCAAGCCAGCGGGTCAGCCGAAGCCATTCTGGGGGTGCTTTTTCCCGGGACTGCCCCAGTCGCGCAGCATTTGGCAGAGCCGCGAAACGGGTAAACCCACCACGTTGAAGTAATCGCCTTCGATTGCCCTTACGAAACGGCTGGCGTAGCCCTGTACGGCGTAGGCTCCGGCTTTGTCCATCGATTCCCCGGTTGCCAGATAATCTTCGATTTCCGCCTCACTCAGCGGGGCAAAGTGAACCAGCGTCGTTTCATGCTCGACCTGCAAGCGCTCGCCCGAGCCGGTCAGGACGAGCGCCAGGCCGGTAACCACTCGATGCGTCTTGCCCGACAGGAGCCGGAGCATGCGCCGCGCGTCGGCGCGAGAAGCCGGCTTGCCCAGCATCTCACCCCGGATGGCCACCATCGTATCTGCGCCGATGACAATGGCGGCCGGATCGGTGGGCAGGCAGCCGGCCGACTTCCGGGCTTTGGCCAGCGCCAGCCGCCGCACATGCTCTTCGGGCGACTCGCCGGGGCGGATCGTTTCATCCACGTGGGCGGGAAGAACATCGAAGGCGAAGCCAGCATTGCGCAAGCATTCCTGGCGTCGGGCCGAAGAAGAGGCAAGCACGAGGCGCATGGCTCGGGGATTATAAATGTGAACGGTGCCCGGTGACCAGCTTGGCCCGTCCCCATGAAATGAATCGGGATGTCGGCGGAAATTCGCAGGGTCGAAGTGTGCCCGATGAACGTCCTGCCTTGTGCTACAATTCCGGAATTTGAGCCCGACATGGAAGCGCTCGCGCCAATCATCCGAAGGTGGATCGAGGAGCTTGAATCAAGCTGGCCCGAATGGGGCAAGCATCGTCTGGAGTTGATGCAGGCGCTGTGGCCGGCCGTGGTGGGGAGGTCGCTGGCTCGAAGGACGAAGCCCGTCGCATGGCGCACCCATCGCTTGCAGGTCGGCGTCCCTGACCCAGCGTGGCGCGGGCAGATGGAAACACTGGCGGGGCCCCTGCTCGCTGCAATTCGCCGATGGTTTCCTCCTTTGACGGTCGCGGCGTTGGAGTTTGTCGTGGATGAAAACCTAGGCTCATCCGCCTCCCCGGAAGAAAACACCACGGCAGGCGCAGGGGCGCTATCTGAAGCGCCGCCATCAGCCGGAACGGATTTACCCCTGGAAGCGATCGGGGACGAAGAGTTACGAAAACTGGTGGCAAAGGTTGCCAGCCGATTTTTTTCTCTAGCACGCTGCTAGTGCCGTTCCAACTATTTTGGGCTAAGTTCTTCATGGACTCAGCACGTATGACTAATTATGTTGCTCCAGCCCCGTTTCCATGCGGAACGGGGCCAGCTCGCTATTCTGCTCAATTAGTTGAAACGGCACTAGAAGCTGTCTTTTAACCTGCTCCGGCTTGGTGCAGGGGTCATGCTGAACCCGCCGAGGCGGGTGAAGCATCTCCAAGCTGAGATTCTTCGGTCGCCGCGGCGACCTCAGAATGACGGCGTTTGTGCCAGGCGGTTGTGAAACGGGTTGTGGAGAAAAAGAAGTGGCCCTGACGCGAGAAGAAGTCGAGAAAGTGGCGGCGCTGGCGCATCTCCAGCTTACTGAGAAGGAATTCGAAACGTTTCGCCGCCAATTGGATTCGCTTTTGACCTATGTCGCCAAGTTGAACGAGCTGGACACTTCCCGGGTCGAGCCCATGGCGCAGGTTCTCTACCCGGCGCGCGAGAATGTTGCTTTTCGAGAAGACGCGGTCAGCGCGAGCTTGCCCCGCCAGCAAGCGCTCGGCGAAGCGCCGGAGAGTGACGGCTCGCTTGTCAAGGTTCCCAAGGTTGTGGAGCGCTAGGGCGGTTCCCCACTTGATGGATCCGACGAAGCTCACCATTCAGGATGTGCTTGCGCTGCTCAAGGGGCGAAGGGCCTCGGCGCGGGAGATTGCTGAGAGTTGTTATCGCGTGATCGAGGCCAAGAAGGAGCTGGGCGCCTTCCTGACGCTTTCGCCGGAGCGGGCCTATGCCCAGGCTGAGCGGGTGGACAAGATCGTTGCCTCGGGTGACGATCTGCCGCCGCTGGCGGGCGTGCCGGTGGCGATCAAAGACGTCTTGGTCACGAGCGGCCTCAAGACGACAGCCGGGTCGCGGATTTTACAGGACTATATTCCCCAGTATGACGCCACATCGGTGGAGCGGCTCGAAAAAGCCGGCGCGGTCGTTCTCGGCAAGACGAATTGCGACGAGTTTGCGATGGGGTCTTCGACCGAAAACTCCGCCTACTTCCCGGCGCGGAACCCGCACGACCCCACCCGCGTGCCCGGGGGCTCGAGTGGCGGTTCGGCGATAGCGACGGCGGCGGGGATGTGCGTGGCGGCGCTGGGAACGGATACCGGCGGCTCCATCCGCCAACCGGCGGCGCTCTGCGGCGTGGTAGGGATGATGGGGACCTACGGCCGCGTTTCGCGGTATGGGTTGATCGCGTTTGCTTCCTCCCTCGACCACCCCGGGCCGTTTGCGCGCACGGTTCGCGACGCCGCTCGGGTGATGCGCATCATTGCCGGGCGGGACCCTCTCGATTCCACCTCAGCCGAAGTTCCCGTGCCGGACTACGAGGCGTTGCTCGATCAGCCGGTGAGGGGTTGGAAAGTGGGCGTGCCGAAGGAATATTTCGGCCCGGGTCTTGACGGCAAAGTGGGTGCGAACGTCGAGCGGGGAATCCGTAAACTGGAAGGCCTCGGCTGCAAAATTTTGGAGATTCGGTTGCCGCACACCGACTATGCCATCGCTACCTACTATATTATTGCCACTGCGGAAGCCAGTTCCAACTTGGCACGGTATGACGGCGTGCGTTACGGCTTGAGGGTTCCGGAGGGCGAACTCCGCGCCATGTACAAGGCGACTAGGGGGAAGGGTTTTGGCGTCGAGGTGAAGCGCCGGATTATGTTGGGAACCTATGCCCTCAGCGCTGGATACTACGACGCGTACTACCTTAAGGCACAGAAAGTAAGGGCATTAATCGCGCGCGATTTCTTGACGGCATTCGAGACTGTCGACGTCATCGTCACGCCCACCTCCCCCGTGCCCGCTTTCCGATTGGGCGAGAAGACTTCCGATCCACTCGAGATGTATCTCGCTGATATCTATACGGTCACGGCCGATTTGGTGGGCATTCCGGCCATCTCTATTCCCTGCGGATGGACGAAGGGAGAATGTCGCTTGCCCGTCGGGCTACAGCTCCTTGCGCCCTCCTTTGAAGAGGCCCGTATCTTCCAGATAGCGCACCACTTTGAGCTTGCCGGTGGGTTTGAATTAGTATGATTTCTTGGCTGTCGGTCACCGCCCCGCGACCCCTATTCGTGGCTGGGACGTCATTTCCCCGAGAAGTCCGAAGGTTTTAGTCCGTTCGGTCTATTGGTTGCTTGGAACGCAAAGGCGTAGTCTGGAATCGAAATGAGTAGCGCCTTGGGTTCCGACCCGACTGGAGGAAGACCCCGTTCTGAGGCCACCATGATTCGCATCAAGTCATCGCAAAAGTTTTTTACGGAGGATGAAGTTTCCTCGCTCACCGGGATCTGCCTGAGACATCTGGACGACCTCATCCAGATGAAGCACCTCGGGCAGCTTGTCGAGCGAGCGGGTGACCTGGTCCGGCTCTTCACCAGTTCGGATCTGATTTATCTGACCAAACTCTACCCTCGCTGCCAGCACTAGAAATCCAAAGGGTAGTTCTGTTTGGGCTTCGAGCTCGCCGCGGGCGAGGCTGGCCCCCTAATTCCGGCCCCACTTCCCAGCGACACGGCGCCGCGTAGGGGCGTATGGCCATACGCCCCTACCGACCTACGGCCGGATGCCACTTATTGCGGCATGCGCCGCAAGATTTGCAAGAGGATGAGCCCCATCGAGAAGCCAAGAAAGGCCATGCCGCCGCGCCACCAGATCACGGGATCGTGACTTCCGATTTGAAACTTGAGAAAGCGACTAAGCCCGCCCAGGAAAAAGCAGACCGCCGCAATCACCATGAGGACATAGATTAACTGCATCATGGGAGTCCTCCAAGTTGTGGATTGCGCTTTTGAAGAGCGCACAGGGCGTTGAGGAAACAACTCTTTTCTAGATTATAGGCTCTCGCTGCGGGAGAGTCCAGGCGGAGCATTCGCCTATCCGGTTCAAGACGCAAGGAGTGGGACTACCATGGGAAACTGCTTCCGTTTGGATCAAACGGCCTGTTGTCCGCCGGTAAGGGATTCCAGATAGGCGTTGAGATCCGCCGGCCCCCTCAGCCGCTTACGGGCCAAAAATTCCCGGGGCTCGACATAGTGCGGATTGGGAAAAACAACTCCGACGAGAAGCACAAGCGAATGCGTGGCCATGAGACTAACGACTTCGCGTACTCCTCACTGCTCGGGGATCTTCCCCGTGACTTCGAGGTAGGTTCTTTCGACCGTGGCTGGCGCGCCATTTTTGAAATTGGGAAAGTCGGCTTGGTATCGGGCCAGATCGACACTCTTTTTGGCGTCGTCAAGGCTCTGGCCCTTGGCGACGGCATCTTTCACCGCTGCTACTGCGTCGGCAAGGAAACTGATGAGCCTCGAGAGTTGTTTCTTGCCCTGCTGCACCGGGCCGTGGCCGGGAATGGCGGTTTCGAAGTCCAAACGCTCCACGCTGCGGAGCGCCTCCACCCATTCCACGGGATAAGCATCGCGCATGAAGGGGATTCCGTTGGTCAGGAGATCGCCCGTTACGACCACTTTTTCTTTGGGAAGAAAAACCACCACATCGCCCCGGGTGTGGCCTTTGCCATAGTAGAGGACATAGATGTCACGGCTGGGACGATGAAGGACGAGGCTCCGCTCAAAGGTGAGCGTCGGCAGAGTCGGCTGGATCGCTTGCAACTCCTCCAGATAGGACTTCAGGTCAGCAATCCGTTGCGACAACTGTTGGCGTTGTTCCTCGCTCAACGTTTCCCCTTGTTCACCTTTGCCGCTGGCCAGTCGCGCTTCCGCGGCGGTAATGTCGCGCGGCAAGTTGTTGAGCTGGTCCTGAATTCCGGGCAAGGCTTTGCCCGTCATGTCCTGCCGGGTGAGATGTTGCGAGATGTACTCCACGTTTGGCCCAAACGCCCCGACGTAGGCCTGGTTGCCCTGCACGTGGTCGTTGTGCCAGTGGGTGTTTACGACATAGCGCACGGGGAGGGGCGTAATCTTCTTGATCTCGGCGATCAATTCCCGCGCTGCGCTGGGACGGTAATGGGTGTCCACCACCAGGACTTCGCCGCGATCCACGATAAACGCGGCGTTGGCGCCCACGATCCTGCCTGGCTTGGGAATGGCCGCATAGACTCCGTCAGCCACTTTTTGGATGTCGAGGCTCTGGGAGAAGAGAGAGGCAGGGACGCAGAGGAGGCAGAGGAAGCAAAGGGCAAGGCTTTGGCGCGACGGTTTCACATTTCCTCCAGAAGAGTTGGCTCTTTGGCGAAGCGGCCAAGGATGCAATCAACGAGCACGGTCTGTCAAGGATGCTGCTGGCCGGGGCCGTATTGGTGTAGGGGCAAGCTTCAGCTTGCCCTCGTCCCGGGGCAGTCCGAAGACCGGCATACAAACAGTTCGCTCGGGAAGCCGAGATGGGACAGGAAGAAACGAGCCAAACGGATGACGGTGCAATGAGTGGCGCGCCCTCTCAGAACAGGTTTTGCGGCGCTTTGATCACGCGCGAGCAGGCATTGGCGAGCTTGCGCCAGGAAATTTCTCCGCGTTCCTCAAAGAGGATTTCGCCTTCGCGGGGTTTCGAGTGAAACCAGCGCGCGAGAAGCCACAAGTGCTCGGAAAGGTCGCGACCGGTGAACGGTGTGTCCTGCTTGCCCTGGGCTCGCCGCGGCGACTCGAAGGGTTCGCCCTGCGGGGCGGCAGGCTGCGGCTGCGTTCCGTTTTCAAGATTCGCCGTTCGCCCTTGGCCATTCGGCAGGGCTTGGCGCAACCGCTGTTCGAGCGACACCGGCCGGTCGGATTGCTCGCAGACGCGGAACGGAATGGCCTCGCCCAGCCGGCCCCGCTCGACGGGATAGAGAATCACAAAACCTTCTTCCACCGACTTCTGCACGACGATTGCATTCAAATCCTCGAGCGGGCGCTCGAGTTCTGTCCCGCCGCGAAGGATGCCCTCGAGCTTTTCGAGTCGCTTGTGGATGGCGGCTGCCGATTCGAAGTGGGTTGCCGTCGAAGCCGCCTTGCGCTCGCCGGAAAGCTCTTCGAGCAACGATTGGCCGCGCGTCTTGAGAAAATGGGTCACCCGTGACACCTCTACGTCGTATTCAGCCTTGGTGCAACCGGCAAAGCAGGGCGCCAGGCACATCTTCATGTCGGAATAGATGCAGCCGGGGAACGTGGGATCGCGACGAATCTTGATCTGGCAGCGGCGCATCTTGAAAAAATCGAGAAATTGGTCGGCAAATTTCTGGGCAGCCAGCCGGCTAAGAAACAGCCCAAAATAGAAACTTTCATCCGCTCGCCCTGGGCCGGTCGAAGGGTCGGCAATGCGCCGCGTGACGTAGCAGCGTGGATATTCACTCTTGAGGTTGACCTTGAGCATGGCCGGCGGCCGCAGACGCAAAAAATCGCGGTAACGCTCGGGAAAGAAGCGCCTGGCCTGCTCGTAAAGCACCACCGAAGACTCAAACGCCGAAGCCGTCACCCGATAGCGAATTATCTTGGTAAAGTCGCGGAGACGGAGTCGTTTCGATAAGGTTGCTTCCGGGTCGAGCAGCCGCATCAAGCGCCGCCGCAGGTTCGTTGTCTTCCCCAGGAAGGGGTCGGCCCTCATGTCCTCTTCGGAAAACAGCGCAACGACGCCGAGCTTTTCCGGGATTTGCTCGAACATGTCGGCGGCTGAGGGATCAAAGACAATTTCTTGGTCAAGTTCCAGCATGAGTCCTTGGCAACAGAACAATGGTGAACGGCGAAGAGCGCAGGGTCAAGACGAACCACAGATAAACATAGATGAACACAGACACCAACACACGAATTCATGTAGGGGCCGGTCTTCAGACCGCCCTCAAATAGGCTTCATAACAAGGAGGGGCCAGATAAAGAGGGGCAAAACAGTGAGGGGCAAGCTGAAGCTTGCCCCTACAGGACCTCGACTCGTGCCCTATGCCTTCCGCACACAAAGCCTGATGCGAAGATTCTCCCAAAGGTCTCTTTGCAGGTTCCGCTCGAGCTCGCCGTATGGCAGCGCGCTGTTCCTTGCATCCAAGACCAGTCCGATGGCCTTGTCTACGCCGGGGCGGCGCGAAAACATGATTGCTTGGCCTACTTTGACTCTTCGACTTTGGACCTTAGTATTGCCTAAGCACCCACGCGGCAATAATCATCCGCTGGATTTCAGAAGTCCCTTCGTAGATTTCGGTGATGCGAGCGTCGCGGTACATTCGCTCGACGGGATATTCGCGGGAGTAGCCATAACCGCCGTGGATCTGGATGGCCTTGTGGGTGACCCGGGTGGCCATTTCCGAGGCAAACAGTTTGGCCACTGAAGCCTCGAGCGAAAAGCGCGGCTTGGTGTCGGCCATGTAGGCGGCGCGGCGGGTCAGCAGGCGAGCCGCGTCAATCTCGGTTGCCATGTCGGCCAGCATGAACTGGATGGCCTGGAACTTGGCGATGGGTTGATTGAAGGCGATGCGTTGTTGGGCGTACTTGAGCGCTTCCTCGAAAGCACCCTGAGCGATGCCGGTGGCTTGCGCGGCAATGCCGATGCGCCCGCCATCGAGTGTCGCCAGGGCAATCTTGTAACCTTCGCTTTCTTTCCCGACCAGATTGGTCGCCGGAATTTCGCAATTGTCGAAGATCAACTCGACGCAGGCAGTGGCATTGATGCCGAGTTTTTTCTCTTCCTTGCCGACCTTGAACCCGGGAGTGCCTTTTTCCACGATGAAGGCGCTGATGCCCTTCTCGCCCTTGGTGATGTCCGTCATCGCATAGACAATCGCCGCATCGGCCACGCCGCCCACGGTGATCCAGATCTTCGTTCCATTAAGGACGTACTTATCGCCCCTGCCGACGGCGGTGGTTTTGAGCGCGGCGGCGTTCGAGCCGGCCTGGGGCTCGGTGAGCGCGTAGCAGCCGAGCTTTTCGCCTCGGGCAAAGGGCACCAGAAACTTCTTTTTTTGCTCTTCCGTTCCGAAATGGAGCACCGGGTCGCAAAAGAGAGAATTGTTGACCGAGAGGATGGCGCCGGTGGAAGCGCATACGCGGGAAATCTCTTCGATGACGATGCTATAGGCAATGTTGTCGAGCCCCGCGCCGCCATATTCCTGCGGCACGCACACCCCCAGGAACCCCAGCTCGCCCGCTTTCTTGACCGTTTCCATGGGGAAGCGATGGGTTTCGTCAATCTCCTTGGCAAGCGGCTTGACTTCGCTTTCGGCAAATTCCCGAACCGTCTGTTGGATGAGTTTTTGCTCTTCGGTGAGTTCCAGATTCATGGCTGGCCTTTCCAGAGGCGCCTCGGGGGCGGCTCGCCCCGATCAGTCGGGGCGGGGAAGACGCGTGTTGGGATGTTCGAACCCTGGCTACCAAGACGGGCATTCTAACGGGAGCGAGCCGGCAATGACAAGTAGCCGAGAGCCGGAGATGGAGAGCGGGGAAGAATCGTTCTGCATTTTGTCGAGCTACTTTTCGAAAAACGGCCTCAGCCTTCGGTACGTCGTGGCCAAGTCTTCCGGCTCGACGCGGGTTTCGCCCACGGTGGTGACAAAGCTGCTATCGCCGGTCCAGCGCGGCAGGACGTGGAGATGGACGTGGCTGGCCACGCCGGCGCCGGCGCAACGGCCGATGTTCATCCCGAGGTTGTAACCTTCCGGCTGATAGAGCTCGCCGAGCGCGATCTGCAAGCGGCGAGCGAGGGCCATCATTTCGGCAAGAGTGTCCGCGTCGAGAGCAGCGAGGTCGGCAACGTGCTCGTAGGGGCAGATCATGACGTGGCCGGTGGTGTAGGGAAAGCGGTTGAGGATGATGAAATTTCTCCTTCCGCGATGCAAAACCAGATTCGATTCGTCGGAAGCGGCGGCGGCCGTGGTGGAACCGCCCTGGGCATCGCAGAGGACGCAGGTATCGGCTCGGGTTGCGTTGGAAACGTACTGATAGCGCCAGGGAGTCCAGAGATAATCCATGCCGCCTCGCCTCCACCCCGTCCCGAGGGGGTCGAGTGCTTACCCGGTGGCGGGCTGGGTCTCGGCGGGCTTGATGCCGTTGACCATGTCCTTCAATTCCTTGCTCGGCTTGAAATAGGGAATGGTCTTGGCGGGCACGTCCACGCGCGTGCCGGTCTTTGGGTTGCGCCCGATGCGCGCCTGGCGCTTGCGGGTACGGAAGCTGCCAAAGCCGCGAATCTCGATCTTATCGCCGCCGCGAAGGGCCTTGACGATGCTGTCGAAGATGGTTTCGACGACGGTTTCGGAATCCTTGCGCGTCATCTCAATGGCGCGGGAGACTTCTTCTACGAGTTCCGCCTTCGTCATGGCTTGCTCCTTCATTTCCAAAGATACTGAAATTGTACCGGAGCTTCCGAGTTCCGCACCACCGGCGGCAACGGCAACTTATCGCCGATGAGCCAGTCGAGCAAACTGCGTCGCTCCCTGGATGGATGAACCACTCTGGGCTCGCCCTTGATCCCCGCCAGCTTGGCCGCTTCCCGAATCGCATCGGGCAGGTTGCCGAGGCGATCCACCAGATGATTCTGGAGCGCCTGGGTGCCGGTGAAAACTTTTCCGTCGGCCAGCTTGCGAACTTCCTCCACCTTCATCTTCCGGCCTTCCGCCACCGCGTTCACGAAATGGCCGTAGATATCCTCGATCACGCCCTGAATGTAAGCCCGTTCCTCCGGAGTAAGATCCCGAGCCGGATTGCCGGCGTCCTTGAAAGCTCCGGACTTGATCACCACGTCCTTCATCTTGGCCCAGCGCAGCAACTCGCCATAGTTCGTCCACTGGGCAATGGCCCCGATGCTCCCCGTAATGCTGGAAGGGTTGGCAAAGATCTGCTGGGTGGCGCAGGCGATGTAATATCCTCCGGAAGCCCCCACCGAAGCGATCGAAGCGACTACTACCTTCTTCTTCTCTTCGCGGACACGCTTGATCTCCGAGAAAACTTCTTGGGTGGCGGCTGCCGAACCGCCGGGCGTGTTCAGCCGGATGACAATCGCCCGCACGGAATCTTCTTTCCCGTACTTTTGAATTTCCTCGACGATGTTGGAGACATCTCTGATTTCGCCGATGACATCGACGACGGCCACCTTGTCGCCGCCCAGCGCCAGGTCGCTTTCCACCCCGCGCATCGAATAGAAGACAAGGACCAGGACTACGACGACAAAGGCCAGCAGCGCCGCCCCGCCAACGGCCATCCAGCGAAGCAAACTAGCTCGTTGCTCTACCATGAGTTGCTCGGTTAAGTCAGGGGCCCGCCGCGCTTGGAAAGAATCATGTCGCCGATGGTGGCGCGGGAAGAAGATTTCGAGGAACGATATTGCTGAATCGTCTTCCGTTCGGCCTCGTTCAACGCGGCCCGATAGCTCAACCCGATTTTGTGCTCCATCTGGTTAAGCTTGATGATCTTGAATTCATACTCCTGCCCGACTTCCAGGTCAATCTTTTCTGGCCGCTCGGCCCGGCCCGCCGGAGCTGGTCTTTCGCTCCGCTGGCCCCGCGATGCGGGGTGGACTTCGGAGATATGGCAAAGGCCTTCGATGCCCTCTTCCAGCTCGACGAAAGCGCCAAAGGCGGTCACTCGCACCACCTTGCCCTTCACCACGTCGCCCACCTTGTTCCGGGCGAACCAGCCTTCCCAGATGTCATGCAATTGCTTGATGCCGAGCGAGAGGCGGCGATGGGGAACGTCAATCTGCAAAACCCTGGCTTCGACCTGGTCGCCCTTCTTGAGCATTTCCGAGGGATGTTTGACGCGCTTCGTCCAGCTCATATCGGAAACATGAATGAGCCCGTCGATGCCCTCCTCCACCTCGACAAACGCGCCAAAATCGGTCAGGTTGCGAACCCGGCCCTTGATGACCGAGTTGATGGGATATTTTTGCGCCAGCAGTGCCCAGGGGTCAGGCTCGGTTTGTTTGAGTCCGAGCGCAATACGCCGCTCCTCCGGCTTGACGTCGAGCACGACCACCTCAATCGCATCGCCGACCGAAACAATCTTGGAGGGATGCTTGGCGCGTTTTGACCAGCTCATTTCCGAAATGTGCACCAGGCCTTCCACCCCCGGCTCGAGCTCGACAAAAGCGCCGTAGTCGGTCACGCTGACCACCTTGCCTTGCACTCGCTCGCCGATCGGATACTTGTCGGGGGCATCCGCCCAGGGATCGGGCTGAAGCTGCTTCAGGCCGAGCGAAACGCGCCCCTTTTCCCGGTCGAACCTGAGAACTACCACTTCAATGTCCTGTCCCGGCTGAACCACATCGGAAGGCTTGCCCACCCGGCCCCAGCTCATGTCCGTCACGTGGAGCAAGCCGTCCAGGCCGCCCAGATCCACGAAGGCGCCGTAGTCGGTGACGTTTTTCACTTTGCCGTTGACGATTGTGCCCTCTTCCAGAATTTCCACCAGCCGCGCCCGCAAAGCGTCGCGTTCTTCCTCCAGGATGACGCGCCGGCTGACCACCACGTTGCCGCGCTTGCGGTTCAGCTTGATGACGCGAACATCCACCTCCAGGCCCTTCCACTCGTCGAGGTTCCGAACCGGGCGCAGGTCCACGTGCGAAGCCGGCAAAAATGCCTTGATGCCGATATCCACCGCCAGGCCGCCCTTCAATTTGTCCACCACGCGGCCGGTGAGAGAAATGCTTTCCCGGTGAGAACGCTCAATGGCTTCCCAGGCAAGCCGCCGGCGCGCTCTCGAAAAGCTCAGCCGGACATTGCCTTCTTTGTCCTCGGATTCCACCAGGACGAAGATTTCCTGCCCGGGTTCGACAAGGAGGTTGCCTTCGGAGTCGAGGAACTCGTTGCGGGAGATGGTGCCTTCGGTCTTCGAGCCAACGTCCACGACGAGGACATCTTCGCGAATCTCTACCACGCGGCCTTGGACGATCGCGCCTTCTGAGCTGGGAGCAGCGACTTCCATCTGCTCCATCAGCTCGCCCATGTCGGCCGCCTGGGCTTCTGCCGGGGCCTCCTCCGGCGCTGCCTCCTTGGCGGCCTCTTCGACAAAAGCAGGCGCGGCGGCAGCTTCGGCGGCGGCTGTCTGAGTTACTGGATTTTTTGCCGGTGCTTCAGTCGCCGAAGTTTCCATCTCGGCGGGAGCCTCCGGGTTGGCCTCGGTTTCCGAATCGCCCAACGACATCCCCTGGCCTCCTGAAGGTTCACCCTGAAGAGCGTTCACTCTGAAGGGTTAGCCTTGCCTCCCCCCGGGAGCTCTTCCTTGCAGAAACCTGCGGAAGAAAGGTGTGAGGAAGGAAGGTGCGCGGACGCTCAAGTAATAAACGCCCCGTCGCCGCCCAAACCCAACGCACTATACCCAAATGCCCCGGGGAAGTCAACGCACGGAGAGGATTCGAGTTAGCGAAAAGAGCGTGATCCGTGACGATGAAAGGCAGCTTCAAAGAGCCATGAGGCGGGCACGGGGTACTCTTCACCGATACTGCGCTTGCCTCACTCGCTGCCGATAGTCGGGGGCGGTGATCTCCACCACCCGGCACATCTCGTAAAGACGTGATCGGACGCGCTCGCCGATGCGGTCGGCGAGAGAATCTTCCGTGCGGGGCGTCGGCTGGCCGGAAGGAAACCTGAGCGTTTCGGCATCCCGCAAAGCGGGACGATCGAGGAAGTTCGTGGTCATGAGAGTTGCGCGCTTTTCGTTGTAGCGAGTGTTCAAGATATGCCCGACAATATCTTGCACCCAAGCAGACGGTTTGATGGCGCCCAGGTCATCCAGAAGCAACACCTCCGCCAGCAACACCGGCTCGAGCACCTGCGTCTCGGTGGTTTGCGAAATAGGGTTGTAACTGTTCTGGATCTCCTTGAGCAATTCCCGGAAATCGTAGAAGAGGCAATCATGCCCTTTAGCGGCAAGCGCCAACAATGCCGCCACCCCGAGGTGCGTCTTGCCCACCCCGCAGGGGCCCATCAGGAGCAGGCCGTAGTCCACGTGAGCGGGATAGTCGGCCGCGTAGCGCTGGAGCGTCAACTTCGCCTGCTGCAAACTGCGGTTCGACTGCTCTTCAGGCTTTTCGTAGATGTCAGTTTCAAAATTGTCAAAGTCGCAGTGTTCGTAGCGGCTCGGAATCCGAATACTGGCGAGCCTTCGGACGGCCCGCTGCTCGGCCTGGCAATCGCAGAGAACCATGCGGCGCACCCCGCCGCTTTCTTGAGGCTTCCAGCCGGTGCCTTCGCAGATGGGGCAAGTGGCGGCCATGGAGAGGAGAGTGCCGAAGTCCCGATGCATCGGGACGGGCAAGAGAATACTCCACGCGGTCTATAATGACAACCGTGCCAAGGCCGTAGCCTTATTCTGTCTTCAAGGTTTATAATTTGTCGGGGCCTTTGGGGCTAGTGAAGGGTTTCGAATGGGATGCTCCACAGCGTCGAGTAAAGTCACGCGGCGCGAGATGCTTGCAGTTATCGGCAAGACGGCAGTCGCTTGCCCTGTCCTGGCTCTCGGTTTGTCACGACTCTCCTGTGGCGGTGGGACCAAGCCCGGAGTAAACCCTCCTGGAGATGGATACCCGGGGACAGATGAGCAACTCCTTGATGAGATCGAACGGGCAGGCTTTCTCTTCTTTTGGGAGCAGGCCGATCCCTCCACTGGCCAGATAAAGGATCGCTCCCGAGCGGATGGTAACGATACCAGGGATATTTCCAGCATCGCGGCAACGGGATTCGGGCTGACGGGGCTTTGCATTGCCGACAGCCGCGGCTATGCCCCCACCACCCAGCTTCGGGATCGAGTTCGCACGACTTTGGATTTCCTTGCCAACCAGATGCCGCATGTGAAAGGGTTCTTCTACCACATGGTGGACATGAACACGGGCGCCCGCACGTGGCAATCCGAACTTTCTTCCATTGACAGTGCGATTCTCTTGTGCGGCGTGCTGACCTGCCGACAGCATTTCAACACAACAACGGAAATCGTGAACCTGGCCACGCAGATCTACCAGCGGTTCGATTTCAACTGGATGCTCAACGGCGGTCCAACATTGTCCATGGGCTGGACACCGGAAAGCGAATTTCTTCCTTACCGATGGGACACCTACTCCGAACTGATGATGCTGTACCTGCAAGCGATCGGCTCAACGACATTTCCCATTCCCGCTTCGAGTTGGGACGCCTGGGCGCGGCCCACGCTCTCCTACCAGGGGCTGACCTACATCTCACCGAATGCGCCGCTCTTTGTTCACCAGTATTCGCACGCATGGATTGATTTCCGCAACAGGCGCGACGCCTACGCCGACTATTTCCAGAATTCCGCCACAGCCACACAGGCCCACAAGCTCTTCTGCCTCTCCCTGCGCAGCCAGTTCGCCCACTATTCCGATGATCTCTGGGGCATCACCGCGTCGGATTCGGTGAACGGGTACGTGGTGTGGGGCGGGCCTCCGGCAATCGGGCCCATCGACGGAACGGTGGTACCCTGTGCCACGGCCGGTTCGTTACCCTTCGTGTTTGCGGAGACGATGCGTGTGCTACGCAATATCCGCCTGAACTACCCCAATGCGTGGCGGCGCTATGGCTTCGTGGACGCGTTCAATCCGGCGAGGAACTGGTACAACCCGGATGTGATTGGCATTAACCAAGGCATTACCATGCTGATGGCGGAGAATGCGCGCACCCGCTTTGTCTGGAACACTTTTATGAAGAATGCGGAAATCCAAGATGCGATGACCAAGGTGGGATTCCGACCGGCCTAGCCGCAACCCGCTGCGGTTTCGAGCTTTTCGTCAACGCGCACCCGCCTATCGAACTTCAATCAGGGCGAGCCCGTGAGGCGGCAGCGTGAGGGTGATCTTACCTCGCGTGAGGCGGCGCGTCTCCGGGCCAGGCAGCTCGGCCGCCTTGCGCAATTCCTGGATTTGCTTGCGCGTCAGGTATCTGGGACTCCCCATGGCCTCATAGGCGGGCAGCAAGGAACCGTGGTCCTTGTCGAGCCGGTGGACTACGACACGCCGGTTGCCGGCGAGGCCCTTCACGTTCAGCGTCACTTTCTTCGCCGTGCCGGACTCCTCGGGCAAAAACAGATTCCACACCGCAAGGACGAGCGTGCCGTCGGCACGGCGGGTGACCAGGGCTGAGTCGGAGTTCACCGGGATCCTTCGTTCGCCCAGCCGATGCAAGAGCTTAAAGGCATTAAATGACGGTTTCGGCAAACCTCCGACAGCCATCAAGCCGAACCCGCCATAGAAGGGCTGTTTCACCACACCTTGTTCCTCAAAGACATCGGAGAACGTCCAGTAAGCCAGCGTGTCAACAAGTCCGTCACATTGCCGGATTGTATCGGCAAGCCACGGGCCCATGAACACGGAGTCAGTCACTTGTGGTTCGTTTTTGTAGCTGGCGTTGTACTCGGTCCAGTGGATAGGCAGGTTCGGCCGCGCGGAAGCCTTCACCTGATCGTGCACCTTGCGCACGGCGCGGCAGACCATCTGGTTGCGCGAGATCATCTCGTTCGAGCCGAAAACGTCGTGTGAGGAATCGTTGGCATAGACGTGCGTGGAAACGAAATCGAGAGGAACGTTTTTTTCCACGCAATGCCGGATGAAACGGTCCACCCAGGCTGCCTGTGCGGTAGCGGGCCCGCCGACGCGCAGCCGGGGACTCACCCGCTTGATGGCGCGCGCCGCTCGGTCGTAAAGTTCGTAGTAAGTGGCCTCCTTCGGCTTGCCCGTCCAAAAATCAATGTTCGGCTCGTTCCATACCTCGAAGTACCACTCGGCTACCTCTTCGATGCCGTAGCGCTCTACTAGGTGTTTCGAGAACCGGTAGATGAGGTCCTCCCAGCGGTTCCAATCCTTGGGCGGGCCGGTGTACTGCTTGTACCAGAAGGGGTGTGTGACATTGGTAGCCGCCAGTTTCCTGGGCATGAAGCCTAGTTCGACAAAGGGGCGGACACCGTTTTCGAGCAAGCCATCGTAAATCTGATCCACGTAGGAGAAGTTGTAAACCGGCTCTCCCGTTGCGTCCTCGTCGTAAACGCCCACGTCGTCGTGAAAGATGGCATGAAACCGCACGTACTCGATGCCGGTGATGCGCCTCACGGCACGCAAGTCACGCCGGTAACTTTCCCGCAAAGTGAGAATCGCCCGACCGGAGCCAAAGGTGCGCTCCCAGTAGTGCGGAAAGGGCCGTGTCTCGGCTCGGGCATCAACCTCGATGGTCTCCGAGAGCAACTGCGACTGTGCACCGGGCGGCAGAGATAGAACAGCAATGGCAAGCAAGAAATTCGTGAGGGCATGAATCGGAAGCAGGACGGAGCGCTTCACCCGAGTGGCCTCCTGGTCAAAACCGAATGTGAGCGAGAGCGGTGGGCGTTCTACGCCCACCGCTCTCGATTCTCAAGGATACCAGGGGCACGCTAGAAGCTGAACCGCATCTGGAATTCAACCACACGGCCGGCCAGCCCGCGCGCGGCCATGCCGAAGTTCGGCTCTTCGATATTGGTGCTGGCGGAGTTGAACCCAAAAGGCTGCAAATTGAGCTTGTTGAACATATTGAAAAAGTTGGCTCGGAAGTCGAATTTCGTTCCCTCGCTGAAGATCCATCCTTGCGGCAAAGGAGTGCTCTTCACAAAGCTGAAATCCAGTCCGAAAAATCTCGGACCGCGGAAGGCATTGCGGCCAATGCCGGGAGGGCCCTGGGTGCAGGCGTCGAAATACGGGTCACCAATACTCGGGGCCGGATCCGGCGGGCAGTTGGCGGAACGATTCTGAATGCCGGGGAAGTTGCCGTTATTTCGCGTAAACGTATTCGTGTCGTGACTGTCGCCCACGCCACCGAAATAGGCAGAAGGTCGCGCCGGGCGAATGGTATCCGCCCCGGTCACCGGAACCGAGCTGACGCGCCCGGTCACCGGCGTCCACGGGAATCCCGAGTGTGCGCTCAGAATCGCATTGATTTGCCACCCGCCAAGCAGCTTGCCGACCCAATCTGTTCGGTTGCGCAGAATCGGCAAGTCCCACAAAGCGGTGAAGGTGAAGTGGTGCGTGGCGTCGAAATCGGAGGGTCCCCGTTCCGAATCGAGGAACGCGGGGTTGGTCTGGTTGGTTTGCGCCCCGGGCCCTTCGTTCGAAAGTGTGTCAATGCTCTTCGACCACCGGTACGCCCCTTCCACCTGGAAGCCTTGGGCGAATGGCCGCCGGACTCGCACGAGCATGGCGTTGAAGTTGGCGTTCACGTCGGGTGTGGGAAAGTAGGTCGCGTAGAAGCCTGGGTTCACGGGATACAGAAAGTTTTGATTGACGATGCGGATCAGCTTGTGGCTGCTGCTGGCCTGATACCCGAGCGACCCGAACAAGCGCCATGGCAGCTCGTATTCCGTCTCCAGCGACCAGAGGTAAACATACGCGTTTGGATTCCGCGACGGGGAGCCGTAAATCTCCACCGAGCGGCCAAGAACTCCGCCAGTGTTCGGATCGATTCCTACTCCCAGCGCCGGATTCACCGGGTAGCTTGTGGGCGACGTGCTGCTGCCCAGAACGTAGGTGATTACCCCTCCGGCAAACGGGCTGCCCCAGGATTCCCCGCCGACGCCGGTAGTACCGCAGCAGATGTTGTATCGAGCGAACTCCGGCGGGTTTCCGCGACTGTTGCTGAAGCCGACTTGCGGGATGCGGTTAAAGGCGACTCCGAAGCCTCCGCGGATCACCATCTTGTTCTCGAAGAAGGTGGGGCTCCAGGCGAAGCCGAGCCGCGGCGCGAAATTGTTGCGGTCCGGCTCGAAGAGTTCGTCCACCGACTGCACTCTTCCCGCGGCGAGGTTGGGAGGCGTAAAGATGAGATTGGTGATGCGGTTGCCCTTTTCGCGCAAGGGCGAGAAATACTCGTAGCGCAACCCGACATTGAACGTCAGATTGGGACGAAACTTCCAGTCGTCCTGCACGAAGAATCCAACGTAGCGAGTGCGGAAGTAGCGCTGGGCGTTGGCTGGCCCGCCGGTGCGCGGATCAGCGTTGATCTGTTCAAAGATCGGCGTATCGTTCGCCAGATTCCACAGCCGATGGAGGGAATACAGCGGACGGGCTCCTCCGCCCAGATTGTTGTTGTCCTGTTCCCAGCGCAGCTCGATTCCGCCCTTCAAGCCGTGGGAGCCGAACACTTTGCTGAGCACGTCTCGGAACTCGAAGATGTTCTGGGCAAAGACGCCGGGCGTAGTTTCCGACCAGTTTGGCCCAAAGCGGATGCGGTCAAAGGGCAATCCTTCGACTTCGACCCGCGGGATGCCGAAGTTGGTCCCGCCGCTATCCGCCACTTGGTCAGCGGCAAAGCGCGTGAAATTGAAGCGCGTTTCATTCAGCATGGTGGACGTCAAGGTGCGAATCCAGGTGGCGGTCATCGAGGTATTGAACGGTTTGAACGTGAGGTCGTTCATCGGCCGGCTTCGGCCCGACTCATCGGCGCCGCCGAGGTTGTTCTGCTTGGTCACGTAGAGGCTGTAGGCGAACTGGTTTCTGCCGAGATGGTAGTCAATGCGCGTGTTGTACTGGTGGCCCCGAATGCGCGAAGGAAGCAGGAGTTGCACGCGCTGGATGTCCGCCACTCCGTCGAATCCACCACCGAGTGCATTGCCCAGCGGGTTGTACTGGCCGAGCCCGAGCGTGAGCGAGCCAATGTCCATTCCCTGGCCCGCGATTTGGCACTCGGCTGGGGAGAAGTTCGCGCAAGTTGGAGCGAGCGTGGCGTCAACCCGCGGCGCAATTCCCGGCTGGCCGAAGATCCGCGCCGTAATCCCGCCGCTCCGCTGGTTGATTACAAGATCGCGGAACTGTTGCGTCTCGATGAACACCGGGCTGGAGACATCGCTGTTGTTGACTCTGAGGCCCTCGTAGGAAAAGAAAAAGAAGAGCTTTTCCTTCAACACCGGGCCTCCAACGCTTCCGCCGAACTGCCGAATCTTATTGCCCACTCGAACAGGTAGCGCGCCTCCGGGCCCACCATACTTGTTGAACGAATTCAGTCCGGGATCGCCGTGTTTGTAGATGGCGCTGCCGTGGAAATCGTTGGTGCCATTCTGCGATACAACCTTCACATGAGCGCCCGTATTTCGCCCGTCTTCGGCGGAATATGAACTCGACAGCACCTGTACTTCTTTCACCGATTCCTGGTTTGGCGTGACCAACGCGGCACCGCCCCAGGTCAGACTGTTCACGCTGACGCCATCGATGGTGTAGTTGTTTGCGGAAACGCGCTGCCCGTTGGCGCTGACCTGTACCTGGTTTTCGACTTGGAAAATGGATGTGTTGGAGCCCCCCGGACCGGCGTTGTTCGGCAAGGGGACCGCTTGGCCGGCTCCGCTCCTCGCGCTGTCGCCGAAAACCCCCGGAGCTGTTCGCAGGAGCTCGTACGGATCGCGCCCCACCTGCGGTAGCCGAAGCAGATCGTCACGCCGAATCGCGCCGTTGACGCTGGCGCTTTCCGTCTGCATCCCTGGCGCCGTCTCGGCGGTGACGGTCACAGTTTGTTCGATGGGACCCAGCTCGAGCTTCACATCATATCCGCGGGTCTGCTCGGCCCCCACCACCACATCTTTGCCTTCGTGTTTTTTGAAGCCCTGCGCTTCAACTTGAACGGTGTATCTGCCGGGTAGCAAGCCCGCAATCCGGTAGAACCCCGTCTCGCTCGTGACACTCTCGTAGGTGCGGGCGGTCTCCTGATTGGTCGCCGTCACGCTGGCCTTGGGAACCACGGCGCCAGTCGTATCCAGGACGGTCCCCTGGATGGCGGCATTGAACTGCGCATGCGCGGGCGCGGCGAGTATCAAAAGAGCTGACACTGCAAAGGCGAAACAGAAAGGACGAATTCGCTGGGTCATGGTCAACCTCCGAACGCTTCGGCGCTGAAAACTGGCGAGAATCGAGCTCTCACCCCTCAGACTGAAATCTCTGCTGACGCACTACCTGAATTTGGCTAAGTGGCATTCTCCGGCTGTGCCGGCAATGAGCTTGCCGCGGAATGAGCAGGGAACAAGCGAAGTCGAGGCAACCCTCCTGCATGGCAGCGACACACGCGATCATCAGGTTAGTCCCAGCCCTCCCGACCGTTCGGCCGGTGGCTGCGATTTTGATTGCCGCGGAGCCTCCGAGAGTTTTTGAATCTGACCGCCGTTGGCTCCACTAAATCGATTTAATTGCACTCCTGCCCTTCTAGCACCAACCTATTTCTCCTGTCAAGCAGTTTTTTATTTACTTGGCCGAGGGGCTTGATATGAAAGGTTCCTTGTGCGAGACTGCGCTCGTGCTGCGAAAGAAGGCGACGAACGCTCCTGCCTCCCGGCGGGTCGAACCGCCGAACCAGCCTGTCAGCCTGAAGGCGCTGGCTGATTACCTTGGGCTTTCTCCTGCCACGGTCTCCTTGGTGATCAACAGATCGCCCGTGGCGGATTCGATTCCGCAGACCACAAAGGACCGGATCTTCCGCGCCGGCAGGAAACTCAATTACCGCCCGAACTTTTTGGCTCGCTCCCTCAGGAAGCAACGCAGTTTTACGATTGGAGTGGTGGTGCCGGAAGTGAGCGAGGGATATGCCGCACTGGTGATGAGCGGGATTGAGGACCACCTTTTGCAAGAGGGGTATTTTTACCTCGTCGTCAGCCACCGTCACAAGTCCGACTTGATCGACGAGTATCCGAAGCTCCTCCTTGGGCGGTCGGTCGAGGGGCTCATTGCCGTGGACACGCCGTGCCAGCGGAGTCTCGCGATACCCGTCGTGGCGGTCTCCGGGCACCACGACGTTAAGGGCGTAACCAACATCGTGCTGAATCATCAGCGCGCAGCAGCCTTAGCGCTGGAGCACTTATTTCAACTGGGCCACCGACGGATCGCCTTCATCAAAGGGCAGGCGTTCAGCTCTGACACGGAAGTGCGGTGGAATGCCATTTGTGAGGCCGCCCGCCGGCTTGGGTTGTCAGTCAACCCAAGGCTCACAGCCCAGCTTGAGGGCGACCTTCCTTCGCCCGAGTTGGGCTACGGAGTGACAAAAAAGCTGGCGGCGCGCGAGCCCTTTACGGCGCTGTTTGCCTTCAACGACATTTCGGCCATCGGGGCAATCCGCGCCTTGCGGGAAGTCGGCTGGCGGGTCCCCGAAGACGTTTCTGTCGTGGGTTTTGATGATATCCAGAGCGCTGCTTTCCAGAACCCAGGTCTCACGACGGTTCGGCAGCCCCTCCGGAAGATGGGCGAGATTGCCGCCGCAACCGTGCTCCGGCGCATTGCCAGCTCCACCAATGCCCGCTATCCGAAGCGAATTACTGTCGAACCGGAGCTGGTCGTTCGTGAATCCACCTGTCAGGCCCCCGTACCGGCTGAGATCGACCGAAGAACTGGACAGGGCGGGTCGCACAACTGAGGGCGAAGAAGTTCACCTCATCTGCCTCACTTTGGTGCGCACCATCCGGGTTGAATGAATGGAGCGAGTTGGCCCCAGCCCGCAGGCTGACGTTTCTTCCCACCGCGCAACAGCCCTTCTGCATGTCGGCTTTGTCCTAACGGGGATGGTGACAACGCTGCTGGGGCCCATCCTTCCGGCGCTCTCAGCCAGATGGTCTCTTCCAGATTCGCAGGCTGGTTACCTATTCACGTCGCAGTTTGTCGGCTCGATGACGGGTGTGGCTCTGTTGAGCGCGTTCCTGCCGCGCTGGGGTTTCCGGTCTTCCTTGATTCTCGGCTTTGGAATGATGGCGGGAGGGGTTGGCGCGCTCGGTTTGGGCAGTTGGCCAATCGGGCTCATCTCGGTCTTCTGTTATGGTATCGGCCTCGGTGTAACCATTCCTGCCACCAACCTATTGGTCTCGGAAGCCAGCCCCCACCGGCGTGCCGCGGCGCTCAATATATTGAACCTGGCTTGGGGCATGGGAGCCGTTGCATTCCCCCCTGTTACGGCGCTGTTCCAGCGGACAAGCGGCGTTCACGTCTTGTTGTTTGCCCTCGGTGCGGCGCTGGGCCTCATGGCGATTTGCCTCGCCCCGGTTTCCTTCTTCAATGTTGGGAACAGGCCTTCACAAGCCAGTCCTCCCTTCCAACCGCAAGTCAGCGTTTGGAGAAGTCGTTTCCTTCCCATTCTAGGCCTGCTGTTTTTTCTTTATGTTGGCACCGAGAGTGCCTTGGGTGGTTGGGTGGCTTTCTACGCCAAAAGCCTGAGTCCAACTCCGGGAACGGTTTGGCTGATAACTCCGTCCTTTTTCTGGGGGGCGCTGCTTCTCGGGAGGGCCCTTGCCCCGGCTGTCTTGAGACATGTTGCTGAAGCGAAGCTCGTCGTGATGGGGCTTGTTATGGCGGCCCTCGGGGTCACGCTTCTTTTGGCCGCAGGGTCGCTGGCTGGTGTCCTCTCAGGTGTTAGCATTGCCGGCTTGGGCCTTGCCTCCGTGTTTCCCATCACAGTGGCTCTGTTGTCCCACAGCTTTGGCGAGTTGGCGTCACGAGTAGCCGGAGCAATGTTTGCACTGGGTGCCATGGGCGGCGCAACACTCCCGTGGCTGGTCGGATTCCTGTCAACGCACTTCGGTAGCCTCAATGCAGGGTTAGTCGTTCCACTGCTTGGCAGCCTCGTTATGGTCGCTTTGCACCTTTCTCATTCGCGATCAAGGACCGGCGGTGCTTTGCAGTTCGGGTAAACGAGACCTTGGAGATAGCCCTCACATCCAGCATTTGGTGACCACGCTTGAGCGCAGAGGATTGGGCGAGCGAGAGAATGGGAATTCACCGGCCCGGGTGCGTACGAACTTGGTCAGCAACGGCGCGTCTCTTGCCCTCTCGAAGATTTGGAGACGTCGCGCGGCGCTACCTCTCAGCGCTTTTCTTTTTTCCCTTTTCGCTTTTCGCCTCGCCCTGGCGGGACTCGGCCTCTTCGATGCGGATCACTTTCGGCGGCCCGACGCGGACCAGGGCATTCCGAAAACGCTCTTCGGCGGCGCGGCCGTGCATCTGGGTGAGCTCTCTCTTGATGAACTCAACAAACTGCTCCATCTCGCGCTGCATCTCCGCCATGTGTTCGCGCATGTTCAGGACGATCTCGATGCCGGCCAAATTGACGCCGAGGTCGCGCGAGAGGTTGAGGATCACTTCCAGCCGCTCGAGGTCCCGGTCGCTGTAGAGACGCGTATTGCCCTGGCTGCGCGAGGGCTTCAGCAACCCTTCCCGCTCATAAAGCCGCAAAGTTTGCGGATGGATCTTGTACAGCTCCGCCACGGCGGAGATCATGTAGCCCGCTTTGGCTCTTTTCTTGGCCATACTCCAGCGCTGAATGCCGAAAGTGCTCTCCGCCAGGTGACCGATCGTCCGTCGTCAACGAACGAAGAACGATCACGTGGCCGTTCGCGAAAACAAGTCCTTCCTTGGATCGTCCGGGTTCAGACGGTTCAGTTCGCGCAAGAGTTCCTTCGATCTCTCATCGGCAATGCGCGGCACCACGATTTGCATTTCAACATAGTGGTCCCCCCGCCGCCCGGTGCGCGCTGAGGGAGGGCCTTTTTCGCGCAAGCGCAGTTTCTGCCCGCTCTGCGTCCCGGGCGGGATGCGCAGCAGCGCCCGGCCGTCAATCGTGGGCACCTCGATCTTGGTGCCGAGCGCTGCCTCCATGACTGTCACCGGAACTTTCGTATGGATGTCGTCGCCGCGGCGCTCGAAATAAGGGTGCGCGCCCACGTTCGTGATAATGAAGAGATCGCCGGGCGGCGCTCCCTGGGTACCCGCGTTGCCCTTTTGGGGCACGCGCACGCGCGAGCCGGTCTGGACCCCGGCCATGATCCGCACCTCGAGCGTTTCTGTCCGTCGGAGACGGCCTTCGCCGCCGCAGGTGCGGCAGGCAATCGGCAACCGCCCGCTCCCGCCGCAGCGCGAGCAGGTCACGTTGAAGCGCATCCGGCCGCTCATTTGCGTCACCTGGCCCGAGCCACCGCAGGCGCTGCAAACTTGTGGGGCGGCCCCGGCGGTGCCCCGCCCTTGACAGGCATTGCAGCTATCAAGCCGCACAATCGTCAACTTCCGCACGCAACCGCGAATGGCATCCCAGAAGCCGATGTCCACCTGGTATTCGAGGTCGCTTCCCGGCTCGCGCTCCATCCCCGCAACCGGCCCGCGGCCACGGAAGAATTGCGAGAAGATATCGCGGAAGCTCGAGCCGCCCATGGTCGAGAAATCGAATCCGCCAAAACCAAAATGGGTGAAATCCTCGCCCGGCGCCCCGGCGCCCGAACCCGCCTGGATGTTGTCCGAGTAGAAACCGAACTGGTCGTACACCTGGCGCTTCTTGGGGTCGGAGAGAACGTCGTAGGCTTCCTGAATATTCTTGAAGCGTTCCTCGGCCGACTTGTCCCCCGGATTCACGTCGGGATGAAATTTCCGGGCAAGCCGCTTGTAGGCTTTGCGAATGTCGTCCTGGGAAGCGCGGCGGTTCACGCCCAGGGTTTCGTAGAAATCGTGTTTGGTTGCCGTGGGCATGGGGTTCAGGCCCTAACAGGGTGGTGAGAAACCTCCCCGCTCTGTCATTCCGAGGGTCGGCGGTCCTGGCCGACCCGAGGAATCTGCTTCCTGTTCAGTGCGGGCCATTCGGCACGCCCGGATGATATCGAGATAGTGAAAGCGAGCAAAACCTTCGGCAAGATTGGCTGTAACCGAGCGCGCCGCGCGAATCATTTGGTCGCCCAAACGTTGTTGCTCCTCACCTGGCAGCCGCTGGCAAAAAGTCTCGATGTCCCTCCGCAGCTCGCGGCACCACTTCCATACTTCCAAGTTCCTGAAATCGCTGGCCCCGCGAAACTCTTGACCCACAAACCTCTTCCCCGCATCTACTGTGGCAGAGCCAATTCCTCTTTGCACTCCCAACGCTTGCCGTCACTCCCCATCGCGCCAACACGCAGTTTCATCCCAGGCCCAGTTGAGGACAATATTCCTCATCTTTGTGAGCCACTCCATTGCCGGTAAACCAATAAACCGATCAACCAATAAACCGGTCAACTGCTAGTTCGGCTTTTTCCCCTCATCCACATCTACGAACTCAGCGTCAATGACTTCGCCTTCTTTGCCTTTTCCCTTCGGGGGTTCTTGAGGGCCCGCCTGAGGGCCGGTTTGCCCGGCGCCCGCGCTGGCGCCAGCCTTCTGGTAGAGCACCTCGGCGATCTTGTGGGTGGCCCGGGTCAGGCCCTCCAGGGCGCGGTTGATGCGGTCGAGTCCGCCCTCGGCGCTGGCGCGGCGGCACTCTTCGAGAGCGGCTTCGACGGCCTTGGCATCCCCTTCCGGGATGCGGTCGCGGTTTTCCTTGAGCAATTTCTCGGTTTGATAGACGAGGGCATCGGCGCGGTTCTTGGCTTCAATCTCCTCGAGCCGCTTGCGGTCCTCTTCGGCGTGAGCATCGGCATCCTTGCGCATCCGCTCGATTTCCTCTTTGGCAAGCCCGCTCTGGGCCGTGATGGTGATTTTCTGCTCGCGGTTGGTGCCTAGATCCTTGGCTGTCACATGCAGAATCCCGTTGGCGTCAATATCGAAGGTGACTTCGATTTGGGGCATCCCCCGCGGCGCCAGCGGAATGCCAACCAATTGGAATTTGCCGAGCGTGCGGTTGTCGTGCGCCAGCGGCCGCTCACCCTGAAGCACGTGGATTTCCACCGAAGTCTGATTGTCCGATGCCGTCGAGAAGATATCGGTCTTGCGGGTCGGGATGGTGGTGTTCCGCTGGATGAGCGCGGTGGCCACGCCGCCGAGCGTCTCAATGCCCAGCGTCAGGGGTGTCACGTCCAGCAAAAGCACGTCCTTGATCTCGCGCGAGAGGACGCCGGCCTGGATCGCCGCCCCCACCGCCACGACTTCATCCGGGTGTACGCTCTTGTTTGGCTCCTTGCCGAAGAGCTGCTTCACCACCTCCACCACCCGCGGGATGCGAGTGGACCCGCCCACCAGAACCACTTCATCAATCTTATCCGGGTTGAGCCCAGCGTCGGTGAGCGCCTGCTTGCAGGGGCCAACGGTGCGCTGAATGATCTCCTCCATCAACTGCTCGAGCTTCGCCCGGCTGAGTTTCAGCAACAGGTGCTTGGGCCCGGAAGCGTCGGCGGTGATGAACGGGAGGTTGATCTCGGTCTCCATCACCGTCGAGAGTTCGCACTTTGCCTTCTCCGCCGCTTCCCTCAGGCGCTGCAGCGCCATTTTGTCTTTCGAAAGGTCAATCCCCTGGTCTTTCTTGAATTCAGAAACGATCCAGTCCATTACCTGGACGTCAATGTCGTCGCCACCCAGGTGCGTGTCGCCGGTCGTCGCTTTCACCTGGATCAGCTCTTCGCCCACCTCGAGGATGGAGATGTCAAAGGTTCCGCCGCCAAAGTCATAAACAGCGATTGTCTCGTCTTTCTTCTTGTCCAGCCCATAAGCCAGCGCAGCGGCCGTCGGCTCGTTGATGATGCGGACGACCTCAAGCCCGGCAATTTCCCCGGCTGCTTTCGTCGCCTGCCGCTGGCTGTCGTTGAAATAGGCAGGAACGGTGATCACCGCCTTGGTGACCTTCTCGCCCAGATAATCTTCGGCCGCTTGCTTGAGCTTTTGCAGGACCATCGAGGAAATTTCAGGCGGAGAGTAGTCCTTGCCCATGATCTCGACCCGTGCGTCCCCATTTGGGCCGCCTACGATTTTAAAGGGAAGCCGCTTTCTCTCTTCGCTGACCTCTTCGGAGCGTCGCCCCATGAAGCGCTTGATGGAATAGACTGTGTTCTCCGGGTTGGTGATAGCCTGGCGCCTGGCTAACTGGCCCACCAACCGCTCGCCACTCTTGGTAAAGCCCACCACCGAGGGCGTCAGCCGGCTTCCTTCCTGGTTGGGGACCACCACCGGCTCACCTGAAATGACGCAGGCAACGACCGAGAAGGTCGTCCCAAGGTCGATGCCGATAATCTTGCTCATGGAAAAGCCTCCTGAAAGCTACAACTAGCCCAAAATCTAAAGGATACGTAACATTCTTCCGGGCCACATCTTAGCAAGTAATGATTATATGAATTGAGTCCTCTCCTGTCAAGGATAATTCTATGGCTCCTCCGCAGGTTCCCAAGTTGTTCCTTTTTTGTTACTTGCGGGACAAGGCTCCTGAGAGTACCCTGGCTGGACGGCACTAACACGTGGTATGAAACTCGATAGAGCATCGGAGGCGGGGCCAGCGTACGGACGGCTATCGCCCAAAGAATTGCAGCGTCGCGCAAGCCAAGGGCTCGAACTCCTCCGGGCCTGCACCGTCTGCCCGCGCGACTGTCAGGTAAACCGGCTCGACAACGCATTTGCCGTGTGCAAGACGGGACGTTACGCCCAGGTGGCCAGCTATGGCCCGCACTTTGGCGAGGAGGATTGTCTGCGCGGGCGGCGCGGCTCCGGCACGATCTTCTTTTCCTACTGCAATCTCCGCTGCGTGTTTTGCCAGAACTTTGACATCAGTTGGAAGGGGAACGGCACCGGCGCGCCGCCCGAGCGGCTGGCGGAGATGATGCTCGAACTGCAGGACCAAGGCTGCCACAACATCAACTTGGTGACGCCGGAGCACGTCGTGCCCCAGATTTTGGAGGCGTTGGTGATGGCAGTTGCCCGGGGACTGCGCTTGCCTCTGGTGTACAACACCAGCGCTTACGATTCCATGGATAGTCTGTGGTTACTCGACGGCGTGGTGGACATCTACATGCCCGATTTCAAATTCTGGGATACGGAAATGGCGCGCAAGTATTCCCGTGCTCCCGACTATCCCGAGGTGGCTCGCCGGACGATCAAGGAGATGCACCGGCAGGTAGGTGAACTGGTGCTGGACGAAGAAGGGGTGGCGACCCGCGGGGTTCTTTTACGCCACCTGGTCATGCCGGGAAACGTGGCCGGCACGCGCGAGGTGTGCCGCTGGATCGCTCGAGAACTGAGTCTGGATACGTACGTCAACATTATGGCGCAGTATTACCCGGCGGGAAAAGTCAGCGGCACCGAATATGCCGAAATCGCTCGCCGCGTGACACCCGAGGAATATGGGCTAGCCCTCCGCGAGGCGATCGAAGCGGGCCTGCGCCGGCTCGACGCGCGCCGGCCAAGCTACGCTGTGCTTTAGAAGCCTGCCTCTTCCGCCTGCGTGATATGATGCCAGCTTGGTGAAAAGCCTCGACGAATATCTTGAGCTGGCGGCGAAGGCTCACGGCCACACTTGCGCCGGCCAGGTGCTTGGCGTGCGGCTGGCGATGATGGGCCTGCGCGAGATCGGGATCGAAGACCCGATCAAGGAGCGCAAGCGGCTCATCACCTTTGTCGAAATTGATCGCTGCGCGACGGATGCCGTGTCGCTCGTCACCGGCTGCCGGCTGGGAAAGCGCGCGCTCAAGTACGTGGACTACGGCAAGGTCGCCGCCACCTTTGTGGACCTCCAAACGGGCCGAGCCATCCGCATTGTCGCCAAGGAGGGCTCAAAGCAGCGGGCCCGGGAGATGTTTCCCTCGCTCGACAAGGAGCGCGGCCAGCGGCAAGCCTATCGCCTGATCCCTGAAGAAGAACTTTTTGAGAAGCAGTGGGTGCAGGTCAAGCTCGACGAGAAGGACTTGCCCGGCTACCGCGGGCCGCGAGTGGCGTGCTCGAAATGTGGCGAGGGGATCAACTTTGGCCGCCAGCGGGTCGTGGACGGCAAGGCCCTGTGTCGCGCCTGTGCCGGAGAATCGTATTACGAGCTACTGAGGTAGCTCATGGGCGGCCGGGCATCTGCCGCTGCGAACGGCTGACCCCCTACCGCGGTCGCAACAACTGAAAGAAGCTCTGCGCCTCCACCAGTCGCGTACCGAAAAAGTTCTGCCAGACGCCGAGGAGCAGGAAGGGCAGGACGCAGGCAAGCGCCCAAAGTTTGGCGCCTCCGGAGACCTTCTCCTCCGGTTCCCAGCGGAAGAGCCGCCAGGAAATTCCAAATCCAACCGCGAACGCAACCAGCAAGGCCGCGACCTCCGGGAGAAGATGTCGCGTGCTGACGCCGCGCAGCATTACCCCTTGTAACGCAGTGACCAGGTAGGTGGCCGGGAGGAACAGCGCGAAGCGCTGCACCCAAGGGGGCAGCATGGGCAGCGGGATCGTCGCGCCAGAAAGAAAGAGCAGCGCAAACCAGAATAGATTGTTGATGACCTGAGTCTCCTGCATCGTGTTGGCCACCGATGCGATGATGAGCCCGAGCGCGGAAAAGGCGATCAGCCCAAGCGTGCTCCAGAAGGCAATCGCCAGAGGATTCGCCGGCCAGGGCATTTTGAAGAGCCAGTGGGCGCCGGCGAACTCGATGAGGATGACGGGAATCTGGAAGAGATAATTCGCCAGGATGCTGGAGCCGAGCATGTGGCCGGCGCCGATGGGGGCGAGGCGAAACCGGCGGAGGATGCCGCGCTCCCGGCTCATCACCAGTTGAATTCCCAGGCCCCAGAAGCCGCTGCCCATGACGGTCAGCGTCACCACCGGGCCCATCAAGTAGGAGGTCGCCTGGGGGTCGCTCCCGGCAAGCAAGCCGCCATAGACCAAGAGAAACACCAGCGGGAAAATGAAGGTGAAAAAGAGGGCGGCGCGATTGCGGGCCACCAGCCGCAAACGCAACGCGGTAAGTCGCCAGAGCTTCATCAGTCGCGCAACCGCCGCCCGGTTATCTCGATGAAAACGTCCTCCAGGCTGGGCCGGGCGATGTGGAGGTCCAATAGCTCGTTCTCGACAGCTTCCAGGAACTTCACCAGCGCCACCAGCGACCGGGCTGGCTGGCTGGAATAAAGCAGGTAGCCGCCGTCGGCGGCGTGGACGTCCGCCACCGCTTCCAGATCCATGAGCTTATAGACATCGGCCGGGCGAGCCAGCCTGATTTCCAGCCGGCAATGGCTTCCGGAGCGTCCGGTGAGCGCCCGCGGGGTGTCGAGGGCGATCAGTTTGCCAAAATCCATGATGGCCACGCGGTCGCAGAGCATTTCGGCTTCCTCGATGTAGTGCGTGGTGAGGAGGACGGTTCGGCCTTCGCGCTTCATCTCACGGATCACGTCGTAAATTTCACGGCGCACCTGGGCGTCGAGCCCGGCTGTCGGCTCGTCCAGCAAAACCAATTCCGGATCGTTCACCAGCGCCAGCAAGAGCGCCAGCCGCTGTTTCTGGCCGCCGGAGAGGCTGTCATAAAAGGCATCAGATTTTTCTTCGAGGCCAAAGCGGCGCAGGAGTTCCATCGACGAGCGGCGCTTGCGGTAAAGGCTGCCGAAGAGTTCGACAGCTTCCCCGGCGGTCATCTTGTCGGACAGGACGGTGGACTGGAGTTGCGCCCCGATGCGCTGTTTCACCTCATGGGAATCGCGCCGGGGATCCAGGCCGCAAACGCGAACCTCGCCGGCGTCGGCCTGGCGGAGGCCTTCGAGGATTTCGATGGTTGTCGTCTTGCCGGCACCGTTTGGGCCGAGCAGTCCGAAGACCTCGCCGCGATGGATTTCGAAATCAATTCCCCGGACCGCTTCCACCTTGCCATAGCGCTTGACGAGTCTCGATACGCTGACGATCGCTTCAACGGTCACGAATCCCCCGCAATGCAAGGCGGAGCCGAGCAAATTCCCCATTCTATGTGGCACGAAGCAGGGAATCAATCGGCAGTTGCCCGTGGCGCTTTCCCATGAAGCGAGGTGGACGTTTGACACCCTTCGTTCCCCCCACCTAGAATTCTTCCGACATGAGCATCTTTCCGCCGCTGCCGCCGATTACGGTTCGCGGCAAGGAATATTTCGGGAAAATCATTTTCGTCTTTCTTCTCTTCTTTTCTATTGTGATCGGCGTCCTAACGGGGCTGCTGTTTGTGTACAAGAGCGATCTGCCGGAGGTCCATGCGCTTGAAACCTATCGCCCCGGCGTCATCACGGAGCTGTACTCGGACGAAGGGCAAGTGATCGGCAGCTTCGCGCTCCAGCGGCGCGTCATTGTCACCTACCAGCAGGTTCCGGCCGTTCTGCGCAATGCCATCCTGGCGACCGAGGACAAGAATTTCTTTAGCCACTGGGGCATTGACGTGCCGCGGCTGATTCGCGCGGCGACGAAGGACCTGATCAAGCTCCGCCGGGCCGAGGGCGCCAGCACCGTCACCATGCAGCTCACCCGCGTTTTGTTCCTGACACCCGAGAAGAGCTTCAAGCGCAAGATGCAGGAGATGCTGCTGGCGGTGCAGATCGAGCGAGCCTTTTCCAAGCAGCAGATTTTCACCCTGTATGCCAACCAGATTTATCTCGGCCACGGCAACTATGGCTTTGCCGCGGCGGCCGAGTTCTACTTTGGAAAAAAGTTGAACGAGCTCACGCTGCCTGAAGCGGCTACGCTGGTGGCGCGCATCCGGGGGCCAGGCTATTCACCGCTGCTCTATCCCCAAAGAGCGCTCGAGCGCCGGAATCTGGTGCTGGAGCGGATGCGCGTGGAAGGATTCTTGACCAAGGCGGAAGCGCAAGCGGCCAAGCAGGCGCCCCTGGACCTCCATGTGCAATATCCTCGCAACGACCTGGCTCCCTATTTTGTGGAAGAGATTCGCCGCTATCTCGAACGAACCTACGGGACGGAGGCAGTCCACGAAAAGGGCTTGCGGGTTTACACCACGCTCAACCTTGCCCTGCAGCAGGCGGCCAACCAGGCCGTCTTCAACGGCCTGCGCGCCTACGACAAACGACACGGCTGGCGGGGCGCGCCTCGGAACATCCTCAAGGAGAAGCTCGGCACGCTCGAAAGCTACGCCGACGAGGATTGGCGACGACCAGTTGAAAAGGGCAAGTGGGTTAACGGCTTGGTCGTGAGCGTCACCTCGTCAGCGGCGACGGTCAAGCTCGGACCTTACACCGCCACCGTCAGTGCGCCCGACTTTGCCTGGACGGGCAAGAAATCGCCGCGCGAGATATTTGAGGTGGGCGACCTGGATCTCTTTCGGGTTGTGGAGCTGAGCGGCAAGACGGCTCGCGTGCAACTGGAACAGAAACCGGCGGTGCAGGGCGCGCTGGTTGCCATTGAGAATCAAACGGGTGAAATCAAGGCCATGGTTGGCGGTTATAGTTTTGAAGAGAGCAAGTTCAATCGTGCCACGCAGGCTCTGCGCCAGGCGGGCTCTTCCTTCAAGCCCTATGTTTACGTCACCGCCTTCGAGCAGGGGCTGACGCCCTTTGAGACGGTGGTGGACGCGCCCATCAGCTATCCCACCCCGCAGGGCATTTGGGCGCCGCGCAACTACGACCACAAGTTTGAAGGCACCATTACCTATCGCCGGGCGCTGGCTGAATCCCGCAACATCCCAGCCATCAAAGTAGCCGAGCGGGTGGGCATGAAAAACGTGGTCGAGGTGGCGCATCGTTTTGGGATCACCTCGCGGTTAGAACCCTTTCTAGCGGTGGCCATCGGCGCCGCTGATCTGACCCTGCTCGAGCACACCTCGGCCTACGCTGCCTTTCCCAACGATGGCGTCCGGGTGGATCCCTTCTACATCCGCAAGGTGACAAGCTACGATGGCACCAGCCTGGAGGAGCATAAACCGACCGTGCACGACGTGGTCGCCCCGGCCGTCGCAAGAACGATGGTGGCCGCGCTCAGTGACGTCATTAACTTTGGCACCGGCGTGCGCGCCAAGAGCCTCGGCCGGCCGCTGGCAGGCAAGACGGGCACAACGAATGAGTGGAGCGACGCCTGGTTTATTGGCTTCAGCCCGTCGCTGACCTGCGGCGTCTGGGTAGGGTTTGATGACAAGCGGCTTTCCCTCGGCAAAGGCGAAACGGGCGCCCGGGCGGCGTTGCCCATCTGGGCCGACTTCATGCAAGCGGAGCTTGCCGGTCGGCCGGTAGAAGCTTTCCCGAACGTCGTTGCGCTAGGCGACTGGCCCCAGGCCAAATCGGTGAGGGTCGATACGCCGGACGAAGCTCCCGCCACGCACGAGGAAGAGGAAGAGAAGCCCCCGCCCCCGCCGCCTGCGCCAGCTCTTCCTGCTTCTGCCCCTAGCGGTCGCAACGGAGCATAGCCCCGGGGTATCCTTCCAACTATCTCCACCGCGAAACTTATCTTGCCTCCTCTTGTCGGAATGACTGCCGGGCAGAGTAGCACACCGCCTTCTTGGCTGCTCTAGCTCGCCCACCCTTGGGCTACTCGAGCTTGGGCAGACTGGGAATGGCATCGGCGCTCACTTTTTCTGCTTGCGGAAATGATCCCAGCCAAGCGGAAGGAGCGGCTCAAGTCGGCCGTCCTTCTGGACAAGGTAGATGCCGGGGTCGCGCGTCACGCGACCAATGCGAGTCAGCGGCACACCAGCAAGCCTCCTGGGTACGCGGCGCCTCCGGTGGGAGGGAACCGTGAACAGCAACTCGTAGTCCTCTCCGCCATGCAAAGCGAATTGGATCGGGTCGAGATGGCGAGTGGCGCGCTCATGAGGCAGCTTAGGTGCCGGAAGCTCGGAGCTTTCCACCAAGGCGCCGACCCGACTGGCGCGGCAGAGATGGTGCAAATCTGTGGACAGACCATCGCTCAAGTCAATCATGGCGGACGGCAACCTCAAACGTGCCAGTTCCAGCGCCAGCCGACAACGGGCTTCCGGGTAGAGATGCTGGCGAAGGTCTTGTCGCAGCCGTCTGTCTTGTGGTTTTGCCCCCCGCCGGATCAGCTCCAGCCCCAGGGCCGCCCGCCCAAGCTTCCCCGAAACGAAGATGTCATCCCCGGCCCGAGCACGGCTGCGGAGGACGGCCTGACCTCGCCTGACTTGGCCAACCACGGTTACGTCAGCCGCGAAGGCATGCCCGCCAATACTGGTGTCTCCGCCTGCGACCCGGAGACCGATCCGGCGACAGGCCACCCGAACCCCACTTAAAAACTCCTCGAGCCAACGTTCGGGTGTGTTTCGCCGAAGCGATAGAGAGAGAAATACCGCCAGCGGCCTGGCGGCCATGGCAGCTAGGTCGGAAGCCCCACGCATGATCGCCTTGAAACCGATCACATCGGGCGGGTGAATCTTCGGCAGAAAGTGAACCCCCTCTACAAAAAGATCGGTGGTGATTACTGGTTCATGACCTGGCAAAAGCCGCAGCACGGCGGCGTCATCTCCGAGCCCTACCACAAAATGGAGGGAGTGAGTGGGAAGCTTCCGTTGCAACCAATCCATCCATTCCACTTCACTCTGCATAACACATTGATTCTACTGCCTTGACTAGATTTTGTCTTGACATTATGAGGTCATATACGTACCATGTAGGCCGATTTGGAGAGTGTCTCTCTGGTTTCCGTTAGTTCGCCGGTTGTATTGGTTCGGTTCTAACGATTTGTCGCGTCGAAAGCAAGCGGCAGCCAGCCCGAAAGAAAATAGATTGGCTGAGGGGTAAAACCGCATGGAGACGCGCTACTATACCTTCCTAGTGGCGACTGACAGGCGCGGCCACCTCCGCAAAATCCGCGTTTCCGCCTATCTACTTCATCTCCTTGTAGTTGCCGCGCTGGTAGGCGCGGTTACCATTGTTGCCGCTCTGAGTTCCTACACCCGGATGCTCTGGAAGGCCGCCAGCTACAACGCTCTCAAGGAAGAGAAGGATACCCTGAAAGAGCGTTACACGCAGCTTCAAGCCATGGTCACTGACACCAATCAAAAGCTCTCCTCTCTCCAGTCCCTCGCCACCGAAGTAGCCACGACCTATGGGGTCGTACGCTTTCGCCAGACCCCCTTTGGCCTCGCGGAAGGCCGCCCGGGCAGCCGAGCTGAATTTGATGTCACGATGGAGCAATTCCGCTTCCTGGCGGATAACGCCGCCACCGTTTCCCTGGGTGCCGATCGTCTTCAGTTGATACCCTGGAAGCGCTGGCAAGAGCTATCGGCGGCTCCCTCGACCTGGCCGGTGCTCGGCCGCATCACCGGTTCGTTTGGCGAACGCCTGGATCCTTTTAACGGAGGGGGCGCTTTTCATTCGGGCATAGACATCTCGGCCACCTATGGCGAGGCGGTGGTGGCTGCGGCTGATGGCTGGGTTGCCGCCGCTGAAGAAAAGATCGGCTATGGCCGCGTCGTGGTGGTGAACCACGGCTTCGGCTTTTCCTCCTGGTATGCTCATCTCTCCCGGTTTGCCGTACACTCCGGTCAGCCGGTGAGGCGGGGCACCACAGTGGGATACGTGGGTTCGAGCGGTCGAGCCACGGCGGCACACCTTCACTTCGAGGTTCGGGTTAACGATACGCCGGTCAATCCTTGGCGCTATCTGGGCGGTGCCAGCCGAGCTAGCGTTCCGACGGCAGGCTCAACCTCCGTCGCTGGTTCGTAGTTCCAGCCTGGTTTGCGGGTGATTCCACCAATTGCGAAGTGATTTGGGCCTTCAGCATGATCCGCCGGCCCGCCTGATTCCATTGAACTCCATCCAGAAATTCGCGCAAGACTTTGACGTCAGGTGGTGTTGACCGGTTGGGGGAAGCAAGCCTGGCCCGGGCGACCCACAACCATCCCCCCGACGCCGTCCTGGGCGGCCTCGGCCGCGGGCACAGTGTCAAACAAGCCCTCGGCGGCAACCCCTTTAAAGTTTGGGGGAAAGCCAAGGGCCAGGGGTTGCGGAAGCTGGATGCAAAAGTGCCGAAGGAAGCGAAAGGCTGTTGCAATTCGTTAGCCTCCGTGTTAACGTTTTAAGGTTTTGGATAGCGCTGGCGTAGCTCAGTTGGTAGAGCATCTGATTTGTAATCAGAGGGTCGTGGGTTCGAATCCCTCCGCCAGCTGGAGTAAGGGCGATTCGGCGCACGGCTTCACTTAAACTCAAATTTCCTGCATGGTTCGCCGAGGTGTCAGCGAAACATGCTGGCTTTTGTGGAGCGGACGTGCCCGCACGTGGAACGAGCTGGCTCGCGCGGATCACTCCGTGGGCAGAGTCCTCCGATTACATCGGGGAGGTCACCGTTTGAATCGCCGCGGGCCCCGACTCGTCGGGGCGGGCAGGCGAGGAGTTTTGGCCCGGGTAGCTCAGTTGGTAGAGCGTATCCTTGGTAAGGATAAGGTCACCGGTTCAATCCCGGTCCCGGGCTCCACGCACCAGGTCGTGGACGGGTGGCCGAGTGGCTAATGGCAGCAGACTGTAAATCTGCCGCCCCTTGCGGGCTACGGAGGTTCGAATCCTCCCCCGTCCACCACTTCTTGGGCTGGACCCTTGAGGCGAAACGGTGCTTGCGTTGCGGCGTGCTGGCGGGAGTAACTCAGTGGTAGAGTCGCAGCCTTCCAAGCTGCCGGTCGCGGGTTCGATTCCCGTCTCCCGCTCCAATATTTGAGCAACCGATTTTGTGCTGAGCGGACCCGGGCTCCAGGAGATCGAAAGTTCGTTTGAAGGTGGCAATCATACGCCAGCATAGTTGATGGTGCCGCGTTGCGGCCACTCTGAGGGAGAGGGGAGGAGTTTGTAATATCCGAAACGGATCCGCGCAGGGATTTCTGAGAAGCGGAGCAAAGATCGCCGCGGCGACTTCGGGCAAGGCCATCCTTAAGCCAGCGCCCGCAAGTTCTCATGGATTATCCGCCAGACTTTGCAAAACAACCGGCTCCTCGAGGATTTCCCCGACCTCAAGCTTGGCCAGTGGCTCATTGTAGAAATGGGGTGGACGTTCATCGTTAGGAGACTGCGCAATGGCGAAGGAAAAATTTGAGCGGACGAAGCCGCACGTAAACATCGGCACCATTGGCCACATTGACCACGGCAAGACGACGCTGACCTCGGCGATC
>Ga0209108_10000047_pt1 | contig 49492 bp, 40 predicted proteins | sample Rifsed10ft1_FD_184003 | JGI IMG/M metagenome (GOLD analysis project Ga0209108, IMG submission 184003) | Soil microbial communities from Rifle, Colorado, USA - sediment 10ft 1 (version 2) | ecosystem: Environmental > Terrestrial > Deep subsurface > Rock core/Sediment | place: Rifle, Colorado...
CGCGGCGGGGGCAGGAGTGTCGGTCGCCTCGGTGAGCCTCAACCCAAGCGGCCCGCTCATGCTGGCCTACCCGTTCAAGACGGTTTCGATCGGCGTGCTGCAGGACTACATCCAGGAGTGGCAATCGCCGAACTTCCATTCGCTTGAGCTGCAGCCTTTCCTTTGGATGTTGCTGCTGACCGTAGCCTTCCTGGCCCTCTCGCCCGAATCGCCAAATTGGCGTGAGCTGCTGAGCATTGCGGCTTTCGCCTACTTGAGTTTCTTGGCCGCCCGTAACATCGCGTTGTTTGCTTTGGTGGTGCTGCCGATCCTCACCCGGCATATGGCGCTGACCCTCCAGTCCTGGTTCCCGAGCCGGGCTCCAGCGAAGCAACTACCGGCTCGGACCGCCAAGGCTGTGAACTTGATCCTGCTTCTGCTCTTGGCGGCTGCCGCCGTGCTCAAATCGATCACCCCCCTGTCGAGGAGTGCCAATGAGTCCGCGATCCACGAGCAGACTCCGGTCGCGGCCGCCGACTACCTGCTGGAAACTCGACCGCCGGGGCCGCTGCTGAACAGCTACAACTGGGGGAGCTACGTGATTTGGGCCCTCTATCCGAACTACCTGAGTTTCGTGGACGGTCGGACGGACCTTTTCGACGATGAGATCTTGCAGGAGTATTTGGAGTTGTGGAGAGCCGACCCCGGTTGGGAAGAGACGATCGAACGGTGGGGCCTGAAGACTGCACTGCTTGAACCCGAGGCGCCAATCACCCGCGAATTAATGCTGGCCGGCTGGCGAATCCTATATGAGGATCCGCAGGCGGTCGTGCTTTCCGAGAGTTGACGCGGTCAGAGAAGGATGGAAGAAGCCCGATCGAAGCCTGCCGCGTGGACAGAACGAGTGCGCCGGGCCTGGCAGCGCAGCGGCCTGCGGGAGGTGCTGCCGATCTTCCTCACGGTGCGGGTCGGCTTGAGCCTGTGGATGTTCCTGGTTCGCCAAATTTTTTCACAGGCCATCCCGCCGGATCCGGTCGCCCGACCGTATTTGGGGGTCGCGGTCGAGACGAATCCCTGGCTCGAGCCGTGGCAGCGCTGGGACACTCTTCACTATCAGGCCATCGCGGAGCGAGGCTACGGGGCTTTTGACAGCGCCCTTTTTGTACCCCCCTTGTACCCTGGTCTGATCCGATTGACTTCGAGACTCATTTACACCGACAGCTTGCTATCTGCCCTGATCGTCTCGAATGTGGCTGCGCTGGCGGGCATGGCAGCCTTTTACTCATTGGCGAGGGCAGAAGCCGCAGACCCGTCCAGGGCCAGGCGGGCAGTCCTCTATCTGTCAATATTTCCGACGGGCTTCTTCTGGTTCGCCGGCTACACCGAGTCCTTGCTACTGCTCTTTTCCTCGGTAGCGTTGCTTGCCGCCCGCCGCTCTCGCTGGTTGGTCTCGGGGCTGGCAGCCGGGCTGGCCGCACTCTCCAGGCTGACCGGGGCGCTGCTGATCGTACCGGTGGGGGCGTCGGCATTGCTGGCGGTCCGCAAAGATCGGTCCTGGCGGCCGATCGTGGCGGCCGGTGGGGCGTTGCTCGGAGCGCTCGCGTTCCCGCTCTACGTGTGGCTTGGAATGGGGCTGTCCCCGCTGGCGCCAATTGAGGTCCAGGCCGCCCGGGCCCAGGGAGGCTTTGCGTTTCCTGGAGTCAATCTGACGATCGCGATCCAGCGGCTGGCCGGGGGAGAGGCCAACTTCGCCGACCTGTTCGATTTGGCGCTGCTGCTGCTCTTCATCGGGCTGGCAGTTCCGGTCTGGCGGCAGCTTTCCAGGCCGCTGGCCCTGTTCTATCTCGGATATCTGCTGCTTCATCTGAGCCGAGTCGCCGAGATCGCGCCGCTGCTCGGGATGGCGCGCTACGTATTGGTCCTCTTCCCGGCCTATCTGGTTCTGGCCGGATGGGGGCGCCGGCCCTGGATCCACCGGCTGATCGTCTACCTCTCGGCGGCCGGATTGCTCCTGCTCTCCGGTCAGTTTGCCATCTGGGGGTGGGTCGGATGATGGGTGGGGGTGGTGCTCGAATCGAAAGACGGCCCGGACCGGCCGTGGGCTGGAAGCTGATCGCCCTTGGGTTCGTGATGGCGGTCGCCGGCTATCTGCGTTTCAGCAACTTGCAGACCAACCCCGGCTGGTACAGCGATGAAGGTACTCTGGCGGACATCACCCGGCATCTGATGGAGGGCAGGGTTCAAGTTCTGGCGATCAACCAATCCACCCTGCTTGCCGCCCGAATGCCGCTGGGGCCGCTGCTCGCCTCGGGCTTCACTCCGCCCGGAGCCAGCCCGCTCCAGACCTTGCGGCTCATGGCCGCGACTTCCGGGGTCTTGACCACCGGGCTGCTGTTCCTACTCGCCAACCGGATCACTGGATCGCAGGGCTACGGACTGCTGAGCGGAGGGCTGCTGGCAATCTATCCCCCGGCGGTGTTCTACAGCCGGATTGGCTTCAGTTACAACCTGCTCGCGCCGCTGGTAGTGGTCGCGCTCGGGGGCCTCTGGTTCTACCTTGACCAACAAAGTCGGGCGGGCCTGGTGGCCGCGAGCCTAGCGATCGGCGCCGGCTCGCTGATCGATTTGATGATGATCAGCCTGGCGGCTCCCTTGATCCTGGTCATGCTCGTTCACCGCAAGCGCGATCTGGCATGGGGTATCCCGCTATTCCTGGCGCCCGTCCTGGGCTACGCGGCTTGGATGCTGATACGGGTCCCCGACGCATCCATGTTCGACCTTAGATTCATTGCGACCCGGCTGGGCGCGATTCCATGGTGGGCCCAACTCCCGCTGGTCGTCTACAACTTCGGGACCCTGATCCTATCCGATCCGTGGTGGGCGCCCGCGCTGATCGGGCTGCTGCTGGCCCGTCCGCGGAATTGGCGGCTGCTGCAGCTGACCGCGTTCCTGTTCCCGCTGATTGTGCTCGGCCGGAGCGCGGGACTGGCCGGACTGCGGCTTTACTCGATCAGCCCCCTCTTTCCCTTCATCGGGTTGGGGACCGCCAGCCTGCTGTGGACCGGAATCCCCTGGCTGCTGGGTATCGCCAGGGAGGCCATCCAGATTCAGCTGCACAAGATTCGCTGGTGCGCAGGCCCAGGAGCCGGGGCCTGGGTCAACAGCCGGCTGATCGCATTCGGATCGGCGGGAGTTCTGTTTCTGGTCGTCATCAGTCCATTCATGATTTCAGCCTTGGAGCTGGTCACGGCCGTTCGAACCGAATTCAAGCCCGAGAATGATTGGGCTTACCTGCCGGTCGAGCCAGGCCGGCAGGCGGCCGCCTTCGTCAACGAGTCCGTCGGGAGTCAGGAGCTGGTGATTGCCTCCCCGGCGCTGGCCTGGGCCCTGGGGGGGCGGGCAACCGATTTCCAACAGTCGCTGGCGTATCGGGGCGAGACCTCGGCCGACTACCCGGCGGACGTACCTCGAGATCGATTTGAGTTCGAGGCCGACTACGAACGGGCCGGACTGGCCGTGGTCGATCCGATCTGGCGTGAATGGGGTGCTGTCCACCTGGGCGGAGTGAGGGAGATGCTCCGCCAGATTGAGGGATGGCCAGTCGTCTGGGAGGAGGGGGAGATCCAGGTGCATCAGAATCCGGACCGGTGAGACGCGCGACCGCTCGAGTGGACAGGCCTCCATCAGAAAGGCATAGCGAGAGTTGAGGCGAACGGGCCTGAGTTGGTTAGGGAGCCTCGGCCAGCTTGTGCTTGTGGCCGGGGCGCTTACCCTCTTGAGCATCGCCAATTATCGGCTGGCGGTTCAAGCTCCAGGAGGCAATGACTTTCTGGCGCGCTGGGTAGGTGCCAACCAATGGCTGGTCCATGGTCTCGACCCCTATTCTCCGCAGGTCAGTCAGGAGGCCCAAACCCTGATCTATGGCCGACCGGCCGAGCGGGAGGCAGGGGAGGACGTCGCACATTTCGCATATCCACTGTTCTCCATGCTTTTTTTCGGGCCGTTCGGGCTGATTCCGTACCCGCTTGCCCGGGCGCTTTGGATGACGCTGCTCGAGGTGGGGCTGCCGGTGCTGGCCATCCTCAGCATCCAACTCTGTGGCTGGAAACCTTCTGCCTGGATACAAAGAATCCTGATCCTGTTCTCGGTGCTCTGGTATCACGGCTTTCGAGCCGTGATCCTGGGACAATTCGCGGTGCTCGAGGCATTGCTCATCGTCGGTGCCCTGCTGGCCATCCAGCGCCGGCAGGACGGGGTTGCCGGAGTCTTGTTGGCCTTGACCCTATCCAAGCCTCAAATGGCGGTGCTGCTCATTCCATTCGCCTTCCTGTGGGCGGTGTCTACTCGGCGGCTGCAAATCCTGGCCTGGGGTATTGGGACAATGCTGCTGCTGCTGGTCGGCTCGCTGGCCCTGATCCCAAGCTGGCCGACTGAGTGGGCCAGACAAATCATTGACTACACCAGCTACACGGCCGTAGGGCCGCCGGTCTCGATCTTGGCCGGATTGATTCCGAGCGGAGCAGGTCCGATCACCTTAGTCCTGACCGGGGTCGGGCTCATCTATCTGGCATTTGTGTGGCAGCAGGCTTTGGGTAAGGAGGACCGTTGGTTCCAGTGGAGCGCAGCGGTGACGATCGCTATGACCAATTTGATTGCGCTGCGCACCGCAACGACCAACTATGTCGTGATGCTTCCGGCCTTCATCTTGGTGTTTGCTGTCTGGAATGAGCGGTGGGGAACACAGGGCAACCCCCCAATTCTGATCGCCTTGCTTGGGCTTTTTGTCGGACTGTGGACGCTGTTCTTGATCACGGTCGAGGGCAACCAGGAGCACCCGGCCCTTTATCTGCCAGTCCCACTGCTTTCGCTCGCCGGGCTCTGGTGGTCCAGGTGGTGGGTGCTGCGCAGGCTGAAAACGTGAAGGCGTCACGTCCAGTGATGGATAATGAAAGCTCCCCGCGGGGACGTAGTCGTTATCTGCTGCCTGTCGCCGCGGTGACTTGGGTCGTCATCGTGATCAGCGCGTACTTTGCGATCCATAAGCCGGGGAGCCCGCAGCAGTTTGCCGCCCTCGCAAAGGCGCCGGGTTCGATCGCGGGTGCCGTCGCTGGACTCCGACTCGAGGTGCTCGCCAGGGCGGCAAGCTCGATTGGTGGAGTGCTTGCCACCCTCAGCGTGGCCACGCTGCTCGGCCGGCCCTGGATAGGAGCACTCCGCGGACTGGATCCGCGCTCCCAGATCGCCTTGCAGCTCGGCGCCGGTCTGGCGGGTTTGAGTTACTTGGTCTTGGCCATGGGAGCGCTCGGTGCCTACAACCGGCTGACCGTCTATGCGATCACGGCAATCTCGCTTCCCTTCGCCGTCCCTCGGTGGGTGGGCCTGCTCCGCGGGCGACGGATTTCGCTGCCGGCCCGCCGGGCCGACCGGTGGTTGGCCGGGTTCGTGCTCCTGATGCTGCTGTTCGCCGCGGCCTCAGCGCTCGCGCCACCGACTGCCTGGGACTCTTTGGTCTATCACCTGGCGGGCCCGCGGCACTATATCGCGGCCGGCCGACTTAACCACGATCTGGACCTCCCATATCTCGGCTTCCCGCAGGCCGGATCGATGCTCTACCTGTGGGGAATGCTGTTGGCAGGCGATCGGGTGCCCCAGTTGATCCACCTCTCGTTCGGCGTCCTTACCCTGGCACTGCTCCCGGCGGTGGTGCGGCGAGTTGCGCCTGGGCGCAGCTGGCTGGCTGCGGGAATCTTGATCGGAGTACCCACGGCCCAGCTGCTGCTCGGCTGGGCCTATGTCGAATGGATCGTTGGCTATGCCGGCCTGGCGAGTTTCGTGTTGCTGATGGCGGGGGGCGGGGCAGGCCGGGATTCGGCAAGCCCCGCCGGGCCGGCAGCGCCGATCGGATCCGATCGGATCGGGCAGCTCCTGCTGGCCGGACTATTCGCCGGGCTGGCGCTCAACACGAAATACACCGCGGTGTGGATGGTGGCCGGCCTGGTTTTAGTGGCGTACCTGCGACGCCGCTCGACCAGGGAGACCGTCATCTTTGCGGCCGCGGTTTTCGTCTTCATGGTCCCGTTTCTGGTGAAGAATTGGCTGCTGACCGCTAATCCAATCTATCCATTCTTCTTGCCCGGCAGATTCTGGGATAGCTACCGGGCGGTCTGGTACAGCCGGCCGGGGACCGGGCTTGGCGTCGGCCCGCTCATCATCGCTCCGTGGGATGCGACAATCTGGGGCCTGGAAGGCGGCTACTTCGAAGGGCATCCGAGCTATGGGGCGACGATCGGGCCGATCCTGCTCGCGCTCATTCCGCTCGCCTTCCTGCGGTTGAGAGAGGCTGTCTCCGGGCGTAACAAGACCAAGGCTGGTTTGTGGGTCGTGTGTGGGATCAGCTATCTCGGCTGGTTGGCGCAGCTGGCGTTTTCGCAACTGCTGGTGCAGACCCGGTTGCTTTTTGCGATACTGCCCGGCCTGGCAATCCTGGCGGCGGCGGGCTTCGATGGGCTGGGGTCGTTCGGACGTCGGGGCCGCTCCGCCCGATTCGTCATCGGAGGCCTGCTCAGCTTCACGCTGGCATTGACCGCGTTGCAGGCCGCGCTTGGATTCTTCGGTGCCTCGCCGCTTGGAGTCGCAACCGGGTCCGAATCCGAATCGGAATTTCTGACCGGCCGGCTGGGACAGTACGCTCTTGCCATGCGGGCAATCGACGGGCTGCCTGAGGGCAGCCGCGTCCGATTCTTATGGGAACCCCGCAGCTACTATTGTCGGTCCGGTCTGACCTGCGAACCGGATGCCCTGCTGGACCGCTGGTGGCATGAACGTCGGCTTGGCGGGGATGCCGCCGAGATCCTCTCCGCCTGGAGCCGGCAAGGAGTGACCCACGTGCTGTACTATCGGTTGGGCGCGGAGGCAGTTCGAGCGGCTGGGTTCGACCCATTGACCGATGCGGACTGGGACGAACTCGAGCACTTCTTGACCGAGGATCTGGGGATTGCCGAGTCATTCGATGCTGCCTACACCCTGTATCGGCTTCCATGATGCCTGAGGCCCGGACCAGCGCCCAAATTGAGGGTCAGCGCTGGCTGGCGGCTTTCTGGCTGGAGCGGCGGGCCTGGCTCCTAATCCTGGCCGTCGCTGTGATGGTCCGGCTTCCGGGTCTGGCTGACAAGCCGGTCTGGTACGACGAAGCGTTTGCCATTCTGCTCTCTAGCAAGGGCCCAGCCGCAATAGAGCGGGCGACTTTGTCGGAGCAGGGCGGGATTGCAGCCGACGTCCACCCCTTGGGGTATTACCTGCTGCTTTGGGAGTGGGGAAGGATCTTCGGCACCTCCCCCCTGGCAATGCGCTCCCTATCCGTCCTGATTGGGCTCGGGCTGGTGGCCGTAGCCTATTTCGGGGCACAGCCCATTCTTGGGCCGAGGCTGGCGGCGTGGTTTGGCGGGCTCGTGGCGCTGTCGCCGTTCCAAGCTCACTATGCACAAGAGATACGGATGTACGGCCTCTTGGCCCTCGAACTGACTGCCGCGGCAGTGCTCTTCAGATCGGCAGTGAAGCAGGGAGGCTGGTTCAGATGGATTGGATTTGCCATTCTGGCAGCGGCTGCTGAGTACACCCACGCGTTGGCCGGCCTGCTGCTGCTTCCGTTGGCGTTGATCCCGGTCTACTTGAGAGACTGGAAGGCCGCCCGGAGCGCACTGTTGAGTGGAGTGATCGCCCTGCTGCTCTACGGGCCCTGGCTGATTCGATTGCCGTCCCAATTAGGCCGGATCCAGCAATCCTATTGGATCACACAGCCCGGATTGGCAGAAATCTTGCGGACGATGGTGATCTACCTTGGCGGGTCTCCGCTGCCGAGTTGGGGAGTGGCGGTTGTCCTTTTCTCGCTGGTCCTGCTGATCGGGCTGGGAGGGTGGGCGATATCCAAGGTGGGCCGGCGCGGCTCGGCGGGCGCGAATGTTGCCGCGGCATCGGCCTACCTGGCGTTCGCCCCGCTGTTTCTCATGTACCTGATCTCGCTCTGGCGGCCGGTGTACCTCGACCGGGCGATGCTGCCCGCCGGAGTGGCGTTCCTGTTGTTCATCGCGTGGCTGATCGGCGGGGATTCAATTCCAGTGAGACTGCGCTGGACAGCCCGGGTCCTGGTCGGGTTGAGTTTCGGGATCGGGCTGACCAGCTACTGGACGTATCGAGGGTTCCCTTACGCTCCTTACCAGGAGATCCTCAGCTTCGTCGCGGACCGCAAGGACGGGGACGAAGTCCTGCTTCACAGCAATAAGCTCACCGCGCTACCCACAAATTACTATTCGCCAGCCCTCGCGCAGGAGTATCTGGCCGATCCGCCTGGCAGCGGTTCCGACACGCTAGCACCGGCCACCCAACGCGAGCTGGGGCTAATCGCCCAGGTGGACGCCCAATCCGCAATCGGGGACGGGCAAGGGGTGTGGTTCTTGATCTTTCCCCGCGAAATTGAAGAATACGCGGCCCTCGGGGAGGACGAGCACCCGGCGCTGGCCTGGTTGAGGGCCAACTTCTCCGAAGATGACATCCTGTCGTTCGGTGAGTCCGAGCTGCATCATTTCCGGAATCGGCGGGCGGGCGCCGAAGGCTGAGTTGGACCGGTGCGGATACTTTTCCTTCTAGGGGTTGGCCTGACAACCAGCCTCGCGGCGGCGGTCTGGGTCCGCGGGCCGGGCTACATGGACGCCGACTACTACCTGCTCACCGCCAGGCAATTGGCACGCGGCGAGGGATTTACCGAACCCGTGCTGTGGAACTACTTGGACGATCCAAGTCAGCTCCCCCATCCCTCCCACCTGTACTGGCTGCCGCTCGCCTCGTTGGTCGCGGCAGGCTCGATGAATCTCTTCGGCGAGACGTTCCGTGCGGCACAAGCGCCATTCGTATTGATTGCAGCTGCCCTGCCGCTGCTGACCGCCAGAATCGGATTCGAGCTCACCCGGGATCGCGGGCTGGCAACTCAGGCCGGCGTGCTGGCCGCCTTCTCCGGCTTCTTCCTTCCTTTCTTTGTGACCACCGACGGGTTCGCCCTCTACGCGGCGCTGGGCGCCATCACGTTTCTGCTCATCGCCTCGGCAGTCGAGAAGCCGAGCGTTCGAGCCTGGCTGGGGGTCGGGATCCTGTGCGGCCTGGGCAGCCTGGCCAGGGCGGACAGTCTGCTCCTGTTGGCGACCGCGCTGCTCGCCCTTTTCCCATCCAAAAAGGACCGGGCCCGGGGGCTCGGAGGGCTGCTGGTCGGGTTCATTCTGGTTCTTGCGCCCTGGTGGGCCAGGAACCTGTCGGTCGTAGGGAGTCTCACCAATCCGGGCGGTGTGCGCCTGCTGTGGATGTTGAACTACGACGACCTCTTCAGCTATCCGGCGGAAGTGCTGAGTTTCGATCGCTGGCGCCAGGCTGGCATTGCACACCTGCTGGCAGCCCGCGGCTCGGCCCTGCTGTGGAACTCGGCCAGGCTGGTGGCCGAAAACGGGCTGGTGTTCTTGGGTCCATTCATGCTAATCGGAGCCATCCGGCTCCGATCGAGACCGCTGGTTCGCTTTCCGATCTACTACCTCGGGTTGTTGTACGCGGTAATGACCATTGGCTTTCCCTTCATCGGCCCACGGGGAGCCTTCTTCCATTCCAGCACTGCCGCGATGCCGGTCCTGTGGGCGCTCGCCCCGGTCGGGCTGCGGGCGGCGATCGATTGGGCGGGAAGCAAGCGGAAGTGGGAGCCCGGCCAGGCGCGCCGGGTGCTGAGTTCGGCTGCCCTGGTTCTGGCCGCCGGGGTGACGATCGGGCTGTACGCCATTCGGGTGGCCCTCCCGGCCAGGGAGGGCCAGGGTTGGGGATCGGGGTTGCAGACCTATTCGGAGGTTGGGCGGCAGATCCCCGGGCCGGCCGGGCGAGTGGCAGTGAACAACCCGCCTGGTTTCAGCCTGGCCACCGGCCGCGAAGCAGTTGTGATTCCGAACGGCCCTCCCGAGACTCTGCGCCAGGTTGCCCTGAGGTATCAGGTCAAGTGGATAGTCCTGGAGTCCAATCATCCCTCCGGGCTCGACGGGCTGTATTCGAGTCCAGAATCGCTGCCCTGGCTGCGGCTGGCCGTCACGCTCATGGATCCCCGAGGAATGCCGATCTATTTGTTCTCGGTGATCCACACGTGAAGCGAGCGCTTCGCTGGATCGCAAGCCCGCCGGCGGGCACTCTGGCCGCGGTCACCCTGCTTGCCTCCGCGGCTGTGTATCTGTCGACCGCCCAGCGGACGTACCGAATCGGGCTCCCGCTCGACGACGCCTGGATTCACCAGACCTACGCCCGCAACCTGGCCGAGCTCGGGCAGTGGGCATTCATTCCGGGCCAGCCGAGCGCCGGATCAACGGCTCCGTTGTGGACAGCCATCCTGGCCGTGGGCTACTGGTTGCAGCTTAATCCTCTGGTCTATGCCTTTGGGATTGGAATGGTCATGCTTGGGCTGGTGGCCTGGCTGGTGAGCCGATGGGTGCAAGTTCTCGTGCCGGAGCGGTCCGGGTGGGTTTGGGCCCTGGGCGTGCTGGTCACCCTCGAGTGGCATCTGGTGTGGGCCGGCCTATCGGGCATGGAAGTCTTGCCTTTGGCGGGCCTGGCCCTGCTGATCTGCCTGGCAGCCGAGGCCAAGTGGCTGGGGCCCGCCCGGCTCGGCCTGCTAATTGGGGTGGGGGCTTGGCTGCGGCCGGATGCGCTAAGCTTGGTCGTGGTGCCCCTCGGGGGCATGGTGTTCGGAGAGCGGCGCAGGGTTATTCCGGGGTTGGTCCGGTTCGCTGCCGGATTGTCGGCCATACTCGTTCCATACCTGTTGTGGCAGCGGTCGCTCTCTGGGGAGATCTGGCCGAACACAGTCTTCGCCAAGCAGGCCGAGTATGCCGTTCTGCGGGAGATCCCTCTGGCGATCCGCCTGGCCGCTCAGGCCGGGCTCCCGGGCGGATGGCTGGGGGCCGAGGGACTGGATCCGGGTGGTCCGCTGGTCGGAGTGATGGCAATTCTGGCGCCCGGACTATTGCTCTATGGGATCGTCCAGCTGCGCGCCCGCCGATTTGACCGGCTGCTCCCGCTGGTGTGGTCGGCGGCCTATCTCGGCCTGTATGCGGCCCGCCTGCCGGCAACCTATCAGCACGGTCGTTATGCGATGCCGGTGCTTCCGATCTGGATGGCGCTGGGCTGTGCCGGCATGTTGGGCGCCCTGCGGCCGCTTTCGGACCGATTCGGAAGGCGGGTCCTCGCTCGAACCTGGATCGGGCTGGTGCCGATCATCGGCGGCTACTTCTGGCTTGCCGGCGCGCAGGCCTACGGCCGGGATGTGGCGATCATCGAATCGGAGATGGTGGACTCCGCCCGTTGGGTAGCAGACCACACCCCGCCGGGTGCGCTGGTCGCCGCGCACGATATCGGAGCCCTCGGCTACTTTGGTCAGCGGCCCCTGATTGATTTGGCCGGGCTCATCGATTCAAGTGTGGTGCCGATCCTGCGAGACGAGCCGGCCCTTGCCCGCTACGTCTCGGAACGCGGGGCGGACTACCTGATGACCTTCCCCGGATGGTATCCGCAGCTGACCGCGGGCAAGGTCCCGGTGTACGTAACCGGAGGCCGATTCAGCCCCGCGGCCGGGTCGGAGAACATGGCCGTGTACCGCTGGGAGTCGTCCTCGTTTGCTCCGTGCGGTGGCTGTGCTATACTCGCCAAGCTGTGGCAGGGAAGGCCATGAAAGAGGTCAGTGTACTTATCGTGGACGACCACCCGCTCTTCCGGGAGGGGGTGCGGAACGTGCTTATCTCAGAGGAAGACATCAGAATCATCGGAGAGACCACCAGCGGAGATGAGGCCCTTCAGCTGGTGCGGGAAAAGCAGCCGATGGTGGCGCTGGTCGATGTGAACCTCCCCAGCATGAACGGAATCCAAGTGACCCGACAGGTGGTCGCTGAACGGATCAACACCGCAATCGTGTTGCTGACTGCCTATGACGACGTGGAGCAGGTGCTGCACGCCTTCAAGGCCGGAGCCGCAGCCTACTGCTCGAAGGATGTCGAACCCGGCAAACTGGTGGACGTAATTCGCAACGTGGCCCGCGGCTACTTCGTCGTCGGCGATCAGGTCTACGATCAGGCCGGTCTCGAACAATGGCTGTCGCGAGGTGTTGAAACGGTCCGGCGCCCGCATCTGGATGGTGACGTGGAAGCCTTTACCCCGCTCTCGCCGCGTGAGATGGAAATCCTGCAGTACGTAACTCGAGGATTGAGCAACAAAGAGATCGCTGTCCAGCTCGGCATCAGCCATCAGACCGTCAAGAATCACATGACGGCCATCCTCCACAAACTCGATGTCGAGGATCGAACCCAGGCCGCAGTCTACGCGTTGCGCCACGGCTGGGTCCGACTCCAGGACACCCGCAAGTAACCGAATGACCGAAGCACAGGCGGAGCTCAGCCCGGTTGAGGCGTTCGTCGAGATCGCCCGCCAGGAGCTGGAGCAGGTTCGACGCGAGCGCCAGGAAATCGGCATGCTGGTCGAGCAGAGCCAGGGCGAAGTCGAAAAGCTGGCTCAGCGCAACGCCTCGATTGCCTCCACCCTCAAGCAGATTCAGTCCAGCTTCGACACGATTCCCCGGGAGGACATTCGAACTGCGTACGAGGCCGCCCAAGATACACAGCAGCGATTGTTCACCATGCGCGGTCAGTTGGAAAAGTTGCAGAGCGATCAGACCAACTTACAGCGCTACATCGAATTCATCACCAGTACGCTGAATCTGCTGGAAGGGCGTTCGCAGGACGAGATGGTGGATGCAGATTCTGGGAGAGGAACGGTCATCGAGCAGATCATCGAGGCTCAGGAGGAAGAACGGCGCAAGATCTCCCGGCAGATCCACGATGGTCCAGCCCAATCTCTGTCCAATTTCATCCTGCAAGCCGAAATCGCAATGCGGCTGTTCGATTCCGACCAGGACAAGGCCCGGGAAGAGCTTAACAACCTGAAGGCGGCCGCCAACTCCACCTTCTCTCAAATCCGCGACTACATTTTCGATCTGCGGCCAATGATGCTGGACGACCTTGGTCTGGTCCCGACGGTCAGACGCTACGCCGAAGCCTACAAGGAGAAGACCGGATTGGAGCTCAACGTGGTCGTGACCGGGACCGAGCGCCGGTTAGAGGCTCATCGGGAAGTGCTGATGTTCCGGTCGGTCCAGGCGCTGTTGCAGAATGTCCGCGATCATGCCCAAGCCACCCAGGTCAAAGTGTTATTGGATCTGGACGATGCCCAGGTCAAGGCCTCGGTAGAGGATAACGGGAGGGGGTTCGACGTCGAGGCCGTCCTGGCGAATGAAGGTGCGCCGCACGGGTTGCTGACGATCAAGGACCGACTGGAGCAGGTCGGAGGTCAGTTCCAAATCGAGAGTCAACCCGGGCAGGGTACCCGGGTCGCATTCTGGGTCCCTTCGGTAGAGGCGTAAGGGGACTTGGCTCGGAAGGGGACTGCGCGTTCTGCGTAGGCAGGCCCCGCCCCGTGTGGAGCAGAACATCGGAAATTGGTCCTATTGTCGGCCTACGGGCCGCTTTCTATAATGGGGACTGCCTGGAACGGAATCCAGGCGAAATCGAAACAGAAGGGAGGTGAACCAATTGTTGTACGCACCGAAAGAGAGAGGTCAGGGTCTGGTCGAGTACGCGTTGATCCTTGTATTGGTCGCCGTCGTCGTGATCGTCATTTTGGCGCTGCTCGGACCCGCCATTGGTAACGTATTCAGCAACATCGTCAGCAACATCTAAGCGTCCAGTGGACAGGGTTCGAGTAGAAACTCGACCACCTGCCAGAAACGAGGGAGCCCTATCTCCGATAGGGCTTCTTTCGTGAAAAAAGGAACAAATGGGGCCCTTGAATCGGCCGCCGGACGGTTCACTTGACATTTGAACCCCTAGCTGTATCATACCGACGCGCTAGCCGGGCGGGCGTGTCACCGCTCATCTAAGGAGGCCTAATGCGCCGTGGTCGCACGTTCATCTTGCTAGCCCTCATCCTGCTAATCGGGGCGGTCGGGGCATTTCTGCTCTTGAGTGGAGGCGGGGGGACCGCTGAAGAGGCGCCGACTCCCACGCCGGTGGGCGAAGCCAATATCGTCATCGCGGCCCAAAACATCTCCCGGGGCTCGATCATTGCTCCGGACGCAGCGATCATTTCCCCGTATCCGGCCGATTACAAGGTTGAGACGATGCTAGATGACCTCGGCCAGGTGGTTGGCAAGCGGGCCAGGATGGACATCGCCCGCGGGGTGCCCATCACCGAAAACATGGTCACCGACAAGGCGGGCGACCTGCTGGGGGTTGGCTCGGATGCCTCGATCGCCATCCCACCCGGGATGACCGCCATTTCGATCCCGATGGACCGTTTCTCAGGAGTGGCATTCGCCTTGCGCACCGGCGACCAGGTCGACGTGCTGGTCAGCTTGCTGCTGGTCGACATCGATGAGGATTTCCAGACCGACCTTCCCAACGAAACTGCCTTCCTGTTCAACGCCCAAGGCGACCTGCTCAGTGGATTCGTCTGCCGGGCAGTCGATACCAACGACGCGGGCGACATCCTGTGCTCGATTGCGGAGGAGCGGCCGCCGGTACAGGGAAAGACCGTAATTGATGCGGCTACCGACGAGTCGTTCTTTGTCGTTCCGATCGGAGCCCAGCGCCCGCGGCTGGTCTCGCAGCGGCTGATCAGCAACGCGGTGGTTCTGGGAGTCGGAACCTTCCCGCTGCCTCAAGAGGAGGCGGTGCCGGTGGCGGCTACGCCGGTAGCCGGGGTCGGAGCTCCAGCCGGACAAACGACGGAGGTGGTCGAAGCGCCGGCCGTCGTGCCGCCGGACATCATCACCCTGATCGTGCAACCCCAGGATGCCTTGGCCCTCAACTGGGCGGTCCGGGCCGGAGTGGACTTGGTGTTGACCCTGCGCAGCCCGAACGACCCGACCGCAGAGCTCGTCACGGAGAGCGTGACGCTCCAGTTCTTGATTGACAACTACGAGATCACAGTCCCATCCAAGCTGCCATTCGGCACGGTACCTCGCTTGGAGGCACCACCGTTCCTGTTCCCACCGCAGCTGGAGCCCACGCCGGTGCCGCAGCAGTAGTAAGGGTTCGAATCGGACCGACCAATCGCGTGATCCGGAGAACCGCACATGAGTGAAGGCGGAGAGCAAAGCATCCGCGTTCTCATCGTCGACGATTTCGCCGAGACGCGTGAGAACATCCGCAAACTGCTTCAGTTCGAGAGCGACATCGTCGTCGTGGGCGCGGCGCGTTCGGGGCAGGAGGCGATCGAGATTGCGGTCGACTCGAAGCCCGACATAGCCATCATGGACATTAACATGGCGGATATGGACGGGATCACCGCCACCGAAGCCATCCTGCGCGAAGTCCCCTTCACCCAGGTCATCATCCTCTCGGTCCAGAGCGAGCCAGATTACATGCAGCGGGCAATGTTGGCCGGTGCCCGCTACTTTATGGTCAAGCCGCCCTCCAGCGAGGAGCTGATTGCGACCATCCGCAATCTGTCGGTCATGGCCCATCAGCGGCGAAAGGACTATGAGAAACCGCGCCAGCTGATGCCGGCCGAGCCGGGCGCTCAGGGCTACGTGCCTTCCCACCGACCAGTCGGAAAGGTCCTCACCTTCTACAGCCCGAAGGGAGGAGTCGGGTGCACCACTCTGGCCACCAACCTCGCCCTGGGACTCGACAGTCCAGATACCCCTACGGTGTTGGTTGACGGCCATCTGCAGTTTGGAGATGTCTCGGTATTCCTTAACCTGCAAACGAAGACCTCGATCAGCGATCTGACGGCGCGCTCGGCGGAGATAGATCCGGAGATCGTCAATGACGTACTGCTGGTCCACGAGAGTGGCCTGCACATCCTGGCGGCTCCTCCCCGGCCGGAGATGGCGGACGAAGTAAGTTCCGAGCAAATCCGCAGCATCATTCAGTTCTTGAAGCGGCAGTTCGCCTACGTCGTGGTGGACACGGCCTCCGCGATGGATGACACCACTCTGGCAATCCTGGACACGACCGATCTGTTGATCGCCATTGCGACCCCGGAGATTCCGGCCATCAAAGATGCCCGGCACTTGCTCGATCTGCTTCACATCCTGGAGTTTCCGACTCAGAATGTCTGTTTCGTGCTGAACAAGATGGACCGCAAGAGTGGGATCTCGACCGAGGCGGTCGCCGAGAACCTGAAACGGGAAGTTGAGGCTGCGATTCCACTGGATGAACGGGTAGTTACCGCCTCGATCAACAAAGGCGTTCCGCTCTTGCTGAGCGACCGCAGCAGCCCTCAAGCCCGGGCGATGCTGCAACTAATGGGTACAATCAAGGAGCGCCTGGTCAAGGCGGAGGAAGTACCAGCAGAGGACGAGCAAAAGGAGCGGCCGCGTTTGTTCGGCCGTTAGGGTCGGAGCCACGGAGGTCTAATCGGTGTCGCTACTCAAGCGGATAGAACAAGGGCAAACGGATACCAGCGCTCCGGCCGAGCAGAAGCCGTTCGCCCCCTCTCCAGGCCAGGGCGGGACCTCTCGGCTGAGCGGCCTGACCGCCAGGCGGGCGGCTCCGTCGGGCGCCGCCTCCGGCGGGCGGACCGTAGAAATCAAGAACGAAGTCCAGAACCGGCTGCTGGCGGAACTCGACCCCTCGATGGATGTTACCCAGACCGCGGAGGTCCGCCGCCAGATCGAAGAGCTCTTCGAAGGCATTCTGGTTGAGATGAACATCGTGCTCTCCCGCCCGGAGCGGAGACGGCTCTTCGAACAGATCGTGGCCGAAATCCTCGGGCTCGGGCCAATTGAGCCGCTGCTCTCGGATGACACCATCACCGAGGTGATGGTCAACGGAGCCAAGAACATTTTTATCGAGCGGGCGGGGAAGATTCACCGGGAACCGGCCTCCTTCGAAAGCGACGATCACCTGATGCGGATCATCGATCGCATCGTCGCGCCGCTCGGCCGCCGAATCGACGAATCGAGCCCCTATGTAGATGCCCGGTTGAATGATGGTTCCCGGGTCAACGCGGTCATCCCGCCGATCTCGCTGGTCGGACCGGTGCTTACCATCCGAAAGTTCGCTCGCAATCCGATCTCAGTCGAGCAGCTGATCGAATCCGGGACGATCACCGCCGAGTCGATCGAGTTCCTCAAGGCCTCGGTCATCGCCCGAGTGAACATGATCATTTCCGGTGGTACCGGTTCCGGTAAGACTACTTTGCTCAATGTGCTGTCCCAATACATCCCGAGCGACGAGCGGATCGTCACGATCGAGAACGCGGCCGAACTACAGCTTCGGCAGGAACACGTGGTGACGCTTGAATCTCGCCCCCCGAACATTGAAGGCCGAGGCGAGGTCACTATCCAGAATCTGGTGGTGAACTCGCTCCGAATGCGGCCCGATCGGATCATCGTTGGAGAGATCCGGGATGAGGCGGCGCTCGACATGTTGCAGGCCATGAACACCGGGCACGAAGGCTCGATGACGACCGCCCACTCCAACAGCCCGCGGGACACCCTGTCCCGTATCGAGACAATGACCATGATGGCCGGCATGGACCTGCCGACCCGCGCCATCCGGGAGCAAATCGCTTCGGCGCTCGAGCTCGTCTGTCACCTGGAACGTATGCGGGATGGGACCCGCAAGGTCACCCACATCTCGGAAATCCAGGGTATGGAAGGCGATGTGATCACCATGACCGATATCTTCGTCTTCGAGCAGACCGGTCTCGAGAATGGCAAGGTGATTGGGCGGTTGCGGCCGACTGGGTTGCGGCCGAGGTTCATGGAGAAGATTGAACAATCCGGAATTCACCTGCCGGCCTCGATCTTCGGCGTCGGGGAGCGCAACCTCTACCGGTAGACCAATGAATCCCACATCGATTCTGATCATCGGCGGCGGTCTCGGCCTCTTGCTCCTAATGGTTGGTTTAGTGATGTCTTTTGTGGGGGGCGGATCGGTCGTCGAAGAGCGGCTCGGGCGCTATGCCGAGACCGGTGGCTTGATGACCACGGTTGGGGAAGAAACCGCTCAGCGCGGCGACCAGCCGAGCGCCCTCTCTGATTTCTTCAATCGGATGGGGGAGGGGACCGATCTCTTTGCTTCGATCGGCACCAGTCTTGCCCAAGCCGACATCAAACTGCGACCGGCGGAATTCATCGCGGCGACCGTCATTAGCTCGGTCGGGGCAGCCGCGCTCACCCTGATCCTGGGCCTCGGATTTCTGGGAGCGATTGGGGCAGGGGCTGGCGGACTGTTTATCCCCCGAATATATGTCAACCAGGCCAAGCGGCGCCGGCTCAGGAAGTTCGATGACCAGCTCGGCGACATGCTCAATCTGATGGTCAATGGTCTGCGGGCCGGCTTTTCGACCCTCCAAGCGATGGAGGCGGTGAGCCATGAAATGCCGACCCCAATCGCAGACGAGTTCCGCCGAGTGGTCCAGGAGATGCAGCTGGGCATCACCACCGAGGAGGCGCTGGACCACATGCTGCGGCGGATTCACAGCGACGACCTGGACCTGGTGATCACTGCGATCAACGTCCAAAGGGAAGTCGGTGGCAATCTGGCCGAAATCTTGGACGTCATCTCGTTTACCATTCGGGAACGGGTGCGAATCAAAGGCGAAATCCAGACCCTTACGGCGCAGGGACGGGCAACCGCCTGGGTCATCTCCGCCTTACCGATCGCGCTGATGGGACTGCTCTACCTGGTCAATCGGCCCTATTTCATGCAGTTCTTCAACCCGGAAACTCGCAATTGCGGGATCCCGATGGTGTGCCTTGCCTTGGTGATGATCGGCAGCGGGTTTTACGCGACTCAGAAGATCGTAGACATTGATATCTAGGAGGCGGTGAGTCTCATGCCTTTAGCAGCGATAATCGCTTTTGTTGTGGTCTTAGTCGCCGTCGTGGTCGTGATCATTGGAGTGCGGATGCCGCAGTCCCAAGATCCGATTCAGGAGCGGCTGTCCGAGCTGATGGTCAGCGAAGAAGCGATGACTCTTGAGGAGCTCGAGCTCTCACAGGACTTCGCTCAACGGATCATTGTCCCGTTCTTCAATCGGATCGGTCAGATTGCGCAGCGGTTTACCCCCCAGGCTACTCTGGAGTCGGCGAAGAAGCGCTTAGAGATGGCCGGCAATCCAATGCAGATGAACCCGGCCTTCTTCCTGATGCTGCGGTTCGTGTTCGCCTTCTTGTTCGGCACCGGCCTGTTCTTGGTCTTCGCCCGGACCGGACGAAACTTCCTTCAAGGCCTTTTGATTACCTTCCTCTTCATGCTGATCGGTTTCGCCTTTCCAAACCTTTGGTTGACCGGGCGAATCCGGACCCGCCAGAAGTCTGTCTTTCGGGCCATGCCCGATGCGCTCGACCTGCTCACGATTTCGGTCGAAGCTGGTCTTGGCTTCGACGCCGCCATGGCGAAGGTGCATGAGAAGTGGGAAAACGACCTGTCGCTTGAACTGGGCAGGGTTATTCAGGAAATCCGACTTGGGAAACTACGCCGGGATGCCTTGCGGGACATGTCGGAACGGCTGGGAGTCCCTGAGATGACCAGCTTCGTTGCGGCGGTCATCCAATCGGAGCAGCTGGGGGTCAGCATGGCCAAGGTATTGAGGATTCAATCCGATCAGATGCGAGTCCGCCGGCGCCAGATGGCCGAGGAAGAGGCCCACAAGGCCCCGATCAAGATGGTCTTCCCGATTGCACTGCTGATCTTCCCCTCAATCTTGATCATTCTGCTCGGTCCCGCCGCCATGCTGTTGCTCGCTTCGCCGCTGGGAGGAATCCTCGGGTCGGGCGGATAGGTGGACGGAGTCCTGCCTGAGCAGAGACCCCCGGTAGGCCCCAGGCGCGGTAATCGTGCGACAATCCACGCAATCCAAAGTTGGCTCGCAGACGGACTCGAGCTGCTGTTTCCGATTCAGTGCGTCGGCTGCGGCAAACCGGGTTCGATTTGGTGCAGCGATTGCGACGCCAGCCTCGAAAGGTCTGTCGAACCGTTTTGCAGCGCCTGCGGCCTCGCCCTGGGGGCCTGGACCGACTGTCCGGCCTGCCGCAGAAAAAAACCGGTCCTCCCCGTCCGTTCTTATGCCCGCTATACCGGCCGGCTTGCCCAAGCCCTGCTGCACCTGAAATACCGTCCCGACCAGAAACTTGCTTCGGTGATGTCAGACTGGCTGTCGGGCCTCTATCGCCGATCGGAGTGGCGCGCCTCAGTGGTTGTGCCAGTTCCGCTCAGCCGGAACCGGTTCCAGCAGCGCGGCTTCAATCAGGCCGAGCTGCTGGCCCGCGGGCTGGCAGTACGGCTGGAACTGCCGCTGGCCGCCGGTCTGCTCCGGCGGGCCCGGGAGACCCGCAGCCAAGTGGGCCTCGATCCCAGCGAGCGTGCCCAGAATGTCCGGGACGCATTCGCGGCGGAGCGAGGGGCGTTTGCAGGCGAGGCAGTCCTGCTGGTCGATGACCTGTACACGACCGGGGCAACCCTGGCGGCTTGTGCTCGAGCTGCGCTAACCAACGGTGCCGGCCGAGTTTTCGGACTCACGGTTGGTCGCGCCTGAATCGGGCAGCACTCGTCAGTCGATCGATCAACGGCTCAAGGAGGCACTTCCGTGGAAGTCGTGATCAATGTCCGGGACATCGAACTCACCGAGCGGTTACAGGAATATGTCGAAAAACGCGTCTCTCGGCTGGATCGGTATCTAGATGTGCTGGAAGAGGCGATCGTCGACCTGCGTTTTGTCGAGACCGCCCGCAGCGCCGCGGATCGGCAAGTAGCCCAGCTGACCGTGCGCGGCAAGAGTGTCCTGCTGCGGGCCGAACATCGGTCGGAAGACATCTACGCGGCGGTGGACTCGGTGCTGGAGAAGATCGAGCGCCAGATCGAGCGGTACAAGGGGCGGCGCTGGAGATCCCGCGGGGATGGCCGCTCGATCGGAGAGCTGCTTGCCAAGGATGAACAGGAGTCGGGAGAAGCGGGCTGGCGGATCGTCCGGCGCAAACGGCATCAGCTGCGGCCGATGAGCGAGCCAGAGGCCATCGAACAGATGCGCTTGCTGGAGCACGAGGATTTCTTCATCTTTCTAAATGAAGCCAGCAATCAGGTCAACGTGCTCTATCGCCGCCGGGATGGCGCCTTAGGGCTCATCGAGTCGGAAATCGGCTAAGCAGCTCCCAGAAACAAGAAACCCCGGTCATTTTGGTCCGACCGGGGTGGGGCTTCGGTTTTTCGGTTCTTGAGCTCACCAACCCTCAAGGAATTGTCGCCAATCCCCGTTCTTTGGCAGGTGAGAGCCGAACAGGTAGGCGGCCGAGGCCTGCGGCTCGACCGGCAGCCGCAGCAGCCTCATTCGAGCTTCTTTCAGGGTCCGGCCGCCCTTCTTCAGATTACAGGCGGAGCAAGCCGTCACCAGGTTGGTCCAACCGTGCTCGCCGCCGCGATGGCGCGGCACCACGTGATCCAGGGTCAGCCGGGTGGCACGGGCGCCGCAGTACTGGCAGGTGTGGTCGTCCCGGCGGAAGACCTCCCGTTTGCTCAGCCGCACTCGAGGATAAGGGCGCTTAACCATGTAGCCAAGCCGAATGACGGAAGGCCTGGGGTAGAGGGCCCGGACCGTCCGAATATGACCTCTCCCGTTGAGCAGCATTTCCGCCTTGCCGTACAGCAGCAGCCCCACGGCTCGGCGGGTCGTGCACACGTTGAGCGGTTCAAAGTTAGCGTTCAACAACAACACTGGATCGTTCATAGGAAAGATCGGGGGATTATATCACCAGGAGGAGTTGCGCCAGTCCCCCAACGGGTGGCGGGCCCGGCCACGCGAACTATCGGACGGCTCGGTGCACCCCAGCTGGCGTCATACAAACCGTTGACGCAGCGTCGAGCTGAGATAGTCCATGGTCGCGACCACGATCGCAATCGCCAGCATCTGGGTGCTCGCCGCCCGGTAGTTGAGTATGCCGATGTTTTGCTGCAACAAGAAGCCGATTCCCCCGCCTCCGGCGAAACCAATGATCGTCGACATCCGCACGTTGATGTCCCACCGGTACATGAGGAAGGAGATGTACGGGGGGATGACCTGTGGAACCACGGCGAAGGCAATGGTCTGCAGCCGATTGGCGCCGGTGGCCTGGATCGCTTCCAGTGGACCCGGAAGGATGCTTTCCACTTGCTCCGAGAACAGCTTTGCCAATGCAGCGACGGTATGCAGTCCCAGCGCAAGCGCACCGGCAAAAGGCCCGATCCCCACCCAGACCACGAACACGATCACCATGATTAGCGGTTCCACCGACCGGATGGCATTCAGGATGGTTCGGGTGATGTAGTAGACCGTAGTTCCGATCGGGACGGTGGCCTTGGGCTGCGCCCTGAGCGCCAGAACCACCCCAACAGCCGCGCCTGCCGCCGCGGGAAGCCATAAGGTCCTGACCGGGTCCTGGACCTCGTAGAACCAGTCGAGCACCCTGCCGATCAGGGTGAAGACGACGGCGCCCGCCACGGCTGCGGTTACAAGGTTCACCCCTTTGATCGGAGCGGCAGCCAAGCGATCAGCGGCCTGCTGCCCCAACCTTCCCGCAAGTCCGCCCACTGCTGCCCCCCCAATCAAGCCAGCCATTACGGGCGTAACCATTCGCAGGCTGTCCCCGAGCTGGACCACGAAATTGCCCAGGAATCCCAGCTTCCCCAGCGGCTCGATCAGCCACTTCCCCAAGCTAAGGCCGAGATTGGCCAGAAAATGGAGGAACAGGATGAAGATCCCGATGATGAGTGCGAAGACCAGGCCCCTCGCCACCCGTCCTCCCCACTTGGTCGCCCGGGTTCCCTCCTTGGGCAGCGCCCAGGCCACCGCGCCCCACATCGCAAGCGGGCTGAGCAGCGCTCCGGCCAAACTGACAGCCAGGCTGGCGGACGCAGCATTCAGCAGCCTTCCGATCGAACCTGCCGCGCTCGCTCCCAGCCAGATTCCGAGCGGCCAACCAACCAACGAGAGTGAAACGCTCGTCAGCGGACTCCTGACCTTGTCCATCAAGTTCTTGGCCGCAATAAAGCTGATAGGGACCGCCAGGATCGTGCCAATAGTGGTCGCCAGCAGGGCCAGGAAAACCGTCTCCAAGATCTTGTCGATCGTCACGTCCGCTACCGGTGACAGATGTGGGCCGCCAACGTTTCGTCTGGCGATCGCCCGCAAAGTCTGTGGGTCCGCGAGCGGCTGCCGATTCGGCAGTTGCGCCTCGATCTTGAAATTCCCGTTGGAATCCGTCTCAAAGAGTCCTATGGTCAAACTCGCGCCGCTAGGCGGAATGAAATTCACCGGTCCCTTGGCTTCCGGCCACAGCCCAACGCCCTCCACCTCGATGATTTGGCGCGCATCTGCGCATGCAGGGGAAACGATCAGATAAGGTTCGCCGGGCACCGGCTGGGATTGCGGTATCGGCTGCTGGGGGCAAGGAAGATAGATGGGGGTCTCGACGATTTGCTCTTCCCGTTCATGTTCGAAGATGTCAGGGTGGACCAGCGCCCGCAGGATTCGGGTCAGATTGGTGAGGCGGGTTTCCGACCGCGTGGTCTCGAAATTCACATCCGTAACCGAAAAGGCATAGGCGTAGATCAGTACGACCAAGACCACCGCCAGGCCAGTCGCAACCGATCGCAGTGCAGGCCATCTCTTCATCGGCTAACCGACCCGTTCGGCTTCCTGGCCATAGATTTCTTTGAATTTGGCATCATTGATGTCTTTGGGAGCCCCGTCAAACATCAGCTTGCCTTCGTTCAGCGCGATCGCGCGGTGAGCATAGCGATGGACCAGGTCCAGGAAGTGCAAACTGCAGATGACCATCACCCCGTCTTCACGATTGATGCTCTCCAGGTGTTGCATGATCGAATGAGCCAAAACGGGATCTAAACTGGCGACCGGCTCGTCCGCCAAGACCATCTCCGGCTCCTGCATCATGGCCCTGGCGACGCCCACCCGCTGCTGCTGGCCGCCGCTTAGCTCATCGGCGCGCTTGTGAGCTTGGTCGGCAATCCCGACCCGCTTGAGCTGTTTGAGCGCCATCTCCACGTCGGTCCTCGGGAATCGATTCACAAGGCTGAGCGCCGGGTTGACATAGCCAAGTCGACCGGCGAGCACATTGGTGATGACCTTCGAGCGACTCACGAGATTGAAGTGTTGGAAGACCATCCCAATCTTCCGCCGAATTCGGAGAAGCTCCTCGGCGCTGGCCTGCGTGATATCGACTCCGTTCCAGGTCACTTGCCCGGAGGTCGGTTCGACCAACCGGTTGATGCAGCGAAGCAGGGTGGACTTTCCTGAGCCACTGAGCCCGATCACGGCCAGGAATTCACCGGGCTGAACCGTGAAGCTGACGCGGTCCAATGCCAAGACGTTGCCTGGGTAGATCTTGGTTAAGTTGCTGATTTCAAGCATCTTCGCTTGTAGGAATCATGCCTCAACTGCACCGCTTGGGTGGGCAGGCCGCTGCCGGGGATTCGTTCGATGGGTCCCGAAACTAGCCCCGGGCCTTTGGTCGCCCGGGGCTAGTTTGTCTAACAAAGGGACGGACTAACCGCCGACGTTCTCCAGGGTAATCCCCTGCAATTCCATCATGAGGCGGATGCCGTCGAAGTTCTCATCGGTGATCGGAGCCGCCCCGGTCCACTCATAGAAGTCGGGCGAGCAGATCGTCTCTTGCAGCTCCTGGCAGGCCGGTGATTCGAGGTAGGCCATCACCGCATCGATGATGGACTGCCTCAGGGCCTCAGGGAAGTCCGGAGAGAACGACATGGTGTCGTTGGGAATCCCGGACGAGATTCCCAGGATCCGTACCTTCTGAACCACGTCGGGGGCCTCTTGCCGGAGGCCAGCCCGGGCATCCAGCACTCGGATGCCGCCGCAGAACAGCCGGTCCTCCGGGGTTACTGCGCACTCGGCCAGCAGGTCATCTGAGATGTCCGGAGGATCTCCTACGGCCCAGGTGCCTTCCGGAAGCAGTGGCGGGCTGAAGAAAGTGGTCCCGAAGTCGACTTCGCCGTTGTAGACCGCCCGTACGGTGTCGGTGTGACCCCCGGTTTCCACCCGCTCTCCCGGCGTGATTCCCAGTTCAGTCATCTCCGCGAGTGGGACGAGATAACCCGAAGTCGAAGCCGTATCGCCGTATCCCCACTTTGCCCCTTCCAGGTCCGCTAGCGTCTGGAACGCGCTATCGCGAGGCACGATGTATTGAGCCCAGTAGACACTCCAGCCGAAGCGCACCGAGGCCAGCGCCGGCTGCACACCACACAGCTGGTTGGCAAGGGCGTAGCCCATCGCGGGGATGAAACCGACCGTGTCGGCCGGCGAGGCGCACATCTCCTCGATGGTGGCGGCATAGGAGGTCGGAACGCTGACCTCAAAGACCAACCCGGTGGCATCGGTCAGGAACTGCTCGATGGCGTCTCCGCTGCTAACCATGTAGTCGACGTTCACGGAGGGCACGAACAGGACCTTGATTGGACTGTCGGCGGTCCCGATCGTCACCGCCTCTTCGGCGTAGGCGCCCGGCCCGATCTCATCGTAGGTGAGCACGAAGTCGGGCCCGAACCACTTCGCATTGATCGCCTCCAGGCTGCCGTCTGCCATCATCGAGCGCAGGGCCGCATTGAACGGCTCGACCAAGTCGCTCCCATTCGGGAAGACAAAGCCGAGCTCGTCGCTGGACAGCGAGCGGCCGACCAGCTTCAGCTGGTCTTTGTTGGCCCCGAGGTATCCGAGCCCGGCGGTCTCGTCGATGATCACGCCGTCAACATCTCCGGCGATCAGCGCCTGGACGACAAGGCCGAAGTCATCGAAGAGCTTGACCCGGTCTTCCCCAACCAGCCCCACGGCAGTGTCGGCATTGGTGGTTCCGATCTGGGTGGAGAGGAGCAGCTCCGGGTCGGCGGCGAAGTCGTCCGGACCTTCGAAGCGTGTCTCGTCGAGCCGTACCAGCATCCGCTGCTCGATTGCAACATAGCCGATCGAGAAGTCAACCTGCTGCGCCCGTTCTTCCGTGATCGTAATCCCGTCGGCCGCCATATCGAACTGCCCTTCGGCCACGGAAGCGATCATGGTGTCCCAGGCGAACTCGATCCAAACCGGCGTGCAGTTGAGCCGTACGCAGATCTCCTCGACCGTGTCGTAGTCCCAGCCCTGGGCCTCGCCGGTCTCCAACAGCACGAAGTTGAAGGGCAGGTAGGCGTTTTCGATCGCGATAGTGATCTCTCGGCCGCCCAGATCAGGGAGTTCTCCTACCTCAGCGGTTGGTGCCACCTGCGTGGGTTCGGCCTGCCTACAGGCGGTCACCACGAAGGCGCCGAGCAACAGCAAGCATGACACAAACACAAACCTCTTCACGGATTTCTCCTCCTGGATTCTTTACATTCCACGGGTTGTAATGGACGGTGTGTCAACCGAGTATGGAGAAACTCAGGCACCACCTCCTTTTGGCGTTGGTAAGACAGGGTTGTGAGTTTCAATTGCAGCTTGAATTCTACCCCGACTTGAGGCGCCTTTCCATAAACCGCACCAGCATCGACAACGCAAGGGTCATGGACAGGTACACGAAGGCCAAGGTGAAATAGGTCTCGGGGTATTTGAAGGAGGCCGCGGCGTACTTCTTGCTGAGCTGGGTGATTTCACCAACCCCAATGGCCGACACAAGGGAAGACTCCTTGAGCATCGCAATAAAGTCGTTGCCAAGCGGGGGCAAGACCCTGCGCACCGCCTGAGGCAGGATGACTAGGCGCAGCGACTGGAAGTAGCTGAGGCCGATCGATTGAGCCGCTTCGATCTGCCCCCGCTCGATAGATTGGATCCCTGCCCGGAAAATTTCCGATGAGAACGCGCCATAGCTGAGGGCCAATGCGATTATTCCTCGAGCAACGAAGTCAACGTTACGAATGTTTAGGTTGGATAGGAAGTTGTCCGCAGGCAGCAACCCGACGCCGGTGAGGGTCTGTCCCAGTGCATTCACCGCCTGGATGGCCAGCGGGACGACGACAAAGGCAACCGTGAAGATTTGTACGAGAATCGGGATCCCACGCACCACCTGCACGTACAGAAGGGCGGCATTGCGGGCGATGATATTCTTGGAGAGCTGCCCCAGGGAGGTCGTTAGGCCGAGCACGATGGCGACCGCATACGCACTCACGGACACCAGGATGGTCAACTTGACCCCGGTAACAATATTCGACAAAACCTCTCCGTAGACCGCGTTGGTGGCGAAGTTGTAGATCAGGACCACACCGCCAAGCGCGATCGCCAAGGCCCACCAGGGCAAACCCGCTAGGCGAGTGGTGAACGGGACCTGGACATCCGGGGCGGCCCGGGCGGCATGAGGGGTCAAGTCCAGCGAAGAGCCGGTCGAGGTCAAGTCGTATCTAAGGGAGGACTTTCAAATCATACCTGAGGTCCCAGGTGATGACAAACCTCGCCACGCAATCGCCCGACTTGAACCTTTGGTGCCCGCAATTTACAATCGCCGCTGTGACGTTCCAAGAAGCCCTGGATTTCCTCTACAGCTTCATCGACTACGGTCGTGAACGAAGTTATCGCTACTCCCCCGAGGTCTTTGATCTCGGCCGGGTCCGGCGGCTGCTCGGCTTGTTGGGGGACCCGCAGGAAGGGTTTCCCTGCGTCCACATCGCAGGGACCAAAGGAAAAGGCTCGGTGGCGGCGATGATCGAGGCCAGTTACCGGGCCGCCGGCTATCGAACCGGGCTGTACAGCTCGCCCCACCTCATCCGGTTTACCGAGCGGATCCGGGTGGGGGGCGAGGAGATCCCCGAGCCGGACCTGGTCCGGCTGGTGGGGCAGCTCAAGGAAGTTGCGCCGGAGGTTCCTCAGATTTCTACGTTCGAACTGACCACCGCGCTGGCCTTCCTGCACTTCGCCGAGATGAAGGTGAACTGCGGTGTGATCGAAGTGGGTCTCGGCGGGCGGCTGGACGCCACCAACGTGCTGACTCCAACCGTCTGCGTCATCACCTCGCTGTCGTACGACCACATGCATCTGCTGGGAGCCACACTGTCCGACATCGCCCGTGAGAAGGCGGGAATTATCAAACCGTCCGTGCCGGTGGTACTGGCTCCCCAACAGACGGAGGCCGAGCAGGTCATCCGATCGATCGCCGTGCAGCTCGGCGCACCGCTGCATCAGGTCAATCGAGATTGGCACTACGCCGCAGAGCAGCGCAGTTTGACCGGGCAAAGCTTTCGGGTCTGGAAGGACACTGGTGGGACCCCGGTCGGGCTGAGCATCCCGCTGTTGGGGCACCATCAAATCCAGAATGCCTGCACGGCCTATGCCGCGCTGCAGCTGGCCTCCGAGCGCGGCCTGCCGATCGGGCTCGACTCAATCCGGGCCGGGATGGAGAGCGTGCGCTGGGCGGGGAGATTCCAGGTGTTGTCGGTCGATCCGACCGTGGTGGTTGACTGCGCGCACAATCGTGACTCGGCCCTTCAACTGCGGATCGCGCTGGACGATTACTTTCCAGGACGACCGGTCCGAATGGTGTTTGGGGCCTCGAGTGACAAGGATGTGCGTGGGATGCTGCTTGAACTGTCGCCCAGGGTGGCGCGGGTGGTCCTCACCCAGGCCGATCATCCGCGGGCGGAGGGGCCGGAAGCTTTGCTGGAACTGGTCCGCAGCTTCGGGCTACCGGTCGAGATCGTCGTCCCGGTGTCGGATGCCTTGCGCATAGCCATGGACGAACTTGGGCCGGACGAGGTGGTCTTGGTCACCGGGAGCATCTTTATCGTGGGCTCGGCGCTCGCCGCGTGGGAGCTCGAACATGGTCGGACGGCGGTGGCAGAGCGCGAGTGATGAGCAGAGTGGCCGCAGCGTTGTGGGTTGGGTTGGCACTGGCTGCCTGCCGGTCGTCGCTGGTCGAGTTTGGCATCCAACCCGCGCCCGGGACCGCAACTGCAAACCCAGTTCCGGCGGCTTCCAATGAGGCTCGATCGCCGACGGCCGAGGCTCCGGCCGATTTGCGCTACGCGGTCGTCTGGGTGGGGCAGGGGCTGGCCGTTCGGCAGCCAGCCGGCATCACCAGCTCGGAGGTGGCTTTGCTGCCGGCCGACCAGCGCGGGATCGGGGTGACCGGGCAATCCACCTTCCTCGGGAGTTCGACCTGGCTCGAGATTTTTCTGCCGGAAGGGGGAACCGGCTGGGTGAATGGCTACAACCTGACCGAAGATGTCAGTCCGGAGGCGTTCTGCCAGGATCCGCGCCCAATCGACTTGGCGAACCGATTCATCCTCGCGTTGCAGGGCGAAAGCGGACTCGAGCTTGCGCAGCTGGCCAGTCCGAAGCGGGGCCTGATCATCCGGCACGACTGGTGGAATCCGGAAGTGATCGCGGAACTGGGCAGCCTCCCCCTGCTGTTTCAGGATTCCACAGAGCTGAATTGGGGAATCAGCCGAGACAGCGGCATCCCAATCATTGGCAGCTTCGCTGAGGTGATCCTGCCTCAGCTGCTGGATGTGTTTCCGATAGCACCCTCATTTAGCTGCAACCGGATCGCCACTGGAAACACGGCCGAGGAGGTCGCCTGGCCGGCGGAGTACACCAACCTGAACTTCATCTCATTCCACCGAGCCGCGCCTTCCCCAAGCAGCCTCAATTGGCGAAGCTGGGCGCTGGGGATTGAGTATGTGAATGGGTCTCCCTACCTGGCGGTCCTGGTCCAGTATCGGGGCGAAATCTAGCGAAGGCCTGGTTCTATCAGGCCGGGATCGCCAGCTCGCCGATTTCCTGGAGCAGTACGAGCAGCCGAGCCTGCCAATCCTCCGACGTAAGCCACAGCCCGCGTTTGCTGGCTCGGATGTCGTCCCCAAGCAGCAGCGGCTCGGGCGATTCGACTCCGGGGGCAAGCTGAAGCAGAATCCTCCCGTTCTCTGAAGATACTGTGTTTACCCGGCTCTGGGCAGCCAGGATCTTCACTCGTAATTGATACAGCAGGTTCTCCGCTTCGAGCGGCGGCGGACCGAACCGATCGGAGAGCTCGGCCCGTAGCTGATCGACGGCTTCCAGCGAGCGCAGGCCAGCCAATCTTCGGTAGAGCTGGAGCCGCAGCCGCCGATCGGGCACGTATTCTGCGGTGAGGGCGCTGGCCAACGGGAGCTCGATCGAGACTGGGGGTGGGAGTCCCACGACTGGAATGTCGATTCCTTCCCGCCGCCCTCGAAGCCGCCGAACCGCCTCGGCCAGCAGCTGGGTATAGAAGTGAAACCCGATGGCCGCGATGTGGCCGTGCTGTCGAACTCCGAGCAAGTCGCCCGCCCCGCGCATTTCCAGATCCCGCAGCGCAATGCTGTATCCTGCTCCCAGCTGAGTATGTTGGCCAATGATCTCCAGACGCTTGATCGACTCGGGGGTCGACTTGAACCCGGGGTGATAGAAGAAATAGGCGTAGGCCCGGACCGCGCCGCGTCCGACCCGTCCCCGCAATTGATAGAGCTGAGCCAGCCCGAACTGATCGGATCGATCGATGATCAAGGTATTGGCGTTGGGGATATCCAGACCTGACTCGACGATCGAAGTGCTGAGCAGTACATCCACCTCACCCGCGGTAAAGGCCGACATGACGTTGGCCAACTGCTGCTCCGGCATCTGGCCGTGAGCCATCTCGACCCTCACCTCGGGGAGCAGTCTCGCTAGCCGATGTTGGACGCTCAGGATGGTCTGCACCCGATTGTGGACGAAAAACACCTGACCACCGCGGTCGAGCTCCCGAAGCACTGCCTGCCTGACGAGGGCCGGATCGTACGGGCCGGTGTGAGTGACAACCGGCAAGCGGTCCTCCGGGGCGGTATCGATCGTCGAAATGTCTCTCACCCCGGTCAGCGCCATGTAAAGGGTCCTCGGGATCGGTGTGGCGGTCAGGGTGAGCACATCAACCTCCGATCGCAGGTCCTTAAGGTGCTCCTTGTGCGTCACCCCGAAGCGCTGTTCTTCATCGATGATCAGCAGGCCGAGATCCTTGAAATGAACATCCTTCTGAAGCAGCCGGTGGGTCCCGATCACGATGTCGATCTGACCGTCGCTGGTTCGCTCCAAGATTTGCTTGATCTCGGCTTTGCTGCGGAACCTGGAGAGCATCTCGAGCTCTATGGGGAAGGCTGCCAGGCGCTGTTGGAAGGTTCGGAAGTGCTGCTGGGCGAGCACGGTGGTCGGAACGAGCAGCCCCACTTGCTTGCCATCCATGACCGCCTTGAAGGCCGCCCGCAGCGCAACTTCGGTCTTCCCGTAGCCGACATCTCCACAAATCAGCCGATCCATCGGGCGGCCCCGCTCCATGTCGGCTTTGACGGCTTCTAGGGCCGCTGCCTGGTCTTCGGTCTCGACATAGGGGAAGGAGGCCTCCAGCTCATGCTGCCAGGGGGTGTCTTTCGAAAAAGCATGGCCGACCGCGGCCAGCCGTCGGGCATAGAGCTCAAGCAGCTCGCGGGCGACTTCTTCTACTGCGCGGCTTGCCTGAGTCCGGACCCGTTCCCATTCCGCGCTTCCCAGTCGGGACAGCCTGGGCGGGGCTCCGTCCACCCCGATGTAGCGGGTGATCCGATCGGCCGAGCTAATCGGAACGTAGAGCTGATCCCCGGCCTCGTAAGTGACGAGCAGGTATTCGCGTTCGGTGCCCTCCAGGCTGCGGGTGACCAGGCCCTCGAAGATCCCGACTCCGTAGTCCACGTGAACGACCGGGTCGCCGGCGGTCAAGTCGGCGTACGCTGATTCTGGTGCTGGCACCCGGCTGCGGGGGCGGCGACGCAGTTCCGGACGCGACCAGCCAAAAACCTCGGCATCCGTCAGCAGGTGGACACGGCCCTCATCGGCGAGCTGAAGGCTCCAGCCTTCCGACAACGCGGCCTGCATGAGATAAAGCTCGCCGGGGACCAGCTGAGCGGGCAGCCGGTCCAACAGCGGCCGCGGTGCATTCTCGGCGGCCCAGAGATCAGACAGTCGGGAGGCCTGACGGCTGACGAGGACACACGTTTCGTGCGCCAGTCGTCGCTCCGCCAAGTATTCCAGCAGTGGCGCGAGCTGGCCTCCGAAACGGGGTCCCGGAACGAACGCCTCACCGAACGGATCCGGTTCCAGCGAGCCGGTCGAGACCGTGCCCAGATTGACCACGGCCTGCCGGTCCAGGCAGTCCCGGATTTCGTCTACGGTCAGGTACGGACGGGGAGCCTGGAGCGCCAGTTTCCCCGAGTCGATCTGCTTCGTACGCAACTCCACGGCCTGCGCCTCGAGCTCATGCATGGTGGCTTCGATCCCAGCTAGATCCTCGGCCAGCACCAGCGTGCTGGCGGGAATGAAGTCCAGCAAGGTTTGAGGGTCGGCAGTCAGCCAGGGCAGGAAGTATTCAAGGATCGGCTGGGCCTCGCGAATCGGGAGCGGCAGGTCGTCCGACTGCTGATAGTAAGCCGGCAAGCCTTCCCGGGCCGGGCCGACCTGCACTCGCTCCACGGCCTCCGACGATCGTTGGGTCGCTGGGTTGAACTGGCGGATCGATTCGATCTGGTCGGCGAACAGCTCGATCCGCACCGGGGCGGCGGCCGAGGCCGGCCAGAGGTCCAGAATGCCGCCGCGGCGGCTGAATTGGCCGCGCTCGGTCACGATGCTCTCCGGTTCGTACCCGGAGCCGATCAAGGAATCGAGGAAGGGATCCAGCTGGAGAGTCGCGCCCAAGTCCAGCTGGTGAGTGTGGGCCGCGAATTGCTCAGGGGAGAGGGTCCGGGTCATGATCGCCCTGGCCGTGGTCAAAGTCACAAGCGGCTGGGGGCGCCCGGCCAAGGTGAACCGGCTGAGGGCTTCAACCCGCAGTTGGCGGGTGCGAATCCCCCAGGGCAGAGCTTCGTAAAACAACGGATCCGGTTCGGGGAATGTAATCACCTCGGTTGCGGGCGCCCAGATCGGAAGCTCCTGCGCAAAGCTGAGCATCCGGTCAGCCCGGGCGCAGATCAGCAAGACCGGCGACCCGAGTTCGGAGGCCAATGCGGCGGCAAGAGCTGGGCGGGCTGCGGCCAGCAGTGGGAGGTGTCGACCGCCGGTTGGTCGGCCGGCCAGCGAATCGCGTAGCTCCCGATATTGAGGAAGCGAGCGCATCAGGTCCAGCAGCGAGCTGAGTTCGATCATTGCTCCGGGCGGGTGTTGCAGTCGGTCATCGCCTTCTCGATCCCGGCCTCCAGGAAGCGGCGCACGCAGCCAAGGGCTCGGTCAAGCGACTCGGAGACCAATTCCAACTCATCGGAAGCAAAATTTGAGAGCACATAGCCTGCCGGGTCGAGCCGGCCAGGCGGCCTGCCAATCCCAATCCGCAGTCGTGGAAATCCCTGGTCACCCAGATGGTTGATCAGTGAGCGCATCCCGCGGTGGCCCGATGACCCGCCAAAGGGCCGCATTCGCAGGTTGCCCAGCTCCAGGTCGAGATCATCGAACGCGACGAGCAGATTGGGGTGCTCGACCCGGTGGAACCTGACCAGCCCGGCGACCGCTCGGCCGGTCTCGTTGACGTAGGTCTGCGGCTTTGCGAGCAAGAAGCGCCTTCCGGCATGCCAACCCGTCGCAACCAGCGATTCGAAGCGCTGGGACTCAAGCCGAAGGTCAAATTCGCTGGCGATTCGATCGATCAGCAGGAATCCTGCGTTGTGCCGATTATTCCGGTATTGGCGGCCGGGGTTCCCCAGGCCGACGATCAGGCAAAGCGGTCCTTCGCTCATCGCCGCGGAGGTCGCCCGGTCCGCCGATGCAATCGGCGCATTCGCAAGAAACCTGAGTAGGCCCGGGCCCGAGGGGCGAACAATTGATAGAGGGCAAGAAAGGCTGGAATGGTCACCCCGCCCACGACTCCAACCGTGAGGGCGGTCCTGAACAGATCCGGGCGGGTGACCGTCGGGCGATCCGGCTCAGCCTCCGGTGCAGGCTGGGTGGGTTCTGGCTCGGCAGTCGCCGGGAGTCCGGCCAGGCCAACCGGCTGCTCGGTAGGTGTGTAGTTGCGGACCCGTAGGCCCCGCACGATCGCGACCAATGGTTCGCCACCCTCGATCTGGACCTGCAGACGGAGCTGATAGTTGCCGTCGCTGATCGGCCCGGTGTCCCAGATTGCCAGCCGCCCATCCACCACCGGAGTGTCAACCGCCTCACCGAGAGGAAACCAGGTCTCGGTGGGGTTCGGATCGAGGCCGAATGCCAGCTCGAACGCCTCGAAGGCGGGGTGGGTGGCCGTCCCACTTATCGTCACGATTCCTTGCAGGACCTGGCCCTCGCCCGGCTGCACAATCTCGGCGAATCCGGGTACCTCAATCTGGGATGCGGTGCGGATCTCACCCTCCAATGAGCTTGCCGCGAAACCCAGCAGGCCAAGCCAGACTGGAAGGAATCCAAGACCGGTCTGCGCGAACACACCCCCGGCAGACCGGGCGGGACACCGCCAACTGAGAGGTCGAAGGCCGCTCACGGGTCGGTCAGGCGAGAACAGGTAAGTTTAACATGCAGTGTAGTTGACGATCGAGGCCGGGCCCGGTACAATTTCTGATCGGGGCGTCGCCTGGAAACTGGCGAGTCGCCCCTTTTTCTGCGGACCGAGGGGAGCTGAGATGACCGAATCAGAAGGCCGGCTTTCGGCGGACGTCATCCACCAGGAAGGCGGAGTGGTTGAGCAGGTACGGGGGGACGAGGTCCACGTCAGCCAGAGCGGAGTACGGTCGATCAGCGGCGACGAAATATCGGTGTGGCAAAGCGCTCTCTGGCATGTGGAAGCCCAGGACCTCGAGCTGCAGCAATCGGCCGCGGTTGGGGTGCGGGGCGAGAGTGTTTCGCTGGAGAGCAGCGCGAGCGCGGTTGCCATCTCGGAATACGGAGAGCTCTCCAACTCCCGGGCGGGGGTTGTAATCGGAGGCGAGCTCAACCTGAACAACAGCCCGAGCCTGATCGTGCTTGCCGGGCAGGTCAACGGCACGGTCGAGACGGTGCTGGACACCCGGGGGGCCATCCTCGCCGGCGTGGCAGCGGGCGTAATCAGCGGCGTCTTCTACTTGATCACCAGCCTGCTGCGCGGCCGGAAAGATTGAATTTAGGATACAAATAGGAGCGACTGGTTCATGGCAGATATCAAACTCGAGGCCAAGCGGCGGACCGTGCTTGGAAAGCAGAACCGGAGATTGAGGCGAGAGGGCATCCTGCCGGCTGTCCTCTACGGGTCGGAACTCGGATCGTTTCCGATCGAGCTCGATCGCCGTTCCACAAGCCGCCTGCTGGCGCGGGTGAGTGGCTCGACCCTGATCGAACTTGAAGTGGATGACCAGCCCCACACCGTGTTGGTCCGGGAAATCCAGCGGGATCCGCTCCGGGGCAGGTTGCTGCATGTCGACTTCCTTAAAGTCAGAATGGACGTTCGGATCCGGGCCGAAGTCCCGATCGAGCTGGTAGGAGAGGCGCCGGCGGCCAAGATCGCCGGCGGAGTGCTGGTGACCGGGGTGGACGCGATCGAGGTCGAGGCCCTGCCGGCCGATCTGCCCGACCGAGTGACGGTTGATCTGGAGTCGCTGGCCAATATCGATGACTCGATCACTGTGGCGGACTTGTTCGTGGGCGAGAATGTGCGGATCCTGACCGAACTCAACGAATTGGTCGCCCGAGTCATCTACGAAGCCGAAGAGATCATCCCGGAGGCTGTCGTGGTGACGGAAGCTGTAGAAGGTGTCGCCGAGCTAGTCGAGGGGGCTGAGGTGGCCGCGCCTGAGGAGGCGGCCAAGGAAGAAGGAGCAGAAGAAGAGGACGAGCGGCGCTGAGTTACGCCGGGCTGTCGGCGAGCAGGTCTAACAGGCATTTGGTGATACGCGCGGTCACCCCCCAGATCACTTCCTGCTCGTAAGGTTTGAAGTAATACATCTGGACGCTGAGTCCGGGGACTAAGGGCTGGCGGGATTGAACCTCCAGGTTCGCAGGCTCGGCCAGCCAACGAATAGGAACCCCAAAGCACCTCGCAACTTCCTTGTGGTTTGGCCGCAGTGGGTACGGCCAGGGAATCACTCCGATGACCGGCGTCACCACGAACTGGGTGACGGTGATCAGTGGATTGAGCTGGCCGAGCACCTGAACGTCGGGCGGCCGCAGGCCGATCTCTTCCTCGGATTCGCGCAGCGCCGCCTCAGCCGCCGAGCGGTCGCCGGGTTCAATTCGGCCCCCGGGAAAGGCGACCTGCCCGCGGTGGACGTCGACCGCGTCGGTTCGCCGGGTATACAGCAAGTTCCACTCACCACCATCCAGGTAGAGCGGGACAAGAACCGCGGCGGGTAAGGCCTCCCACTCAGTCTGTACGTTTCCTGAGAGTTGGGAAAGCAGGCCGGACAATCGGCGAGGGAAGTCGCCCAAGACGCTACGCCTGCATCGCCCGGGCAAAAACCAGGTAACCGGTGTGGCCGAGCATCCGGTCTTCGGGCCGCAGGCGCTCGGGGACCGACTTGTAAAACCGCAGAAGGGTCTCGCAGACCTCCACCATCCCGAAAGAGTGCTGATCGAGGGCTTGAAGCAGGCGGCTGACCTGGTTGGTAGTCGGAAGGATGGCGCCCAGTACTCCGCCACCCCGCATTGCTTGCCGGACCTGGGTCAGGTATCGCTCCGGCTCAGGCAGGTCGAGGAAAACCGCCGGAAGCTCTCGCGGCTCCAGTCCGAGTTCGATATCCTGTAATCGGAGGGTCACCCGTTCCGCCAGCCCGAGCCGCTCCAGGTTGCGGCGGGCAAGTTCCTGCATGTCTTCTCTCCGGTCGTATGAGAACACCCGCCCGCCGGGCCCGACCGCCCAGGCCAGGGCGCTGGTGAGGGCGCCGGATCCGGTCCCGGCCTCGAGCACCTCGGTTCCCGGACCCACAGACATCCTCAATAGGATGTACCCAATATCCTTGGGATACATGATCTGAGAGCGGCGTTTGGTGTGCAGCAGGATGTCGAGGAAAGTTGGCTGAAGCAGAAGAAAGTCGGCGCCGCTGTGGCTCTTCACCCGAGAACCCCAGTCTCGCTCGATCAGGTCGGCATGGCGCAACACTCCCCAATGGGTCTGCAGTTTGTTGTCTGGTTGAAGTTGGGTCAAGAACTGCTTCCGCCCCTTGCCCACCAACATAGCCAGATCACCCGCCTGACTCTTAATTCCCACGCCAAACTCCTTTCAGATCGCCTGCTTCCGGATTGGCTCTCGCCGCGCCGCCCGCGACGGCCGGGGCTTGATCCCGATGAACTGGACCACATTCGAGCGCATCACCGGGACGTCCAGCCTGCGAAGCTCGAACCCGGTCTGGACAAAGGGTTCGGTCCATTCCGCTGGGATTTCGCCGGCCTGACCGGTGATCCGGAACAGCCAACCTGCCAGCCGATCCAGTGGCCGCCGGCCGAGGAATTCGCCCGAAGCGACGATCACCAGCCTGGCGTCTTCCCGGAGCACCCGCCAGGCCTCCCGGATCGATGCCGGCTCAAGGATGTATTCCGCGGGAAAGGTTGACACCAGGCAACCGAAACTCGCGGATCGGAACGGCAGCTCCTGCGAGCGGGCCCGCACGAGACGGGGCTGGATGCCGGCCCGCCTCAATCTGCGTTGGGCGATCCGGGACATCTGTCGCGAGGCGTCGACACCATAGGCTCGGGGGCCCAGTTCGACCAGCAGATGGCCCGGTCCGTGGCCGATCTCAAGCACCGGGAGTCCGGTCGCCGCCTTCCGGGCGGACAGCACCCAGGCGTTCCACTGACCGACCGACACCAGGTAAGCGACCGCATCGTAAGTCCACGCCAGACTGGTATAGAAGTGGAGAAAGAATAAGCGCAGCCCGGCCCGCAGCAGGCTCACCGCAGATGGGGCAGAAACAACGAGCCCAGGCCCAAAAACAGGGCAAATCCGATGCTGTCGGTGAAGGTCGTTACGATCACCGAGGAGGCCAGCGCGGGATCCAGCTTCAATGACCTCAGGGTGATGGGCACAAGCGCACCGACGACTCCCGCAACCAGCATATTCCCCACGATGGCGACCGCCAGGATCGCGCCCAGCGCCAGGTTCCGCTTCCAGAGCCACACCCCCAGACCAACCACGCTCCCGACAAGCACGCCGTGCAGCAATCCGGTCAAGCCTTCTTTGAGCACAGTGCGTTTGGCTTTGCGGGACTCCATGTCACCTAGCGCGATTGCTCGCACCATGAGGGTCAAGCTCTGCGTGGCCGTATTGCCTCCCATTCCCGCCACCACCGATTGGAAAACTGCCAACACCGCGACCTGAGCCAGCAAGGTTTGGAAATTCCCGATCACCCATGAGGCGAAGAGTGCGGTGATCGCGTTGACGTAAAGCCAGGGTAATCGCCGGCGCACGGAGGTCGCCAACGGGCTGTCGATCGAGAGGTCGGAGGAGGGGAGGTTGGCCAGCCGGTAGAGGTCCTCGGTCGCCTCCTGCTGTATGACGTCCAGGAGGTCATCGTGTGAAATGACCCCCTGCATCACATCCCGGTCGTCAACAACCGGAATGGCGCCCAGGCCGTAGCGCGACATCAGGCGGGCGACGGCCTCCTGGTCATCGCGGGTACGTACAGATTTCACTTCGGATTTCATGAAGCTCGCCACTGCAGCCTCCGGGCTGGCCACGAGCAGGTCTCGCACCCCAACCACCCCGACCAACCGGCCTGCCCGGTCTTGAACGTACAAGTAGTAAGGAGTGTCGGATCCGGGCTCGGCCTGCCGCAACTTGTCGATGGCGCCGGCCGCAGTGATGGTCTCCGGAAAGGCTATGAACGAGGTGGTCATCCGCCCGCCGGCGGTGTTGTCGGGAAAGCCAAGCAAGGGCACTACGCCCTTGGCCGCCTGCATCTCGGCCACGACTTCGGCGGCCCGTCGTGGATCGAGGTCCCCAAGGACATCCGCCGCCTCGTCAGGCTCCATCCGGTCGAGAGCTTCGGCCAGCCGATCGGTGTCGAGGGTCTCGGCCAGATCGACGGCCTCCCGGTCTCCCAGCTCGGTAAGCAAACGGGCGGTAGTCCGGGAACTGAGCTCCGGAAGCAGCGCCGCGACTTCATCGTCCTCCAGGTCGGTGAAGGCCTCCGCCCGATCCGCCGGATGAAGTTCCCGCAATGATTCGATGGCGGCCTGAATCTGCCCAGCCGCCAGCGCGGCCCGAATCCGCTCTAAGGCGTATTCAATTCGAGAAGGATCCAAGGGCTGTTATCGAATGGAGTCGGACAACAAAAAGGGGCGGATGGGTATTCGACCTGAGACGCGCGGAGGGGCCGGCCTGGCCCTTCGTCAGCTCCTCCGCCGGCCGCCGCCGACGAAGCTGGCCCAATACAGCAGTTGCAGGATGGCGGCGGCCAGGGCCGCGACGTAGGTGAAGGCCGCCGCAGTGAGCACCGACCTGACCCCTTGCTGCTCTTCGCTGCTCCGCAGGAATCCGGCCTCGGAGAGCAGGGCCCGGGCGCGAGCCGAGGCGTTGAGCTCGACCGGCAAGGTCGCCAGCGAGAACACCGCACCCAGCGCGAACATTCCCACCCCGACCCAGGCGAGTTGGGTGCCGAGCACGCTGCGCAGCACCAACCCAATCAAGACCAGGAACACGCCCAGCCGGGAGCCGTAGTTGACGATAGGGACGAGCGCGGCCCGAAAGCGAAGCGGGAGATAGCCGTGCTTGTCCTGGATGGCGTGGCCTATTTCGTGGGCGGCGATGGCCAGCGAGGCGACTGAACGGCCGTTGGCAACTCCGGCCGACAGCCGGAGGGTGTGGTTGCGAGGATCATAGTGGTCGGTCAGCTGGCCGGCGATGCCGTCCAAACTGACGTCACTGACCCCTCCGTACTGCAGCAATCGCTTGGCGGCTTCCGCGCCGGTCAATCCCGACCCGTTTTCGACCCGGCTCCATTTCCGATAGGTCGAACTCACCCACCATTGCGCCACCATCACCAGGATGAAGGCCGGGAGCATGAAGAACAAATAGTCTCCAGAGAACAACAACATCTCGCACCTCGCCTTCGATGCCTACGGAGTTTGGGCGGTGGCACCCAGCAAGAGCTCGATTGCCTTGTCGAGCTGTGGGTCGGCCTCCCCGCCCTCCACCGCGAGCACCTCCACGTCCGGAGTCAGGCCCACTTCGTGAATCTGGCGCCCGTCGGGAGTATACCAGCGAGCGATCGTCACTCGCACCGCGCCCTGGGCATCCTGGAGCTCGATCCAGTTCTGAACCGATCCTTTGCCGAAGGAGGTTTCCCCGACCAGCAGCCCACGATCGTGATCCTGAATGGCTCCGGCGACGATCTCGGAAGCCGAGGCCGATCCTCCATCGATGAGCACCACCAGAGCAATCTGGGTCGCCCGGCCGCCACCTTCGACCTCATACACCGTCTCCTGGCCGTCGCCGAACCGCTCGGACAGGACCACCCCGTCGGAGAGAAACTGGGACGCCACGTCGACCGCAGTGTGCAGGAACCCGCCCCCATTGCCGCGCAGGTCCAGGATCAGTCCCTGAGGATCCTGGCGCAGCAGGTCGCGCAGGTCCCGATCCAGGTCGTCGGCAGTCTGAGCCCCGAAACTGAGCAGCCGAATGTATCCGATGTCGCCCTCCAACAGTTCGCTCTCGACGCTCGCCAGGTCGATCCGCTCCCGTACGATTTCCAGCTCGATCGGGTCCGCCACTCCCTCCCGCCGGATCGTCAGTCGGACGGCGGTGCCGGCGGGGCCCAAGACTCGGCGGATGACCAGATTCCCGTCCAGCCCGGTGACATCTTCCCCATCGACCCCGATTACCTGGTCGCCCGGCTGAAGCCCGCCTCGTTCGGCGGGTGAGCCGGGCATGGCGGAGATAATCGTCAGGAAGGCTCCGTCCGCATCTACCCAGGCTCCGATGCCTTCGTACTCACCGTCCAGGGGTAGGTTGGCCTGCAAGTACTCGTCGGGATCCATGTAGGACGAATGCGGATCACCGAGCGAATCGACCATCCCGCGGATCGCCCCCTGCACCAGCAACCCGTCGTCCAGCGGCTGATCGACGTACTCGTCATGCAGGATTTCCCATGCCTCCCAGAACGGAGCCATGAGCTCGTCTCGGCCGGCAGGGGCCGGCTGATTAGGATCGGGCTGGCTGATTTGGGGCGGAACGAGCTCAACCGGCGCGGCATCCGGAGGGTTGGTTAGCCGCGGGATCACCAAACCGGTGGCAAGTCCGGCGGAGAACGCCAGACTTGCGATGCCGATCGCTGCCGCGATGGCCAGCACAATTCGCCAGACCGTGGGTTTCATAGGCAGGCTCCTCTTGGGTGGCAAGTTATCACGCATACCTAAGAGCGGAATGAATGCCGGCGCAATGCGGAAATCGGGCTAACTCTCGCCTGAAAGGGCGGCCCGATGGCGATGCGCCCATTGCTGGATCAGGTCCGGATCTGCCCCGCCAGAGTCGATATAGGCCAGCACGGCCTCTCCATCCAGCCGGTAGTTCGGGTAACAGGACGTGGGCCAAGCTCCGCCGGGCGCTTCCACAACCGCGCTCACGACGTGGCCGAAGACCTGGGCGGTCTGGATGCGGGGAACAACCTCTTCGGCGGTCACAATCACCTTGTCTGCCACGAACGCCAATTCGCGGTCGACTCCCCAGTTCTGCCCGAGGTCCGCATTCCCTTCGTAGTCGGCACGCAGCGCGTGAATGACCGCAAGGTCGCAGCGGATGGCCGGGAAGGCAGTCAGGGTCTCGCCGCTGTATGGGTCGGCCACTTCCTTAACGTCCGGCCTCAGCCGGGGCAGATCGGTGCCCTGCCAGGCGTGAGAGGGCATGAACCCGACTCCTGAAAGGGCTGCCCGCAGGCCCAAAGCCAAACTGGCCTCGGTTTCTTCAAGGATCTCGAGGGTTCCGTCTCCGGCAGCCTGGGTAAACCGGGGCGCCAGGCCAAAGGCCTCCAATCCAAAATAGCAGGTCCTGACCCGGGAGATCAACCCGGCCCCAACCAGGATGTCGCTTTCCAATCCAGCGGTGAAGGTGAGCAGGGTGAGCGCCCGGCGGGAGCTCGAAGGACCGAGGGATGCCAGGAGGGCGAGAGCAAACGCCATCGGGCGTCGGTACAGAGTGAAGCCGCCAAGCCCCAAGCAGGCGTCACCAGCCGGCAGGAGCGCCACCGACTCCTGCAGGCTCATCCGCTTATCCATTGGGTGGGAAGATGAGAGCTACCTTCTGGGCCGGCGCCTAGCCTGGGTCGCCGGTATGGTCTTCGGAGAGTTGGGCGACTTGCCGGCGGAGTTCGCCCAGCGCATCGTCCTCTTTTTTCCAAGGACTCTGAGCTACCCGACCGGCAGCGCGGAGCATCTCCAGCTGGCGGTGCGGAGAACCGCGGGTCAAACCCAACACGAGCAGGCCATTGATCGCAACGACCAGCCCAAGGGCAAGACAAACGACGGTCGCAGGACTAAGGCTGGTCATCTACCCTTTGAGTGATCACTCGCGAGGCCACTCCGCAGTATATGTCGCGGGCCGAGGCAGGTCAACCTGCCGCCCGGCAGCCTGCGGGTGAGCCGCGCCTTATAATCAGCCCGAGCAGATGCCGATCCGCCAGCTTTCAAAGGAAGTCTCCTCGGCGATCGCGGCCGGGGAGGTGATCGAGCGCCCGGCCTCGGTCGTCAAGGAACTCCTGGAGAACGCGATCGATGCCAACGCCCGGACGATCGAGGTGGTGATCGAGGGCGGGGGTAAGCGTCTGGTGATGGTGTCCGACGACGGGGAAGGGATCCCAGCGAATGAGCTTTCGCTCGCGGTGGGACGCTATTCCACCTCGAAGCTTGAGTCGGTCGAGGATTTGAGGTCGATCCGGAGCCTCGGATTTCGCGGCGAGGCGCTGGCCTCGATTGGGGCAGTTTCGCGGATGGAGATCGTCACCCGCGCCCGAGGCGAAGAGGTGGGTTCCCGCCTTGCGGTCGAGGGAGGGCTGGTCGCCGGGCGAACGCCGGTTGGGGCTTCTTTCGGTACCCTGGTGCGAGTTCGGGATCTGTTCTTCAACGTCCCCGCCCGCAAGAAATTCCTAAAGTCCGACACAACCGAGCTCGGCTGGATCGGCCGCCTAGTTAGCCGGTACGCGATGGCCTACCCCGAACGGCGGATCAGCCTGGTAGCCGAGGGCCGTGAACGAATCCGCACCAGCGGGAGCGGCGACCGTCGCGAGGCACTGGCGGCAGTCTATGGCCTGCAGGATGTCCAGGCAATGATCCCGCTGGTCGAACCGGCGGTTGGTCGTTCGGGCTTGGAACTCTCGGGGTTTGTCGCCCCTCCGCCGATTCACCGATCCAATCGTAGAGAGATCACCCTTTTCGTAAACGGGCGCTGGATCCAGGATGTCGGGCTTGGCTCGGCGGTCACCCAGGCCTATCACGGCCTAATGATGGTTGGGAAGCATCCGGTGGCGGTGCTTTACCTTGCAGTCGAGCCAGACCAAGTGGACGTCAACGTCCATCCGACCAAGGCCGAAGTTCGCTTCGCGGATCCTCAACTGGTCTTCTCGGCAGTGCAGCGGGCAGTGCGGGCCTCGCTGCTCGGCCAGGTGCCGGTCCATCCGCTAGCTCTCGGCCCGCCTGAGCCGGCACTGGGATGGAGCAGCTTGCCGACTCGAGCCGATCGGGCCGCCACTCCTGAGCGGGTGATTCAATTACCGGCGGAAGACGCTGGCCGAGTCCCAATCCTTCGATCGGTCGGACAAGTTGGGGCGACCTATCTGGTCGCCGAGGGTCCGGATGGGGTCTACTTGATCGACCAACATGCCGCCCATGAGCGGGTGTTGTATGAACGATTGATGAAGCAAGCCGACTCCCGATCGCCGGAATCCCAATCGCTGCTGGAAGCGATCACCGTCGAGTTTGGGCCGGGCGAGATGGACCTGCTCGAGGCCAACCTGGGCGCCCTCAGTGCGCTGGGTTTTCAGGTGGAACCCTTCGGCCCTCAGTCCTATCGGGTGCGGGCCGTTCCGGCGGTCCTTTCCGGGATCGCCCCGGATCGGGCACTCAGGGCGGTCGTGGAGGACTTCGAGGAGGATGAAACACCGCTGGCGGAGGAGACGGAGGCCCGGGTGGCCGCCCGGGTGTGCAAGCGGGCCGCTATCAAGGCGGGCCAGATCTTGTCATTGGAGGAACAGCGGGAGCTCTTACGAGACTTGGAACGCTGCCAGGCCCCTCGAACGTGCCCGCACGGTCGACCAACGATGGTCCACCTATCGGTCGCGGCGCTCGAGCGCCAGTTTGGTCGGAGGGGGTGATCAGAACCGCGGGCGGGTGGTCACTTCGGTCGTCGGACCGGAGGGGAGGTGAACGGTGAAGCTGCTTCCCTTCCCAAGTGCGCTCTGCACCCTGATCCCGCCCCCGTGGCTCTCTGCCACTCGCTTGGCAATCGCCAGGCCAAGACCGGTCCCCTGCACCTCATCGTCGCTATCCGAGACCCGATAGAATTTCTCGAATAATCGAGTCTGGTTTTCCGGCGAAATGCCCCTGCCGGTGTCCCGTACTTCCATCAAGACTTCCCCTTCCTCGGAGCGCAAGACGACAACAACTTTGCCGCCTTGGGAGTTGTACTTGATGGCATTGGTCAGCAGGTTGAGCAGGAGCTGCTTGAGCAGTTTCCGGTCTCCGTAAACTGGGGCGACGGAGGCGTCGATCTCGCTCTCGAGCGAAATTCCTTTGGACTGGGTCTGGGCTCGGACCACTTCAAGCGACTCTTGCACCAGGCCACCCAGATGCACCGGCTCGCGCTGGAAGTGAACCCGTCCAGACTCTAGGCGGGAGAGTTCCAGAAAGTCAGTCGAAACATCGTTTAGCCGCCTGACCTCGGTGAGGATCGTGTCGCTGAGCTTCTGATGCTGCTCGAGGGGCAAGTCCGCCCGCTGAAGCAAGTGGGCTGCAGCGGTCAATGCCCCCAGGGGGGTGCGCAGCTCGTGCACAATCTCGGCGATCAGGTCGCTTTGGTTGAACAGCCGGCTGTTCTCGAGCGCGATCGCGGCCTGGGCGGCAAGCGTTTCGAGAATCTGAACGTCCTCGTCGCTGAAGAAACCCTCGTGCTTGTTGACGGCTTCGATAACTCCCAAAATCTTGTCTTTGGTGCGCAGGGGGACCCCGAGGATGCTGTGGGTCTCGAAGCGAGTCAACACGTCCATCTCTCGGTAAAAGCGCGGGTCGTTCAATACGTCGTCAGAGACGATCGGTTCGCCGTGGGTGAATACCCAGCCGGCGATGCTGTTGTCGGCCGGAATGGTCCGCTGTCCGACCCCGCCCATCAGGGCACCGGTGGCAGCCTCAAAGTAAAGGGAATGGCTGGGGTGGTCGTAGAGCAGCAGCGAGGAGGCCTCGCTTTCGGTCAGCTCGCGGGCCGCGATGACGATCCGCTCCAGCAGGGTGTCCAGGTCAAAAGTGGCGGCCAGATCGGAAGTCAGGTCCAGCAGCTGCTGGTAGCGGGCGAGCAGTTTCGGATAATTGCGGATCGCAGTCTCTGGGCCAGCCGACTTAGTTGTCACATTTCACCATCAGCAGTGGGACGATGAGCTAGCTGAGTGCCAGCTTGGCAGAGATCATCTCGGACATCTTGCGGATTTGATCCCCGGTGAGGGTGTCCCGGTGCAGGATGACCAGCGGAGTGCCGCTCTGGGAGGCCTGTTGGGTGAGCTCCGGGGCGGGGGAGATGATTCCGGCCATCTCGATCCCGAGATCTGCCTCCACCTGTTTCCAGGGGATGTTCAGGCTGGTGCGCTCGCGAGTGATCATGGCCAAACTCGTCCGGCCGCGCTGCAGCCCGCTGGAGAACAGGTCATCCAAGACTGCCCGGGCGATTACGTTTGAAGGGTAGACCGGTTCCACGACGACAATCACCCGGTCGCTGGCCAGCAGCAGCGGCTTCGAGTAAGGACGCAGCCCCGAGCCCAGATCCAGCACCAAAACGGTGCACATCGATGCCAGGTTCTTGACCACCGCCTCCATCTGGGCGACTGCCTGATCCAGCTCACCCTCCTGGGGTTGGTAGGAGGCAAGCAGCAGGCGCACGCCGCTAGGGTGGGAAACGACTTCCGATTCCACCGATCGGAGGTGAATGTCTTTCAAGGAGCGCGACAGCAGGGTTGTCAGGCCGGTCGGCGCACTGATATTCAGGTTGAGGGCGATCGACCCCTTACCGGGGTTGAGCTCAGCGATGATGACATCCAGGCCGTTCTGCTGGAGCTGTACCCCCACGTTAAGCGCCAGGGTGGACGTCCCCAGTCCAGGCCGGGTGCCAAAGAAGCTGACAATCTGGGCCTGCTCTGGAACATCCTTGGTCGGAGTACTGATCGAGCGGGAGAGGACTGCCTTGACGTGGGCGGTCAACTCTGCCGGGTGGGTGGGCTTGGTCAAATAGTCATCGACACCGGACTCGAACCCCTTCACCTTGTCATCCACCATGGTCTTCGCGGTAAACATCACAATTGGGATATGGGACAGCGATGGATCGGAGCGCAAGCGTTCGGTCACCTGATATCCATCCATATCCGGCATCATGACGTCCAAGAGGATTAAGTCCGGTCTTTCCGAAGAGGCCTTGGAAAGACCGATCGTCCCGTTACTGGCGACCGCGATTTGATACCCCTGCCGCTCAAGCATGAGGCCGACGAGCTTCAGTGTATCGATATCGTCATCGATGATGAGGATCTTTTCGGCCATTAAGCTCGATTTGGCGAGAGCGAGGGCAGTCTAGCATAAAGCCCTAGGCCGGGCAAGGATTCGCACGTCCCACACCTTATGTCAGCCTGTCAGGCACCCGCGCAGGCCGGCTGGCCGGTCGCCCGATTTCGCAAAGTGGAGCAGGCCTGTATAATCCCGCCGCCGAATTTTCGGCCGGAGGTCGAGTGTCCATCGCCGGCTGGGGACTTGAATCCTCGTTCTATCTGGGACTCCCGGTTCGAGAGGCCGGTTATCTGCTGCTCGGGTTCTACCTCCTGATCATCGGACTTTCCGTGCGCAGACCGGCCATCCGGCTGCCTCGCGAACTGGGAAGGCTCTTCTTTGTTCCGGCAGTGCTCGTGCTGGCCGCCCTCGCGCTCTCCGGCGCGTTCACAGTCCGGCTGTCCACTGAAGTCGCGGCTCCGGAGCTGCTGCAGCCGGCTGCCGGTCCAAGCTTTCCGCTGTTAGGGGCTACGCCCTGGATGATAGCCGCCGGCTTCGCAGGTGACTTTCCCGCCGCGCTGTTGGGGTTATTCGGCGGCTTGGTGAGAGGCGGCTGGGGAACTCAGCGGCTGCTGACCCCCTTTGGGATTGCGGCCGAGGCGGCATTGTTCAGCTGGTTGATCCGGCGCCCGTATTCTGAGTGGCCAGGTCGGATGGCGCGCCGCCCACTGCCGAGTGCCCTCGCAACGGGCTTGATTTTCGGTTTGCTCCGCTCGGCGGAAGACTTCGTCTATGCGCCCGGAGATTTCTTGGGAGCCTTGGACCAAAGCACGGCTTCGCTCGGGCCCACCGTCCTGGCCTCGACGCTCGAACTGGGGTTTGCCGGGCTGCTGACCGCTGGTCTCAGAGCCGGCTTCGCCGGCCACTGGCAAGCTCCCCGGCAATTGATCCTGGGTCCTTATAACCGAACTCTGGCAGCCCGGCTGGTGACGGTGGTGGTCAGCCTGGGACTCGCGGGAGGGGCCGCCCTCACCTACGGCAACTGGTTGCTCTCGCGCAGCTCCGCCCAAAGCATCATCTCGGATCAGATGCTGCAAACCGCTTCCCAAGTGGCCGAAGGAATACCATTCTTCATCCAGACCGGCCGGACTCAGCTCCGGTCCATCGCCGAGAGCCTCCCGGAGCCGGCCGCGGCCCCAGAGATCTCGGCCGCCGCACTCACTGCCGCGACCGAAGATCGGGTCTATTTCAGTAAGCTGGCAGTGCTGGACTCTCAGGGAGCGGCCTGGGCTTACTGGCCGGCGGCGTCGGCAGGAGTGGCTCGGGAGATCGAATTGGCAGCGCGCACGGGCGCCCCGCAGGAGCTGGTGCTTGGCGGCAGCCTTCCCGGGGAGGGAATACAACTGGTCTTTCTCACGCCGCTGCCTGGGGGCGGGGCGGGAGCAATGCTCGTCGGATGGACCGATCTCGATCGGAATCCGATTCTGGAACCCGTGAACGCTCGGCTCGCGTCCTATGCCGCCGGGGAAGCGTTGGTAGCGGACGACCGTGGCCGGGTGATCTTGCATTCCGACCCAGACCGGTGGCTGCAGCCAGTCGGCTACCCTGATTCGGCGAGCGCGGCTTTCTTCCACGCGCCCGATTCAACCGGCAATCGATCATGGGTCTACTCGCAGCAGGTCGAGGGTTACCCATGGAGGGTAATTGTCAGCACACCGCAAAGCTCGCTGGATGCGCTTGCGCTGTCGACCACCGTTAATCTGTTCCTGCTGCTGGTGAGCCTGGGGGGAGTGTTGATCGCCGCGGTCCACCTCTCGAGCCGCCGGCTGACCCAGCCATTGAGGGATATGGCCAGTACGGCCGAAGCCATTGCGCTCGGAGATCTCGACCGTCAGGTACCGGCTGGTGGCGAGGATGAGATTGGCCGACTCGCTGGATCATTTGAACGAATGCGGCAGGCCTTGAAGGCCCGGCTAGGCGAGCTGAATCTATTGCTGGCAACCAGCCGCAGGATGGCCGAGAGCTTCGATCTCGCCGAGGGGCTTCCAATTGTCCTCAACCGAATTCGAGATCTGGTCGATGTCGATTGCGTCCGGCTGGTCTTGGCGGGAGCGGAGGGCGGGCTCGAGGCCTATCAGGCCGGCTCGGTTGGAAAAGGCTGGGAGAGCTTGGATGCGGGAATCCTGGACCTCACCCAAAAGCGCGGTCAGTTCTCGCTGGAGAACCCGGCCCGGGCGGGGGCGGTGTTGGATCTCGGGGGAGTTTCTGACGGGTTGGAAGCGCTGATCGCCTTCCCGGTCAAGCATGAGGCGGAGGACCTTGGCGCGCTCTGGCTTGGGCATGGCCGGCCACGGGCGTTCTCGAAGTCGGAGGTCCGGTTGCTCTCGATCTTCGCCGGACAATTGGCGATCTCGCTCGAGAACGTCGGTCTCTACCGCCGTGCCGAGCGGGAGCGCAGCCGGCTGCTGGCCATCCTGAGTTCGACCCCGGACGCGGTGATCGTCACAGACGCACGGGGGCGGGTGTCGCTGGCCAATCCGGCCGCCGACGCCGTGCTCAACACCAGGGCCGAGGACGCGATCGGTCGGCCGATCGGCGAGCTCGTGAGGGCCCCGGAGCTGGCCGCCTTATTCACGGAGCCGCTGCCGCCGAGCCGTTCGCTCGAGATCAAGCTGGAAGGAGGCCGCGTGCTGTACGCCTCTGCCTCCGATGTGCCGGGTGGCCAGCTGGGTCGGGTGTGTGTTCTTTCCGACATCACCCACTATAAAGTTCTGGATGCGTTGAAGTCCGAGTTCGTTTCCACCGTCAGCCACGCCCTGCGATCGCCGCTCACTCTGATGCGGGG
>Ga0209108_10000050_pt1 | contig 47971 bp, 46 predicted proteins | sample Rifsed10ft1_FD_184003 | JGI IMG/M metagenome (GOLD analysis project Ga0209108, IMG submission 184003) | Soil microbial communities from Rifle, Colorado, USA - sediment 10ft 1 (version 2) | ecosystem: Environmental > Terrestrial > Deep subsurface > Rock core/Sediment | place: Rifle, Colorado...
AATTAAAACGGGATGAGCCATAGAATGCTTAGGCTTGTTAAGTTGGAACGGCACTAGCCGGAAAACTCCCTTGCTATCCATGCATCTGTGTTTCAAATCTCGCTGCTCTTGATCTCGCGCCGTTCCAACTAACTGGACCCCGCCGAACCTGCGAGATGGTTCCCACGGGCCGAACGTGAGCGCCAGGTTGTTCGGTGTGTTCAGCCCGGCGGCTTCCGCCGCCGGGCCCGCCGCGGCGGGCACAATAAGTTGGGACGGCACTAATCGGTCTGGCGTGCCGGCTCGGAGGGCGGTAGAGCGGCTTCGAAATGGCTCTGGATGGCGGCCAGTGTGCTCTCCACTTTCCGTTTCCAGTAGATGCGATATTCTTCGGGAACGCTTGTCTCGGAATAACGTTTGTAGGTTTCGCTCAGATAGCTGCGCAAGCGAACTCGCTTGGCTTCAAGCTCCAGGCTCCAGTCGTCCACTACCTTGCGAACGTGCTGGGCCAGTTGCCTGGCCTCCTCGGCCAGCCGGTCGTGCCATTCGTGGAGCTGTCGCAGGGAATCCACGTAGTCGCGGTTGTCCTTGACGATTCGGCGAGCGAGATATTTTCCTTCAAGGCGGATCAAGAAGTTAAACCAGCGATGCTGGCCGGAGAAGAGCCGGCCCACCGCGTCGTGCACGGAATAAAACTTTTTGGAAGCTTCGAAGATTCCCTTCTGAAGCTCGAGGGGAGAGATCTGATGCGATTGCACGACAGCGTGTTGCGCATCAAAGAGGTGCCACTGGCCCCAGCAAAGAACGCGGCCCTCTTTTTGCAGGCGCCGCGTCAGCGGCGGGCCGGGCACGGCGGTGAGGGCAAAGAATTGAGCGGTGTCGAGCCGCATCTCCCGGGAAAAGCGCAAAGTGTCGTCAATGGTTTGCGCCGTATCGGCATCCGAGCCGAGCACAAACATGCCGTGGACCTTGATGCCGGCGCGGTGGTAGTTCTCAATCGCCTGGCGGTTGCGCTCGACGGTGGCATGCTTGTTGTAAAGTTTGAGCGTCTCGGCGTTGACGGACTCCAGACCGATGAAAACGGTGGAGCAATGGGAGCGTTTCATCAGCGCGAGCAGCTCCTTGTCCTGAGCTGATTCCACCCGGACCTGAGCAAACCAGCGCGGGAGGCGGATGCCTTCGCGCAGCACTCGCTCCAGGATGCGCTTGGTCCGGGCGCGGTTGGCGGCAAAGATGTCGTCGCCGAAAAAGAGCGTTTTGCGCGTCATCCGGAGAGTGTCTTGGAGCAAGGCAATGGTCGCGTCGTCATCGAGGAAACGAAACTGTTTTCCGAAGTTCTCAATCACCGAGCAGAATTCGCACTCGAAGGGGCAACCGCGCGACGTGTTGACCACCATGTGGGTGATCGCGTCGAGCGTCTCGCGCGACAGCACCGGGAAGGGCAAGCGCGAAAGCTCTTCGCTCGAAAGAAAGGGCCGTTCGGCCGTCCGGCAAAACTCCCCGCCGGGGCCGTTGTAGCAAATGCCGGCCAGGTCCCGGAGCGAAGGGTTTTCAAAATCATCGTCAAAGCGATCGAGGAGTTCGGGAAAGGTATGGTCGCCTTCGTGAAGGACAACCACGTCGCCGAACTGCAATGCCTCTTCCGGCAGGGCGGTGGTGTGCGGCCCGCCAAAGACAATTTTCAGACGAGGATTCATTTGCCGCAGGCGAGTGGCAAGCTCGTAGGATTGGTTGGCAGTCCGGGTGATGGCCGAGAGCCCTACTACATCCGACTCCGCCAGGCGTCGCCACTGCGCCGGCGTAAGTTTCTGTTTGGTGCCCTTATTGAATTCGGGGTCGAGCGAAACCACATCGCGGTAGCCGCCCGCCCGGCAAACCGCCTCCAGGATGGGCAACCCGCGCGCCGGCATCCGCAAAAGCGAATAGATGTCACGAGCGGGCTTGCCCTCGAGCCGGCCGTCCACCGTCGCTTCCAGCTCTACAAGCGTGATCGCAAGATTCTTGTTCACAGTTTTGCTCCCTCCCCGCAATCAGAGGCCCTCGTTGCCCTTCGACCTCTTCCAAAACTCGAAAGTGTACCATTTTGAACGCAAACGTGGCCAAACGGAAGCAAAAAAAGAGCCGGGCAAGGCGTATTTAGCAACTCGACCGGGCTGGCGGTGTTTCAGGGAGGAGCGAACGAAAGGGCTTTGGTTTTCCTCTGCACCCAGATTTCGACGGGCTTGGAATCCACGTCGTTGACGACCACTATAAAGCTGACCACGCCGGTCTTGCCTTCCACATCGGCAATCCTATAGCTCCGGATCTTGCCCCACGGGCTGTCATGGCCCCAGTCTTGCATGAAATCGTTGAAACTGTATTCAGGGGCAGGATTCCATTGCCCGTAGGCGCTTTCGAACTCCCCTGCCACAACCGTGTCCAAAAAGCGCGTCGTGATGCGCTTCTCCGGGTAGAAGCGGAATACCCGCCAGGCGAATGCGGCGATCACAAGCAAGGCGATCAGGACGATGACGGCTCGCCTGCGGCCGGGATGAGCCACCGGTTCCGGCTGCGTTTGAAACAGACTCATGCGCTCTATCGCTTTCCTATGGCAATCAGAAAGAGCCTATCACAGCAACCGTTTGCCCACTAGATTTGACGCTCAAAAAGCAGAACGGAAGCTCCTGCCATGATCACAGAAAACAGGAGCAGGAAGCCGACATCGGAATAGATCCCGACAAATCCGGTATTCTTCAAAAGCAGGTTTTTCAGGGCGTGGACGGCATAGGTGAAGGGGTCCGCCACCGAAAGCCATTTCAGCCAGGTGGGGAAACCCTGAGTGGGATAGATGGCGCCGCTTGGAAAAAACAACAGGGTGTTCAGAACCCCGAAAATCGCTCGCGGCACCAGCGGGTCGGAGACGCGCACCATCAGAAGGAACATGAAACTGATGAGCGCGGCTGAGGTTGCGCCGACCACCAGCAGCAGGTAGAGCAAGCGCACCGGATCATAGATTCCTGGAATGCCGGCAAGGAGCGACCCGATCAGGGTGAGGACCATGCCGGCCATGACTCCCTTGATGGTGCCCGCCAGGATGAGGCCCAGCACCAGCTCCGAGCGCTTGATGGGTGTGATGAGATAGCCCTCGTGAAGCCCCCGCGCCTTGTCGTCAATGAAGGTGATGCCGCCGGCGATCATCGCCACCACGAAAATGGCGAGCGAGATCGAGCCGGGCAAGAGATACTTCATGTATTCGATGTAAGGGTAGAGCTCGACAATCTGGAGCTGGATTTGCCGGACGAGCCGGGGATCGACTTCGGGTTTGTTGAGCGCCTCGGTGAGCTGAAGCATGCGTTCCTGCAAGGCGCTGGTCAGGAAATTGTCCGTGTTGTCCACGATGAAGCCGATGCGCGGCCGGTTTTGCTGGCCGACGCGACGGGAGAAACCGTCCGGGATATAGATCACGCCGTGGACTTTGCCGGAGCGAAGGTCGCCGACAGCCCGATCGACGCTCGCGTAATAGATCGGCAGGAATGTCCGCGGATTATTCTCGATGCCGGCAAAAAGCTCCCGCACCCGCCGCGCCTCGGCGCCGCGATCTTCGTCCACGACGGCGACCTCGACGTGCCTGATCTTTCCCCCGAAGGCGTTGCCCAGGATGACGAGCTGCATGAGGGGAAAAATCATGGAGCTGATCATGAGGGCCGGGCTGCGGAAGAATTTCCGCATGTCGCGTTCAATGATGGCCCAGATGCGGTGCAAGGCCCCCCCTACCGGTACAAATGGCTGATGTCGTACCCAAAACCTTCTTTGACCTCGTCGCGGAGGGCGCGGCCGGTATAGTGCATGAAGACATCGTCGAGGGTGGTGCTCTGGACAGAAAGCGACTTGACGGTAACCCCGTGTTGGCGGGCGCAATCCATCAGCGCCGCAACCGTCTTGCTCCCGTGGTGCGAACTGATGCGAAACGTCCCGTCGCGGGCGGTTACGCTCGCCACTTCCTCGAGCCGGCCGAGCTTTTCCAACCAATCGGCGGGGGTGTCCTCAAATTGCGCTTCCAGGATGTTTGTCCCCGGCACCGAAGCCTTGAGCCTTGCCGGCGTGTCCAGGACGACTAGCTTGCCGTGGTCCACAATGGCGACGCGGGCGCAGAGCCGGTCGGCTTCGTCCATGTAGTGGGTCGTGAGCAGGATGGTCAACGATTGCTCTTCTTTCATCTTGAGGATCATCTCCCAGACGGCGAGGCGCGAGGCCGGATCCAGCCCGGTGGTCGGCTCGTCAAGGAACAAGATCTTGGGATGGTGCACCAGGCCGCGGGCGATTTCCAGCCGCCTTCGCATGCCCCCGGAATAGTTCCGCACCAGCTCATGGCGAAAGGGGACCAGATCGACCAGCTCAAACAGGCCGGAAAAGAGTTTCTTGTGCTGCGCGGCGGGCACGCCGTAGAGCTTCGCGTGGATGAGAAGATTTTCTTCGGCGGTTAGTTCCGGGTCGGAAGTGATCGCCTGGGGGATGACACCAATGCACTGGCGCACCCCGTCGGGCTCCTTGAGGATGTCGTGGCCGTGCACTCGCGCCGTGCCGGAGGTCGGTACCACAAGCGTCGTCAGCATCCGAATCAGGGTGGTCTTCCCCGCGCCATTCGGACCCAGCAATCCGAACATTTCCCCCTCAGCCACGCTGAAACTGACGTCGCCCACGGCCACAAGATTGCCGAAATGTTTGGTGATGCGTTCGACTTCGATGGCGCCCATCTTCGCTGCCTAGCGAGTAAAGGGAAGGATTACTTCAGCCGTCATTCCGGTAGAAAGCCGGCGGCCCGGATTGTCCACGCGAACCTTGATCGAAAATGCCTTGACGTCGCGCTTGACGCGACTGACATCGCGTTGGGTGGCGAAGTCGGACTCCACGCCTTTGAAGAAAAGTTTGCCCGAAAGCAACTCGCCCGAAGGCAGGCGTACTTCGAGCTTGTCACCCAGCGCCAGCCGGCTGATGTAGCTCTCTTCCACATCCGCCTTGACCCAGAGATGGTTGAGGTCAATGATGGTTACGATCGGCGCGCCCGGCTGCACCACTTCTCCCTGCCGGGCAACCCGCACCGAAACCACCCCGGCGAGCGGCGAGAGGATCTGGGTGTAGCCGAGCCGGGTCTCGGCTTCCGCTTTCTGCGCCCGCGCTTGAGCCAGTTGCGCCCGCGTCGCGGCCAGGTCGCTTTGCCGCATCGCCACCTGTTGGCGGTTGGCCGCCGCCACCGCCAGAGCCGCCTGTTGCGCCTTGACCTGGTCGGTCAGTGATTGCACTCGCGCCCGGGAGGCTTTCATCGCCGCTTCCGCTCGATCGCGGTCCTGGGCTGAAACGACCTGCGCCTCAAAGAGTCCCTGGGCGCGCTGGAAGTCCAGTCCGGCCTGCTCGAAATCCGCCCGCGCCTCATCGAGTTGAGCGTGCGCCGCTGCCAAGGCTGCTTGCGCCTGCATCAACGAAGCACCGGTTTGCTCGTCGGACCAACGCAGGTCAGTGGTGGCGCTCGCAAGCTTCGCTTCCAAACTGCGGATGGTTGCCTCAGCCGATGTCAGTTGGGCCTTCAACTCCGGCTGGTCGAGCTGGGCAATAAGGTCGCCGTGCTTGACTTCATCGCCTTCGTCCACGGTGAGCCTTTCAATGCGGCCGAGTATCTTGGAACTGACGACCACGTCGTTGCCCGTCACGACGCCGGTCAGGACAATGTTTTTCTGGCGGGGAGAGTACACAAAATAGATGGCGAGGCTCGCCACCAGGATGCTGCCGATGAGGATGTAGAAGGGTTTCCGTTGTTGCATTCCACTCTCAGGCTCTTCGAAATAGCCCGTGCTCGATGAAATCAAAGACCGCTGCCTTGCGGCGGGCGACACTCTTGGGAGTGTAGGCATCTCGGCCCAGGACGCGCCTGAGCAGGGGAGCCGCCCCGAAGTAGAAGACCGTGACCGCGATCAAAGTCAGCACGGCGTTGCGCACATCCACCTTGCGAAATTCGCGGCGCTGGATGCCTTCTTCCACCACCCGCACCAGCCGGCGGTAGGCCGGCCGGAAATACCTCTGCACCATGTCGCCCAGCTCCCGCCCGCCACTCACCATCTCTCGCTGCAACAACCTGGGGTAATGGCGCCGCTGGTGAAGGAACTCAAAGTAGCTTTCCACATAGCGCAGCAGCTTGGCCCTCGGTCTCGCCTTCCCGTCGAGGCTTTTGCGAACGACCTCCATGAGCGGGTTGAAGTGGCTTTGGAGAACAGCCGTGTAAAGGCGCTCCTTGCTGCCGAAGTAGTAGTAGAGCAACGCCTTGTTGACGCCCGCGGCAGACGCGATTCGATCGGTGCGCGCGCCGGCTAAGCCTTGCTCGGCAAAGGCGCGTTCCGCCGCTGCCAGAATGCGGCGGGCAGAATCACCATCCGGGTTGGCTTTCGGGGTGGGCATCCTTTTAACTAACTGGTTAGTTTACTCAGCGGCGAGTGATTGTCAAGGCGAGCCGGCTCCACGCACGGCCTTGGCATGCTCGAGGAAGAGGGGAAATTCCCAGGAAGGCATACTGGAACGCCCGGCACCCATGACCGCCGGGCAAGCCGACCCCAGAATGAACCGTAACCCCACGAGGAAAGGAGACGGAACATGAGCCTCGCCCTGCTCGTCGTATTGCTGGTTACGGTTCCGTTGTTCGCCTGGGCCTATCTTCGTCTGCCGGCGTTCAGCGCCGGTGGTTTCCGGCAGTTCGGCGAACTTTGGCGCACCCGCCCCTGGGGAGCGCAGATCATCACCAACTTCTACGGCCTCGAAGTGGTTTTGGCTTTGTGGATGATTGAGGACGCGAGCGCCCGCCGGGCGTGGCCGCTGGCATTGCCTGCTCTCCTGGCGATGCCTGTCTTTGGCGCCATCCCCGCAGCTCTCTATTTGCTCGTGCGCGAGCTTTGGCCGGGTGGCAGATAGCGAAAACCGCCGTCAGGGCTTGCCGGGTAACCTTCTTCAGGCCGCCAAGGTATTGTCCCCATTCTAGTGCCGTTCCAACTATTTTGGGCTAAGTTCTTCATGGACTCAGCACGTATGACTAACTATGTCGCTCCAGCTCGCTATTCTGCTCAATTAGTTGGAACGGCACTAGCCGGCAAGTGCCCCGCCCGCGCCGGAGGGGAGTTGGATCGAATATTCTGTGCGGCGCTTCTCCGCCTGGAGCTCGAGGGCGAGTTGGATAAGGCGGTCGAGCAAGGCCGGATAGGGCAGCCCGCTCGCCTCCCATAACTTGGGATACATGCTGATGGAGGTGAAGCCCGGGATCGTATTGACCTCGCTCACAAAAATTTTTCCGGTGCCTTTCTCAAGCAGGAAATCAACGCGGGCCATGCCGCTGCCGTCAATTGCTCGAAAAGCGCGGATGGCATAATCCTGGAAAATTTTCACCTGGCGCCGGGTCAGCTTGGCCGGGATGATGAGCTTGGTGCCCTCCTCGAGGTATTTCGCGGTGTAGTCGTAGAACTCGCGGTGCGGCACGATCTCCCCGGGCACGGAAGCCTTTGGGTCATCATTGCCCAGGACAGAGACTTCGATTTCGCGGCCGGTAATGGCGCGCTCCACCATGACCTTCATGCCGTACCGGGCGGCGAGATCGAGTGCCGGGCCAAGGTCCCGGGCGCTTTTCACCTTGGTCGTGCCGACCGAAGAGCCAAGCGTGGCTGGCTTGACAAAGACGGGGCCACGAAACTTCTGCCGGATGATGCGAAGCACCCGGCGCGGCTGCCGTTCCCATTCGGCGCGCGCAAAGGCGATATAGGGAGTCACCGGCAATCCGGCATCGCGGAAGAGCCGCTTCTGCACATCCTTGTCCATGCCCACTGCCGAGGCAAGCACCCCGGCACCCACGTAGGGAATATTCGCCAGCTCGAGCAGCCCCTGCACCGTGCCGTCTTCCCCGAAGGTGCCGTGGAGTACAGGGAAAATCACATCCAGCGCCGCGCTGGCCGCGGCGGGGCGCTCTTCGAGCGGAATCAGCCCGGCGGCTTGGGGGTCGGCCGGGAGCACAACCTTTTGACCGCGGCGGAGGATTTCCGCCGGCGGAAGCATCTTTTCCGCGGCCGGCCCCACCAGCCATTGGCCTTGTTTGGTGATCGCAATCGGCACCACGTCATATTTTGACGGGTCGAGCGCTTTCATGACCGAGCTGGCCGATGCAATCGAAACCTCATGCTCGCCGGAGCGTCCACCGAACAAGACGCCAATTCGGATCTTTTTCGTCACGTTTCCCTCAAGGGATCCCAGCGCCAGGCAGGGCCCTGCCCCGTCTCGGGTGCAGGGCAGAGAAGGCAGTGAACCCGGGACCGCGGACGGTACTATTCTGCCATGCCGGGCAGAGATTTCCATCACCCGCTGGCTTCCCGATACGTCACACGGGCAATCACCGGCCGGCTCACGGGTAAATGCGATAGATCAACCGAGGGAAGGGGATCGTCTCGCGGATGTGCTCAATGCCGCAAATCCAGGCGACGGTGCGTTCGACGCCCAGGCCGAAGCCGGCGTGGGGGACGGAACCGTAGCGGCGGAGATCGAGATACCATTCGAAAGCCTCGCGCGGCAACCGGTGCTCTTCGAGCCGTTTGAGCAAAAGGTTATAGTCGGAGATGCGCTCGCCCCCGCCAATGATTTCGCCGTAGCCCTCGGGCGCCAACATATCCACCGAACGGGAAACTTCCGGCCGCTTTGGCTCGGTTTCCATGTAGAAGGCCTTGATGGCGGTCGGGTAGCCGTGAACCATCACCGGCCGGTCAAATTGCTCGCCCAAAAGGGTTTCATCGGGGCCGCCAAAATCGCCGCCCCACTCGATACGGCTGCCCTTTTCCCGAAGCAATTCGACCGCATCGTCATAACTCAGCCGGGGGAAAGGTGTTCTGGCCGCTTCGAGTCGGCTCGTGTCGCGCTCGAGCAGCTTCAGCTCCGCCGGGCGCCGCTCGAGCACGCGGGCCACCACGAACGAGACAAGGTCTTCCGCCAGCAGCATGATCTCTTCGAGCCGGGCAAAGGCGACTTCCGGCTCGACCATCCAGAACTCGGTCAGGTGGCGCCGCGTTTTGGATTTTTCGGCGCGAAAAGTGGGCCCGAAGCAATAGACCTTGCCGAGGGCTGCGGCGGTGGCTTCGCTATAGAGCTGGCCCGACTGGGTGAGGTAAGCCTTGCCCTCATCGAAATAGTCAAGGCCGAAGAGCGTGGTCGTGCCCTCGCAGGCCGCCGGGGTAAAAATGGGCGCATCGGCCAGGACAAAGCCACGGTCGTCAAAAAAGTCGCGGATCGCTCGCACCACTTCGTGGCGGACGCGAAGAACCCCGGCCTGGCGGGGCGAGCGAATCCAGAGGTGACGATGCTCCATCAGAAAGTCCACGCCGTGCTCTTTGCGCTGGATGGGATAGGGGTCGGAGAGGGGAACGGCCTGGAGGACCTTGATCCCCGTGACGTCGAGTTCATAGCCGCCTGGCGCGCGCTCGTCTCGCCGCACTTTTCCGGTTACGATGACAGAAGATTCCTCAGTCAGGTTCTTGACGGCGTCAAAGATTGGATCGCCGACCGAGTTGCGTGCCACCACCCCTTGCATCAGTCCGGTGCCGTCGCGAAAGAGGGGAAAGAGAATCTTGCCTGATTCGCGCAGGTTATAGAGCCAGCCCCGGAGCGTAACCTCCTGGCCTTCAAACTCTCCTATGCGGCGGATTTCGACTACCGGCATGGCGGATGCTTTCTAATGCCGTTCCAACTATTTCAGGCTAGGTTTGTCAAGAACTCAGCACCTATGCGCAATTTGTCGTTCCAACTCGTTATTCTCCTCAAATAGTTGGAACGGCACTAACGCGGCTCGGCCGCGAGGGCAATCTCAAACCGCCGAAAGACTTCTTGCGCCTGCCGCAACGGCTCGGCAACACCGTGGTTCTTGAGTTCCAGCACAAACGGCAGCTCGCCCGCTTTCTGGCCAAAAGCCTTGAGCGCCGCATCCCAATCAATCGAGCCCTCGTAGGGAAAGAGATGGGCATCGCGGTCGCCCAGGTTGTCGTGCAGGTGCATGGTCACCACCAACTCCTTCAAAACGCTAAAAGCTGCCGCCACACCCTCTTCCAGATGGGCATGGCCGGCATCGAAGCAGATGCGGAGGTCGCGGAGGTGAGTCTGCTCGATGAAGGCGAGAAGGTTGGCGGCGGTGGACAGTTCATTCGGGATATTTTCGAGCGCAATCGTTACGCCCCGTTGCTTGGCGAAGACGCACAGGTGCTCCAGGCTGTTGAACGCCGCATCGAACTTGCGCTGATCGAAAAGCTCGTGGGAGAGTCCGAGGTGCTGCACAAGATAGCGAAAGGGTATCACCTCGGCCACTTCGAGGACGCGCTTCACCTCATCCACTGCCTCGAGCCGCCGCACCCGCTCGGGCTCGGCGATGGAAATGGGATGCTCGCTGCGACGGCGCGACTCATCATCCAGATAAATAGGAGAGTGGATCGAGTGGAGATGCAACTCGCGATCGGCAAGCCAGTCGGCCATTTGCTGCACGCTGGCCCGTTCGGCATAGTCGAAATGGTAGCGGCCAGCAAAAATCTCCAGATGGTTTAATTCCGCCGCCTCGATCTGGCGAAGGACCTCCGGCGTCAAAGGCTGGTTGAAATAGAGGTAAGTGGAAAAGACTCGGATCATGAACGCTCCTAGTGCCGTTCCAACTTGATAAGCCTATACATCTCGATCCTGTATGATCAATAAAGCATGCCGTGTGACTTGCGGGAAATGGCCCCGAATAGTTGGAACGGCACTAGTCGGTGGCGCGAGCCGCGCCCCCGCGGCGGGAGTCCGCTCCCGCCTGCCGCTCGCCGGTGGCCGGATCCACGCCAATCGCTTGCACCGCGCCGATCGTTTTCCTCTCTTCGAGGCTATGACCCATCGCGGCAAGTCGTTCCCGCACGGAAACAGGCAGCAAACTCTCTACCACGATCCGGTCGGGTTTCCACTGATGATGGAAGCGCGGCGCCGCCACTGCCTCCGGAAGGTTGCGGCCGAAGCGCATCACGTTCAGCAGCACTTCCAGGGTGGCGGAGATGATCCTTGGCCCCCCCGGGCTGCCCAGGACGAGTCGCAACCGGCCATCCGCGAGCACAATTGTCGGCGTCATCGAACTGAGCGGGCGCTTGCCCGGTCCCGGCGCGTTTCCGGGCGACTGGATAAGCCCGAAGAGGGCGTTCGGGGCGTTGGGCTGCACCGTGAAATCGTCCATCTCGTTGTTCAGCAAGAAACCGGCGCCGGTGACCGTCACACCGCTTCCAAAACTGTCGTTGATCGTCGTCGTGGTGGCGACGGCGTTGCCAGCCGCATCCACCACCGAAAAGTGTGTCGTATGGTTGCCGCCGCCAACCGCCAGCGACCAGGGAATCGGATCAAACGCAGCCTGCCGCGGCGAGCTTGGCCGCCTCGTTTCTGGCGGGCTTCCCCCGGCAAACTTGAGCGGGTCGGGCATGCGCAGAGCATCGCTCGCACTGGCTCGCGTCGGGTCAATCGTGCTCTGCACGGCAGCGGCATACTCCTTGCTCAGGAGGCCTTGAACCGGGACCGCCGAAAAATCCGGATCCGCCAGAAAGCGCGCCCGGTCAGCAAACGCCCGCCGGGCTGCTTCCATGATCCAATGAATCGCTTCCGGATTCTCGGCGCCCAGGCGTTCGAGCTCTACTCTTTCCAGTTGGTTCAGAATCTCAAGCAGGATGACGCCTGAGCTGGGCGGAGGACAGGCAAGAACCTCCCAGCGATGCCGGCCAAACTCATAGGTGGCGCGAAGCGGCGCTCGCACTTTGGGGCGATAGCGAGAGAGATCGTGGCGAGTGATAAGGCCACCGCCGCGCCGCAGCTCAGCAAGGATCAGCTTGGACGTCTGGCCGCGGTAGAAATCCTTTGCCCCGTGGCGAGCGATCCGCCGGAGCGTCCGAGCCAGTTCAGGCTGGCGGAAGTTCTCCCCTTCCTGATAGGGCTGACCATCGCGCAGAAAAATCCGCTTGCTCTCCGGAAAACGCCCGAGCAAATCGGCCGCGCCGCGGAGAGCAGCAGCCACCAGACGGCTCACCGGATAGCCCTGTTCGGCAAGCCGGATCGCGGGCGCAAGCACCTCTGTCCATTTCAATTTGCCCCAGCGACGGTGAGCCAGCTCGAGGCCCGCCACCGTCCCAGGAACGGCGATGGCACGATAGCCGACCGTGCTCGCCTCGGCGATCAAACGCCCTTCCGCGTCGAGGTACATATCGGGCCGGGAGCCCTCCGGACCGGCTTCGCGGTAGTCAATCATCTCCGTGCGGCCGTCCGCCATGCGCACGAGCATGAAACCTCCGCCGCCGATATTGCCCGCTTCCGGCTCGACCACCGCCAGAGCGAACGAGACGGCCACGGCCGCGTCCACGGCGTTGCCGCCCTGGCGAAGGATCTTGACGCCCTCCTCCGAAGCCAGGGCCTCGTCGGAAACCACCATTCCGCCCCGCGAGCGCGCCGGCTCACCCGCCAGCCCCGATTGAATCGGGGCCAGCAGCCAGCCGGGGAGAAGCCACAGGAGAATCCCTCGCGAGACGCTTCGAAAAGAGAACCGGGTGCTATGGATGAATGCGGTGAGAAACATCAAAGCTGCCAATCGCCACAGAAGCCCAAATTAGTTGAAATCTCAGGGTGAGTCAAGCTGGCCGCCAAACCGGCACTGTCCAGCCTTTCTAAAAGTAGCGTTAGGGGTGCGCCGGGTCATGGATATTCCTTAGCTATGCATCTGCTCAGCAAACGGGCTATGGACTGCCGGAGCTTGCTCCCGCTTTTTCTTGATGTGGCGCCTCGCTGCCCGCAGTCTCGACAACGCGGAGGTAGGACTCGATCTTTTCCCGCTTGCCCGCAGCTTCTTCGCCGACGGTAAGAAACGGCACGCTTGATCGCACACATTCCGCTTTGTGGGATGTGTGAGCCACCCGAGATGTGTCCGATGAATCAGTCAGTTCTTGCGGAACGCTTTGGCGACTTCGACGACCACGCGCATTTTGTTGATGGCTTCTTCGACGGTGCGCGTCTTTAATCCGCAGTCGGGGTCAAGCCATACGTTCTCTTCCGGGATGACTTTGAGGGCTTGCCGGACGCGCTGCTCGACGGTTGGAAAATCCTCGATCACGTGCGAGTGGACGTCCACCACGCCGAAGCTGATGTCTTTGGTGAAGGGGTATTTCTGAAAGAGTTGGAGCAGACCCAGGTCGCTATTGGACATCTCGAGGTCGAAATTGTCCACCGGCATGCTCAGCATCCCCGGGTAAATATACTCAAAGGCGCCGTAGCAGGCGTGGGTGATGAAGTAAGCGGGAAGGCCGTCGGTGACCCGCTGCATGGCTTCGATGGCGACGGGTAATTCTTCCGGTCGCACCGAGAGCGCCGGCTCGTCCACCTGGATCACTTTCGCGCCGGCCTCAAGGAGCGCTTCCACCTCCTTGTGAATGACGCCGGCAAGCGCCATGCACGCCGTCTTGCGGTCAGCGAAGTATTCGTTGAAGGACCAATCCATCACGGTATAAGGGCCGGTGAGCATGCCCTTGACGGGCTTGCGGGTGAGGCCCTGCGCGTACTTCCACCAGCGAACGGTAATGGGTCCCTTCCACTCGACCGGGCCGCTGATGATGGGCTTGTGGTAGTAGCGATTGCCGTAACTGCGCACCAACCCGCCTTGTTCGAAGCCGGGCAATTGCTCGGCAAAATAGGCCACCATGTCGCCACGGTACTGCTCGCCGTCCACCAGCACGTCCACGCCCAACTCTTCCTGCTTGCCAATCCAGAACTCGGTAGCCCGGCGTTCCTCTTCCTCGATTTGCGATGGTGTGATTTTGCCCCTGGCAAACTCGCCCCGCGCCTTGACCAGGTAGTCGGGTTTCGGGAAGCTTCCCACCGAGGTGGTGGGGAAAAGAGGCAGCTTCAGACCGAGTTTGGCAAGTTTATCGCGGCTCACGGTTGTCGTCCTTCGAGTGCCTCGCGAATTTGCGGCAACAAGGCTAGTTTGGCATAGGCTCGGCCCCGCGGCAAGTATTCGAGCCCGCAGGAGGGGTTAAGGAAACATTCCTCGCCTGCCAACCGGGGAAGGATTTTCTCAAGCGTCCGTGCGAGATCCTCCGGCCTCTCGAGCTTCGTATTCCGCCCGTCAACCAGGCCGAGCGCCAGCGGCCGCGAGGAGCCGGTGGCCTGCACCTGCTCGAGGAACTTCGGATTGTACGTGAAATCAACACCGAGAATATCCACCGGGAGCTGCTGCAAGCGATAATAGAGCGGACCGGGATCGCGAAAATAGAGGTGCAGCGCCACGCGCGCGTGCCTCGCCCGCGCTTCACCCTCCGCCCGGGGCGAGTTCACCCCCGCCAGTCCTCGCCGGCTGTTCCAGGAGAGCATCATGGCGTGGATGCCGCGCTCGAAAATGGCGTAGTCGCCCGTGTACTTGATCGCTGCCGGGTCATCCACCTGGATGAGCTTTGCGCCAGCCGCTTCGAGCGCCGTCAACTCCTCCGCCAGAATTTCGGCAAAGGCCATGACCCGCGCTTCCAGGTCTTTCATCCCGTCGAATTCGACAAGCGAAAATTTTGCCAGCGTGTAAGGCCCCGTCAGGACCGGCTTGACGGGTTTGGAGGAAGCCGCCTGAGCGAATTGGAATTCATCCACCACCAGCGGGCCAGTGCGAACCGGGCTTCCCTTGATGACGGGCTGGCGGAAATAGAAATTGGTATCAAAGAACCGTAGCAGGCCGTTGATTTCTATGCCCTCCAGTTTGCCGGCGAGATGAGAGATGGGGTCATACCACCGAATCAGCCCGTCGGTAACGACATCCAGGCCGGCGCGGGTTTGGTCGTCAACGGCGGCGCGTACCATCTTGTCTTCGGCCTGAGCAACGTCGGCAGGCGTTTTTTCACCCCGGTCGCGGGCGGTGATCGTCCGGCGCAGGAGCTGCCAGTCGGCCGTGTCGCCGGTGCGCGGATAGCTCCCGGCACTCGCCAGGGTGAGTTTCATCTTCCCTCCTCGTGGCCCGAGGCTGATCCCTCCGGAGCGGAGGTCACAAAATCCAGGCTGACGCCAGCCGGCACGAGTCCGGCGACCTGGCCACGTTCGAGCAGCTTGCCGATAGCTTGCCGGCCGCGATCGCCGCAGCCAAGCGTCCAGGAGTTCACGTACATGCCGATGAAGCGATCAGCCTGCGCGGCGTCCATGTCCCGGGCGAACTGGAGAGCGTAAGCCAGCGCCGCCTCGCGGTGCTTGAGCGCGTATTCCACGCTGTCGTGAAGATAACGGCAAATCTTTTGCGCCGGTTCGGGCAAAAGCGTTCGCCGGATGGCATTGCCGCCAAGCGGCAGCGGCAACCCCGTCTGCTCGCGCCACCACTGGCCGAGATCGAGCACCTTGTGCAGCCCCATCACCCCAAAGGTCAACTGCCCTTCGTGGATGAGCAGGCCGGCCTCAGCCTCACCCCGCTTCACCGCCGCAGGGATCTTGTCGAATGGGATTGTACGGGCTTCAAAGTCATTTTCAAAAAGTTTCAGGGCGAGATAGGCGGTGGTCAGCTTGCCCGGAACGGCAATGGCTTTCCCGCGGAGTTCGTTCGGCGGGAAAGGTCGAGCGGCAACTACAATCGGACCATAGCCATCGCCAAAACTGGCGCCAACGTCAAGCAGGGCATAGCGGTCGGCCACGTAAGCATAGGCGTGAAAGCTCAGAGCGGTCACGTCGTAGGTCTCCGCTCGGGCCTTCTCATTGAGACTCTGGATGTTTTCGAGCTTGTGATGAAAGCGAATGCCCGGGCTGCGCACCTTCTCCGTCGCGAGCGCGTAAAACATAAACGCATCGTCGGAATCAGGTGAGTGGGCAAGGGTGATATCTACAGGCTTGATCGTCATGCTCGAAACGGCAAAGCTTAACACAGCGTCCGAGCATTCTCAATTCCGGCTTGGGAGACATGGATAGCGGAATCCTAGCTGTCATCGCTGAAGAGAATAAGAGAAAAGACAGTTGAAATGGACCTAAGTTCTTTGCCCAGGCTGGGCGGGGCCAGCGCGATCCGGCACCCTGAGCCTTCGCCCCGATATATCGGGGGAACAGACTCCGGCCCGGTTTTTTGAGCACTGCGCTGGTGCCGTTTCAGCTATTTGGGGATATTTCCCGCCCCATACCAACAAGTTGGTACGGGCCCCGTGAGTTGGAACGCCGCTAGAAGCGGACGGCGGCGACGTCCATGCTGCTCTCGCTCGGGATCGGCCGCTCGCTCGACCAGGGGCTCGGGTTCCATTGCCGCAGATAGACCTTGCTCGAGCCCTGACCCTGGTAGGCGAGGTAGAGCGCGTTGCCGGCAGAAAAGAGCACCGGCGGACTGCTCGTGTCCACGTCGGGCACCTTGTTTTCCTCGCTCCACCGGTAGCCGTCCCAGACGAGATAGAACACTTTTGAGGAGTTTATGCCCTGATAGGCGACCCAGAGTTGCGGGTCCCGTTCCAAATTGTTGAAACGCGACTGGCCGATCGTTGCCATGGTGGGTTGCAAGCCGGTCTCAGCGTGGGGCAAAACGTGCTGCGCCGACCACTCGTGGCCGTCAAACCCGCGCACATAGATGCGGTTGTCCCTGAGACCCTTGTAGGCCAGCAGCAGGTCGTTGGCATAGACAGTCAGGACAGGCCCAGCCGTGGACTCCGCCACGCTCAGCAGATATTCTTCACTCCACCGCTGGCCGTCAAACGTGCGCAGGAAGATCCGGGAGGTAGGGTAAGCGCGATAGGCAAGATAGACGGTTCCGTTGAAAAGCGCGAGCGAAGGCGGGTTCTCCGTTTTTGACTTGCCGATCTCGCGCTTATCGGACCACCGGCTGCCGTCGAAGGTCCGCCAGATCAATCGCCCCGAGCTCTTGTCCTTGTAAACGATCAAGAGATACCGGTCCGTGTGGAGGAGCGCTGGGGCGACGTCGCTCGAGGCTTTGGGGATGGCCCACTCCGGCGACCACTGCGAACCGTTGAATGTGCGCAAAATAATCTGGCTGCTGTTCTTGCCGCGATACGTGACGTAAAGGTCGCTCGCTCGAGAGCGCGATTCGGGCGAGGCCGATACCGGCGAGCCAGACCGATCGCCGCCATAGCCCTGCGCTCGAGCCATCACGGTAATCAGCATCAGGCAGGCCAGCACAATGCCCGCCAGTCCCAGCACGCAAACCCAGCCTTGTGCCTTCATCAGGAAATGTCGTTTTCGCATCTTGAGAACCCTCAACTGTCTGAAATAAGATCTCCTTGCCAGAAGACGCTCGGCTGGCTCAAAAGGGGTTGAAAAGGGAAGGCAGAAACCAACAACTAAGAGTAGCAAACTAATAAACTTTTGAGAAGGGAAAACGCAACCCGTGCAGCCGTTGAGTTAACCCGCTGCAATGGTAGATGCCAGGTGACAGCGGTTGGGTTGGCCGGCCCCGCCTTGCGGGATCTTCGATTTTCGAGTTTCTATTTTCGATCGCCGGCGCCTGGTTCTGCCCTCGTCACTCCCATCACGTCCGAAGCAGATGAGCGTAAGGGCTGGACGAACCGGGTGCTCTCTGGTAGCGTGAGCCCTTCCGGCGGCCTTACGATGGAGGCACATCCATGCGCTCACCTGGATCGGGAAAGGTCCTCAAGAAGACCATCATGCTTCTGTTCATCGCAAGCGGGCCTGCTCTGGCGCACGACACCTGGCTCGTGCCGCACAAGTTTCGGTTTGCGCCGGGAGAGACCGCGCGCGTCGCCCTGAACACGAGCGAGGCGTTTCCCTCGAGTGAAGTGGCGGCGCAGCCGGACCGCATCCTGAGCTATGAACTGCTCTCCGCTTCCTCGCGGCGGGCGGTGACCGGCTATCGTGTGGAAGGGAATTCGCTGGTCGTGGATGTGACGCTTGATGAGGCTGGCATTCACGTCCTGGGCGCGCAAACCCGGCCTCGATTGATCGTCATGGAAGCAAAGCAGTTCCATGACTACCTGACGGAAGAGTCTCTCGAGGCCCCCTTGCGTACCCGCAACGAGCGCGGCCAGCAAAACGATGCCGGCCGGGAACTCTATTCGAAGGCTGCTAAACTGGCGATTTGCGTGGGCGATCGGACAGGCATCCGCCGAGGCGGGGGAGAGCAGCCCCTCGGCTTCCGCCTGGAGATCATCCCGCTTTCGAATCCATGCTTGCTCGCCGCCGGTGATCGCCTGAGAGTTCAAGTATTATTCGAAGGCGAGCCGTTGGCCGGCGCCACCGTTCATTCGAGTTACGCAGGCCGCACCGGACATCACTACGCCCTGTCGCAAAGCTCCGACGCTCGTGGCGAAGCCGAATTTCTTCTCGACCGCTCCGGGGCGTGGTTTGTGCGCGTGCTCCACATGGTGCCTGCCCCGTTCCGCATGGAAACAGGGCCTGCCCCGGAACAATCGGGGCCAGCCGCCTCGGACGGGGAAGCGGATTGGGAAAGTGTCTTCGCTACATTCACCTTTGAGGTGCGTTGATCCCGCCGCCGGCGGGTGAAATGGTCAAGGCTCTGGCTGACGGGGCTGAAAGCGGTGTAGCATAGAGATGGACGCGGGTGACCCCGGACCCAAGAGCGCTGTGTGGGGATGGAAGCCCCGCCGCCCAGGTTGTGAAAGCTCAAAGCGGCTCCCCGGTGGCGGCACCCGCGTCCGTTCCGTATCGCCGGGGATGTCAGTCCCAACAGGTCAAGGCCAGGGCCGATCCAAGCGGGCCAGTGACTCCTGTTCGCGCCTCCGATTTTCGATTCTCTATTTTCGTCTTCTAAGAATCCATGCAGAAGAATTCGATGGACTCTCGGGAGGGAATAGGCTGCTTGCTTTTCCAGAGGAATCGGGACACTCGCCGCTTTTTGCTTGAAGCCAGGGGCAAAATGCCGTAAAAATAGAGTTGCTGCCCCGCCGCCCGGCGGTCGAGCGCCGCGGAATTATCGTTTCGCATCATGCGTTCGGTTGCTCCGGAGGTTCGCTCGGATTGAGAACGCGCCGTCGCCCGCCTTGGTTCTGAAGAATGTTCGATTGCAGCTTCGATAGAAAGCAGGCAAGCAGCATTCCCTTCCGCAGCCCGCTTCGTCCCGAGACTTCGGGAGCGCCCCAATGCCACGGCTTTCATAAAGGAGAGTTCCCATGGGCAAGGATAGTCTCACCATCACGGACAACCGTACCGGCAAGACCTACGAAATCCCGGTGGCTCGTGGCACCATCAAAGCGATCGACCTGCGTCAGATCAAAGTTTCTGACGATGATTTCGGGCTGATGAGCTACGACCCGGCTTTTATGAACACGGCCTCCTGCCAGAGCAAAGTCACCTTCATCGACGGCGACAAGGGTATCCTGCGCTACCGCGGCTACCCCATCGAGCAACTGGCGGAGAAGTGCACCTACCTTGAAGCCGCCTACCTGGTTCTTTTCGGCGAGCTGCCGACCAGGAGCCAGCTCGACGATTGGGTGCACAACATCACCCAGCACACCTATGTCCACGAAAACATCAAGAGATTCATGGACGGATTTCACCACGACGCTCACCCGATGGGCATGTTGGTGAGCACGGTCGGCGCGCTTTCCACCTTCTATCCTGATGCCCGGAACATCCGGGATGCCTCGAACCGCCTCAAGCAAACCTACCGCCTCATTGCCAAGATGCCCACCCTGGCCGCCTTTGCCTATCGCCACAGCCGCGGGCAGCCTTATATCTATCCGGACAACGATCTGAGCTATTGCGAAAACTTCCTGAGCATGCTGTGGCGGATGAGCGAGCCCAGGTACAAGCCCAATCCGGTGCTGACGCGGGCGCTTGAGATCCTTTTCATCCTTCATGCCGACCACGAGCAGAATTGCAGCGCCAACGCCATGCGCAGCGTGGGAAGCTCGCACACTGACCCCTATTCGGCGTGTGCCGGCGCCATCGCCGCTCTCTACGGGCCGCTGCACGGCGGCGCCAACCAGGAAGTTCTGGAGATGCTCGCCGAGATCGGCTCCAAGGACAAAGTGCCCGAGTTTATCAAGAAGGTAAAGGCAGGGGAGCGGCTGCTGATGGGCTTCGGGCATCGCATCTATAAGAACTACGATCCTCGCGCCAAAATCATCAAAGAGACCGCGGACAAGGTATTCGAAGTCACCGGGCGCAATCCGCTGCTCGATATCGCGCTCGAGCTCGAACGCATCGCTCTGGAGGACGAATACTTTGTCAAGCGCCGGCTCTACCCCAACGTGGACTTCTATTCGGGGATCATCTACCAGGCCATGGGTTTTCCGGTGGAGATGTTCACCGTGCTCTTTGCCATCCCGCGCACGTCCGGCTGGATCGCTCAATGGCAAGAGATGCTGCTCGACCCGGAGCAGAAAATTGCCCGGCCGCGGCAGGTCTTCGTGGGCTATGACAAGCGGGATTTCGTGCCCATCGCGCTGCGTGGGCCCGAACCGAAAATGCGGGCCGCCACTTAGGAGGTTTGCGCGAACACCAGGGCATTCATTGTGGATGGTACGATCTGCGGAACCTCATTTTTTGTTCCCGGAACATCGCCGGGTGGCCTTGAGGGTGCCGCGTTCGGCTCGATCCCCTGCCTGCGCTGTCCCAAAGCTTCGGGACGCCAGGCAGGTCTTGACCGAGCGAGAAAAGATCTTCTTGCCGTTTCAATCGGAAAACCCCCTTCTTGGACAATCGGACAGGTGGCTTCGTTCCGAGCTTGACCAAAGTTCATGCGATTACTATACTGCCCCCCATCAGCCCTTCCCGGAAGGGAGGGAGCCGTTTGCCCGTTAGCAACGCCGCGCGTCCGGTCAGGGATCACCGATCCCGAGCCAATCGGGATTACAGAAATTCTTCTCCCGCTTTCCCAAAACACTCTGCCGCAAAGGCTTTTTCCGCAATCCACGCCTCTTCTCTCGAGCAACTGAACTGCTCAGTCCATTTCCACTTTCAAAGCGCCAAAACGCGTTTGGTTTATACGCGATCCCACTGTTCCAACCTTGATGGAGGTGCACACCATGCGGATCATGAGCTTTAGATTTCCCTATGCGGGAGCACTGGCCCTTTTGCTTTTGTTCGGGATGGTTCCTCTTGCTTTGCAAGCACCTCCCAGGGCCGAGTTGCCGGCCAAGCCGCGAGAACTTGTCGAAACAGCCATCCAGAACTGGAATCAGGTTTACGGGACGCACGTGAAGGCCCTGGACTGGGCCTACGAGGGAACTATTGCCTCCGAGGAGCAGCGAGAGGTGATCCTGGGCGAAATGACTGCTCCAGAAAAGGCGTGGTTTCCCAGTGGTGATGTGGGGAGACCCAGCGAAATGACAGCGCTCAGAATCGTCGATGATCCCCAAATTGAGCAAGGGGCGATTGAAAAATGGCAGGCCATGGTGCGGGGCAAAGTTCGTGTCGGCCACCACATTGTCAGAATTCGTTGGATCAAGGGATCGCAACCATTCACCAGCATCTGCATCGCCGATGACAACGCGCTAGTTTACGACAGCATGTTGTTCAATGCCGTTCTCACCCAGAAACACAGCCGGTGCTTCGAGTACAAAATGTGGTGGATCTGGGAGAAGCTGGCAGGAAAGCCCTGGCAAGAGTGGACCAGAGGTCACATCACCGCGGATCTAACGCCGAATTGTCGCGAAGGCACTCCGGTCACCTGCGACAAGGACTGCCAGGCATCGATGACCGGTGGCGAAGCAACGATCAAGTGCAAGACCAGGATCGTCCAAAACTGTTGTCAGATGGACTACAACTGGGCATGGGCCTGCGGCTTCAAGAAAATCAAGGTTGGGAAAGACAAGTTTAGTCTCGAGGTCGAAGGGTACATCGGCTCCAGCGGAGCGGGTAACGGCAGTTGCACCGAGTGCTGCCCGGCACCGCCCCCGAAAGCCCCGCCGCCCCCTCCGCCGCCGGGGAAGCCCACTCCGACTCCGGGCGGCTCGAAGACCACTGACGAAGGCACACACCAATCTACCGTCTTCGATACGCCTTACGGCCAAGTCAAAGTGAATCTCCCGAAGGAGCAGAGCGACACGCTCACGGGCACGGTGGAAGCTGAACCGAGGGATCAAACGGCTTCGGATGTATTGCAAGGTATGGTGGTGGACGTTGAAGGTAAGACGCGGGAGACGGTTTCCGTGGCGAAAGGAGTGTTGGCCGTTACGGGCGCTGGCAGCGTCGTGGCTCTGGTTCTGCGCAGCACGGACGGCAGGGAGATTGCCCGGCAAAATGTGGAATTTGGCCCGGTACCCCAACCAGTCCGGGACTTTGCGTTACCTGGATTCGGCCAGCCTGGGCAGACAGTTGTAGTCAATGGGCCCCACAGTGGTCTTCACGAGAACGACACACTTCTTGTTGGGAAAGACGCGGCCACTTTTGTCACCGAGTCCAAGACCGGTTCGGTATGGCGGCTGCCGAACGACGTCAATGCCGGGCAAACGACGATTCAATTCCAAGAGGGGACCGAACGACGGGATGGGCAGTTCAATGTCGTCACGGTACAACTAAGCGCTCCCACAACAACGCTTCCCAGAGGTGGAAGCACGGAGGTCGTCACGACCGTCAGCGGGTTGGAAGGATACGATTTGGACAAACATCCTCTGTACCTCCGCGAGGAGATTCGCACGCCGGGTGTAGTCAAGTTTGAAGGCGTAAAAGCGGCGGACGTGCTCACGCGCCAGATCACTCGCGACAAGGTCAAAGACGGGCAGTTTAGGATCCGGGCTCGAGTTCGCGCAAAGAGAGCCGGAAGTTTTCAGATCGTCGGCAGGGTCACCGAACAAGAGAAGTGAGAGCCGGGAAACCCTCTACTTGGGACGCGGGGCCATGTCCCTCGGCGCAAGTTAGCCGATCCCGGTCCGTAAATCGCTGGACGGTTCAGTCAGAGAGATTCTTGGGCGATTTCTTGTTAAGGAGCGACAGCATAGGCTGCCCCGCAGCCGGCACGCCGGCAGCCCGCTCACGCACAATCTGCTTTGCCGTGACCTTGCGACCGTAGATTTTCTCGTTGGCACCGTTGTCCTGGCGCAGGGTCGAACCTTCCAGCGACACGCCGGCGAACAGCCCCCGGTTGCGAGAATAGGAGAGGATTTCCGCTCGCATGTAAGCGTCGGTGGCTGCGGTGGCGGTGCGTCCCTTGGGGCCAGCAGCCGCGGAAGCGTCGCCGCCCAGCTTCACTTTGGTCTTCAGGAGGGAATCGGCCCCCTTCGTGTTCATCACCAGCAGGATAAAGTCGGTCGCTTGAGCGCCCAGTTGCAGCCCGAAGCTGCCGCCTTCCAGACGGTACATAGCCGGTGGGCTCCAGGGGCCGGTGAACTTTTCCCCCGTGCGACACGACATCGCGCCCCGGCCGTAGCTCCCGCCAAAGCCAACGGCCAACTTCTTCACCGAGGGCATGATGACGACACACTCGGCCCGGTCGAGCAACTCTTGCGGGATGTTATCGGGGATGCCCAGGATCTCTTCCAGGACCTCGCCGCATTTCTTCAGCCGCTCCGCATCCTTGTTTTTTTTCTCTGCCTGCGCGGGCAGTGAGAGCAGCAAAGCAGAAACAAACAGTGACAAAGCTTTCCGCATCAAGATCCTCCTGAGGCTGGGCAACCGCATCGTACAACTTCCTGCGGGCGGGCCCAAGAAAGCTAGTGCCGTTCCAACTAACTGGGCCTAATGGAATCTACGAGATGGTTCCCGCGGGCAGAAGCTCGTGGGCCAAACGTGAGCGCCATGTCGTTCCCTCTGTTCAGCCCGCGGCTTCCGCCGCTGGGCTAGGTGCAATAAGTTGGAACGGCACTAGAAGCGCGAGGCAGCGGAACAGCCAACCAGCATGGGTGGCGAACCACCCGTGAGGTTGGCTTGGCCCCTACCCTGCGGGGGATACCTCTGTTTGCCACTGCCGCATGCGCTTGTCGGTGTACAAGTTCTGATCGACCTCGACGAACAATTCCTGCAAATCTTTGCCTTTGCCGTTGCTGGTGACGCCCGCGCTAAAGGCAAGTCGAAGGCCGAGATGGGTGTTTTGGTTGAAGCTTGAGAATTCCTGTCGCAGGCGCTTGAGCAGTGCCGCGGCCCCGTCGGCATCCGTCTCCGGAAGAACAAGCAAGAATTCGTCTCCGCCGTAGCGAACGATCACGTCCGATTTTCGGCAGGCCTGCTTGAGCAGCCGGCCGGTTGCCCGCAGGGCTTCATCCCCAACCGGATGGCCGAGCTGATTATTGATCTCGCGAAATCCGTCCAGATCAAGCATGACGAGGGAAAAAGTCTGGCCGTAACGTTCGGCTCGTTGGATTTCCTGACCGAGGAAAACCTCCAGATATCGTCGGTTGTACACTTCCGTGAGCGGGTCAAGAAGGGAAAGTTGCTGGTTCCTCAGCCTCTCCATCTGCTCTTGAACCAGGCGGTGGTGGAGGGCGCGCATGCGCCCATGCTGGCGGACCACGTAAACGTTAAATAGAACGACCAGCGTGAGCAAGCCGTAGAAGAGTTGAACGGCGTACTGCCGGGGCACAACAAGAATCTCTCTTTTCCAGAACACGGTGGGGAAAATCAAAACCAGGAGGCCGACCGAAACGCAGCTTCCAAGCAACAGGGTCAAGAACCAGAGCTCCCAGTCCCTTCGCTCTGTCCTGGCGAGTTCTTGCTCGGCGGCATGGATGCCAATCTGGAACGCACCCTCAGAATTGTCCCTTGGCACAGCGGCTCACTCCACGCCGGGGGACAGGCTTGCCGACCGGGCGAGCATGAAGGCGCCCTGCCAAGCTGTCAATGGTACCTGCCGCGAATGAACAAACCTAGCTTTGGAAGTGACAGCCTGTTCGAGACCGGGCTCGATACAGTGATAGTGTTCCGAATAAAGTAGCGTAGCGCGCCGTTTCCTCAACGTCCTGCAAGCCGGCTACGGCGCACAATTCCGGGAGCAGACCTTTTACGTTGTCCGCTGTGGTGTGAAAGCTGTCGAGCAGCTGCACCCCCAAGAATGCCAGGCGCATAAGCCCGTTCTGTGGCTTGCCCCAGTCGGCGATATGAAGTTCTCCACCCGGCCGCAGAACACGGAGCACTTCCCGAAGAGCCGACAGTTTGTCTTCGCGTGTGAGGTGATGAAACAGGAGACTTGAAAGAACGCGGTCGAAGCTGTTGTCGGTGTAGGGGAGCGCGTAGGCCATCCCATGGTCGAGCCTTAGGCTGACGCCAGCTCGGGCCGCCTTTCTCCGGGCGATTTCCAAAATCCGCTTGTCTGCGTCCAAACCAATGACTTCCGCCTCGGGACAGGTACTATTGATCAGGGAGGTCAAAGTTCCTGTCCCGCAACCCAGGTCGAGCACCCTGTGGCCGCTTCTTATTCTTGCCTGCCGCAGTAATGCCCGCTTGAACTTAGTCTCACGGGTTGTAAGGCGCAGCAGCGGGTCATAGAGTGGAGTCAACCAGCGATACCCAAGGGCTGGAACGTAGTCTCTGCGATCGTTTTCCATATTGACACTCTTGCGGTCGTTCGGAGCGGCCGCTAAACAATCCCCAGGGCGACGCCATCGTCGCCTGCTATCTGTGATCTTTCATAATCGCCTAACCCACGCACGCGGCGACTTCTCTGGAACGTTTGTTTCTTGTAGGCAGCGAACCTCACAGGCATCGACCAAAGCTGGCCTCGTAAGACTGACTAATCCCCACTCTCGCTGGCGAATTGTCCCATCAGCGTCGGAAACGCAAGTCCACCGTTTTCCACTCCCCTTGGATGATCGCCTTGCGAATCGTCGCCACGGTTTCGCCTTTCCGACTCATTTGGTCAGCGAGGAAAGCTTCCTTGATGCAAATGAGGCAAGCGGCGCCATGGTCGCTTGCATAACAATCCAGCAGGCTGCCATGGCCGATACGATCACAGTAACAATAGCACGGCAGTTGGGCGAGCAACCGGGGCTTCTGTTTGGCGATCCGGTAGGCTGAGCGAACCAAAGGTTGGGAAAAGTACTCCGGGTCAAGCGTTTTGGCCAAGGCTGGCAGACCCTTGCGGGCATCGTGGTAGGGCGGCACATAGCCAGAATCAGGATTCTTCTGAGGCGCCCCGGGCAACGGTGCCGCCAAGAGAGCTGCCATGAGTAGCAAGGTTTTCGTCCGGTGCTTTGTCATCACGGTTTCGATCTCCGCTCTGGCAGCCATTTCTCCGACCGCCTGCGCCTAAAGTCTGGAACTTTTCTGAATCAGGATCAGGGGAGCGCAAAGCCTCGCTAGAGGTGTTCAGGGCCGTGTCCCCATGCACGAGATCCGACGCCCTATCGGAAAGCCAGCGAAGGACGGCCTCTTCGAGGTCCCGAGAGTCGAGCTCAAGGCAGAGTTCCAGGAGCGAGCGCCCGCCGTTCAGGACGATCCGGAAACAAGGCAAAGCATCTTGGCGATGCTTCTGGGGAACGTGGTGCAAGAGGAGGCAATTCCTGCAACCGGCTGAATCACCTAGGCGGCCGTAGTTGACACAGAGCGAAGTGCCGGGGAAAAAGCAGCCAAATCCATTCTCCCGAATCTCTTCGATTGCATCCCGGATATATTGGACGACCCAGATCCGGTCTTCCACACTCATTGCTCCGTCTCGCATTTCAATCTCGTCTCAGCTCACCAAGCACATGCTGTGGGTTTCGCAGAAGGTTTGGCGCAACTGCATCCTGATTACCCGTTGCTCGTTGAACACCCGGTCCAGCAAAGCAACCACGGTGACGATTCGTTCCTTGCTGAAATGGTTCCGCTCGCCGCTCAAGACACCAAAGCAACCTGAAGCTGCCAGAAGGTGAAACGGCAAGACCACCAGCGAAAGCCGGGGAAACAACGCTCTCAGATAGTTATCCGCAAATTCGGACCGGCGAAAGGCGTCGGGGACAAAAAGGTTCATTCCCTCCCTCGTCAGCAGTTCGCAGAGGCGCCGGAAGGCATGGTGTCGCTCCAAGGTGAGCACCACGGCTGGATCATCGGCCGAAACGCAAAACAACATTTGTGTTGCGACCCGCACGTCGGCAAAGGCTACGGTTCCCTGAAGCATCTTTCGAAGCAAGCCCAGAAACCGAGACAAATCTTGCAAGCTCCAAGTGCCTTTGGCGCAGAAGGTCTCGACCAATCGGTGACCCGGTTCGATCATTTCGAGAAGCACTGTAGTTCGATCTCGGAGGCCGCTCGGTTTCTCTTTTGAGAACCACGTCATGTTCTTCCCGTTTGTCTCGGGTCCTGCGCTGAGTGTGGAGATGGCGAACTTGCGCGCGCGGAGTTGTTCCTGGAAGACTTCCGCCACTTGCCTAACCAAGGAATGGCGCAGAGCGCCGCCACGATGAAGACCATAAACAGGATCGTCCCCGCCATCGTCTCCCCGATCACGACTCACGCCCTCCACTTCTCCGCGGGGTGTCACACCGCTCGCAGTTCAGTGAAGAAATTTGGGGCCCGCCGGTCGGTTCCACCGAGAACGGATTCGCATGAAAACGACGAAGACTGCCAGCCCAATGAAATAGATCAATAGCGCTTTCATCTTCCTATCCCCATTTAATGTCCGCAGCTTCGGGCGCGAGCGCCTCGACCGCTGCCATGGCGCGACGAAACTTTTCGACGGCGTCACGTGCCAAGAGTTGAAATCCGATCTTGCCCCTCAGGTCGCCGATCAGACCTGGATTCAGGGCGGCGATGAGTGTCTGTAGGCCATCTTCGGCAACGACTACGTGGAACGGGAGGAGAACCCCAATATCGCGGTCGCTGAGGAGACTTTGGAATGCGAGTACGGGGTTGCAGACCGCCAAAATTACATAGCGCGAGCGACGAAGGCCGGTCCGGTGTTCGATGAAGTGGCCCAGGTCGAGTTCAGCTACGATATCTAGGCCTTCTCGCCGCAAAGCCTCCCACAGATGCCGCAAGACATCATTGAAGTTGAGGGGAACTGCGGTGGACATCGAAAATCCGCGAGTCGAAATCATTGCCGGTGGCCCTCCATCTCTCCAATTCCGTCAGGAAGCATTCGAGCTGCCATAAAGGGTTGCGATGAAATACCAGAAGTCCTTTGGCCTCAGCCTCGGAAGAAACCCTCTGCAGCCGTTGGGCTGGAGTGAATGTCTCGCTTGGCTGATTTCCGCCAACAAGCCTGTCAAGCCTGTACCTTTTCAGGCAATCACACCCCGCTGGCTCGCCGCGGCCATCCTGTAACTACTGAAAAATGAGGTACGAAACTGCACAAAGTGCTTTGGTGAAGGAATTGCCAAAGCACAGAGAGGCGGTCGGCTTCTTCTCACTTCACCGACCGCTCGGGAGCGGGCAGCCGCGCCAAAACAGAAAGAACGGGAAGAGTTCGAGAGGGGAATACCATCTTGTGAGTTAAAGGCTGAAGACAATTCGTGGAGGAGAAATGAGGACAGCAATTCTTGTGGGGATCACTCTGTTTATGTTCGCGCTTCCTTTGCGAGTGTCGGCCCAGCATGATCACCAGGGCCAGCCCCCGGCCTCGGAGCAGGAGGCTCGGCAACGCACTGCTATCTTGCAGGAGGGTGTAGAGATCGAAAAGCTTGTTGAGGAAATCTCAGCGCATTTCCAGGAGATGCAAGGCATCGAGGACCCGGCAGCGCTCAAGGCCGAAATGAAGAAGCACTGGGAGATGATGCAACAACTCCGTTCGATGATGGCCGGACACTACGGGACCATGTCCCGGCAAGTCAAAGACTGCCGGAAAAGCGGGAGCCGGTCATCACATCACGGGATGCGGCATTGATTGTCATCATTGATTCTTCGGATTTTTGCGAATACCATGAGGCGGGACAGGGAGTGTTTGGCCGGTGGGTTTGCAGATAAGTTCATTTGAGCAACGTATGAATCCCTGGCGCGGTGGTTTTCTGGCGCGATTCGGCCGTAGCCGTTTGACGAGGCCGGGCATGCTTGCCCTGGGGATTGTCCTGGTCTCTCTTCTGCACTACGTCACGAGCACGCGCCAGATCTTCCTTCACGAAATTTTTCAGAGAGCCTACTACCTGCCCATCATTCTGGCCGCCCTCTGGTACGGCCTCCGGGGAGGAATCCTCGCGGCAGCCTTTTCGGGGATTTGCTACCTGCCCCACATCGTGATCGCATGGCATGCCTACCATGCGTACAGCATCAACCAGTACGTTGAGATTGTGATGTTCTTTGTGGTGGGAACAATCGCCGGGGTGCTGGCCGATCAAGAAAAGCGGCAGCGGAAGAAGCTTCAGGAGACGGCCGAACAGTTGAGCCGCGTCTATCGCGAGTTGCAGGATTCCTTTGAACAATTGCGCCGCGCCGACCGCCTGTCCTCTCTCGGACAGCTTTCGGCGGGTCTTGCTCACGAGATCCGCAACCCGCTCGGCGCCATCCGCGGGGCGGTGGAAATCTTGCAAAAAGACAACCTTGCGACTGAAGCCCGCAAGGAGTTCTCAGCGATCGTCCTCAGGGAGACGCGGCGGCTCAACAACCTGGTGGAACACATTCTGGATTTTGCCCGTCCCCGAAAGGCGGAGTTGAAGCGGGTGGCCATCGGCGAGGTGATGAACTCGGTGCTGCCTTTGATCAAAGACAGGGCCAGCCAGGGGCATGTCCGGATCCTCACCGAACTATCTCCCGCGCTGCCGGAGGCGCAACTGGATCCGGGGATGATGCAGCAGGTGCTGCTGAACCTGATGGTGAACGCGATGGAGGCCATGCCTCAGGGCGGGGACATTCGAGTGCGCGCCTTCGGGCGCGACGACGGGTTGAACTTGCAGGTGACAGACCAGGGTTGTGGTGTGGAGGAAGCGGAGCTCGAGAAGATCTTTGATCCTTTCTACACCACCAAGGAAAACGGCACCGGCCTTGGCCTGTCCATCGCCCATCAACTGGTGGAGCAGCAAGGCGGACACCTCCGTGCTTCGAAGAATCGCGGGCCGGGCATGACTTTCTCGATTACTTTTCCGACCGTCAAGGTTGGAGGCGAGGCATGAAATCGGAAAGGATCTTGGTTGTGGATGACGATCCCAGCATGCGCCGGGTCATCGAATTCACTCTTGCCGAACACTACCAGGTGCGGGTGGCGGAGAACGGGAGCCAGGCGCTCGAATCGCTGGCGACGGAGCCGGCGGATCTTGTGATCACCGACGTGCGCATGCCGAGCATGGATGGAATGGAATTGCTGCGACGGGTGCGCCAGGGCTTTCCAGAGGTTCTGGTGATCCTGCTTACGGCTTACGGCTCGATTGACGCTGCCGTCGAAGCCGTCAAGAGCGGCGCTTACGATTACCTCACCAAGCCTTTCAATCCCGAGGAGCTCAAGCTGGTGGTCAGCAAGGCGCTGGAGCACCGCTCGGTCGTGGAAGAGAACCAGAATCTCCGGGAGGCGGTCCGGCAGATCTTCTCTTTCGAAAATATGATCGGGGCCTCGCCCAAGATTCGCTACGTCTTCGAAACCGCAGCGCGGGTGGCCAAAGCGGATTCGACGTTGCTGATTTACGGCGAAAGCGGAACGGGCAAAGAGTTGCTGGCCCGCGCCATCCACCTGAACAGCCGCCGCAAGGACAAACCGTTTGTCACCATCAATTGCGCTGCCATCCCGCCGACGCTAATCGAATCAGAACTGTTCGGGCACCTTCGCGGCGCCTTTACCGGGGCCGTCGCACATAAGAGGGGGAAGATGGAGGTGGCTGATGGAGGCACCCTGTTCCTGGATGAGATTGCCGAACTTTCTCCGGAACTCCAGGTGAAATTGCTGAGGGCGATCCAGGAAGGAGAGCTCGAAAAGATCGGGTCGCTTGAACCCGTCCGGGTGGACGTCCGGTTCATTGCCGCCACCAATCGTAATCTCAAGAAAATGATCGAAGACGGAACTTTCCGGGAAGACCTCTACTATCGGCTGGCGGTCGTGCCCATTGAGTTGCCGCCTTTGCGCGAGCGGAAGGATGACATACCCGCCCTGTTCGAGCATTTTTTCCGTCGTTACAGCGAAGAACGCGGGCGCCCAGGCATGCGCTATGACTCCTCGATCCTTCCTCGACTGATGCATTACAACTGGCCCGGGAATATACGCGAGCTCCAAAACATCATCGAGCGAATGATTGTCCTGGCCCGGGGAGAAACTGTGGGCGCGGACGATCTGCCGGAGCCCATCCACTCCGTCCGGCCCTTCGTCGGAAACATCTGGCTGGAGCTTCCCGATACCGGCATCAACCTCGAAGAGGTCGAGCGAGCCCTGATTGAGCGCGCCCTCGAAAAATGCAACTGGAATCAGACGCGGGCAGCCAAATTCCTCGATATCAGCCGTAAGACGCTGATCTACCGGATGGAAAAATATGGGCTCCAACCTCCTGAGGGAAGCCAGACCGCTCCGGAAAACCAGCCTGCTGAGCATACGCAAGAAACAAGCTAGCCCCCGCGGCGGGCTTAGCCTTGACGGAAATCGGCCAACCCCTGTGCCTCAGTTGAGGCAATCGCTGGCTCTAATTCGCCTGCCATCTGGCAATTAATTGGAATCAGGGGATTTATTCAAACACACGCTGGCAGCCAGCGTGCTCCAGTCCATCGCTGCCTTGGCCGGTCGTCTGAGGCGAAGTGAGAAAAGCTAAGAAAAGTGAGGTTTCAAGATGCGTTGCACAGGACTGAGGTGGGTGGGTCTGTTGTTGCCTTTGGTGATGGGCACGCTGCCCTTGCTCAGAGCCGAGGAAGCGAAAAGCGGGGCGGTGCAAGGAACGAAACAAGCGTTTGCGGTTCGCTTCGAGACGCTTGCGCCAACCTCGCCGGCAGGGTCCCCGCCGCAAGCTGGCTCTCAGGAGATTTCCCTGGAGACGCTTACTGCGGAGGCCGAAAAGAACAACCCGGGCATCCAGGCGGCGTTGCGGGTGGTGGAAGCGAAACGAGCGCGCGTCCCGCAGGCACGGGCCTATCCGGATCCGATGGTCTCGTTCGCCTACATGGGAAACCTCATTCCGCCTTTCACGCAACAGCGAGACGATCCCAGCAGTTTTCGGCAGATTGAGGCGAGTCAGGAAATCCCCTTTCCGGGCAAGCGCGGCCTTCGGGGCCGGATTGCCGGCAAGGATGCGGACGCAGCCTGGTGGGATTATGAGAACGCTCGCCGGCGGGTGGTGAGCGAGGTGAAGGTTGCCTACTACGATCTCTATTACCTGTACAAAGCCATTGCCATTACCGAGAAGAATCGCGACCTTCTCAACAAACTCGCCAAGATTGCTGAGGAAAAGTACAAGGTGGGCAAGGGCATCCAGCAAGATGTACTGAGGGCGCAAGTAGAAATCTCGCGGCTGTTGCAGCGTCTCACGGTGCTCGACCAGCTCAAACGAACGGCCGAAGCCCGCCTCAACACCCTGATCTATCGCCCGCCGGAGACGCCGATAGGCGCTCCCGGGGAAGTGCAAAAATCACCCCTGGTGTACTCGCTCCAAGAATTGACCGAGCGCGCTACCGAAAATTACCCCGAGCTTAAGCGACAGCAAGAGCTCATCGAGCAAAGCCAGTTCGCCGTGAACCTGGCGCAAAAAGAATATTATCCGAATTTTTCGGTCGGCTTCAGTTATCAGAACCGGTCCTCGGGTCTGCCGGAGATGTGGGGAGCTCGTTTCTCAGCCACGATCCCTGTTTTTTACAAGAATAAGCAGCGGCAAGGGGTCAATGAGGCCGCCCTGATGCTGGCGGGAGCAAAGCGTATGGAGGAAAACATCCGGATCGAGATGTTTTACTCGCTCAAGGAGCAATACCTGATGGCCCGGGCATCGGAGGCGCTGGCCGATCTCTACGCCAAGGCCATCGTGCCCCAGTCCACTCTGGCGCTCGAATCTTCGCTGGCGAGTTACGAGGTGGGCATGGTTGATTTTCTGACGATGCTCAACAACTTCACCACCGTGCTGGAATACGAAATCAATTACTATCAGGAGTTGACCAACTACCAAAAGGCTCTGGCGCGCATGGAGCCAATCGTCGGCATGAGTCTTACAAAGTGAGGTATCCACCATGAATTCAGGGAAGGGAATCTTGTTCGCAGTTGTTGCCGCCGGATTGCTCGGCGGTTTGAGCTGGCTGGCCGGAGGCGTCCCCGCTGCTCCGCAAGCAACCCAGGCCGTGCCGGCGTCTCGTCAGCACGCCATGCCCGCCGGCTCACCCGGCGAGCAGGCAACGGCCAGCCAAGAAAAGCGCGCCGCGGCCGGCGAGCGAAAAATCCTCTATTGGGTTGACCCGATGCACCCGGCTTATAAGTCGGATAAGCCCGGCACCGCGCCCGATTGCGGCATGGACCTCGTGCCGGTCTATGCCGATGAGAGCCCAACGGCTGAAAAGTTGCCGCCGGGCGCGGTGAAAATCAGCCCGCAGAAACAGCAACTGATCGGCGTGCGTTTTGGCACGGTCGAGTTACGGCCGGTGCGCAAGACGATCCGCGCGGTGGCCAAGCTCACTTATGACGAGACGCGGATCGCGCACGTCCACACGAAGTTTGAAGGGTGGATCGACCAGGTCTTTGTGGACTACGTCGGCAAGCTGGTCCGCAAAGGCCAACCGCTTTTCAGCATCTATAGCCCCGAGCTGGTTTCGACGCAGCGAGAGTACCTGGTGGCGCTCAAAGGCAAGAAATATCTGGGCGACGCCCCGTATCCGGAAGTCTCCGCGGGAGCGCTGTCCCTGGCCGAGGCCACCCGGGAGAGACTCCGCCTCTGGGACATTACCGATGAGCAAATCAAGAAGCTTGAGGAGACTGGCCAAGTGGCTCGCACGCTAACCTTCTACTCGCCGATTGATGGATTTGTCCTCGAGCGCAAGGCGTATGAGAACGTTCGCGTAACCCCAGACATGGATCTCTACACGATTGCCGACCTTTCCACCATCTGGGCCAATGCGGAGGTCTATGAATATGAGGCGCCGGCTGTCTCGGTAGGACAGGAAGCGACCATGACGCTTACCGGGCTGCCGGGAATTTCGTTTCGCGGGCGCGTCGCGTACATTTACCCGCAGGTGGATTCGCAGACCAGGACGCTCAAAGTCCGGCTCGACTTCGACAATGCCGATTTCCGTTTGCGTCACGATCAGTATGCCAACGTGAACATTGAAGTGGATCTGGGCCGGCAACTGGTGGTTCCCGAGGAAGCGGTTCTCGATTCAGGCACAGAGCAGATCGTTTTTGTGGCGCGCGAGGGTGGCACCTTCGAACCGCGCAAGGTCCAGTTGGGCGGAAAGGTGGACGACCGTTTCATCATTCTGAGCGGCCTGAAGCCGGGAGAGAAAATTGTCACTTCCGGCAACTTTCTGATTGACTCCGAGAGTCGCTTGAAGAGCGCCATGGGGGCGATGAGCCACTAGACTCAAGACATAAGACCCAAGACTCAAGACACAAGACCTGGGAAATCTTGGCCTTGAGCAAAGAGGAGGATAGATGGCTAGAGACTTTAGAAAGATCAAGGCTTGGCAGTTGGCGGAGGATTTGACTGTGATGGTGTATTCGGCAACCAAGAGGTTCCCGCGCGAGGAAATCTACGGCATAACGTCTCAACTCCGTCGAGCGGCCAGTTCTGTTCCCGCCAATATAGTGGAAGGGGCGAATCGCGCTACGAAAAAAGACTATGTTCACTTTCTCAATCTCTCCTGGGCATCACTCGCCGAAGCACAATATTTCCTTCACCTGTCAAAGCGACTTGGCTACTTGGCTGGGAATGAGTACGAGAAGCTTGAGAACCTTCGAAGAGAAACAGCATCCACGCTCTACGGATTGGTCAAGGCGGTTGAATCCCAAACAAACGTTGGCGGCGGTGACACTGGTTCTTCATAGCTCTATTGGGCTCTCTGGTTGGGTGCGTTGGCCTTTTTGGTCTTGAGTCTTTAGTCTTGAGTCTTGGGTCTTCAGTCTTGGGTTTGTCACCATGATTAACAAGATCATCGAGCTTTGCGCGTACAACAAATTGGTAGTGTTCCTGCTCGTCGGCATGGCCGTGTTCCTGGGAATCTACGCCATGCGGAACATCACGCTCGACGCGATCCCCGATCTTTCCGACACGCAGGTCATCATCTACTCGCGCTGGGACCGCAGCCCGGACATCATGGAAGACCAAGTGACGTATCCGATTGTCCGAACCATGCTTGGCGCGCCCCGGGTGAAGGACATTCGCGGCTTTTCCGATTTCGGTTACTCCTACGTGTACGTCATCTTTGAGGACGGAACGGACATCTACTGGGCGCGGTCGCGAACTCTTGAATACCTGAGCAGCATCCTGCCGAGGCTCCCTCAAGGTGTGCAGGTCGAACTGGCAAAGGATGCCACCGCAGTGGGCTGGGTCTTCCAGTACGCGCTGGTGGATACCACCGGCAAACACGACCTGGCGGAGCTGCGCTCTATCCAAGATTGGCACTTGAGATACGAACTGCAATCCGTTCCTGGTGTGGCTGAAGTCGCGCCGGTGGGCGGATTCGTCCGGCAATATCAGGTCAACCTCGATCCCAATGCGCTTTTGGCCTATAAGGTTCCGCTCGATAAGGTGGTCGAGGCCATCCGGGAGGGAAACAACGACGTAGGCGGGCGTCTGGTGGAATTCTCCGGCCGCGAATACATGGTCAGAGGCCGGGGCTACATCCGTTCTGTCGCTGATGCCGAGAACATCGTGGTCGGCGTAAACATGGAAAGCGGCACGCCGATCCTTGTGAAAAATCTCGGCAGGGTAGGCCTGGGCCCGGACATTCGCCGGGGGATTGCTGAGCTCGATGGGCAAGGGGAGACAGTAGGCGCCATTGTGATCATGCGCTTTGGTGAGAACGCCTTGAAAGTCATCGAGCGGGTCAAGGCCAGAATCGCCGAAATCAAACCCAGCCTGCCTCCCGGCGTGAAGATCGTTACGACCTACGACCGGGCAGACCTGATCGAGCGTTCCATTGAAAACTTGAAAGGAACGCTCATCGAGGAAATGATCATTGTCAGCCTGGTGATCCTCATCTTCCTCTGGCACATCCCGAGCGCCATCATTCCCATTATCACCATCCCGGTCGCCATCATCATTTCTTTTATTCCCATGTACGGGATGGAGATCACGGCCAACATCATGTCGCTGGGCGGCATCGCGATCGCCATCGGAGCCATGGTGGACGCGGCCATTGTGGTGGTCGAGCAAACGCACAAGAAGCTTGAGCACTGGGACGCGGAGGGGCGCCCCGGCGATTTCCATAGTGTCGTCATCAGCGCGGTCAAGGAGGTGGGCGGGCCGAGCTTCTTCGCGCTGCTGGTGATTGCCGTATCGTTCATGCCGGTCTTCACGCTGGAAGCGCAGGAAGGGCGGCTCTTCAAGCCGCTGGCGTTTACGAAGAACTTCGCGATGGTGATCGCCGCCGTGTTGGCCATCACGCTCGATCCGGCCATTCGATTGCTGTTCACTCACATGAAGGGATTCACCTTCCGCCCCCGTTGGCTGGCCAAGCTCACCAATGCGGTGCTCGTGGGGAAAATTCATAGCGAAGAGAAGCATCCCATCAGCCGCCCGCTGATGAAAATTTATCATCCGGTGGTGGAATTCGTCCTGCGGCATCCCTGGGCGACCATCACATTGGCAGTGCTCGTTGTGGCGCTTACCGTTCCTGTCTTTTTCCGGCTGGGCTCGGAGTTCATGCCCCCGCTCGACGAGGGCGTGCTGCTGGATATGCCCATCACCATGCCGGGCATCTCGGTGACCGAGGCGGGCCGCATCTTGCAGATTCGCGACAAGATCTTGATGACCTTCCCTGAGGTGGAGCGAGTCTTCGGCAAAATCGGCCGCGCCGAGACCCCCACCGATCCCGCCCCCTTCTCGATGGTGGAAACAGTGGTTGTCCTCAAACCTCATATGGAGTGGCCAAAGATTCCGCGCTGGTATTCGAGTTGGGCGCCGGAGTGGCTGCAAAGGATTTTGCGTCGCGCCTGGCCAGATCACAAGAGCACGCAGGAACTGATCTATGGTCCCGGCGGCCTGGATGAGGCGTTGCGGCTACCCGGGATGAGCAACATCTGGACGATGCCCATCAAGAACCGCATCGACATGCTGACCACGGGAGTGCGCTCTCCGGTGGGGATCAAGGTTTTTGGTTCGGACCTCAAACGCATTGAAGAACTCGGCACACATCTCGAAGAGGTTCTGCGCAACGTGCCGGGGACGCGCAGTGTGTTTGCCGAGCGGACCACCGGCGGCTACTTCCTCGATTTTAATTTGAAGCGCGAGGAACTGGCCCGCTACGGCCTCACGATCGCACAGGCGCAGATGGTCATCATGTCGGCGGTCGGCGGGGAGAACATCACCACCACGGTCGAGGGCCGGGAACGCTATCCGGTCAATGTCCGCTACCTGCGCGATTACCGCAGCACGGTGGACCGGCTCAGCCGCACCCTGGTTCCCACCATGAGCGGGGCGCAAATTCCGATGGCCCAAATCGCCGACATCAAGCTGCTGTCAGGTCCCGGCATGATCCGGGATGAAAACGGCCGCTTGAGCGGCTACGTTTACGTGGACGTCTCCGGGCGCGATGTGGGCGGCTATGTGGCGGACGCGAAAAAGGCGGTGCGAGAGAAAGTGCAATTGCCGCCGGGCTATACACTCGTGTGGAGCGGCCAGTACGAGCACATGGAGCGCGTCTATCAGCGCCTGAAGCTGGTGGTACCCATCACGCTCTTTGTGATTTTCCTCTTGCTCTACTTCAACACCCGTTCGGTGACCAAGACGATGATCATCCTCCTGGCGGTGCCCTTCTCGGCCGTCGGGGCCATCTGGCTTCTCTATCTGCTCGGTTACAACACGAGCATCGCGGTGTGGGTTGGCTTGATTGCGCTGATGGGCGTGGACGCCGAGACAGCCGTTTTCATGTTGCTCTATCTGGACCTGGCCTATGAGGAGAGGCGCGCCAAAGGCTTGATGAAGACGAAGGAGCACTTGCGCGAGGCGATTGTGTACGGAGCGGTCAAGCGGCTGCGGCCCAAATTCATGACGGTGGCGGTGATGTTCATGGGCCTTGTCCCCATCATGTGGTCCACCGGGGCAGGCGCCGACGTGATGAAGCGCATTGCTGCGCCGATGATCGGCGGCATCTTCACCTCGTTCCTCATGGAGCTGATCGTCTATCCCGCGATCTATGACATCTGGAAATGGCACTTTGAAGTGAAAAAGGAGATAGGGCGAGCGGAAGCAGGTTTGGTATGAGACCCATACTGGTTATTCTTATTCTCTTAACCCTGCCTCTACGCTCTTTGGCGGCGGATGAACCCAAGTTGCCACCCATCGAGGCGGAGCCGGCGGCACTTTTCGCAGCCCTACGGGATGACCTCGACCGGGCGGTAACCGAGCAGTTGGCAAGGATGCAGGAAGCTCGGTCGAACCGTGGCCTGCCGTTGGTGGGCTCTTCCCAGGGCGGATTCGTTCGCAAGGATTCTGTTCTGGCGAATTCACCCCCAAACGCGGATTTGCTTATCCCATTGAACGAAGCGGTTCTCAACGGCTTGGACCATTTCCAACAGGGTGGCGGCGGCAGGCTCGAGCGTGGCCGGGCACGCCTCAGAGCCTATGCGGGAGCGGTGGAGGAGTCGTTCGCAGCCGAAGGCGTGCCCCGAGAGCTCGTGTGGGTGGCCTTTGTCGAGAGCGCCTTCCAGGCGGAAGCACGTTCCAGCAAGGGTGCCCTGGGCATGTGGCAACTGGCAGCGGATACTGCCTCGCGCTATGGCTTGCGCGTGCCCCGTACCAGTTCGGTACGGGGCGTGGACGGTCGAACGGACGAACGCCGGGACCCGTTGAAATCCGCCTCTGTTGCCGCCCGCTATCTCCGAGAACTTCGCGCGCGCTTTGGTGATTGGCTCCTGGCGCTGGCCGCCTATAACGCGGGGGAAGAGCGGGTGGAAAAGGCGATCCGCCGGGGCAGAACGCGGGATTTTTGGTCGCTAAGCAGGCAGAAGCTCCTTCCCGCGGAAACGCGGGATTACGTCCCCGCCGTAGTTGCAGCCATCTGGGCAGCTCGACTCGAAGGGTTTGCGCTGAGTCCGCCGCGGCGGACCGAAGGGACGATGCCGCGTTCGCTCGGAGTCGAACCCCTTCCGGCGAAGCGCGACCTCGCCGCTCGACGCATGGTTTCGGCAAGCCCTTTGGAGGCCACTGCCACCAGCGGGACAGGCGAGTAGTTTCGCGCGAAATTTTTCTCGCCGCAGATGTCAAAGCGGCGCGGGATAGGGAGAGAATTCATGAAGCGGTTATGCGCGGCACGGTTGTTCCTGGTCTTGGTTCTTGGCGGGCCGGCAGTTAGTCTTGCTCAGCATGAAGGACACGTGACGGCTCTAGCGCCCGCCCAGCAGATGCCCATGCCGAAACCGAAGGCGTCGCCAGCCCGTCCGGAACGCGCCAAGCCTCCCGCAAAACCGCTTGCCGAAGCTCTTCAACCGGTGAAGGTTCATTTCGAACGCTTGAAGCAGTGGGCCAGCAAGGTTCAGATAGACTTCGAGCGACTTCGGGCGCTCGATAACCCGGATGAGCTGCGTGATGCGATGCGCCAGCACAGCCTGATGCTCGATCAGCTTCAGATGATGCTGATTGAGCACGGAGCCTTGCTCAACGACCAGATGCGCCCATCGGCCAGTCCCGCAAAGCGGGACGCCGCCGAAACGAGCCGGCTTTCCGCTTCGCAGCATGGCGCCCATGCAGTTGCATCGGAAGAGAAGAAGCCATGAAACGTCGCCTTATGGCAGCCGGCCTGGGTGAAAAAGGAGGCTAAGTGGCAAAGAGGACAACGCGGTTGCTGATTGTGATGGTGCTGCTTGCCGGGGTGGGTTACCTGGTGCTGTGGGTTCGCCAGCATGGTTTCAGCGCTCTCGAAAAACCGTCGCGGTTCGAGCAATTCCTTGCCCGCCATGCCAGGAAGATTGCCACGCCATCCGGCGCCAGGGAATTGAAGAACCCTTACCCGGCAACCACGGAGAATCTCGCCTCAGCCAGAGAGCATTTTGCCGAGCATTGCGCCAGTTGCCACGGTTTCGACGGCCGCGGCAACACCGTCATCGGGCGCAACCTCTATCCCAAGGCCCCGGATATGACCGACGCGCAAACACAGAATTTGGCCGACGGGGAACTCTACTACATCATCCACAACGGCGTGCGCTTTACGGGGATGCCTGCCTGGGGTGGAGAGGACAGCCCGGAAGAAATCTGGAATCTGGTCACTTTCATCCGTCACCTGCCGGGGATCACACCCGAGGAAATCCAGCGGATGCAAGAGGCGGCGGAAGCAGGCAGTCACGCCGAAAAGGACAAAGGTTCCCACACGCATCAAGACAGGCCAGGAGCGAAGCCGCACAAACACTAGAGGCCGCTCATTCTGGGAGTAGCGGCTTCAGGCGGGCATGTGTCCCTTGCTGGCCGGGCTAACCCAGGAACCTACAATTGCAGGGAGAATGAGTGCGTGGTGGTTGGGGAAAATGAGCCGCCCACGGGAACCGGATGGAGTAGAATAGGATCTTCCCTATGGATAGTGTCGAGCGGTCGTTGACGGGGTTGGGAGTTTCAGGCAAGCAGCAAGGATGACCGTGATCCGGAAGCAGTCCATCGTCGGGGTTTTTGTGCTGGCCGGTCTGGTTGCCGTTGCCTACTATGGGGGCAAGCGATGGGCGGCGTCTTCAAAGGAAATCTGCCAGTTCTGCCAGCGGCACATCCACCAAAATATGCGAGTGATCGCGACTTCCGGCAGCAAGCGCATTGAAGCCTGTTGCCTGCGATGCATCCTGACCGGCGAGCAACAGGGTGCGACGGTCACTAAAGTGGCCAGCGTTACGGATTACCTCTCCGCTGAAACTCTGGCTCCCGAACGGGCCTACTACGTCGAAGGGAGCGATGCAGCGCCGTGCGCGGCCGCGCCCGTCAGGCGCGAGGAGCAGCAAGAACCGCTCATGATGGCGTTCGACCGCTGCCTGCCCAGCGTGGTGGCCTTCCGTGATCGCGACGAGGCGGAGCGTTTCTCGCGCAGGCACGGCGGACGCGTTCTGCGTCTCCAAGACTTGACCGCGGAGATCTCCAAGCAGCAAGCCCCAACCGACTCCCGCACTGGGGGACCGGCGGCAAGGCCTTGACTGACTTCCTCCATGAGTCAACCAGGATCGGCTGAGGTTGTCCTCTACACCAGGCCGGGTTGTCACCTCTGTGAGGTGGTGAAAGCGCAACTCGAACGACTGCGCGAGGCGGTCGTGTTTTCCTACCGCGAGGTGAACATTGACGCTGAGCCCGCTCTGCGGGACGAGTTCAACGATCAGGTCCCGGTCGTCTTCATCAACGGCCGAAAAGCGTTCAAGTACCGTCTCGACGAGAAGGCGTTCCTCAAAAGGATCCGTTCCACGGCCAGACGCAATGCGTGATCTTCAGGCGAGAGACACACCATGCTCGCACTGAAGGCTCGTCATGAATTGAACAGCGGCAGGCCGAAGGGTGTCTCGCCGCTAGTCTGCCCCCGAAGGAATTCTTTGCAAGCATAGAAATCCGAAAATAGGAATCAGAAAAGCGGCTTGCCCAATTTCTATTTTCTCTTTTCCATTTTCTGTTTCTCAGATAGGCGGGGATGCTTCCGATGAGGCTTAGCCGGCCGCCATGAACTCGTGTTCTTCGAGTTGCGCGGCCACCCCCATGGGTTCGTCCGGGGAGCCGGGTTGTTCCACCCGCAGGGCAGTCCCGAAGAAACGCACCGAGCCAGCACCCTGCCCGACAACTTCCTTGGGCAGGGGAAGCTGCAACTCCAACCGCTGGCCGACAGTGATGCCGCGATCCGCCCAGAAATAGACGCCCTCTTCGCCAATGTCCCTGGTCACGCACCGATATTCAGTGCGCTTGCCGTCCGGCCGGAAAAACCGGACCACGAGGGCCAGTGGCAACTCGAGCCTTTTGGACTGCCGGCGTTCCCGCCCCGATGCGTCGGGGTTACGTTCCTGGTCGCTCATGCTTTCCTAAATCATCCGTCCAGATGAACCCGGAGTCAAGGGTATCGCCCTCAAGTGTGTCAAACCTCGTTAGAAATGTCCCCTACACTGCGGGCTCCATAGGAGGTTGCTTTGAAGAGGACAGCGATCAGCGAAAGAGAATTGCGGCGTGTAGCGATTGTTCTGGGGTTTCGATGCACTATCCGCCTCCGCTTCGCCCTAAACGGGCCGCACAAACCGCGGCCCAGGGCTTCGCTGCGGCGGACACCACAACGACACCCCCAGAACAAACCAAAAAGGGGACATTTCTAACGAGGTAAGCATGGGGACATTTCTAAAGTGGTTTGACACTAGGGGTTCGCCGGGTTGTCGGCAAGGCCAATTGCGGCTATACTGCCGGATTCCACGGCAAGGCAGAAAATAGAAAAGAGAAAATAGAAAACAGAAAACGGGCACGTGTTGATCTCTTTTTTGATTTCTAGTTTTTATTTTCTGATTTCTGTACAGCGAGGAAAAACGATGGCTTTGATGTTCGTGAATGGTGAGAGCTTTCCCTCGAAGAGCGGCCAGACGTACGAGGTGAAGAATCCGGCGACGGGGGAGGTGGTGGACACCGTCCCCAAGGGTACCGCCGAGGACGTGCAGGCCGCCGTGGCCGCGGCCGATGCTGCCTTTCCCGCCTGGCGCGACACAGCGCCGGAGACGCGGGCCCGCCTGCTCTTCAAGGGCGCGGAACTCATCCGGGAAAAAATCGATGAACTGGCCGTGCTCGAAACCAAAGAGCAGGGCAAACCGGTTGCCGAATCCAAGCGCGAAATCGAGCACTTCCTGCACGGCCTGGAGTTTTACGCCGGCCTGGCCTCAAAGATTCGCGGCGCCTACGTGCCCCTGCCCGACCACAAAATGTACGGGATGGTGATCAAGCAGCCGCTGGGGGTCTGCGCCGGCATTGTGCCGTGGAACTTCCCCATCACGCTGATGGGGACCAAGGTCGGCCCCGCGCTCGCTGCCGGCAACACCATGATCGTCAAGCCCGCAAGCACCACCCCGCTCACCGCTATCCGCATCATTGAGGTTTTGAATCAGGCGGGGCTGTCCAAGGGCGTGCTCAACATCGTTACCGGCCCGGGCAGCGTGGTGGGCGAAGAGCTGCTACGCCACCCGCGCGTCCGCCGTATCGCGTTTACCGGCGAAACCGGCACCGGCAAGCACGTCGCAGAATGCGCCGGACGCGAGATGAAGCGTCTCACGCTGGAACTCGGCGGCAGCGACCCGATGATCGTTTGCGACGACGCTGCTCTCGACGCCGCCGTCACCGGCGCCGCCGTCGGCCGCTTCTACAACTGCGGCCAGGCCTGCTTGGCCATCAAGCGGCTCTACCTCTTCGAAGCGATCTACGACCAGTTTGTGGAAAAGCTCATCGGCAAGGCGCAGCGCCTGAAGGTCGGCAACGGCCTCGACAAGGAGACCCGCCTGGGCCCGCTCCACACCGCGGCGCAGCGCCAGGAGATTGAAGAGCAGGTGGCCGACGCGGTGAAGCGGGGCGGAAAAGTCCTCGCCGGCGGCAAGCGCCCTGAGGGGGCGGAGTACGCCAAAGGCTTCTTCTATCTGCCGACACTGCTCGCCGAGGTGCCCGACGACGCTCGCATCGTGTGCGAGGAGTCCTTCGGCCCGGCGCTGCCCATCTTCAAGGTCAAGGACCTTGACGAGGCCGTCGCCCGCGCCAACAGTTCGATCTTCGGCCTGGGTTCATCCATCTGGACGCGCGACCTCGGCAAAGCCCGCGCCGCCGCCGAGCGCCTTGAGGCCGGCAATGTCTGGATCAACTCCCTGCACATCGGCTACGACGAAATGCCCTTTGGTGGTGTCAAGTCGAGCGGCATCGGCCGCGAGCACGGGCCGGAAGCGCTCGAGTATTACCTGGAGCCGAAGGGCGTGGTCGTCGCGACCGGTTAGCTTTTGGTTTATTGGTTCATTGGTTTATCGGTTGATTGGTTCATCGGCTGATCGGATCCGGCGCACGCACCTGCCTCCAATCAACCACTAAACCGGTAAACTAATAAACCACTAAACCAATGAACCAATAAACCGATAAGCCAATAAACCAGCCATGGCGAAGATGATTATTGCCGGCAAGCCCGCCGAGTCCACCTCCGGCCTGACAGGTAGGGCAAGGCCTTGCGCCTTGCCGCTAGGACGGCAGGGGACAAGCCCCTGCCCTACCCGAAACGAGCAATGAAACCTTCAACCGAGCAAACGTCGTATCCGAAGCGAAAACACATCCGCTTGCCAGTCGATGCCTATCACAAGCCTGGTGCGTGGTACTTCATTACCATCTGCTGTCGGAACAAGGAACCCCGTTTTCAATCAGCCCCACTCCGGGACTTAGTGCAAGAGGTTTTGCATCAAACAGCCGCTGCCCACTATGTGGAGGTGGCAGCCTATAGCATTTTGCCCGATCACCTTCACCTGATATGCTCAGCGGGACCCCAGGGAGTTCCCGGATTCATGCGAGCCTTCAAAAGCAAAACTGCTCTGGAAATCAGTCGCCGAATTGGGGAATCATCCCCCTGGCAAGCGCGGTTCTTCGACCACAAACTTCGCAGTGATGAATCACTGCGCCAGAAATGCGAATACATATGGATGAACCCAGTACGCCGTGCTTTGGTTCGGAGGCCAGAGGATTATCCTTGGAGCGGCGTAGTCCGATCGGGGTAGGGCAAGGCCTTGTGCCTTGCCGCTAGAACTATGGCGAAGATGATGATTGGCGGCGAGCCCGCCGAGTCCACCTCGGCCGAGTGGTTTGAGGTGCGGAATCCGGCCACGGGGGAAGTCGTGGAGACGGTGCCGAAAGGCACGGTTGAGGACGTGCAGCGGGCGGTGGCGGCGGCCGAGAAGGCGCTGCCGGAGTGGTCGGCGCTCGCGTCGTCCCGCCGCGGTGAGATTTTGCACAAGGCCGTCCACCTTATCCAGGAGCACGAATCGGAACTGGCGAAGCTGCTCACGGAAGAGCAGGGCAAGCCGCTGAGCGAGTCGGTGCGCGAGCTGCGTCGCTTTGCTCACACGCTCGAGCACTATGCCGGCCTGGCCAAAACCATCCGCGGCGGCCACATCCCGCGCCTGGATGAAGGCAAGTACGGATTGATCTTGAAGCGGCCCATCGGAATTTGCGGAGCGATTGTGCCGTGGAACTTTCCCGTGTCATTGCTCGGAAACAAGCTGGGCCCGGCGCTGCTGGCCGGGAACGCCGTCATTGTCAAGCCCGCCAGTACCTCGCCGCTGACCGATATTCGCTGTATTGAGCTGCTCTGCGAGGCCGGCATCACGCCCGGCGCGCTCAATATTGTCACCGGCCCGGGCGGGACGGTGGGCGAAGAAATCCTGCGCCACCCGGCCATCCGCAAGATTGGTTTTACCGGCGAAACGCGCACCGGCAAGCACGTGATGGAAGTCGCTGCCCGGGAAATCAAGCGGGTGACGCTCGAACTCGGCGGGAGCGACCCGATGATCGTGGCCGACGATGCCGACCTGGAGGCGGCCGTCAGCGCCGCTGCCGTGGGCCGCTTCTACAACTGCGGCCAAGCCTGCCTGGCCATCAAGCGGCTCTACCTTTTCGAGCGCATCCATGACGATTTTGTCTCGAAGCTCGTAGAGAAGGTGAAGCGGCTCAAAGTGGGCAATGGGCTCGAAGCGGAGACGCGGCTCGGGCCGCTCCACACCGCGGCGCAGCGCGAAGAGGTGGAGGAGCAGGTGGCGGACGCGGTCAAGCGCGGCGGAAAAGTCCTCGCCGGCGGCAAGCGCCCTGAAGGGCGGGAGTACGAGAAGGGCTTTTTTTATCTGCCGACCCTTTTGAGCGATGTTCCCGACGAGGCCCGCATCGTTCAGGAAGAATGTTTCGGGCCGGCACTGCCTATCTTCAAAGTGAAAGACTGGGAGGAGGCCATCGCTCGCGCCAACCATTCCATCTATGGCTTGGGCTCGTCGGTCTGGAGCCGCGACCTCGCCCGGGCGATGGCGGCGGCTGAGCGCATCGAGTCGGGCTATACCTGGATCAACTCGGCTCAGATCATTTACGACGAGTTGCCCTTCGGCGGCGTGAAGTGGAGCGGGCTCGGCAAGGAGCACGGTTCGGAAGCGCTCGACTACTATATGGAGACGAAATCCGTCGTCGTCGGCAAAACTTAGCGGAGAAATTCGATGACTGAGCAGCTTGTTCGCTACACCGTCCAGGACGGTCTGGCCATCCTGGAGATCAACAATCCTCCGGCCAATACCTACAACCTCGACCTCTTGTGCCAACTCGATGCCGCGATCGTCCAGGCTCGCCTCGATTCAAACGTTCACGCCATTGTGCTGCGCGGTGCGGGGGAGAAATTCTTCTCCGCCGGCGCAGAAATCCGGTTCATCTCCGAGGCTTCGCCCGAGATGCGCTACAACTTCTCTCTGTTCGGCCACGAAACCCTTCTTCGCCTCGAGAACACGCCGAAGCTGGTGGTGGCGGCGCTGAACGGCCACACGGTGGGCGGCGGCCTCGAGATTGCCATGGCGGCTGACCTACGGCTGGCCAAGAAGGACGGCGGGCGCATCGGGCTCGCTGAAGTCAACCTGGGCGTGATCCCCGGGATGGGCGGCACGCAGCGGCTGGCGCGGCTGGTGGGCCGCGGGCGAGCGCTCGAACTGGCCGCCACCGGCGTTACGTTCTCGTTCGAGGAAGCGCAGGAGATGGGTCTGGTCAACCAGATCTTCGAGCAGCAGAGCTTTTTTGACGATGTGGTCGCCTATGTGCGACAGTTCATCCCGCCCGCGAAATCCAGCCTGGCGGTCGGCCGCATCAAGCGCGCCATGAAGTCCGGCCTCGAAGCATCCCTGAGCGAGGGCCTGGCGCTCGAGCGCGAGGTGCTGGCGCAAGTCTTTGCGAGCGAGGACGCCGCCGAGGGGATGAAAGCCTACCTCGAAAAGCGCATGGCCAAGTTCAAAGGCCGCTGACTTTCCTCGCAGGAACTCTGTACTTGTGCACCAGGAAGGCCTTAGGATAGAGTTCTGATCTCCACTACAAATCAAAGGAGGCATTCGATGGCTATTGTCAATCCCCTCTCCAAAGAAAAGGCTGCTCCGGAAGTGCATGAAATCTACGACGCGCTGGCAAAAAAATTTGGCAAGATGCCCAACTTCTTCGGCACGATGGCTCACCGGCCTGACGTGCTGAAGAAATTCGTCCCACTTTACGGCGCCATCATCAACGAAGGGACCGTCGATCCCCGCTACAAGGAGCTGGCCTACCTGAAAACGGCGATGCTCAACGGCTGCGAGTATTGAACGCGGGCCCATATCGCTTCGGCGAAGCGAATCGGCATCACCGACGAACAAATTCAGGCGCTTCACTTCTACCAGCGCAGCCCGCTTTTTGACGAGAAGGATAAGGCGACGATCCTCTATGCCGAACGGGTGACCCGCGGGGCGGCGGCCATTCGCCCGGGCACGCTTGAGGAATTGCGCAAGTATTACGACGAAGGCCAGGTCGTCGAGCTTACCCTGACCATCTGCATGGCGAACTTTACCAATCGGTTCAACGACAGCCTCGCCACCATCCCCGACCTCGGGGTATAGATAGCAGCGGGCGAGCGAAGGTTGGGGGCGTCGAGCGGAGACCCCCTGTATGGTCAGGGACGCTTCTGCTCCGGGCTGACAGACGAATTCTCCCCACAGCTTGAAGTCAAAACCCTGGCTAACCCGGCGTCTTGTTCCTATGCCATGTGGAGTGATACCCTGCGCCGGGATGAAAAAGCTTTTCTCCGGCTTTTTGCTTTTGCTTGTCGGGGTTGCGCCGTAGGGCTGGGCGCAAGTCTTCGTGAGCAGGGTAGCGTCCGCCCATGCGGTCGGGCGAGGATGGAACCGATTTAGCGCTCGACGTCGAAGTAGATGCGGGCGGTGACGCGGTATTCGGTGATTTTCTTGCCGTCCAGCCCCATCTCCAGTTCGGCGACTCGCGCCCACTTCATCCCGCGCACGCTCTTGGCGGCCTCGGCCACCGCATTCTCGGCGGCACGGGCGAAGCTGTCCTTCGAAACCCCTACAATCTCGATGACCTTCTGAGCCATGACATGCCTCCTCTCGACTGCCAAACTTTTGCGCCCGCGG
>Ga0209108_10000053_pt1 | contig 46738 bp, 80 predicted proteins | sample Rifsed10ft1_FD_184003 | JGI IMG/M metagenome (GOLD analysis project Ga0209108, IMG submission 184003) | Soil microbial communities from Rifle, Colorado, USA - sediment 10ft 1 (version 2) | ecosystem: Environmental > Terrestrial > Deep subsurface > Rock core/Sediment | place: Rifle, Colorado...
TACATGTTGGACAATGTTCACTTAGTTGCGTTACAAGAGACATAAAATCAAAATTATTAATTAGATGGTTTAAGTTATTTGGATGTAGATGTTTTTTAGTTATAGTCATCTAAATCGTTAGCTAATTGTTTAATACGTTTGGTGTTTTCTCTGATGTTTTCTCTGTCAAATGTATAATAAGTAATTCTAAAGCAGAAAATTGAAATACTATATATACCAAATCCCCAATCAATTCCAAAAAGGATTTGTTTAACTAATTCAATATTAATCTTTCCATTCAATAATGATAAATACATAAATAATTACCTATCATTTCAATTGCGCGGTCAGGGGACTGATTTTACATATTATCAATTGTTTTGAAAATATTAACTAAGTCTTCAAATAATCGAATCTTTGACTTTAACCAAATCTTAAATTCTTCAGGTCTCATTTTTATCTTGTTTTCTCTAACTTCTTTCAGTAAATTGTCAAATAGATTTTTTTCAAAATTCATGTAAATTACTCCGTAAACAACTTCGTGGGTATATTTCTATTTTTAGCTTGCTTTAACATATCTTTAGTGCCAGATGAGTTATTAATATAATTATGAAATGCTAGAACTAAATCTATTTTATTCTCATCTAACATTTGTCTATTTCTAATTGGTCCTGCTGCTTTACCATGTAAGAACCAATTAGCAGGAAATGATAAAATCTTAAATCCTAACTTTAATCCTTGAAACGCGCAAATTTTATCAGCGCCTCTACAATTACCATGAACTAAAGTTATATCTTGACCTTTATATTGTAATAATACATTTTCAATTACTGTTACGTTATTCCAAGCTCTATCACCACAACATAAGATGGTCATGATTTATTACCAAAATTACCTTCATCAATAACCTTCTTAGCTTCATCAAAAGTTATATTATTCATATCAGCATAAGATTGAATTAACTTATCTTTAGGAGATAGCTTAATTTCTTCTTCTTCTTTTTTAGGAAAATTCTGTGCTTCAATTAGTAATCTACATTCTGTCTCAGTTTTACCTGTCATCTCCATCATAGTTTTAATAAGTTTTTCGGTCTTATCTAACTTTGATTTAACTTTTGGAGTTATCTTAGGTTTATTAATAATTGCTGGAGCATAAAACTCATCGGCTTGTTTAATCTTATTGCGCGTTTCCTCACGAACCTTATCTCCAAACGCGCGAAGTTCATTACTTATTACAATAACATCTACATTAGCATCATGAACTATAGAACTATGGTCAAATATTACTTGTTGAAAATGCGTATATCTGTCTGCTAAAAATGAAAAATACTTTTGATGCTTTTCTTCATCATTTAATTTATCGTCAGCAAATATAATATCTTTTACTTTATGATTAGATATTGTTTTAGCATTAAATACATCGCCTGAGTAGCGAATTGACGCATCTTCTTCAGAACGAACTAAACGAAGAAAAACGTCAGCATCTTGGATTAATTCATTTTTTCCTACTTCACTATCAGTAATACAAGAATTACATTTTAAAACTTTATCATAGACTTGAACTTCACCTATTTTACCACAAATTGAACATCGCGCGGCATGAGTATGAGATAAAAAATCGAACGCGCAAATCGAGCATAATGCAGCGTTATCAATTGATTTAGTAAATGGATGATTCATAATTAAGCCAACAAAACAATTATTGATATTTCAATTATTAACAATACAAATAAAACTCCGGCTGCAATATTTTCAATAGTTTTATTAGGTTTATTATTCATGATTAATTAATCTCAGTTACTTCTATGATAATTAATCTAAAATCTGTATTCCAATCTCTATTTGTAACTTCAATCATTGATTGTGCAATTTTTTCAGAAGTCCAAAAACGCGCATAATTCAAAAAATCTGTAGTAAATGGTCTAGTTTCATTATCAAATCGTTCTAAATACATTTCAGCACTATTCTTTAGACAATACCACTTTGCAGTAGTTTTCATAATTATCTCAATCCTTATGCTTAAAACAAATTCTAATAAACTTATCTTTTTTACCTTTTTCACGTTCAATAATACAACCACAATCTAACTTAATTATCGAACGATTTTTAGTAACGAATTTTATTGTCATAAATCACGTTACTTTCAGCAAAAATTAGTAAAATTGCCCGGTCAGTCTCATTGCAATTCTGGTGCCAATCTAGGCTCGTTCTGGCTCGTTTCCCGACGGCTGAACCGTCCTAAGTTCAATCGAATCAAGCACTTAGCTAGACCTCTGCTCACCTACCTATCATAGCATACCCTATCCAGCCTGTCAAGTGCGGCTCGATTGACACACTACTAATCCGTGTTAGTTTAGAGTAAGTAAAAATATATAAAAAAAAAAGAACACTACCTCTCATCTGGTATGTAGTGTGGTCGGATTGACACACTTGACAGGCGATAGAGGGCATGATAGAATGGATAATAGCCCGATTCGGTCGTTCGGTGGTCGTAAGTCTAGTCAGGTCAGTTACTTACGGTGAACTGAAACGGGCCAAAACGTCGAGGAGTTCAATGGTAGTTCGGTGGCATCGTCGAGAAATGCCTAGTAACGTTTTGGTAATGTCTAAAGTTTTCTCAATACTGTGTCAACCTAGACACATTGACAAGCGATTCGAGATGTGTTATGATGGGTTTGTTAGGTTGATTGGAGTTAGCTACCTTTCAGTCTGACTCAGGGTTATATAGGGACGACAAAAGATTGGATTCTAGGAAGGTCCAATTTACAAAACGTCCGGCATCCTAGTGCAAATCGTAGGACATAAACCCTACGGCCCTGATATACTTTTTATCTAGGATGTAATTTTTACATGTTGACAAGTTCCGAGATTCATGTCAACATGTAATTGTTCGTTGTTAGTAGTTCATTGACAAATAAAGAGGTAAATCAAATGGCAGATGGTTCTATCCCTAAGTCTGGTAAGACGACTATTTCGACTGTTGCGGGAGTTACGCTTGCATCATTGGGAAAGCCTGATGTAAACGTGGAGTATAACTGGTCTGAGTTCGCTACTGTAGAGGAAATGGAAGCGGCCGGCGAAACTCCGAGTAAGGTTGACATTCTTGCTTATGTAAACTCAATTCGTGAGCGTAATGCGTTGTCGAGCGCTCGTGCAAGTAAGATTAGTGAGTTTACTGAGGAAGTTCGTAACTCGCCTGAGTTCAAGCGTTCCGAGTTTATTAAGGCTGCTGTGGCCTTTGGTATGACTCAGGAGCAGGCAGAACAGTTGGCTTCGAGTAAGCTTACGCAGTAATTAATCGTAAACTTATACAGGATAGCTATTGACAAACGTAGGTTGATATGCTATCCTGTAATTATTAGATGCCTTAAGCAAGCATCTAACGGTCCTAATGAGTTTTGCACGTTATCGCGTTAGGACAAAAATAAAAATGCGCGGATTAGTAAGCTATCGCTAGTGTAGCCGAACATCCTAATTAATAGCTAGCTAGCATACAAAGCCTAGTAAGGGTTAGGTAGCTCCTAATACCTGCTAGGCTTTTGTATTTGATTAGACAAAACAATAGCCGATTAGGAATGTAAGTTAACCTAATCGGCTATTGTTGTTTTTAGTTAACTCGGCAGAGTTCAAGCATTCGATAATTGCCAGCGTGGTAATAGAAAACAAACGCCAGCAAATCACTTTCCCTATTAATGCGATACGTAACTCCATTGATTGTGATATTCACTTGTTTACTCCATTCTTTTCGTTAGTCACGTCAGCAAACCTAACGCGCCATCTGTAATTAGTTATAAAGTAAGTTCGCTTACCTACTTCAATAAATACAGACAGACCGCGATAAGCCTTCCAATAAACATGAATCGTTAACGCGAAGTGTAGTCTTGTCATTTGCTCTTTACCTCCTTTGTAAACTTCAGTATCTTAGCTGGTCCTTCGCTTACCTTAGCCTTTTCATTTGCTAGCTGTTCGGCTAGTTCAGGTTCTATTCCGAAGTCTATAGCCGCTTCTATAAACTCCTGACGGCGCGTTTTGAATTGCGCGATTCGGCCTAGTCTCATTTAGTTACCTTCTGCCATTAGCTAGATACTAACTAGAATGCCCTAGAATCGCTTACAAGTAACTCTAGGGCATATTAGAAGGTATTAAGCTACATCTTAGCAATCAACCTTGCATACATCCTTCTGACTACTTGCTTACTTACTGCTAACCGTAATTCGCGCGGCGCTGGAATCGCTCGCGCTACTAGAATCATACCATTAGCAATATCAAATGTTTGTCGATTCACTTTCACGGCTCCACAATAAGGGCATGAAAAGTGATTGTGATGGGCTAGACAAATTGGGCATTGAGTCATGGTTAGTTATCCTCTAGTTTACGTAGTATTTCGTTTACTTCGGCAAGGTCAACCTTATCATATTCACTATCTGCCTTGTAAACTCTATCAGTTAGTATTCGCCGTTCGTCTTTCAATAGGCGAATAACCGTATTTAGTTCTCGTGGTGTTAACTTCTGCATGGGTTAGTTACCTCATTAATTGGTTAGTAGCACGTTAGGCCGGTCTGAAATGTTGCTAGTTGTAATATCCCAATGGGATATCTATTCGGCGCGTAGTTCCGTCTTTTCTTACTACCTGAATGCGGATTATTTCTTTTCCTTCTCTGTCCGCACAAGTATCGATAGCGACTGCAAACGGCTGTCTGTTCATGTAGTCGCATAACGATTCTAATTCTTCTTTGATATGTTCGGCTGTTCTGTAGGTCATGGTTAGTTTCCTATTCATGACCGGCCTAATCTGCCACTAATCAATTATTCAGTTATCAAAGACCTATCGGCCGCGTTCCGTCTAACTTGTCAACGATTCAATTCGCACTAACTAACAATGCAATTGTTGTGCCATAAATAAATCTTGATAATACTGTCGGTTCGCTTGAGGCTAATTCAAATAGTACGTAATTCCCCTGACTTTAGTCTACTAATCTGTAATTCTAATAACAATCTTGAAAATTGAATAACTAATTCAATTAAATGAATAATCATATGTCATTTAATTGACATGTTAGACAAACCAATAAATTGAATATTGAGTCCAATTTATTGGTTGTGCGGTTTTAGTTAACGCGCCTTGCTGGGCGGTGAAACAGATTGTATGCTTTACCTAATACGCGGGCGTATCTCCGAAGTTTACGAAGGTCGGAACAGTCAATAATGGAAATAATCTTTCCATCTCGATATGCGATTCTGCGATACATGGTTTACCTCACGAACAATAACAATGCAGTTCTCATGCCAATATTCATGTGCGCGATTCTGGCCTGATTCAGTCGTGCACAGTTCAGCATGTCATCTGTTAGGTAGATATTTGTCTACTATTCATAACTCTACGAAAACCCTCGTACTTAATTTTGATTACTCAAAGTTATATCTTTGACTTATCAAATATGTATGCCCCTATCACCATAATTCAAGCTACAATCAGACGAAAAAGGGAGAAGGTTGTTATTAAGCTCTATGGATACAATTATCCTAATGATTAATATAATTAATTTAGGGTCCCATATTTAGGTACCATCAAATAAATTTTTACAAAAAATAAAAATTATTCCTAAATTTTAATAAAGTCAAAATAAAATAATAAATATTCATGGGATTTCAGACTTGCCCTAGAATCAACGAAGGTGGGCCGGAGGATATTGGGAGTCATCTCAGCTCCGAAGTTGGCCTATATTCAATTGTGGCTTGAAATAAGACCATCCTAGCGCGTGTCCGAATTGACATACCATTTGACATGGCCCGTTACTTGTGGTATAAAGACGGTGGCATACTAGATATAGACTGAAATCTGGAACAAGTTATAGGATTATCAAATGCCTTTAGGTATTTTATCTGATGAAGAATTTGAGAAAGAACTGATTAAAGGTAATAATGTAGATGAAAATAAATCAGTAGTTAAAGAACTACCTACAAGTGGAAGAAATGAAGGTGATATTAATAAGCCTGAAACTATACGTCAGATAATTGCTGAATGTAAAATTAATGGTGATAGTGATAATGACATAAAAGAATCATTTAAGACTTCTACATCAAGTATTAACGCCTATTCAAATGGCAAGAATGGAACTAATGATAAAACTAATACAAAACTTGCGCGCTTTGTTAAGAACGCGCGAAATGTAATTACTCGTAAAGCGTCGCGCACGTTAATTAAAACATTAGATCATATCACAGAAGATCGAATATCTGAATTGCGCGCCAATGAAATGTCAGTTCTTGCTAAAAATATGAGTTCTATTATTGCTGACATGGAAGAAAAGAATCGAAATGTTAATAATGGAATTCAAGCCAATTTTGTTGTTTATGCCCCACCACAAAAATCCATAGAGAAATACGAAGTTGTTGAGGTAGATAATTAACTTGATAAGTAGATAATTATGGTAAACCATTTTACAGTTACAATTGCTGCTTCTGCTACACCACAAAGATTATCTACTGGATTAAGTGCAGTAGTTGGTACCCCTAAGGCTGGTGATTTATTAAGGTATTTATCATTGCAAGCCGGTGGTGGTAATGCTGGAATAATTTATGTTGGTGGTAATCAACGTACAGTAAGTTCGACTGATTATGGATTCCGTATAGAAATTCCTCCTGCAACTATTCCTGGTGTTCCTATAGAAATTTCATTAGGTGTTGTATCATTAGATGATTTCTTTGTTGTTGGAACTATTAATGATACAATAAAGATACTTGCAATAACTTAGGAGAATTAAATGAAAGCATTATTTCTCGGAGTTTTATTTGCATTAGTATTAAATACTAGTACTGATGCAGCTCAGATTCAAACAATATCAACTTTACAAGCAGCTAATTGTCTTGCAGAATTTGATCAAGCCGCGCCAAGTTTATTTGTTGCACAAGCATTTGAATATAAAGTTTCAATTAACGCTGGCGCGCAAATAGTAGTTCCAGTTACGTGTTCTGGTACAACTTCTCCATTTGCTTGTAATACCCCCTTACCAAATAAAACTGTAGGTACCTGGACTATAGCATTTACATCAGCAGAAATATTATCTGATGGTACTAGATTACCTTCAAGTCTTAGTACATCATATACTTATCGCATTGCAAACCCTCCAAGTGCCCCTGTAAATATCCGAATAATCCTTGGGGCTGGATTGTTAAACTTTTAAAGAAATGTAGATGCTGACTAATGAGGAATTGCGTTTACTTATATTAAAAACAAATAAGGTTTATTCTGAGCGTTTTCAAAAAGCAATTAATCTTGCACAAGAAATGGGTGCGCATAATTTGGCTGCTGCAATGGAAACAATGGCGCAGGAAGCCGGATTAATTGCAACTATAAAAAAAGAAGTTTGTAAGTCAACTAGTGGGTTTATTGATTTAGATTATGCAAAGAATAGAATTCTAGAGTTAATTCATAAAGACCAAGATATTACTATTCATGAAATAGCATTTGATATGGGAATAGGAATGAATACTGCTAGTAAATTAGTTCAGAACTTATGTGATGAAAAGAAATTAATCAAGAATGGATTTGGTAAAAGTCGTACTTATTCATTTCCATTAAGACGAATTAGTTAACATGAATGAAACTGTACTTCAAATAATTGGATTAATTCTTGGTGGTGGTATTCTTGTTACTATTTTAAGAATTTCATTTCAAATTGGTAAGTATACTAATCGGCTTGAAGTATTAGAGCGCGCGTTTGGGGAATTAAGACAAGGTGTTGCTACTTATAATGTTAAAGTAGATGCAATAGATAAGAATGTTGGAATTCTTTTAGATAGACAAACTTATATTAAACCACAAGAACTAATAAGGACTGGTCACTAATGAGCCAATTAGAAGAAATAGCAACCGCGCCATTAACAAATAAACTTATTGATTGGAAAGTTACTAGAGATAGTTTAATTTGGTTTTGGGGTCGGTTATCTATGGGCGCACTTTTAGTTGCATCAGGATTTGTTCCATTAGATACTTATGTTGGTGAATGGTCTAAATATATTCAAGCTGGTGCTGTAGTTATCTTGTGGTTATCTGGTAAGTATGATAGTTCACCATTACCAGGAGGAAAGAAATGAATCTTATACTCTTAGTTATTGCAGCATTAATTGGTGTAGCAATTTGGTTAATTGAAGGAATGCCATCTAAGTTAAAGACTGCACTAACAGTTGCCGCGGTTGTTCTAGTAATTGCATGGGTTCTTGCATTCTTAGGATTTGATTTACAAGGCATTCTTAAATCGTGAAACTAACACCTGAAGAACGTACAGAAATTAGAAAGCAATGTTTTGATATTGGTAGTGATGGTTGTTCTAAGTCAGTAGATTGGAATCAGATTTGTTGCTTTGAACATGATATTGCTTATCGGACTGGTAAAAATTTTAAAGGTGAAACTGTAACAAAGCGCGCGACTGATAAAAGATTTAGACAATGTATTCAAGAAGAATCTAAGTTTGGTAAGTTTTCTATTTCAGCATGGTTTCGTTGGTTTGGAGTAGCAGTATTTAATTTTAATGGTGGTGTATGGGGAAAATAATTTTAATACTTATTATTATTTTTTCCATATCTTGCGCTACTTTCAGACATAATACTATTCCTATAGCTACTAAAATTACTTCATTACTTGAAGAAATATCTGATCTTGCTGATAAATCATTTGATAAAACTCAAAGGCAATCCTTTGCTAAATCAGTAATGTTACCAGCTATTGAAGCTACTGAAGGATTGCGCGGTTGTTTAGCATCTGGTGAATGTAGAGATTTAGCTGCGCATTTAACTAAACTTTCTCAATCATTACTTATTGGTATTAATATATTTGCTTCTCAGATTCCTAATGGAACTGATAAAGATAAGTTGATTGGTAAACTTCAATCAGCAATTGCTTTCGTAACCGATCTTTATAATAAGATTAGCCATGAAGAAACGCCTTATTATTCTTATCCTGAAATGGTCATTCAGTAAATTACAAAGTTCTAATATGGCTTTATCAGATAAGGAATTAAAAATTCTTATAGAAGTTTTAGAAGGATTGATTGGTTTTATTATTACTAAAACTTCATTAAGTCCTGAAGATAAAGATAAGTTAATTGAACTTCAGGATAGATTGAATGTTCTTAAATCTAAAGAACAACGAATTGCTGATGGAACAGATAGTTAATGGTAACTAATTAAATGCCATATATCCATCGTGATGTAGCAGAAAAGAATGAAATATTAGCCAAGGTTAAGATTATTGGAAATGAATTATTATTTAATAATGATTCTCCAATAACCCTTCCTGATATTGGTCTATTTGCGCGCCTTGGATTTGGTATTAATGGACTTATATCAGTTTGTAAGTTTCCAAAAACTACTAATATTGATTTTGCTTTATTAGTTAAACAAGACGGAAGTAAACTTGAATTAGGATTAACTATTGGTAATTGGTCTTGTGCAATAGGACCAACAGGAGAAATATTTGTTCAAGATAGTTTTATAGAAATACCTGGAAAAGAACCTGAAACAAATTTAAAAGTTTATAATGAATCTGGAACATTCTTACGTTTTCATAGAACGATGTATTCATCTGTAGGAATTAACTATGTTGATGTAAATAATATTCCAATAATGAGTTTAGGTTTACCAATTACAAATATTGGTGGAGTAGACGTTCTTCTCCCAATGTTTGATAAGTTTGGTAATGTAATCGCGCAAACAGATAAGTTTACTAATAGCGGCGCGGTTCTAATTAAAGCTAATGGTCAGAAGTTATTTTGGAATTCGTTTGTTAATCGTTATCCATTTATTGCATCTAATAGTCAAAAAATATTGTGTGCGCTTCAAGGATTTGATACACCTGAACCTGATGATTTTAGCCAATGGGTAACTGAGGGAACTACGCCGGTTCCAATTAATATTAAACAGGAACTAATAATTATTCGTGATAAAATAGATGTTTTAATTAATCAATTATAATTATGGAACCAATCATTGAAATTAACGAATCAGCAGAATTCAATGAATGGAAACCTACACCTAAACAAGCTAAGTTTCTAGAATTACCCTATGATATATTAGAGGGATTTTATGCGGGTGCTGTTAATGCAGGTAAAACTCACGTATTGCTTGCATATATTTTAGTACATAAGTTTTATTTACGAAGCAATTTTAAGGGGTTATTTTTAAGACGTACATTTCCTGAACTAAAGAATGAAGTAATACCACGCAGCAGATTATTTTTCGAACATCCAACTATTGGTGGAACTTATAATAAACAAGATAAATGTTGGACGTTTCCATCTGGTGCGCTTTTCTTTTTTGGTCATTGTGAAGATGAAGAAGATGTACATAACTACGATTCAATGCAGCCTAATTACGTTGCATTTGATGAGTTAACATCATTTACTGAATGGCAATATTTATATATAACATTACAACGAGTTCGTGCTGCGACTGATAGTGGATTACCTGCAATAGTTCGTTCTGCGAGTAATCCTGGTAATATCGGACATAATTGGGTTCGCGCACGTTTTATTGACCCATGTCCAGAAGGATTAAAGGTATTAACTAATAAGGCTGGAGTTAAAAGAATATTTATTCCAGCAACGGTTAAAGATAATCCTTATGTTAGTCAGCAGTATTTAAATCAGTTAGAGTCTTTACCTGAAGCTGAAAAGCAAGCTAAACTTTATGGTAATTGGTCAGCATATGAAGGTTCAGTATTTGATGAATTTAGGGATAAAACTTATCCTGATGAACCTGAAAATGCATTGCATGTAATTGAACCATTTGATATTCCATTATTTTGGCCTAAGATTTATTCTATAGATTGGGGATACGCGCCGCCAGCAATAAATTATATAGCATGTGGCGCGGTCACTCCAGATGAAAGAATAGTTCTTTATAAAGAAAAAGGTTGGCAGAAAACTAAAATTGCTGATTGGACAGCAGAAGTTAAAGAATGGGCTGATGTAGAAAATCCACGTATTATTAAACTTTGTAAATCAGCTTCACAAAAACGCGGACAAGAACATACAGTTCAATCTGAAGTTGAAAAAGGATTAGGTAGACCAGTTGAATTAACTAATAATGATCCTGGTAGTAGAATTGCTGGTAAGATGTTAATGCATGAATACTTTAGGTGGAAGCCTAAGTATATTCCATCATTAACGTCGCGCATTTATAATGACGAACAAGCAATGTGGTTGTTAAGAAATAGAGGAGTAGAAGAATATCAATCTTATTTAGATTCGTTTAGACCTATTAAAGAAGAAATTAATATACCAAAATTCTTAACATTTAACATTAATAAGTTATTTATAAATGCTATTAAATCTTGCGTTTATGATAAAGTTCATACTCAAGACGTAGCAGAATTTCCTGGTGATGATCCATATGATTCAGGAAGATATTTAATAGATGCTGCTGATCGTTATTTTAATGAAGCAGTAAATGAAAAGAAGAAGTTAGATGATAGAAATAAATTAGATGAAATGTTACGTAAAACTGGTGATATGACAGCGTTTTATAGAGAGAGTAAGAAATTAGATAATACAGTAAGTATGAAACCAATACGTAGATTTCATCATGGTAGAAGATATACCTAAGAAATTAATAAAACTTGAAGATAATAATACTGATAAAGAATTGTTTGTTATTCCTGAAGTTAGTTATGAAGAAATTATACCTAGAATAAAAATTTATGATCATTATGGTTCTTATTATTTTCGTAGAATTGGATTCAATCGAAAGATAAATGATGATGGTAGATAAAATTAAGATTTGGTGGCATCATTTTATTAATCCTCATTGTGTTGAATGTAAGTTTGAAGCCAATGAGAAATATCAACGTGAACGTAATCTAGTTATAGAAGAATATAGAGAACTTCTTGCATCAGCACGATTAGAAATTGGACGTTTAACTCAAGCTCTTGTAGATGTAACTAAACCACCCGAAATTATTAATCAAACTGTAACTAATGATTTTAAACCATTAGCGCGCAAGATGAGAATGAATGAATTAGCTGATAAATTAACTCGTGAATCTGCTGAAGAAGCTCATAGATTAAGAACTAATAAAATTAATCAAGCTAACGAATTAAGAACTAATGAAGTAGAAAAATTAGAATCCGAAATCGGAGTTAATTAAATGGCTAAAAATGATGTTCGTCAACGTATGCTACGTGGTATTCAACCTGGATTAGCTCCAATACCACCAATGATGGAAAATAATCAAGTAGGAGCTGGTATTAAACCTAATATGCCAATTGGTGCTATGGAATCTATGGGTATGCCATTTGGTGCTAATCCCGTAGCAAATTCTAATCCAATGGGATTTGCTGGTCCTAAGGAAAGAATTGATCCTAGTAGCTTATTAGCTCCTTCATTTGAATCGGTAATGAATCAGAATCCAAATATGGAGAATTCGGTTAAAAAGCGCGCAATTGGAACTCGCGCGTCTTTAATGAATAAATTTAATTCTGGTTACTAATGGATCAACTACCTGAAGATAAACGTAAGGAATTACGTTTAATATGTGAACATTTTGATAATGAGGATAAGTCTGTTCGTGAAAGACAAATTCGTACTTGGAAAAAGTTAAAGTTTTATTGGGAAGGTTTAAACAATATTTATTGGAATGAAGTTGCACATGATTGGCGCGTTGTTGATTTAGGAATGTTAGAAGATGATTCTTATCAAGACTATTATGATAAAAGAGTTAATGTCTTTCGCGCTTATTTAGAATCAATCATTGCTGCTCTTTCAGTTATTGTTCCTGCTGTTGTTTGTTATCCTGATGATGCAGATAATCCTGATGATTTAGAAACAGCTAAAGCTGGTAATACAATATCTAAATTAGTTTATCGTCATAATGATGCACATCTATTATGGTTACATGCACTTTATATTTTTTGTACTGAAGGATTAATCGCATCTTATAATTACAATCATTCTGATAAATCTTATGGTGAAACAGATAAATCTTCTTATAAACAATATGAAGAAGAAGTAGATACTAAGAATTGTCCATTTTGTGGAATGCCAATTACTGATGATTTAGAAGATGGATATGATTTAGAATCTCCACCATTACCAATTTGTTTACAGTGTGGATTTGAAGTTGTACCTGAATTAAAACGTGAAAAGGTATTTGTTACTCGTTTAGATGGAGTTACTAAAGAACCTAAATCACGTCAGTGTATTAAAACTTATGGTGGTCTATTTGTTAAGATAGCTAATTATGCTAAATCTCAAAGAGAAACACCATACTTAAGACTAATTGAAGATAAGCATTATGGAATTGCTATTGAAGATTATCCAGAACTTCATGATAAACTAGTTAATTCTGCTGGTGGTCTTAAAGGTGGTTCATATGATGATGTTTATGAGCAATGGGCACGTTTAAGTACTCAATATAATGGAACTTATCCAGAGAATACTGTAGCTTGCGCGCATTATTGGTTTCGTACTTCCGCTTTCAACATTTTACCAGTTGATAAAGTAGATTGGTGGAAAAAGAAGTTTCCATCCGGCGTACATTGTATTTGGGTAAATGATTTATTTGCTGAATGTGAAGATGAGTCATTAGATGATGTATGGACATTAAGTAATAATCCATTATCAGATTACATGCACCATGATCCGTTAGGTAACTTGCTAACTTCTGTTCAAGATATAACTAATGATTTAATCTCTTTAGCATTACAAACGATGGAACACGGTATTTCTACAACGATGTTTGATGCTGGAGTATTAGATGCAAATGCTTATGCTAATCGTGAAGTAAATCCTGGTGAAATGATACCTGTAATTCCTAAATCTGGTAAAACAGTTAGTGATGCATTTTATAATTTAACTACAACAACATTTAGTGCAGAAATATTACCATTTGGAAATAAGGTTCAGGAGTTAGGACAATTAGTTAGTGGCGCAATTCCAAGTTTATTTGGCGGTGAAATGGCAGGTAGTAAAACTGCTGCTGAATATTCAATGTCGCGCGCTCAAGCATTACAAAGACTTCAGAATACTTGGAAGATGCTTTGTATTTGGTGGAAAACTATATTTGCTAAAGTTATTCCAGCCTATATTAAGAATGTAGCTGAAGATGAAAGGCTAGTTGAAAAAGATAAGAATGGAAATTTCATAAATACATTCGTTCGTGTTAGTCAATTGCGTGGTAAAATTGGTCATGTTGAATTAGATGCAAGTGATCAAATTCCAATTAATCCCGCGCAAATGAAAGATACAATAATGCAGATTCTTCAGACTAATCATCCGGGATTAATTGAAGCAATGATTGATCCTGAAAATATACAGATGATGAAGGATGCGTTAGGTATGCAATCTGCTGTAATTCCTGGTGAAGATGATAGAGAAAAGCAACTTGAAGAAATTAGAATGTTATTAGAAGCTGAACCTATTGAAACTGGTGAAATAGATGAAACGGGTCAACCAGTTTTAGCACCATCTATTGATATTGATCCACAAGTTGATGATAATGAATTACAAGCAGATACAGTTAGAAAATGGGCAGTAAGTTTAGCAGGTAGATTAGCTAAGATAGAAAATCCTCCTGGTTATAAAAATGTTCTTCTACATGGTAGTAGGCATATTCAAGTAACTCAGGCATTAATGACAATGAATGCTCAGCAAAGTCAGATGCCAAATGATGCAAATAAACCTGAGCAAAAACCTAAGGAACAAGCAAATGCCTGATGATGTTGTTATAACTCCAAAACCGGATTTAACTGAGAATGATGTCTTAGCTAAACTTAATGAACTTGATACTGATGAACCAATTAAAGAAGAAAAAGATTTAGATATTCCTGATATTAAGGAAGATGAAAAGAAAGATAAGAAAGAACCTAAAGAAAAGAAATCTGAAGAAGATGAAGAAGAAAAACTTGATGAAGATGAAGATGATGATAAAGATGAACTAGAAGATTTAGAAAAACTTGATGAGGATGAAGATGAATTAAAACTTCTTCTCCCAGCGCGACGTAAGGATATTTTAAAGACTTATCCTGATTTATTTAAAAAGTTTCCTGCTCTTGAACGCGCAATGTATCGTGAACAGGGATATACAGAAGTATTCCCAACGATTAAAGAAGCTAAGGAAGCAGTTGAAAACTTAAGAGAATTTAAAGAAATTGAAAGTTCAATACTTGATGGAGATATTGAGTCTCTTCTAAAAACTGTTAAAGAACGTGATAGTGAAGCATTAAATAAGATTGCTGATGAATATTTATCTTCTTTATATAAAGTAGATCAGAATGCATTTCAACATGTTCTGAATAATTTATATAAGCAAACTGTCAAAACTATGGTGCAAACTGCCAAAGATTCTAATGATGATCAATTAATGGCAGCAGCGGAATTATTCCATAAGTATTTATTTGGTAATGCTACTTTTAGTGAACCAAATAGATTAGCTAAAGCTAAAACTGAAAAAGATAGTGAAATCGAACGCGAACGAAATGAATACTTACAAGAGAGATTTGTGGACGCGCGAAATGAATTAGTTGTAAGAGTTGATAATCGTCTTAAATCAGTAATTTCGTCTGCAATTGATCCTAAAGATGAAATGTCTGATTATGTTAAATCTAAGGCGATTGGAGATTGTGTTGAGCAATTACATAAACAAATTGGTTCTGATACTCGAACTCAGACAATTCTAAGAAATTTGTGGGCTAAATCTAAGGATACTAAATTTTCTAAGGACTCAGTAAATAAAATTGGTAGCGCGTACTTATCTGTTGCGAAGTCATTATTATTACCAATCATCCGAGAAAATCGTACAAAGGCTTTATCGGGAGCCAAAAGGTTGGTAGTTAATAAAGATGATAAAACGAAAGAAAGATTTAAGGGTTCTAATGATGAAAAAGGTGAAAGAACCTCACCTAAGAAAATGAAACCCGGTGAATCGATTGAAGATTTCATGATGAGAGATTGATAAAATGGCTATTACTAGTGAACGCATTGTAACTATAAAACTTTCAGGTGACTATGATGCTGCTATAGAATATCAAGCAGATAACGCCGCATCACCGGGCGATATAGATATAGTTACTTTAGCTGCTGGTAATAATGCTATATCAGTTCCATCAAGTGCAACTGGTGTTACAATTAGACCCCCAAGTGCTAATACTGAATTGATTACACTTAAAGGTGTTAATGGTGATACAGGAGTTGCATTGCATTTAACAGACGCTACATCAATTGGATTAGGAACAGCAGTAACTAGTTTTGTACTGAATGTTACTTTACAATTGATTGGCGTGCGATTAATTTGGAGTTAGTTAATGTCATTTGATAATGCGTCAGTAATTGCTACGGAACTTGAGAAAGTTACAACCAAGTTACCGGAAGCATATGAATCTGACGATAAGTTCTTTTCCAACATTAAGAAAGCAGATGTTGAGAAGGTTTCTTATCGACAGTTGCGCGCTCCTATAAATATTAGACCAGGTGGAAAATTCCAGTATTTTGGACCAAATGGTTCTGATTTAGGACGTGGTGGTGGACCTACATACGAAAAGGCAGTATTACAGCCTGTGTTCATGAGTCAGAACATTGAGTATACTAAACTTGCTCAGTGGGGAACTGATAGTGATAGAAAGGCTATAGTTAATGCCGTTCGTAAACTTACAGCAGGTGCATTAGTTGAATTACGTCGTCAGATTGATTCTCAGATGATGGGTTCAGGTAATGGTGTTGTAGGTACAATTAGTGCGGTTGATGCAACTGTTGTAGGTACAGATCAGTATACGCTTACAGCAGAATTCGGAGCACGTTTAGTACGTTTTGGTCAGACGATTCAGGTGTTTGATAGTACTTTAGCAACTAATCGTGGTAATGCTGAAATTACGTTCTGGGATGTTGCAAATGGCATTATTAAAGTTAATGCTAATATTGCTGGTGCAACTGCTACAGACGTATTAGTTGTTCAGGGTATTACTTCTCCTGCATCTATGCCTGCATTGTATGGTGTGCCATATCATCATTCTAATGCAAGTACTGGAACGTGGTTAGGATTTAACAGAGTTAGCACACCAGAAATACGTTCTAATGGTATTAATGGTAATAGCTCTGCTTTATCTTGGCCGCTTCCAAGACGCGCAATTAATACCATTGGTAATCGTGTTGGTATTGATAAGAATTTTAAAGCGCGCGCTTGGATGCATCCGTGTCAGCAGCAGCAATATGAACAGATGGGCTTTAATGTTTCCATCATACAGAAACAGCCTAGACAAGAAGGTTTAAATCTGTATTTTGGTGATGATATGCAGATGGCCGGCGCTCCAGTTATGCCGCATTTTAATTGGAGTAAGGAAAGAATTGACTTCGTTGTTGATTCTGTTTGGCATCGTGCAGAAATATTGCCTATCGGTTTTTATACTACAGATGGAAGAAATATCTTCGAATTACGCGGACCATCTGGTGGTGTAATGACTGCTGATATTTTCTACATGGTTGTGGGTATGCAGACATATGTTGATAATCCAGCATCAACGTCTTATATCTACGATTTATCAATTCCTGCTGGTTACAATTAAGAGGTGATGTATGTCAGCCAACTGGAATGATATTTCATGTGTACAATCTGAGCAGCAGTTAGAACCTTTAACTATTGCATCAGCAACTACAATCGCTCCGAGAACTAGATTAACATTCGTTACTGGTACCGTACAGGTTGCAACTATTACGCCTCCTGTTTTAGGTTATCATGAATTAGTGTTAATCTTTACTAATGGTAGTCCTGGTGCTTTACTAACTTCTGGTAACATCAAGACTGCTTATACACCATTACAGAATAAGTCCTTTAGTTTACATTACAATCCGATTGATGGAAAGTATTGGACTGAAGCTGTAGCTTAATTACAAATAGGGGGCGCGCATCTATAAAAACGCGCATTTTATTATGACTATTGAAAAACTTAATTCTTATTTAGCTCGCGATTTTGGTTATTCGATTGGTACTTTTCCAACATATCGTGTTGTTTGGAGTGAAGATCAATTTGAAAAGCGCGCAACTAAATATACTGAAGAAGGATTTGAATTACTATATGAAGAAGTAAGGCTTCTTCCTAAATATAGACAACAGCATCAAAACAAGTATATTTTAGAACGATTCTTGGTTGTACCTGATTTTGTTAAGACTGAACTAGTTGATAGATATTCATATGAACCCTTACATGTATTTCGTATAGGTAAAGGTGATGATTATGAATTTGACACATTTTATGGTGCTTGTAAGTTCATTATAAATACTTTTACTGAACGTGTAAAATTATCTCATTATGGAGATAGATATAAATCACCAGAAGAAAAGATGTTACCTGAAGAATTATTACATGCTCGAAAGTTAGAAGTAGAAAAGATGCAAGAATTTTTATTTGGAAATGAATCAGATGTTACGGATAATTTAAAGTTAGGTAGTGGTGAAGTTGTACCAAACAATTATGAGGCTAAAGGTACTAGCCAAATAAAGGAGAATTAATCATGGCAATTGGTATTGGATCGTTTGCAAATGCTTCAAGAACGGCAATTAGAAGTGCAACTAATCCTTTGGATAGATGTACTATTGTTTCATTAATGCATAAAGGATTTACCTCACGCAAGCCTACATTAGAACCAGGTATATTCTTTATTCCATCTGGTAGTATGGAAAAACCTGGAATTGCAGTTATTGGGCCAAGTTCATGGTTTTTAGATACTGATCCTGATAGAGAAATTGCTGAGATTGTTACTCCATCTAATATTGTTGCTGAATCAGTTGTTAATGATTATGTTAATGGATTATTAGCATTTGATCGTAATGGTAGTATGCCTGGACTTTTCTGGGTATTAGGTGAGAAAACTCAAGCTCAAATTTTAAAAGATCATCAACCCGAACTTAAACGATATGATACTTTTCAAAGACAGTGGTATCGTAATTTAGTAGGTTTAGCTGATAGTTTGTGGGCACAATCAAACGGGAATCCATTAACAATTAGTGATGATTTTAGGATTGCAGCTTCAGTATTAGGATTAAATAAACCTTGGATTAATGCATTTAGTTCTGTTGAATTAGTTGCTTGTAAACTTTGTGGTAAACTGCGCGATCCGAATTATCCAATTTGTGCAAATTGCAATCATATAGTTGATCCTGAAGCATATGCTAAGTTAGGATTAAAGAAGGTTGAATAATGCTAAAGGCATCCGATATTTTTGGTGACGTTCGCGCACATCTTAATGATGTAGGTAATGCCATATTTACGGATACAGTTCAATTACCTTATCTTAATATTGCTGCGGACGAGTTACAGCAAGAACTAGAAAATCATAATATTGGATTAACAAATGCAGTTGAAACTGATATAGCTTTAACTGCCGGAGAAACTGAAATAGGTGGTTTGGATTTACCTGAAGGATTAATTGAAATCGAAAATGTTTATGAACGAATCTCAGGTTCATCTAATGAATATCAATTAATGCAAAGGGTAAATTTCTTACCACCTGTTGATGTGTTAACAAGTTATTTACAGTGGTACGCATTTAATGACCAGAAGATTCAATTTGTTGGTAGTACTTCTGATGAACAAATAAGAGTTGAATATATAAAGCGTCGGGTTCCTAATCTTATTAATGCTTCAAGTACAATTGATATTAATGGTGCGCGTTCTGTTTTAGCATATAGAACAGCCGGATTATGTGCTCAAGAAATTGGTGAAAATGAATCAAGAGCGGAGGTGATGAACGGAAATGCAAAATTACGATTAGACATTTTACTTTCAATTAATCTTAAAGGTAAACAAGCAATTGTTATAAGACGTAGACCGTTTCGTGCAGGATTTAAATTTCGTAGTCGTTTGTATCGTTAACAATAAGCTGATTGATAATTAGTTCGATTATCAATTGTCCATTAAGGATGGCTAAGTATGAACATGTCATTGTGGGAACAAGTTAAATATGCTCAGGAATCAGGTTTACTTTTAGGTGGTAGACCTTGGTCACAAAATACTTATTGGGTTGGTGGTAATGCTCCATTAGGTACAGCATTAGTTGACTCAATTGAAAAAGCACTAGATTTAATGATTGATAATGATACATTATTTCTGGGGCCTGGTGCTCATGAGGAAGGAAATTTAAGCATTCCAGCAACTAAAACAGGATTAATAATTGTTGGATATAACAGTCGCGGTCAATCCTTTATTGAACCATCAACAGCAGGGGATGAAGGTTTAGAAATTCTTGCTGATGATGTAACACTAATTAATGTTGGTGTTGCTGATGGTGGTAGTGGTGACTATGGATTATCTGTAGGTAGCGCAGCAGTTTCACCTGATAGATTTAGAGCCTATGGCTGTAAATTTGAAGGTTCTGCTATTGGTGCGCGATTGTATGGTGCAGGTGATATATTATTAGATGATTGTGAATTTGCCTGGGCAAATGTTGGGTTACAATTTAGAGCAAATCTAATTGGATTTGTTACTCAAGCATTTATTCAGAAATCACGATTTCATAATAATACTGATGCTTGTATAAGTGAAGCAGCAGCATCACAGGTAGTTAATAACCTTCAGTTGTGGAATAATATCTTTGATCAGTTAGAAGATGGAACTGAACCAACAGATTTTATTCTACTTTCTGATAATGGTAATACTGGTATTATTGCTGGTAATCAGTTTGCGATTGCTACTAGTGATGCAGCAAAACTTACCATTGGTTCTGGTTTAATGTGGGGTCCAAACGGTACGGAAGCTGGTTGGAGTTCTGCAAGACCTTAGTAATTAAATTTTAGTTAAAAGGAGATATTCAAATGGCACTTTCACTTACAATTACTGGTAATGCTGGTCCTGGTGAAGCTCTATCTGCTCAGGTATTTACTGAAATAACTGAGCTTAAAATCCTTCCCGATACAAATATTATTGAATTTGTTAAGGATGGATATGCGCGACAGGTAGATATTACAGATGAAGCTACCGTAACAGCTACTAAGTCTGGTACTACTTGGACGTTAACTATTTCTTAGTGTCATCTCCCAAGATAAATCACTGAGAAAATGGTTTCTTGTTAATTCTTTCCATAATAAGAATTAACACTTTAGGATTTAATATGAAACTGAAATGTTATCTTATAACTCAATTAGAAGTACAAGATTATTTAGATAAGTATCAGGAAAAGATTAAATTTATTTACACAACTAATAAGGCACAAGGGTTACAAAAAATAATGATTGTTATCGACGAAGCATAAAGATGCGCGATCATGAACCAATTGAAATAACCGAATTTAATGGTCTTTGGAAACGTGGTGATAGAGAATCTACGCCTGAAGATCATTTTAGTGATTGTAATAATATTGAATTTATTGAATCAGGATTTCAATCTAGACCTGGAATTGCTGCTTTAGATATTGATGATGCTTGTGATAATTTACAAAATGTTGTTAGGATGTATACTTATTTACGTCCTGACCGTCAGTCATTATTAGTATTAGATGCATCTGGAAATGTATACGATACTGGTAGTCCTACACCGTGTACACCTATTTTAACTATTGCTGGAATGACAGATTTTGCATTTCAAGCATGGGCAGGTCGCGCATATATATCTCCACATGATGGAGTAATGGGATTAAATGGTGAATTTCTTTATGTTTATTTAGGTTATGGTGCTGCTGCTAGAAAAGCTGCTGGATTAGCTCCTACAGGTGCAATGACAGGAGCAAATGGTGACCCAATTAACACAAAATTACAAGCAGGTTATCATATATTTGCAGTAGTATTTGAAACTGATACAGGATTTTTAACTAAACTTGGAGGTAATGTAGCATTTTTAGCAACCGGCGCACATAAATGTACTTTAACTAATATACCAATTAGTCCTCAAACATTTGTTACCAAGCGCCATATTGTTACAACTAAGACTATTGACCCATTAACATTTACTGGTGACTTAGAAAATTATCAATTTTTCTTTGTACCAAATGCTATATTAAATGATAATACAACTACAACTTTAGCTGATATTGATTTCTATGACGCTGATTTATTAGAAGATGCTAGTTATCTTTCAGATTTATTAGAAGAAATACCAGCAGGAGTTAATTTAAGTTTATATCATGGTCGTCTAATCTCAATGACTGAATTTGGTCAGGCTAATAGCGATCCATTATTAGATACTAGTGGTAATATTTCACTTGCGCGCGTTTCAGAACCGGGTGAACCAGAAGCGTTTAATGCAGTAAGTGGATTAATTATTGCACCAATTGATGGTAATCCATTAACGAACGCGCAAGAATATCGAGATAATTTATACTTCTTTAAGAATACACGAACCATATCTTATACTGATAATGATGATGTTCCTTCTTCTTGGGAACCAGTTTATATAGATAATGGTATAGGTTGTCCGATTCATGGATTAGCATTAGTACTTGATTCTGGTGGTTCTAACGTAGACTATCTTATCATGGCTGATTATTCAGGAGTTATATTATTTAATGGTGGTTATATACGTCCTGAACTTAGTTGGAAGATTCAATCACTTTGGTTAGACCTTGATAGAGATTTATTTCAGGATATACAAGTTCTTAATGATTCAATAAGTCAAAGATTGTATATGACACTTCCTGATGGAACATTATTATATGCTGATTATGGCGATGGAATGAATCCGAAAGATATTAAATGGGCGCCATGGACATCTGATTTATTTATTACTACTATTGCATTGATTAATACTAATACACTTGCTATTGGAAGTTTAGAGGAACAGCCCTAATGCCTGCTCCAACTAATATATCGGCAGCGACAGCAATAGTAATATCATCTCTGCCTTATGCTAATTCCCAGCAAATACATGATACTGGAGTTACATATCCGGTTTGGTATAAGTATACTCCACCAGCTAATGCTAATTTAAGTTTGCTTGGATTTGGAACTGATTTTAATGCTAATACAGATGTCTATTTAGATGATGCTGTAACTTTATATTTAGATTTAACTGGTGTTGCAGCAGATATAAACCGCCCTTATTCATTTCCAGTTGTTGGTGGTGAAACATATTATTTCTTATTTTATGCTAATAGTGGTGATCCAAATCCTGCTAATCTTGATGTTAGTTTAGAAGAATTAACAGCAGCATCATCAGCAGCAGGTTCATTTTTAGTTAATAATGAATTAGATAATGATTTTGAATTTCCATTAACAGTATTATCACCAACAGTTGATAATACTACAACCAAGTTTGTCCAGCTTGGAAATATTGTTGGTGATGGAACTAGAGGTACTGATGGATTACCTCATGGTGAATATGGAATAATTTTTAATAATGGCAATTTCGTTTATGGTGATGAACAATATTTATTTCTAAAATACTATGATTTATTCTATAATGAAATAGCTGATATTCGTGATTATGAAACTAGTACTACATTACTAATTTTAGGTATAAGTGCTGTTCTTCAACGTCTATACATAGCTCATAAAGTTGGTGGTAATCCATATAAACTTAATAGTCGTACTGATGCTGGAGTAAGTTTAACTGATTGGACATTAACAGGCGTTACGGTTATAAATAGATTAGCTGTTGATGATACCGAATCAATAATGTACTATACTCAAGGCGGCGCAAGTGCAATTAAGCGATGGGATTTATTAACTAATGTAGCATTATCAGATTTAGTTGCTACTGATGCTAATTTTGATAGTTATGATTTATTAGTTCTCGAAGATGATACAATTCTTATTTGTTTATTAGGTGCTGCTGGAACTCCAAGACAAGTTTTAGTTAGAAGATATAATACTGCTGGAACATTACTTAATGAATATGATTTTGGAACTTTATGGAGAAGTGAACTTAATGTTCCACGAATTGGATTCTCATTTAGTTCAACCACATTTTGGATTTTACTTAAGCCTGAAGCTGATTATGGTTTGAGTTATTATCGACTAATTAGGCTAAGCGATGGCGTGCAATTAGATGAAGTAATACATACTAATTACTTAATAGGTAAATATCTTGGTGCAGCTTCAGCAACCCCTACTAGTGGATTTGGAGCAGAAAAGTCAGGACCATTACTTGTAACTCCATTAGCAGAAGATACAAGAAATCCTGGTTCTGGTTTATATATTTTAACAGGAACTAGTGTACCAGTTGCGCGTCATGATGAAATAGTTGATGAAAATGGCGCGTCATCAAATGTTATGATACCTAATCCATTTGCTGAGTTCGCGCAATTACCAAAGATTTAGTTATGGCTAACGAGCTTAATCATTATGCAGGTTACACAATAAGAGTAGTTGGTAGTGGAAACTTGCGCGTTACATTTAAAGGTTTAGATAATATAGAAACTAGTGTTCTTACACCATTAGTTTTAGCTTCAACTAATAGACGTGAGCCAACTAAGTTAGCTAATTTTATTGCACAACGAATGGTATTAAGATTAGAAACAACAGCAATAGATGAATGGTTTAAGATAAATAATTTCACAGTTTGGATTAAACCAGTTTGGACTCAATATCCTGAAACAACGTAATGGCTAATCAAATTGCGCGCCTTAAATCATCGCTTGCTAATAGTAAGATGCAGAAGGAAAATAATGCTCTGTATCAAACTGTATTAGGATTAATTAATAGTTTAGAAGCAACTGAGTTAAAAGCTAGTAGGGCAATAAGTTTATCTGGTTCTGGTGGTGGCAGTGGAAGTAATATTACATTAAGTGACTTATTTCCAGCTGCTATGTTATTGATGGGTGGAGTTAATAGAAATAACTCATCATCTTCGTCGGCTAGTAGTGATCCATTTCCACAAATAATGATGTTAATGGGTGGTGGTAATAAAAATAATGATGAATCGATTGCTTCAGTTGATTACGTAGTTATGAGCGATGGAGTTGAACCACCTACGCCATTATCAGATGGATTCGGTAATTTCATTTATATTCCATATAGTGTTTAGTTATGAGTGATACTGCGATTAATCAAGTAATTCAATATGGAACTGCTGCTGCTCGTGCTGCGTATACTCCAAATCCAGCAGTAAGTAGTCAAGTTTTATATCTTTGGTATGAAACTGATAACGTACCAGATACTTATGCTTGGAATGGTAGCGCGTGGGTACAAATAAATTCTGGTGCTGGTGCAGGTGATTTATTTTTAGGTGGAATGTTATTAGGTGGAATGTAAATGGCTAATTCATATCAAGTTCTTGGACAATCGAATCCATTAGCAGCAACATTAACTACTTTATATACTGTTCCTGCTGCTACTCAAGCAATTGTTAGTAGTATTGTAGTTGCTAATAGAAGTGCTACACCTACTACATTTCGTATTGCATTAAGACCTGCGGGTGCAGCAGCTTCTAATGAACATTATATTGCTTATGATGTTGCAATTGGGGCTAATGAAGTTATTACATTTACATTAGGTATTGGATTAGAAACAACGGACGTTATAAGTGTTTATGCTACATTAGCAACAGTTAGCTTTAATGCTGTTGGTGTGGAGATTGCATAATGGTAAAAACTATTCCGGGAAAATCCGGACCTGTTTCTATTTCATTATTAACATCTGGAACTGCTGCTACATATACGGTACCTAATGGTATTTTTAGATTAAAAGTTAGATTAGTTGGCGGTGGTGGCGGTGGCGGTGGTGCTGATAGCGCAGTAGGAAATGTAGGTGTAGGTGGTGGTGGTTATAGTGGTGGATATGCGGAAAAAATATATGTTACAACTCCAGGCGCAACATTTACATATACAATTGGTGCAGGTGGCGCAGGCGGATTAGCAGGAAATAATAGTGGTACAACTGGTGGTAATACTTTATTTGATGAAGCTGGTTCTGTTGTAACTGCCCCTGGCGGTCCCGGTGGTGGAAGTATGGCTGCTGGTACTACTATGAACGCTACAGGTAAACCAGCACGTGTACAAGCAACTGGTGGTGATTTAAATTTATTTACTGAAGGTGCAACAAGAGGTTGGAGATTAAGTTCTACACAATGGATTGGTAGTTGTGGTGCATCTGGATTATTAGGTAATGGTGGTGGTGATGGTTTTAATGCTGATGGTGTAGCAGCAGAAGGTTATGGTGCAGGAGGTGGTGGTGGACAAAGAGTAAATAGTGCAACAGATCAAGCAGGCGGCGCAGGAACTATTGGATTAATTATTGTTGAAGAATATAATTAAAATGACTCTAAGACAAAAGCAATCTCAATTCGTTAAACTTATCTGCTTGTTAATTGTTAAAGCAGAAGAATTGGGATATGAATTAACATTTGGTGATGCTCATAGATCAATCGAAGAAGCAACTAGGTTAGGTAAAAAGAATTCAGTTCATACAATAAGATTAGCTGTTGATTTTAATTTGTTTAAAGACGGCGTTTATTTATCATCTACTAAATCACATGAACCATTAGGATTATATTGGGAATCGTTATCACCTATTTGTAGATGGGGTGGTAGATTTGGTGATGGTAATCATTATAGTTTTGAACATAATGGCGTAAAATGATAATTCGAGAATTTGAAGAACGTGATTTAGATGAATTGAAACGAATTCATAAAGAATTTTTTGAAAATGAATTCCCTATTGAAAATTTTACTGATCTAATCGAACGTGCATTTGTAGTAGAAAAACATGATAAGATAATTGCAATAGGTGGTATAAAAACTCTAGCAGAAGCAATATTAGTTACCGATTTAAGTGTTAATGAATTTACTCGCGTAAAAGCTCTTAAGCAAGCTCTAAACATTTTTGGTTATATAGCGCGCCGAACAGGTCATGATTCAATTCATGTCTTTATTCAAGATGATCAATGGCGCAATCATCTTATGAGTGAAGGATTTAAGATTTGTAAAGGAACTCCATTAATTTTGGAGATTTGAATTATGGCAAAAGGTGATAGACAGCGCGCCACTCAAGACCAAGCTACTTTAGATAAAAGACTTGGACTTGATACATCTAATTATCAAGATAGTCTAACACGAAATCTATCATCTTATGATGATATAATGAATTCGTATAAAAACTATTTTGGTGGTGATAGGTCTGGTAGTAATTACTTAACTTCTGCCGGCGAAGGTTATGGTAAATTTGCTGCCGATGGTGGTATAAATGTAGAAAATATTAGAGCGCGCGCTATTAGTCCAATTCGCGCGGTCTATGCTAACGCGCAACGTAATGTAGATAGACAAAGAACATTACAAGGTGGTTATAGTCCTAATTATACAGCTGCTATGACCAAAATGGCACGCGAGCAAGGTGCTAATGTAGCTGATGCTAATACTAATGTTGAAGCAGCAATAGCAGAATTAATTTCAAGAAATAAACTTGCTGGCTTATCTGGTATGACTGGTGTTGGTGAATCTATGTCAAACCAAGATTTAAATGCTTTATCTGGTATGACTAGTTTATATGGAACTTCACCAGGATTAACTAGAACATTAGGAGATCAAATATTACAAGCAGAAGCAATACGACGTGGTATTTATAACATGCCTAGTACTGGTGAGCAAGTTATGAATAATGTAGGACGTGGTATTGGTTATGCATCTCAAGGCGCGCAAGCTGCTAATGCATTTGGTAAATTTGGTGGTGCTGCTGGTGCAGGAGCAGGTGCAAGTGCAGGTTTAGTTTCTGGTACTGGTGCAGCAGGTTCATTAGTTCCGGGTGCTACAACATTAGGTGGTATTAGTGGAACTGGTGCAGGTGCAACATCTATAGGTGCAGGATTTAGTGCTGGTGTTCCAATTGCAGATATAGCAGCTACAGGTGCAGGTACTAGTATTGGTACTGGTGTAGGTACAGCAGCAGGTACAGGAACTAGTGCAGGTATGATGGCAGGTTTAGGTACAAGTGCAGGTGCATCATTAGCAATGGGCGGAATAATGGGAGGTGTAGCTGCTGCAATAATTATAGCTGCTGATGCCTATGCAAGAAATAGAAATGATACAAGAATAGGTAGAGAGAAATTTGCTAAACAATTAGGATTACCCAATATTGATGCTTTATATAACCAATTAGGATCTATGGGTCCAGAAGGTGAAGCATTAAGAATAGAAGGTATGCGGATGGGTAAAAAGGATTATACTAATAACTTTAACTGGTTCCAGAAAGTTGCTAAGTTATTACAACGTCCTGACTTAATTAGTAATATAAATAATCCTGGTACTGGACCACAAATATTTACACCGCAGGATAGAAAGACTGTTGGGTTATAACAATGCCAATTAACTTTCCTGACATACAACAATTATTAAGGCTCAAGAGAATATTTGACCCTGAAAATAATCCTGGTGGTCCATATTGGAATCCTGCGCGTGAAGGTGTAGATGAAGTAGAGAATGATATATTTCCAGTTGGTCAATCTAATAATCAACCTATGTTAGATAGAAGTATGTCTGACATGCCAACTTTTTCTACTCCAGCTAATGATGAATTTAATAGATTTATAGGTGAATTTCCACAAAGAGAACAACCTGGTAAATTACGTAGAGTTGGCGCGTTTGTAGCTGCATTAGGTAGTAATAATCCAATGCAGACAGTTGATGATTATTTGAACTTTAATTATAATCAAAAACTTTCTGATTGGAGACAGCGCGCACCATTCTTACAAAATGCAGCTAATTTAGAACGTCAATCTAATACTGCTTTATCTAGTCAAGCGATGGCTGATAGAAGATTAGATGAAACAGAAAGAAGAAATCTAGTTTTACAACAGCAAAAAGATAGAGATTTAACAAGATTAGAAGAAAAAGATAAAGCTACGTTAGATTTAAATAATAGAAAGTTAGCTCTTGCGCGATTTAAAGCTGAAAATAAAGACTATATTTTAAAGACCCGTTTAGATGGAATGATTGTTGGTATTAATCCACAAGATCCATCTAAAACTGTTGAAACTAAAGTTATGTCCAATGAACTTAGTGATATGGAAAAAATCACTTATGGACTTGATGCTGATTTACAAAAGATTCAAGCATCTGGTAATGTTCAATCTGGGTTAATAGAACAACGTGGTGAAGTTGAACGTGATCTAATTGGTGCTCGTGGAGAAGAAACTAGAAAAAATATAGCTACTCCTAGACCACCTAGAGCATCTACAACAGCAGGTGAAACAGAACAAGCAAGAAAAGTTCGTTTGTTTAATAAAGCTCAAGAAGCAGCTAATACACATCCCGAATGGAAGAAGTATATAAAACTTCAAACTAGTAATAATTTTTCTATTACGCCACCTGGTAATTTTATGGGAGTTGGACCAGCAACAGGACCAACTAAATCAGATTATGATAAAATTAATAACTTTATTTATGGAACTACATCTAGAACTGGTGGAACAACTAATGTTAATACCGATAAAAAATACATACCTGATGCAAATGGAGTAATGGTTCTAAATCCTAATTATAAAGGAGGTAAATAATGGCTCAAGATGTTAAATTAAAACATCCTAAAACTGGTGCTGTTGTTACCTTTAAATGGGATAAACCAACTCCACCAACTGACACTGATTTGGATGAAATGTATGCTTCATTAGAAGATTTAGATATTCCTGCGATTGAAACTAAACCTGAATTACCTCAAGCTAGTCAAGGATTTTTATCTAGATTTATACCTCAAGTTAAAGGATTAGGTGAATTTGCTGGTAGAACTTTAGCTGCTGGATTAATTGGTCCAAACGCGCAAGTTCAAATGGGCCGAGAAATGATTGAGCAACCATATAACGAATTAACTGATACTAATAAATCATTACCTACTAGATTAGTTCGCGCAGGTAGTACATTAATCGGTGCTAATCCTGATCAAATATCTGAAGATTGGCAAGCTGGTAATATCCCTGCATTATTAGGTGATGTTGCTTTACCTGCTGCAATGTTGGCTGGACCCAAATTATTAAAAGGTAGAACTCCATTAAAATCAAAAGGTACTTTAAATATACCAGAAGTTTTACCTGCTGAAACTCCAATTCCTACTGGTACTAGAATGTTAAATGCGCCATCTCAACCGCGTGCATTATTACCAGCAATAGGAGAAACGTCTCAACCTGCTAGATTTATATCTGGAAAAGCTGGTATTGCAGATGTTACAAATCAGCATTTAATTGATTTAACTGACCAAGCTAAAGTTAGAAAACCTGGAACTTTATTACCAGAAGAAAAAGGACAACTGGTTGATATTGGACCAGAATTAGCTGCTGAAAGAACTATATTTGCTCCTAAAGATCCAGCATTATTAGACCCAGCTTTTGAAGCGTTAGTACCTAATAGATATAAAAAAGATTTATTTTCTCCTGATAAGTCTAATATTACTTTACCAAAGCCAAAAGAATTTGATATTAAATTAGCACAACCAGAAGGTGGTGCAATTTTAGAAAAACCAACTAGGCCATTTTCAACTCAATTTCCGGGTGAAACTAAATTAGAATCATTAGGTAACGTAATAAAACAAGATGCTTCGAAAATAGTCGACAAAACTGGATTATCACCTAAAGTTATAAATGAGGGATTAAAAGTAAATCCTGAAGTTCAAAAAGTAATTTATGATTATGCAAGAGAAAATGATAAGTTAGGCCCATTATCATTTGCTGGAACTAGATTAAAAGCAATGGGTGATGCAGGAATTGAACTATTTAGAAAAGGTGCGCGCTTTACTCAACAAGAAAGATTTAATTTAAAAGATTGGGCTGAACCTTATCGTAATGCAATTCTTAGAATTACTACTCCAGAACGTGCTAATTTTGGTAGATATGTAGAAGGTGAATTACCAATTCCAAATGATCGTGTTGCTAGTGCTATTGCTGAATGGAAACGCGCAGAACAATTAGCAGGTAACGCAGCAGAACAATCTGGAATGATGATTGAAACTGCATCCGGTAAGAAAATTCCATTTAAGAAAATTGAACAAGGTTATTGGCCCCGTAGATTAAAGCAAGAAACATTAGAACAATTACCTACTAAAATAGATCAGATGGTAAAGGAAGGTTTAACGCGTAAAGAAGCAGAACGTATAATTACTAATGCTCGTAAATATGGTGAGCTAATTCTTCCACAACAACATTCACGTCTTGGTAAGTTATTTGAATATGAGACTGATGCTAAGTCAGGATTAGTTCATCTTGAATCAATGGCTAAATCTGTAGCACGTACTAAAGAATTTGGTAGGTTAGATTTAGCTGGTAAAGGTGAATTTGGTATTGCTGATTTAATTGAGCAAACGTCTAATCCTGAATTATCTCATAGTATAATGAAACGTGTTATTGGTAGAGATGAAAAAATAGCCAAATCATTAGATCAATCAGTTCGTGTTGCGCGTACAGCAGTATCATGGTTAAGATTACAGAATTATGGTATTAGTTCTATTATTGGTAATCAGCTTCCTAATATGTTAAGAGGTAATGCTAGACAATATATTAAATCATTAGGAAATTTTATTGGAAAGAATAGAGCTATAACTGATCAATCTGCTGCATTAATTGATATAAGTCATGGTGTGTTTGAACAAACGCGCAAACTTAATCCAATGAAAGTTTATGGTGGTCAACTAGCAGAAAATATTGTACGTGGTCAAGCAGCAGGAATAGGTGAAGGTTTAGCTAAAAGTTATTTTAGAGAACTTAAGAAGAACCCTAACAATTGGCAAGCAAAGAAAGAACTATTTAACTTAATACTTGAAGATGTTAATACTGTTATTAAACAAAGGGAATTAACATCTGATCAAATTCGTATGGCTGCTGGCAGAAATGCAGAAATTAGTCAAGGATTAACTGCACCATTAAATATTCCACTTTTTGCTAGTGAACCAGTTTCAGGATTTGGTACTGCATTAGGACAAATGAGTTTAATCTTTAAAAAACAAGCTGCAATTCAGAGCAAGATGATTAAAGATTCGATGAAAAAGAATCCTGTTAAAACTACTGCGTTACTTATTGGATTTAGTCAAATTGCTGGTGGTATAACTGGTGGAATTAAATCTTCTATTATCGGAACTACTAGAGGTGTTATTGGTAATAGAGATATTGGTGAAGCTATTGAACAGGAATATGAGCATCGCGCTGATTATGTAGGTAGATTTACTGGTAGTGATAATGAGTTGTTAAATCGTTCTATAGATCGCGCACTTCAAAGTTGGGCATTTGGATTAGCATCTGATATGCTTTATTTGGCATTAGATAAAAATGCATGGACAGAATTTGTTGCTGGTCCAGTCGTTGGTGGTATAGGTGATATTGCTGGTAATGTTGCTAATCCTACTCAGTTAGGTAGAGAATCATTACGTATGTTACCTATTCCTGGTGGTGTAGGTACTGGTGCGCAAAGAGAATTATTACCAACACAAGCACAACAACCAAGTGGTCAAATTAGGCCGATTAGATAATAGTAATTCCACATCTATCACAAATATATTGTTTATTTGTTATAGACCATGTATAAGATTTTACAAATAAATGATTACATATTGATTGATTTCTATCACTATTACTAAATATATTACTAGGTGTTATAATTGGATTAGTTTTATTTCTCTGTCTATAACTTTTCCATAAAACTACATATGTAGCTAAATCTAAAAAGCTATCATCTATTGATTCATTATTCGGTACTTCATCTTTATTAAGTAATGTAGCTAATCGCGCGAGTTTAGTTCCAATTAGAATTACAAAACTCTTATCAATCGGATCATTAAACCATTCAGCTAAATTTCCACTACGTTCAAAATTCTCAAATGGATTATCATTAGATGCATAATCAGCATTTTTCTTCTCATGAATTAATTTCATATCTTCAAGCGTTTTGAGAAATTCTTGAATTACGGACATATTTTCTCCTAATTGAAACCTTCATTCTATGCTTAAAACATAATACAAATTTAGGTGAAGGATTAAGACATTGGGTACATAATCCTTTTCTACGTTGTGAATAATAATAGTTACGTTCTTGTCTACGTTTTAATATCGGATTAGAATTAGCCATAAAATTTGATATGGGCCAAATAGGATTTGAACCTATAACCTAATGATTATGAGTCATTTGCTCTGACCATTTGAGCTATTGGCCCATTAATAATCAATCCACTTTTATTTTAGTTTCAGTTCTTTTTACAATTTGAACTAAATGAAAATCAGGATTTTTTAATAGATTATCTATAAAAGGCTGAGCATACTCTATCACACTAAATTTCTTTTCGATTATAGAATATGAATCAGTATAATAAACTATTATTTGTTCCTCTTTAGGAACAAGATGATTCATCGAATTAATCCAGTTCATATAAATCAATCCACAATAATCTTAATTACATCAGTTGAATTTGTTTTCATTGAATTTTATCCTTAAATTTAAATGGTGCCCCAGGTCAGATTCGAACTGACACTTTAATGATTTTAAGTCATTTTTCTCTGCCTATTGGAATACTGGGGCGCTTAAATTGAAATTATTTATACCCAAATTTTCCCATTGCTATAATAAAATTATCTACAACTTCAGATTCTAAACAAATTTCATTAGTAGCACTAACTCCATTATGGGTAAAAATCCATAATCTATCAATATCATCTAGTCCAATATAAACTGCATCACCCAAATATTCTACTAATTTATATTTACCTAAGTTCATAATGAAATTATCTCCGTCTTATGATCTTCAATCCAAACGATTAATTGCTTAAGACAACTAATACAAATGTTAGCATTACTAATTTGAACTACTGGTAAAGATAATTCAAAACAACTAGCACAATAATATCTACCAATAGTTTCTATTCTGATTGATTTTATCATATTTATTCCTCAACCAAACTAACATTGCGCGCTCTTGGGCCTTTAGCAGAATTGCCTTCTTCAAAATTAACTCTAATAGTTTTAAGTAATTTCATATCGCGTTTTAATTCAGTCCAGTTACCTAAATAATCATCAACATGAAAGAAATAATCCTTATTGTTATAATTGATAAATCCAAAATGTTTACCTTCAGCAATACGAATGACTTGACCAATCATAATTTTACTTCCCCTTCAAATGCTTTCTAACTTCCTCAACCTTTTCATCACTCATTACATAAGTAAGTTCATTACCAATCATTATCTTAGTTATTGCACCTGACGCTTCTAATGAATCAGTTATCTTATCCCATTCTTCACTAGACGCATTAGCCCAATATTTCTTATTAAGCTGCTTACGTGATATTTTATGATCTGTACGTTCACATAACTCAATCATGACTAATGCCATTTCATTAGCCATTGCATTTTTACCACGTCCCATTGTAGTACGTCTCACATTTCCAATTAACTTTTCACAATTTTCAATTGCATTAATGATGTCGATTTCTTTTATAACTAATTCAGGACGAGTAGCTAATGCAGTAACAAGAGCTACCTTAAGAACCGAATCACCAAATCTATTTAATGTTCCCGTTGGATCTTTAATTTGATGTGCATCTACGGCTTCAGAAAATTCATGATACCACTTATCATAATAATCTTTAGCATCATCTTCAATAATTACTTCACCATGTAATTTTGAAAGAACAGTTAAATACTCTCTAAATTCATTATAATCAGGTAACTTATCTGGCTTATACATGAGAGAGTTAATCTTATTTCGATGCGTTTCATGTATAATAAACGTTCGCGCAAAATAACCACCATGTATATCTTTACGTAAGAAAAATTCTTCACCTTGAGCTTCATTAGTACCAGTTAACATAGTAATAGTAGGTGATACAAGTGAAAAGAATTCCATTTTTAATAACGATTTCCAATCACCTTCATTATAGTTTCTATCATACAAATCAGTAAGAATAGTTAATGCTACTTTATCATCAACGATTGAAGAAGTAAGTTCAGATGAGCAAATGAATGCTTTAGTTTTATCTAGAAATTTACCTCCAGGCATAGTTTGAGTAGAACCCATATCTTTTAATATACCTTGAATAGATGACCTACCTACATAACAATGCGCTAGATTTTTAGTTAACTTTCGCGCCATTGAAATAGGTGGGCCTTTTTTAATACCAGAATCAGCATGTAACATAACATAGATATTAGGATATAACTTGTATATATAACGGTCAATAAATACGTTGTCTTTTAAAACAGCAGATACAGATGCTAATGCACTCCAATACCAAAAACTAATTGGTGATTCGTACTCTTTATGTTGATCTACGATGGAGTCGATGAAGCTCATTTTTCTTCAACAAACTTAATCATTCTCATCATTACTTCTGATGCTAATGGATTTTCATTAACATTTATAAATGAGTGAGAGAATTCTCGTACTAATGATCGGACCTCATCTGAATTCAACATGAAGTATTTATTTCCAGCACAATCTATTAGCTTTTCTGTATAACCTTCTGGTGGTTCAATATTAGTTATCTTTTTATTCATAATTAAACTTCCCCAATTCCGCCAAATTTTTTAATCATTTCAGTTTCTTCTTTTCTTCGTTCCTGTTGAGATTCATTTTTACAGGTTCTACATTGTCTGCCTTTTATTGGATGAGTATAAGTATTTTCTTCGTTGTACTCATGACCTTGGGGACAATGTGTTTTAATTGTATTATGAATTCCTGGTTCTAATCTTTTATTTATTATTGTATCATTTATATTTTCAGCTTGCGTTCCAATATATAAATGTCCTGGATTCCAACAGTTCTTATTATTACATTTATGATTCACTTGTAATGTACTAAGAAAATTATAGTCTAAAAATAAATGTGCTGATAACCTATGGATATATCTCATTCCTCCATTATACCATACCATTCCATAACCACCATTACTAGTTTGGCTTTTACCACTTATACCTCCAATCCATAACCAACATTCAGTTTCTATATCAATTTTGGTTTTTGAAATTAAACGATAACATAACTTACTATTTAATTTCAAATCTTGAAAGCTCTTGATAATTGTGTCCATATTCTAGTTCAACTGGTATAATTAAGTTACCTTCACCTAATGTACACTTATCAAAATTAATTGGTTTTTCAAGTTCTTCTTTAATTATTAATCCAGCTTCTAACTTCCTCTCAATTCTTACCATTGTCAATAGCGCATCATGAGCTTCAACTAATATTAATATCCAAGGCGCGCGACTTCTAATTCTCATTGCAGCAGCTTTTAAATGCTCACTTACAGTACGCTGAGGAATATAACTATATGCTTGTCTAAATAATTCATCTCCCCATCGTTCAAAGAAAGTTCTAATTCCACCAACTTCAGCATCTATTCCATAAGGTATTGGAGCAATTAATCTCCCGTCTTTTTGTAATGCTTGTTGAATACCTAGATGGAATACTTCTTTTATCTTCGGTTGCTTCCTATGAAAGATTTTAATTGCGCGGTCTGCCACGAGTTCAGAGATTCTGAAATCAATTTTATTCTTGCGAGCCTGAGTATTAACTTCAATGGAAGCGCGTTTTTTTGACGCTCCAAGATGGCATGCATGTCGCAAAGTTTTACCACAGAACCTAATTGGCGTTTCTTTACCATTGTTAAACTTCTTTGAATGTTCTTGCCATTCACCACCAAAAAACCATGATGCGGTTAATGCATGATAATCAACTTTATCAATTAGCTCTAAGGCATCATAATCACCAGCTAATTTAAATATAACTCGTGCTTCAGCTTGAGATAAATCGCCTTGAACAAATATGCAACCTTCATCAGGAACTAAAAACCTTCTTATATCTTGACCAATATCACCATGTTTAGTAATAGTCTGAAATGCCATACCGCGCGATTGCTTACGTTTAACTTTAACACCAGACTCATTAACTTTCTTATATTCAACATTAGGTCTTATTGGTGGGTCTTGTTGAGTAGTAGAAGAACGGCCGGTTTCTAAACATAAAAAGAAACTTGTTCTCATTCGCCCATCAAAATCTGGTAATGCATATAAATAAGAATCAAGTGTTTTCTTAACTCTACGATTTTCTAATATTAGTTCTATTCCACGAGCATGAACTGGATTCTTAACTACATTATTAAGTAAGCTAATCAATACTTCTTCACCAGTTCCTTGACGAAGTGGTAATTTCCAAGTTTCATAAAGTAACTTACCTACCTGTTGCCATGAACCAGTATTGATATATTCCTTAGTAATATGAAATAACTCATGACGTTGCTGTTCATCGCGTTCAATATATTTAGTAATGAGTTCGCGACGTACATCTTCATTACAACGAAATCCAACTTGTTCTATTGCGGTATCAGTTTCATTAAAAGCATAAAGTGAATGTAATGGAAGAAGGAAATTACGATAATAATCATTTAAGTGTAACTCATCTATATCAGACTGCATTGCATCATTAATTTCTTTTGTTACACAACAATCCTTACCACAACCTATCATTAAATCATCTAAAGAACCTTCATACATTCCTTCATCTTTATAATAAGGTTCTTCAGTAAATATTGAAGTATTAAAAGCAAGTCCTTTAGGTAGTTCGGGATTTATTGCAAATGATTTATACATTGTATCATCTTGCAAACCGCGCACTGTAAATCCAAATCGTTTTATTTTATCTCTATCATAACCAAAGTTTTGTCCTATTACATCATGTTGAGATAAGAAGTTGGAATACAATAACCAACATCTAACTATCTCATTCTTTGGCATTGATGAATAGTTTTCCCACATAGGTAATACAAATGCTTCATCTTTATTAAAAGCAGTACCCATCATTATTGGAATACATTTATGAGCTTCAATGTCAATAGATGGATGAATGGATGACGAATATTTATTTAATAACTGTTCTAACTGCCACGAAGATTTGATAATAATTATATTACGTTTTGGTGTACGTATTTCAGGGAAATCAGATTGAATCTTAGCACGTCTTAAATCAAATAGCATTACTTCTTTATTCCAATAACCTTTAACATCACCATCTTGATGTAATATATGTGCTGGATGATAAGTAGGTACGCACTTAAATCCCATTCCATTTATAATACTACCGCGCCATGCTTGAATACCACCAGCTACATAATTACCTTCTTTATCTTTTTTACCGCTCTTTCCAGTTAATGCATATAAAGCAGTTCCACCTAAAGGAACAATTACGTTAGGTTTAAGTTGAGAAATTTCTGTATGTAATTCATTGAACTGTTGATCTAAATCTATTCCTACTGAATTAGCACGAACTTTAAATGAAACTTTCTTACCTTTTTTAGGATTAGATGGAACCATGAATTTACATGCATTAGTAACCCAACATTCATCACGATTAATACCTACAGCAGATAAGAGCATATTAAAGAACTTACCACTTGGACCAGTAAATGGTTTACCAGTAACTTCTTCGTCGTAGCTTGGACTTTCTCCTACAAAACAAATTCTAGGATTTCTAGGTCCAATGCCAGGTACATATACTTGCATTTATGCCCACCCGCCACATTTTTTACATACCCTTTTTCCTTTTTTGCTTATATGAGTATTTTCTTGAGTATATAAATGGCCTTTCGAACACATTATTTTATTTTGTTCTACTAACGATCTATGTGTTCCAGCAATAATTGAATCACTTACATTTTCTCCGTGGGAACCAATATAAATGTGCTCCGGATTGAAACAATGTTTATTTGGACAAATATTTTTATGTAAAACAATAAGATAAGGATGATTTAGGTCGTACTTCAAATATAACATTGCAGAAAGTCTGTGAACTTTTTCTGATTTATAATTAAACTGTATTGCTCCATAACCTCTTGATAAGGCTCCAGTATATAACCAACAACCAGTACTTTTATCTATTTTTCGTTTAGATAAAAGTCTTTGTTCTACATTTTCAGACGTTATAGCTTTATTCATAAGTTAGGTTGGTGTTTTCTCTGCATAAATTCTTTCTAAGATTTCTTCTTGTTTATCACTAATCCAATACTTAGCTTCAAACTGGTCAGAAATAGATTCTACAAAATCAAATTCCCATTTAGTTAGATTAATACCTTCATCATTAATGGTAGTAATCCAATGTTCAATTACTTGTGGTTTTTGGGTCATATTTCAACATCTGTCATATGAATTAGTTGAACCTGAATTACATCCATTGATAAACTATTTGCAATTTGTTCAAAAGAATTTCCGTTCTTAATTAACCATTCAATAGCTAACTTTCGCGCATGTAAAAAGTTGCTCCAAGGATGTGTATCTTTCATTATCATATTTAATTCACCAATTCAATCCTAATTCCACGCCAACCACCATCTTCGTTCTTTTTCAATTCAAAACTAACTTTAGTTCCTATAACTAATTTCTCAAATTCAATCTTATGATTTAGTGCTTGCCAATGAAAGAAGATTCTAGTAAATGGTTTCTCCTTAGAATTAATAAATCCAAATCCTTTAGGATTAATATGAATAATTGTTCCAGTTAGACGATTAGTAATTTCATCCATAATATTAAGTTCTTTTACTTCTGCTTCTTTCATTACTTAATCAACTCCATTAGTTTTTAATCTTTTAGCTCTACGACCAACAAATTGTTCAAATTCATCAAAAAGAATATCTTGAATTTTCATTCTCAAGTTTGATTCAACTTCTTGTTTCATCTCATTAGGTGTTATTGATAATATATATTCAACAAATCTATTTTCAATTTGTTGACATAATATTGTATCTTCATCAATTAAAATATAATCCCAACTCATTACTTAATCAACTCCAATGCATCTTTTCTAGTTAAACAATTCTTAACCTTATCATAGTTCTTAAAAAGATTTAAGTTTTCACTCACTAATCCAATTGAAACATTAAAGTATTTACTTGTATCAGATAATTTCCATAAAGGTTTATCTATCTTATGATAACTATGATACATAGCAATTAGTATAACTTTACGTTGCCATGTTTTAGCTTGGACGTATGAATGTAATGGTTTCATTTAATTAATTAAACAAAAATAACAGGTGGTTCGGGAATTACAATACCAATTGGTCTCCACATATGTAAAACATTAGGATGTCTATTAATATAATTTAATTTCTTAGGATGATATTGAATAACTACATCTTTCTCATCCCAAAATACATTTTTTAATCTATTCATTTCATCCCAAGTTGGAGTTCTACTTTCAATATCAAATCTTCTAGCATGAACTGATACATGTTCCCAATTTCCTGCATCAGAAACTATACACACTAATTTCCATCCAGTTATTGGTGAATTAAGTATAAACGCTCCATTATTTCCATAAGAATCATCTGAAGCTAGTTCTCCTTCTATAATTCTGCCAAATTTAGGTACATGAAACATAAAATTCCTTATTAATCAAAACGAGGGGGTGCGCGCCTTATATTGTTAGTTCTCTATGAGACAACTCAAAAACGCGCACCCTATTGTTGATAGTGCTTAGTCATGAATTAATGCAGCCTAACTAGTATTGAAACTGCACTAACGCATATTCGTCCTCTACCAACAAATGATAAAAGTGCTCGATGGATTTGGCGAGTTATATTTGGCTGATAGTACCTCTTACTATCATTTAATGTTCGAGGACTAACAAGAACAACCAATTTCACTCCTATTTATTCCGAGCGTATTCATAGGAATCCATTTCTAATTAAGTACTGTTCGGCATCTTCAGCACTTAATAGAATTTACTAATTAACCATTAACCGGACGATACTTAGGAACCTTACCAAGCGAGTTTACTTTCCTATCCTCATAATCATCATTACCAATAAAAACAACAGCCTTTTGACCTTTAAGCTGTTTAGGATCAACAGTATCACCAGGCTTTAATTCCTGTCCGAGTGAGATATACAATGGAATAATAAATCCCGGTGCTTTGGAATTAAAACTCCATCTTGGAACTGGTACACCTGCAAATGCTGCATCACCAGTATCCTTATTAGCAATGATAGTAGCCTTTAAATCCCAATTAGTACTATCACCTGCCTTAGACAAACCTTCTTCTACATCATCAATATTGACAAGATAGAAAGCAGGGTCAACTACTTTACCAACGAGAAAATCACGATTTGTAAGTGTAAGGTGCATTTTGATTTATCCTTGTTTGATTGGTTATTCGATTTTGTTTAAGAAATTTTGAATGATTGGGTTAGTATCTAATAATTCTAATGCCTCCTTTGCGCGTTCTCCAATTTCAATTTGACGTAAGAGTTGTTCACGAATTGATTGCTTTTTAGGTAATTGAAATTGTTCAAATCCTGCTGGCAAATTTCTTACTGGTTGTTTAAAATGACCATTACCCATTTTACTTAACCTTCATCTTTTCTATCGCTGGTTGAATATACGTTTTATAGAAGTTAATATCTGGTCCAAGCGGCATTATCTTATCAAGCGGTAATACAGTTCGCGCATAATCTTCTGATGTATTAACTGTAGATACCTGCACATTAGTTTCTGCACCAATTACTAATGCTGGCTTTAATCCAAACTGATATGTTTCATCACATACAGCAGGAATCTTAGCAGCAGGTTTACGTCCAGCAGTAACAAGAGTACGAGTAATAGTAATATTTCCAGATAAATCTTTCTGTTCAACTCTAACTACGTGAGCAATTAAAATTACATTAACTTCGCGCAATTGATTTAAATCTTTACTTAAAGCCATCAATTCATTTAATCCAGCACCTTCAGCATTAAAATCTTCTACTTCACTAACATCAATTCCGCCAATAATTTTACCTGCCGATTCACCTGATTTACGTTTTTGTCCTACTTTAGAATCTAATACTTGACGTAACATCGCATCAGCAATAGTAGTAACGCTATCAAATATAACAGTTCGATAATTACATGATGTAACCATCTTTTCTAATACTGCTAATGCTGATGGTTGATTATTTGGGCGATGCATTGTCCATGAATTATAATCATCATAAGTAATTTTAGATAGATCAATTCCATGCTTTTTAGCCGGTAATGCAAGAGCGCGCATTTTTCTATCGAATGAGAACCAATATTGAGGTAATGGATAAGTTACTGCTGTAGAAGATTTCCATGTACCTGGGTCGCCCTTCATTAAAGTATAAAGAGCATCATAATTTAGAACTTCTAAGGTTGGCATATTTACTCGTCAGAATAATCAGTTGTTAATACAACAAATTCTTGATTAGAATCATCATTATCATCTTTATCTATAAATATAGATGGTAATATATCATACCATCCACCTTCAATTTCGACATTTATAGGAGTTTCAGGTGGATATTTATTTAATTTATCTATTAGTTCTTTTACTGTCATGATTTACCTGCCATTACCCAATGAGAACCAATTGAAATAACTGATATAAAAACAATCATAAATACTATTGGAATGATAATCATGTTTTTCTCTTTATAAATTCTAATTTTCTACCTTTTTCTTTATATAAAACTTCTTCAGTAGTCTTAATTAATCTTCTAGTATGTCTAGCATTATAAGACTTTTTCATTTGTCTTTCAGCAATTTCTAGGCTATGATGACTCCAATAGCTTTCATATCTATTTAATGTAGGATTCCATAATTCTATTCTATACGTAGTAATCATTATAATCCCATCTTCTCCACTAAATTATTAATCAATTCCTTCTTAGCACTATTAGTACATCTATCACAATGAGGTTTAGACAAATCAAGAGCGCGCGCATCTAATATAAATGTTTCACCACAACGATTACAAACAGAGAATCTACCTACGGCAAATGGCTTTTCTACTTTATGCACACATCCAGGTAGCGCGCACTTAAAAAATTGCTTAGTGGAATTTGAAGATAATTTAACTCTAACGTACTTATGGATGTGCTTCATAACCTAATTAATCTTATTCTTTGGTAACTTACTTTCATTTAAATCTAATTTCATTGACGGAATTCCCATTGAAGTTAAGAATTCATTTGCATAATTACTCAATAAGAACGCGCAAATCAAATGAAATGCATTAAAGTTTTCTTCACTTGAGGTAATGTAATCCATCATTAATACAGTTTCAGCTGATAAATTATTCTTTTCATCACCAATTTCTTGATTAAATATTTTACGTAATCCATCGTAGTTATTGGTCATCATCAATTTCTTTTCTTACTTTTTCAAAAACAAGAAAAAGCAGTATTCCAGTAACAAAGAAAAGAAAAAAGTTTCCCCAATCTTTAGGCCAAATTCCATAGGTATAATAAAAGTTACCTAAGGTTTGTAATGTCATTAATCCAAGTATACTTATCATTGCAATAAATTTAGTCATAATTAATCATCACCATTCAAAATGTCCCATTTTTTTCCAACTTTAAAATAAACTCTTAATACTTCTTCCCTAACAGATTTATCAGTTTCGTCTACTTCTTTAAATCTACAAAGCCCATACTTATTTTCACAATGAGTAAAGTTCATTGGAAAGTTACCTGCTTCAGTATAAGCAAATAACATATTAACGTAATAAGGTACGATTTCAGTTCGCCATTCTTCTAATCGTGATAATGAATAAGTAATTGGAACTCTAAGAAATTTCTCATTAGGTTTAAGAGTTTTCTGAAATCCAATCTTATCTATCATTACCATTCGTGAGCCAATTACATGACATTGACCCATGAATTGATTATTCATTGAAATAGTATCGCGCTTTTGTTTCATAGTTTTAATATCCATAGGCATAATAGCCAATGGAGTATCAATTACGCGATCTAATTTCGCCGCCCACATAATTCTTATTTCACTATCTTCATAAATCAAACGCTTTTTAGTTACTTCAGCTTCAAGTATTGTATTAGAATCATTCTTCCAATAATCGAAGTATTGCTCCATCGTAGAGAAAACATCTTTTACTGATACAATTTTACCATTATCTGATTCTAATGGAACGTTTTCGATACCAGTATGAGATTCATCTTTAATAAACTTATTAATTGGTGAAAATGGTTTTACATATTCCTTACCAGCTTCATAACCAATTAATACAGCGTCGTTATAACTTTTACCTTCAATTCGCGCTTTTGCAAACCATTCAGCAATTACATGAACTAAACTACCTGTACCTAATGCTGGAGATTTACCAGTAACAGATACTAAATCTCTATTAAATGTATAATCAAATAATTGTGGACAAGCCATTAATGTAGTTAACATTTGGCTGTCTATTACGATGTTTTTCATTTAGATAACCTAAAATGAAAAACATCCATAAGGATTTAAAATACTTGCTGCCCATCCAAAACAAGCAGAACATAATCTTTCTAAATGATTTTTATCATCTTTCCATATGTAAGTATTAATAGTTTCTTTTGAAAAACCTTTACAAACTGAACATTTAGCTTCATTTTTAGTATGAATTCTCATTTTACATACCTACCTAATAACTGTTTCCAATTCTTCAAATTAATTAAACTATTCTTTAGCAAATCTTCTAATACATCTCTACATGAACGACACAAATTTCTATCGTCATCAAAGTTCATAGTAGGACATATGTCATTAGATATAACACAAGGATATTCTTTATTACAATAACGACATTTATGGATATGTTCGGTACACATATTAATTACTTAAAAGAAACCCAAACATGAAAAACTAACGTATCCATAATCACAGTTCCAACAAATTGAACATTATTAGGAATATCTAATTCATGTCCAGTTCCACGAATATAAAATTTTCTCTTAGATTTTTGGTTATCAGTATTAACTTTAGCCCAAATACAAATATTTTGATATTGTTTATGAGCCGATAAAACTTCTGCATAATCGTACATTTCAACTTCTTGTTCTTCAGTTAATTTTAATGGATACTTATATATTGTAATCATAAATTATTTCTTTTTATCCTTAATAACTAAAAATGTCTTACCACAAACCGCGCACAACCAAACCCAAACATCTAACTTTTCAAATATCTTTTCTAGCATTGATAAATCACTATTAAAACAATGGGGGCATTTTGTCATAAAACTTTACGAAGTTCTTTATTTCTAATATTTCTTATAATTTCTTTTGGTGAAAGAAAATTTATCTTAAATGGATTATAATTATGAATAATAGACATATCATATTTCTTAATCTTTGGTGTTCTATTATTTTTTCCATTAGGAACCTTATCAGTACCTAGTAATTTACGACGTTTAGATTCGCCCATGATTATCTTTTACCTTTATTCATTATTCTTTGCGCGAGTTCCATTATGATATTCTTTTCTTCCCAAACTGGCATCTTACCTTTATTCATACTTGAGTGAAACGCGCGTCTTTTACTTTCAACTATTCCATCTAAATCTATATCTATTGTATTATCAGCATGCATATATCTAGCATTAATCTGAGTAGCCTTTTGTCCTATACGTGGAAATCTACCTTCTGCTTGTTCTTCATTAGCAGGATTCCATTGTCTTTCATGCATAATACAATCAGCACAAGTTTGTAAATTTAATGCTTCACCGCTTGCTAATGTTGATGCAATAAGTAATCGATATTTAGTAGAATTAAACTTATCTTGAGTTTCACCACGTTCTAACGAACTCATTTCAGCAGTTAATTTTAATACAGGTGGAAACGCATTTTCATTACACCATTTTTCCATCTGATTAAATATTAATCTACCACATTCTTTATGATGAACGAAGATAACTAATTTTCTATCAGTTTCTTCTAAAAATTCTTGTGCTAATTCTACCGTAGTTGGAACTTTACTAATACCAATTATCTGACGCATTGCATTAAAGGTATCATTTAATTGGCGTGAAACATCAAATGAACCTTCGGTTCCTTCTAATATAGCGTCTTTCATAATCGCGCGAATTACATCTTCTTCTTTATTATATGCTTTACGCGCATGTTCGGGAACTTCACATATATTACGTGTTCGATTTATTAATGGTAACTCAGGTAATACTTCAATACGTTCACGTCTAATTTGAATATGCTTAGTTAATTCGCGGAATTTTTCAGGATTAAGAATTCCACCTTCAACTACTTTACCGCCATAACCTAAGTAGGTATCCACCCAACGATTAATAAATTGTTGTCTTTCAGGGAATAGCTTAGAGTCCAAAATATTTAGTATATTAAAATATTCACTACCACGATTTTTCCAGGGAGTTCCACTTAAAGCAATTACTTGTGGAATTTCTGATGCTAACCTACGAACTGCTTTAGTTTGAATTGCATCAGGATTTTTAATTGCTTGACATTCATCTAAAATAAGAGTTTTAACTCCCATTTCCAAAAATTCTTCAGGAGATTTATTTCTCAATCCTGCATATGACGTTATATAGTTCATATTCGGCCACAATATATCACGACTACTATTTATCGGTTGTGGCATTGAATCTGGATCTATAACGCGCACAATTTCTTTACCATGTTGATATTTAGAACCGGCTTTAGTTACCCAAATAAATGGCTCGGAGATTAACTTATTAAACTTTAAGTAAGCTAACGCTTGCATTGTCTTGCCTAATCCACAATCATCAGCAATAAGAAAGCGTCCGTTATTCTGTTCAATAAGACGCGCACCTATTACTTGAAATGGATATAATCTATGTGCTCCACAAATTAAACACTCATTCTTATTCCAATCATGAAAACAATTAGGATTAGTAACATCCCAAATTAACTTATCATAATTAGATAACGCGCGTGGTTTAGTTAGTATTAAATGATTACATTCTAAAGTAATTAATTGACTGACACCTAATTTAGGATGATTTAATTCCTGAATAGATTTAGTCTTAGCTACTTTATTACATGTTGGACAATGTTCACTTAGTTGCGTTACAAGAGACATAAAATCAAAATTATTAATTAGATGGTTTAAGTTATTTGGATGTAGATGTTTTTTAG
>Ga0209108_10000054_pt1 | contig 46606 bp, 46 predicted proteins | sample Rifsed10ft1_FD_184003 | JGI IMG/M metagenome (GOLD analysis project Ga0209108, IMG submission 184003) | Soil microbial communities from Rifle, Colorado, USA - sediment 10ft 1 (version 2) | ecosystem: Environmental > Terrestrial > Deep subsurface > Rock core/Sediment | place: Rifle, Colorado...
CCGACTGGCTGTGGATGTCGCTGTCGCGCGCCGGCCGGCACGCCGAGGCCAAGGCGATGCTCGATCGCCGGCCGGACTCCCTGAAGGTGGCGAACGCCTACGCACAGCGGCTTCGGTTGTACCGTGGCGAGATCGGTCCGGACGAGGTGATCACCCCGGCAGACACTGCCGACGTGCAGGCGGCGACCCTCGCCTTCGGGGTGGGGAACTGGCACGTCGTGCGCGCCGACACGGCTCGCGCGCGTCCCTGGTTCGAGCGCTCGATTCGCTCCGGTGGCTGGCCGGGCTTCGGGTTCATTGTTTCCGAGATCGAGCTGCGACGACTGCGTTAGGTGATCAGTGATCAGCGATCGGCGACCAGGGGCGCTCGCTGCCCGCTGCCCGACGGTACTGATGAGCCGGACGCGCTGGGGCGTGTAGCATGCCCATTGCCCCTTTGCGGAGGAGGTCAGGATGCGTTCGTCATATTGGGCCGCCGGACTCGTGGTCGGCCTGCTATTCGCAGGATGTGCTCGTCAGGCAACGGTCGAGTCCACTGGTGACGTCGCCATCAGTGCTTCGCCGGCTGACACGAGGTCTCTCCCGAGCGGGACCATGCTTGATGTTCGACTGGATCAGGAGATCGGAACCAAGACGCTGAGGAAGGCGGGCATCGGTGCCGCAGCGGGTGCCGTGTTAGGCGGCATCCTCAGCGGCGGTGACCTCGACAAGATCCTGATCGGCGGCGCGCTCGGCGCGGCTGCGGGCACGGTCATCTCGCTTGGCATGGGCGACGTCGAAGGCGTCCTGCCCGCCGGGACAACGATGAAGCTGCAGACGACGCGAATCGTCGGACCGCGTTAGCTCGTTGCAGGTGTGCAGTACCGCGCGTGCACGGAGACCGGACTCTCCGTGCACGCGTTCTGTTCTCGCTTCGCCAGCCGCTACTGCGGCGGCTGCGCTGTTTCCTGCGCCGTAGGGAACGCGGGGGTCATGACCGAGGCCCCATAGAATTGCATGTAGAGACCAGCCCAGAAATCGGGCGGCCCCTCGCTCGGTTCCACCTTGTTAGTCTGCGGCTTCAGTCCGCGCTTGATGTACGCCGCCATCGACTTGAGGTCCGTGTCCGTCATGTGGCGGAAAGCCGGCCACGGCATCGGTGGCGCGAGATACTTCGGGTTCTCCGGAAAGTTGCCTTGCCCTGGTGTCGACGAGGTGATGTCGACATCGGGCGTTTCGCCCGGTCGCAACCCATAGCGCAGGGCGTTGAAGATCTGTCGCTCGCTGAAACGGCCCGTTCCCGTTTCGTTGTCCGGGGTCAGGTTGCGTGGCCGCGTCAGGAACATCGTGCCGTCGGGCACGTAGATCTTGAACAGCGTGAACAGGCTGTCGTTGGGGTGGCGATAGCCCGAGAGCCACACCGGCGCCGCCGGGTTGTCGCCGCCGCCGTGGCAGTCGCCGCAACCGTGGTGAACGATCAGGTCCCGGCCGAACGCGATCGTGTCCGCCGTCGTCGCCAGCGTCGGCCCGCCGTCGCTGTCATCCGCGTCCGCCCGTTCGCAACCCGCGAGCACCAGCACCGGCACCATGAATGCGGCGAGCCGCGACAACCGTCCGAGAGATGTCATCCGTCCTCCATGCCTAACGTTTGACTTCAAGAATACCCATCATCCCCTGATCTTCGTGGTTGAGGATGTGGCAGTGGAACATCCACTTTCCGGGGAAATCATCAAACCGGACGACGAGGCGCACGGTCTCCTGCCTCCGCACGTTCACGGCGTCCTTCCAGCTCCGGTACGGCTCCGGCTGTCCGTTGCGCTCTATGACCTGGAACTGGAACCCGTGCAGGTGAAATGGGTGGTCCATGCCAACGAGGTTCTCGACCTTCCAGATCTCGGTGGCGCCGAGTTTCGTCGTGATGTCGACGCGCTTGAAGTCGAAATGCTGGTTGTTGATCATCCCCTGGCTGAACGAGACTACGCGACGCGCGGTTGCCCTGGACGTGTCGAGCGGCGGGATTGGGCGAAGCGTTGTCGGGATCGTTACCGCGGCGAGGGGAGCCTCACTGCTCACCTGCAGCGTGAGCAGGTCGCGCGCCTGGTTCCAGTCTTTCGGTCGCGTTTGAGGGATATAGCGATCGTACGCAAGCGTCTGGAGAGTCTTCCGGCTTCCCGGCGCACCGGTGCCCCGGACCAGGATTTCCACGCGCTCGGAGTTCGCGAGAGTCAACTCGCTCACCTCGATCGGTTTCTCAAAGAGCCCGCCGTCGCTGCCCACGTGCAGGAAGGTCTGGCCGGGGATCGCCAGCCGGTAGACGCGCGCGGCCGAGGCATTGATGATGCGCCAGCGCTGGACCTCACCAGCGCGAATGGTCAGCGTGGGCTTGAGCTGGCCGTTCACGAAGAGCACGTCGCCCTCGCGTCCATTCTCTTCGTCGATCCGCCCCGGCATCGAGCTCGGATCGGGGAGATCGATCGACCCATCCGGCTGGAACCGGTTGTCGGCGAGAATCAGCAACCGTTCGGTAATCGACTTCGGCAGCGGGTCGTCGGGCGCGCGGACGACGATCGCGCCGAAGAGCCCCTTCGCTATCTGGTATCCCGTGCGGTGGTGCAGGTGGGGATGGTACCAGTACGTGCCGGCTGTGCCGCGCTGAATCGTGAATACGTAGTCGCGCCGGCCGCCGGCGGGCACAGGATCGAAAGGGCTCCCATCCTGACTGGCGGGAAGGTGGATCCCGTGCCAGTGGACAGTTGTGGGCTCGGGAAGGTCGTTGCGGAAGTGGACGATGACCCGATCGCCTTCGGTGAGCTCGAGCGTCGGTCCTGGTGAAGTTCCGTTGTATGCGAGGACTTCAGTGGTGACGCCGGGCTTCAACGTCAGGCGAGTCGCCGCGGCGGTGATCGTCACCTCCACGGTGCCCGGCAGGGTGGAGGCGTTCTTCAGCAGCGGTGGGTGCTTGAGCTCTGCCGCCGTGCGCCATGCGGGAACAGCGTTGAACTCGAATCCGCTCCAGGCGACGACGCTCAACACGGTAATCCGCCGCATGAGACGGACTGCGGGGCCCGGGATCGGGAAATGACTCAATGAGTGCGCTTCGAGAACGGGATTGGGGTAGGTCAGAAGCGCGACGAATCTCGCGACCTCCGGCACTGGGCGCCAGAGGCCCGATTGGTCCCGGCTATGAAAAGAGGCTCAGGGTGCGCGAAACAGCCCTGGAAACAGCTGCTGCAGGCGCTTCACTTTGGGCGCGTCGTTGAACACGATGTACGGATCAGTCGGATGCAGCGCCGCATAACGCTGATGGTACGACTCGGCCGGATAGAATGGCTGGCGGAGTCGAAGCTCCGTGACGATCGGGCCGGCGAATACGCGCCGCGAGGTCAAATCGGCGACGTACGCGGATGCCTCGCGGAGTTGTGCGCTATCGCGCGCGAAGACGATTGCCCGATAGTCGGACCCGACGTCGGGACCCTGGCGATCACGCGTAGTCGGGTCATGAGCAACGCGGAAGAAGACTTCCAGAAGCTGCCGGTACGAGACCACCGACGGATCGTAGGTCACCCGAACCGACTCGGCGTGGCCGGTGGTGCCGGTGCCGACGACTTCGTACGTGGGATTGGCCACCGTGCCGCCGCTGTAGCCGGAGACCACTGCGGTCACGCCTCTCATGTGTTCGAACACCCACTCCACGCCCCAAAAGCATCCGCCCGCGAAGATCGCCTCGGCGCTTTGCGCACGCGCGGGCGCGGTCAGGCCGATGAGCCCTATGAGCGAAAGCGCGATCCGGCGGTTCGTCATGGAGTGCCTGAAATGAACAGAGCCCGGGAGGTGACTCTCCCGGGCCCTCTGATTCCGCAATCAGCCCTTCTTGTACGTGGTCGTCGTGGTCATCGGCCCACCACCGCCCCGACCCGGGGCGGTCACCGAGACAACGAGTTGACCGGACGCGTCGAGCGTGAACGCCTGCGTGGTGGTGATGGCGTTCTCGCCCACGGTGTAGTTGGTCGTGATCACGAGCTTGGCGCCGTCCCACACGGCCTTCGAGACCTGCTCCACGGAGTTGCCGCCCATGGTCATCGTGTTCTTGCTGTCCGTGCCGTCCAGGTTGTAGACGGTCTTGACCTCACCGGCCTGCGTGGTGCGGGTGATGGTGAGGGTCTTGGCGTCCTGGGTCAGGGTCGCCGCCATGCCGAGGCCACCGCGGCCGCCACCACGACCACCCGGAGCCGGCGCGTTCGGGTCTACCACACGGGTCCACGAGCCGGAGAAGTCCGGCTTGTCCTGCGCCTGCGCGATCGACGCCGCGAAGACGAGGGAGAGGGCGCCAACAACTAAAGCGTTCCGTCGCATCTGCTATTGCTCCTCGAGAAGCAAAGTGTCGTTGTGTTCGGGATCGGCTGAAATCTCGCGTGCGCGGCAAACGGAGCGCCAGTGCGAGGAAGTGCCCCGCGAGCCCGACCAGGGAGCAGGAGTTACCGGAATTCTCGCGCCAGGTTCCAGCTAAGCCGATGGAGCACTCAATCGGGCAGCGCCCTGGGCTTGCCCCGGGGCGGGCACCCCGCTCCCGGCGCCCGCCAGCAGGCCGACGGCGGCCGTGAAATACTCGTTGACGTCGAAATGATCGGGATCGATCATCGACTGCACGGCGCATCCCTTGATCAGACTGACGCTGAGCCCGGCCAGCCCGTCCGCCGTCACGCCGGGGAACCGGTCCGGGTGCGCCTGAAGAACCGCTTCCGCCAGCGGCCGGAATGCCTCCCGGTAGCGGGCAAACTCCGCCTTCAGCCTCCTTCGCGTGGCGTCATCGCGCATACCGGCCATCCAGTAGTCGAACGTCAGCCGGATACGATCGGGTTCGCTCGTGAGCCGCTGGATCTCCTGCCGGAGCACCGTCAGAAGCCTCGCCTCGGCCGTGGATGACGGTGCGATAGCGGCGTCGGCTTTGAGCTCGGTCGTTGTCGCCAGCAATTCCTCGAGCAGAGCAAGCAGGAGCTGGCGGCGGCTCTTGAAATGAAAGATGATGAGCCCTGGGCTCACACCGGCGGCAGCCGCGACCTGGAGAATCGTCGTTTCAGCGAGACCCTGCTCCCCCGCGACCCGGTACGCCGCGGAGAGAATCTGATGACGCCGTTCCTCCTCGGGTGCCTTCGAGCCAGGCATGTAACCTCCGCTGCTGCCGTGCGAACTCGCCGGACAGGCGACCAATGATCAGGCCCGCGACAGAATGCGAACCAACCGCTCCAGACGTCATCCACGCGTGAACTGCTTGACTGGGCGTAAGATGCACTGTACGATAGCATCGTATTGAACGGCTCGTCAATGAGTTTCCGTCGACGATTCGTATCCGCAGGCGAGGCCGCCTACCTGACCTGGACAGTGCGCGATTACCGCATTGAGATGTCCAGTCGCGCATTCGATCGATGACCACTGGCGTCATGATCGGGATCGCCGCGATCGCGATTCTCGTCGCCGTCCTGACCGGTCGTTCGTCGCCGCGCCTCTGGCTCGCGTCAGTCCTCGTGGCCGCAACCGCCGCGATGGCGGCGGCGATCGGAATCCTGATTCACGGTGGCGAGTGGGAGTGGCGGAGCGCCGCAGTGATCGCCGGCGACCGAATGCACCTGCGGCTCGACGGAGTGAGTGCGCTATTCCTCGCCCTGCTATGTGTGATCGGAGCTGCGGGAGCCGTGTACTCGCGCTCCTACTGGACCGATCGCGCGCACCCACGCTCGGCGCGCACGGGGCGGGTCTGGTGGAGCATGCTGATGCTGAGCCAGGGTTTCGTGCTCCTCTCTTCGCACGGCCTGCATTTCCTGGTGGGCTGGGAGCTGTTCACGCTCAGCTCCTACTTCCTGATCACCCTGGACCGCAGCCGTCGCGATGCCCGCGCGGCGGGATGGCTCTATCTCGCCGTGTCGCATGTGGCGGTGCTCGCCCTCTTTCTCTTCTTCACGACGTTGGCAGGCCGAACCGGAAGCTGGGATCTGGGACCCATGGGAGCGGCGAAAGGTGTCGCGCCGCTCTTCTGGCTTGCTCTCTTCGGGTTCGGTATCAAGGCGGGCGTCTTTCCGCTGCACGTCTGGCTGCCGTCGGCGCACGCGAACGCGCCGAGCCACGTGTCGGCCATTCTCTCAGGTGCGACCATCAAGCTCGGGATCTACGGCTTGGTGCGCTTCAGCGGCTGGATGCCACTGCCGGAGGGCGCCGCCTGGGTGGTAGTGACGCTCGGCGTGGCGAGCGCCGTGCTTGGCGTCGCGGTCGCGCTGGGCCAGCACGATCTCAAGCGCCTGTTGGCATATCACAGCGTGGAGAACATCGGAATCATCCTCATCGGGCTCGGTTTCGCACTTGTCGCGGCGGACCACGATGATGCCGCGTGGGGACGACTGGCGCTCGCCGGCGGCCTGTTGCACGTCTGGAACCACGGTCTGTTCAAGTCGCTGCTATTCCTCGGCGCGGGCTCCGTGCTTCACGCCACGGGGACACGGGAGATGAGCCGGCTCGGCGGACTGTGGAAGTCGATGCCGTGGACAACCGGACTCTTCTGCCTCGGAGCTGTTGCGATCTGTGGCCTGCCTCCGCTCAACGGATTCGTCAGCGAATGGCTCGTGTATCTCGGTCTCTTCGATGCCGCCATCTCTCGCGCGCCATCGACATGGGCTGCAATCCCGGCGGTCGTGCTGCTTGGCCTGACGGGGGCGCTGGCGCTGGCGTGCTTTGTGAAAGCATGTGGCGTGGTCTTCCTCGGTGTCGCGCGCTCACCGGAGGCGCACCGGGCGCACGAGAGCGATTGGCTGATGCGGGGCCCGATGCTCGGCATCGCGGCGGCATGCGTCGCGATCGGATTGGCGCCGATCTTGTTCTGGCCCTCGATCGCGACCGCGGTGGGCGCCTGGCGACCCGCCTGGGCGGGCGTGGAAACACCCGCGCCGCTGTTCACGTTAGGCTGGGCTCATGTCGGACTGGCGATTGTCTTTTCGGCCGGAGCGTGGTGGTTGGTGCAGCGCTCGCGGCGCCGCCTGCGATACGGCCTGACCTGGGATTGCGGTTATGTGGCGCCGACCGCTCGCATGCAGTACTCGGCCGGGTCATTCGCCGGCATCATCACCGGGTGGTTTGCCTTCATACTGCGACCGGAGCGTCACGCGCGGCTGCCGGTCGAGCCAATGCCATCATCAGCGAGCCTGGTGACGCACACGCCGGAAACCGTGCTCCGGTACCTTGTCGAGCCGTTCAGCCATGCGATGGTGCGCATCGCCACGGCCGCGCGAAAGCTGCAACACGGTGGGGTGCAGTCGTACCTGCTGTACCTCCTCATCGGCATTGCCGGACTGGCTATCGTCGTGCTGATGGCCGGATCATGAGCTCGGCCGCATCATGTACCTGAATCTCATACAGATCGCCGAGTCGTTCGGCGTTTCGGAGAAGGTGATTGAAGGCTGGATCCGCGACGAGGGTCTCCCTCACACGTTCGATCGCGGCCGGCTCCTCTTCGACCGCGCCCAGGTCGTCCAATGGGCGGCAAACCGCGGACTCGCGTCGCAGGTCGGCTTTCTGGCGCCGGAGCGATCAGCCTTCGCGACCGGCGTCAGGGTGGAGCAGTTGTTACGCGTCGGCGGGATATGGCGCAACGTGCGCGCGACGGAGTGGGCGGATACCGTCGAGCGCATTGCATCCGCACTGCCGGGTGTGAGCCCGGCCGTCCGACAACTTCTGGTGCAACGCCTCGCCGCATACGGGGGAGTGACCATGGCCCCGGTTGGCGGCGGCTTTGCCCTGCCGCACCCCAGCGCTCGCATTTCCCTCGGGCGTGACTCGGGTGCCGTGGCGCTGATATGCCTGCGCGATCCCCTGCGCCTGACGGAATCCGCCGTCGATGACGTGCCTGTGACCCGCCTGTTCTTCTTCGTGGCACCATCGCCGCGTGCGCATCTCGACATCCTGGGACGGTTAGGCAGAATGTTGAGGAGTGGTCCGGTGCGCGACCTGGTGCTCTCGAACGCGCCGGACGAGGCGATCCTCAAGGCCGTTGCCGATAGCGACGCAATGGCGACCGCTGTTCCCCAGGCGGAGTCCGGTTCGTGATGGGAATCCGCGGGATGGCTATTGCCGTGATGGCGGGCCCGCGATGAGTGAGGTTCTCGACCTCCTCTCGCGTCTTGCGTGGTGGCTGCTGCTTCCGCCGCTGCTGCCCGGGATCATCAACAAGGTGAAGGCGTGGACGGCCGGCCGTCGCGGCCCTCCTGTCCTGCAGCTCTACTACGACCTCGCGCGGCTATGGAAGAAGAGCGTTGTGCAGAGTCGCGTGACATCGCCGGCGTTCCTGGCTGGTCCAGCGGTGACCTGGATCGCCATCATGGCCGCGGCGATGCTCGTACCGCTTGGCGCCGTCGGGACGGCGCTGAGCTTCCGCGGCGATGTCGTCCTGCTGCTGTATCTGCTGGCACTAGCCCGATTCGCGACCGCCTGGGCGGCGATGGAAACGGGATCGGCGTTCGAGGGCATGGGAGCGGCGCGTGAGGTGAGCTTCTCCGTCCTCGCCGAGGCTGCGCTGATCGCCGCGATGCTCACGCTCAGCGTGCAGACACGGAGCGTATCCCTCTCGACGATGCTCGCGCCGTTTCCAGGCGCAGGCGTGGTGCTGCTGGCGGCGGGCCTCTTCACCGTGTTGCTGGCCGAGAACAGCCGGGTGCCATTCGACGATCCGAACACGCACCTCGAGTTGACGATGATTCATGAGGTGATGGTGCTCGATCACAGCGGGCCTCCACTCGCGGTGATCCTGCACGGGGCGGCGTTGAAGCTGCTGCTGTTCTCGGTTCTGCTCACGGAGTCCGTGCTTCCCGTTGGCGCTATCACGCCGATTGCCGGCATCCTGCTGCTGATCGCAGGCGTCCTGACGACCACCCTCGGAATCGGGCTGGTCGAATCGATGATGGCACGCTTTGCCTTCCGGAGAGTCCCGCTGCTGCTGCTGACGGCCGTATTGCTGTGTGTGTTTGCGCTGCTCGTGGCCTGGCAGGGCGGATCGGTGGGAGCATGAACCTCAACGTCCTCATTGGACTGGCGATCGGGCTCAACCTCGTCGCGCTCGGCAGCAGCCGGTTGCCGATGCTCATCCGCTCGATGTCGGCCCAGGGTGTGTTGCTGGGCGTGATGCCGATCTTTCTTGTCAGCGAATTCGACTGGCACGTGGCACTCGTCGCGCTGGCGACGGTCGCCGGCAAGGGACTTGTGATTCCCGGCTTGCTGCGACGCGCGATGCGCGCGGTCAGCATCGAGCGCGAAGTCGAACCGATCATCGGGTTCGAAGTGTCGTTGCTGCTTGGTGCCGGCGCTACCGTTGGCGCAGTGGTCGCGGCGCGGTGGCTGCCGCTCCTGCCTGAGCACAGCGGATCGCTCCTGGTCCCGGGCGCGATGGCGACGATGGCCACAGGCTTCATCCTGCTCGTGGGCCGCGTGAAGGCCATTGCGCAGGTGTGCGGTTACCTGATCCTGGAGAACGGGATCTACCTGTTCGGGCTGACGCTCATCAAGTCCACGCCGGTGCTCGTGGAAGCAGGTGTGCTGCTCGACGTCACCGTGGGCGTGTTCGTCATCGGCATCATCGTCGATCGCATCCAACGCGCGTTCGATTCACTCGACACGCGCAAGCTCACGGCGCTGCGCGAATGAGGGAAGTTCTGCTGATCGTGCTTCCGCTCGCTGGCGCCGTCGCGGCCGCTCTGTGGCCGAGCGATCGAACCAGGCCGTGGCTTCTTCCCGCCGTCGGTGGTGTTCACCTTGGGCTCTGCCTGTGGCTGCTGGTGCGTCCGCCAGTCGTGACGCCTGACGAGTGGATGGGGTTCGACCCTCTGGCGCGCGCCGTGCTGCCCGGAGTCTCCCTGCTGTTCTTTGTCTGCGCGACGTATGCGGTGTCGTATCTCGGCATCCGGCAGGACCGGCCCAACCGTGTGTTCGTCGCGATGCTCCTGACGGTGCTCGGCCTGATGAGCGCTGGGCATCAGGCCCGGCACCTGGGGCTCCTCTGGATCGGAACCGAGGCCGTCACGCTGGCCGCAGTCCCGCTGCTTCATTTCAACGATACGCCGCGCGCCTTCGAGGCGACCTGGAAGTACCTGCTCATCGGCGGCACGGGCATCGCGCTGTCGCTCCTCGGCTCGCTCTGCCTGGGATATGCATCCCTTCACGGTGGTGGCGCCGGCGACATGACATTCGTCGCGTTGACGGCACAGGGGGCGGACTTGTCACTGCCGTGGGTGAAGATCGCGTGGGTGCTGCTGCTGGTGGGCTACGGAACGAAGATGGGGTTGGCGCCGATGCACACCTGGAAGCCGGAAGCGTATGGAGAAGCGCCCGGCATCGTGGGTGCGATCCTCGCTGGTGGAGTCACCACGGTCGCGTTCACGGCCATCCTTCGTGTGCGGTCGGTGGTGGGTGCCGCGGGAGCCGGCCCGATCGCCGACCGCACGCTGCTGGTGATCGGTCTTTTCTCAATGTTGGTGGCGGCCGTGTTCCTGCTCGCTACGCGTGACTTCAAGCGAATGCTCGGGTACTCGAGCGTGGAGCACATGGGGATCCTGAGCATCGGCGCTTCGTTAGGTGCGGCCGGCGCGTGGGCGGCACTGTTCCATGTGTGGAGCAACAGCCTCACGAAGGGCGCGCTGTTTCTGAGCGCGGCGAACATCCGCCGCGCCGCGGGCTCGGCGTCCATGGATGCGGTTCGCGGCGCGTCCGTGTTCACGCCGCGGTCGGCGGCCATGTTCGTCGCCGGGATGTTCGCCGTCACCGCCCTGCCGCCGTTCGGTCCCTTCTTCAGTGAGCTTCGCCTTATTCGCGTAGCGCTCGGCGGCGGGCATGGAGTCGCCGTGGCGATCTTCCTCAGTTGCCTGCTGTTGGCGTTCTTCGGCATTACGCGCGTCGTGCTTGCCATCGTGGACGGTCGCCCGCGGCGGTCGGCTCGTGCGAGTGTCACGCGATTCGCCGAGTCGGCTGGTGTCATTCTTCCGCCACTCGCCTTCCTGGGTCTTTCGCTGTGGCTGGGGCTATTCACTCCCAAGGTGTTGCAAGACGCCTGGTCGGCCGCCGCCCTGCAACTGTTCCCGACGCGATGAGTACCGCCACGCCCTTTGCGTTGCTGGCGAACGCCACCGCCATACCGTGGGCCGACGTGCCTGAATGGCCGGCGCCGGATTTCGTTCGCGCAACGTCAGCGGAGCTCGACCGCGGCGCGCGCCTCTGCGCCTGGTTCGGCGTGCCCGAGGACGCGACGCGTACGCGACTGGTTGCCGTGCTGGCGTACGATGCCGACAACACGCTGGCCGCCGGACGCAGCCTGCCGTTCACCGACTCGTATCCCGCGCTCACCACGATGCAGGCACAGGCACATCTGTTCGAGCGGGAGGTGTGGGAACAGCACGGTGTGGTGCCGGAGGGACATCCATGGCTCAAGCCGGTGAGGCGTTCGGCGCAGGATGCCCCGGCCAACGCCCCGTTCTTCCGTGTCGAGGGAGGGGAGGTGCACGAGGTCGCGGTGGGTCCTGTGCACGCCGGCATCATCGAGCCTGGACACTTCCGATTCCAGTGCGCCGGCGAGGAAGTGCTGCACCTGGAGATCGCCCTCGGGTACCAGCACCGCGGAGCGGAGCGGGCGCTGCAGAGAGGTCCGCACCGGGCGACGATGTTTCAGATGGAGACCGTGGCGGGGGACGCGACGATTGCCCACGCCACGGCCTATGCGTCCGTCCTGGAGGCGTTAGGTGGTCGGGAGGCGCCGCTTCGCGCGCAATGGTTGCGGGCGATCGCGCTCGAGCTGGAACGGCTGGCCAATCACACCGGCGATCTTGGCGCGCTGGCGAACGACGTGGCGTTCCTGCCGACCGCGGCGGCGTGCGGGAAGCTTCGCGGCGACTTCCTCAACCTCACGGCGATGATCGGCGGGAACCGCTTCGGGCGCGGCATCGTGCGACCGGGCGGTTCCGGTCACGACCTCGAGCACGAGCGCGCGGCTCGTCTTGGCGAGCTGCTCATGATTTCGCTCGACGATACGGAACAGGCGGTGTCCTGGCTGTGGGATGCGCCGTCGGTTCGCGCGCGATTCGAGAGCGTCGGTCGCGTCAGTCCGTCGCAGGCCGCCGCGCTGGGTCTGGTGGGTCCGTCGGCGCGGGGGTGTGGTCTGGTGCGCGATGTTCGGTACGACCATCCGGCCGGCTGGCACCGTTTCGCGCAGGCGCCGGTTGTGGTCTGGCCGGGCGGAGATGTCTTTGCGCGCGCGCGCGTTCGCTCACTGGAGATTCAGCGTTCTGGAGAGTTCCTTCGCGACCAGCTCATTGCGCCGCCGGACGATGATGACGGCGAGGCGCTGCCGGAACCAGAACCTCACACGCTGGCGGTGGCGCTCGTCGAAAGCTGGCGCGGCGAGGTCTGTCACACGGCGATCACGGATGGCGAGGGGCGGTTCCGCCGCTATAAGATCGTCGACCCATCGTTCCACAACTGGTCCGGACTGGCGATGGCGATGCGCGGCGGCGCCATCTCCGACTTCCCCCTGTGCAACAAGAGTTTCAATCTTTCCTACTGCGGTTTCGACCTTTAGCCTAACGGCGATACACGATGCTCGTCACCGACCTGCTGCTCCACCGCCTGGCGCGCGGCATCGAGACCATGGCGTATCCGGATGGTCCGGCGCCGGCGCTGCCCGACCGGCACGGCGGCGCGCTGCGTGTTGACGGTGCGAAGTGTGTCGATGGCTGTGACGAGTGCGTGGCGGTGTGCCCGACGGAGGCGATCACGCGCGCGGAGAGCGGGCCCATCGCGCTGGACCTGGGCCGGTGCATCTTCTGCGCCGAATGCGTGAAGACGTGTCCGGCGGGCGCCATCACGCAGACGGGAGACCATCGGATGGCCGCGCGTGAGCGCGGTGATCTGATACTCGGCGAGCGCGGCCACGAGGAGGTCCGCCTGGCCGCGGCGCTCGATGAAAAGTTGCGCCGGCTCTTTGGCCGTTCGCTGCGACTGCGGCAGGTCAGCGCGGGCGGCTGCAACGCGTGTGAAGCCGACGTCAACGTGCTGGGCACGATCGGGTGGGACCTGGGGCGCTTCGGGATTCAGTTCGTGGCATCGCCGCGTCACGCGGATGGGCTGCTCATCACCGGCCCCGTGACGAACAACATGAAGCTGGCGCTCCAGAAGACGTGGGACGCCGTGCCGGACCCGAAGATCGTGATTGCGGTGGGAGCCTGCGCCATTGCCGGAGGTCCGTTCGTCGGGCATCCCGAAGTCAACGATGGAGCTGCTTCTACGGTGCCGGTCGACCTGTTCATTCCCGGCTGCCCGCCACACCCGCTGACGATCCTGGACGGGCTCCTGCGACTGCTCGATCGGCTGGGTGATCGGCGCATCGCCGGCGCGGCCAGCGAAAATGCTGGCGGCACGACGCGCGATACGATCGAACGCTGAGATTGGGTGAGCGGGGCGAAGCGGTTGGTGGGGATGCTTCCACGCGCTGCCACTACTCCGACGGGTGTCGAGCGACGGGAGGCACCGCGCGGGAGCCTGGGCGGGCTGAGGTGTGAGCTTCCCGTTTAGGCAGACCTGTGTACCATGTTTGGTCGGGGTCTGCCGTGGGGTTGTGGCTCGCCCGGTTTATACTTGGTCAGTCTAACTCGGTTTCCTCCAAGCCGATGGGATAGTGACGCAGGGCGTTGCTGAGGAAGTAGAGCAAGTCCCCGAGGCGGAAGGTGCCCGAGGCGCTGCGACAGCAGTTCGCCGTCGTGTGTCACCTCAGGGCTGTTTGCGAAGGTCGATCGCCGGATTGCGCGTGAAGAAGCCGACGGGCCTGATCTCGATGCTGTGCCTGGCGACCGGCATGAGCGGCCAGTCTTCAGGCCGCGGCACGTGATGGAAGCCGAGGGTGAACCACGCCACGACGTCGGTGTTCGCGATCGCGCGATTGGCGGCGGTCCATTTGGGCAGGCCGTCGCCGGCCACGCTGAGGGTGGGATAGTCGCCTGCCGCGAACAGTTCACGGCGGTCGTACGGCGTGACCCAGAGCGTGTGATCGGTGAAGCCGGCACGCTTCTGCATGTAATCGTCAGGCGCCAGCAAGGTCATCGCGTTGTGCCCTTCGAGTTGATAGCCGACTAGCCCGCCGTAGGCGCCGGTCACGGACGGATTCACGAAGCGCCAGATCTCGGGCGCGTTCATCATGGAATGGCGCATTGCGTCCTTCTCGGCCTTCGCCGGAGTCGACTCGACGGTCCAGATGCTTTGGCGCGGATTGTCGGCTGGCAGCCTTGTCGGCACGAGACGATCCACGAGCAGCGTGTTGGCGGTTCCGTCGACGTCCATGTCGAGCCGGAACGAGAAGAAGTGGCTGTGGTTGATTCCCACGCGACCGGGCGCGATCAACCGCCCGTACTTCTCGTCTTCCGCGTTGCCGGCTGCCGTCTTGGTCGCGTCCATTCCAGTTGCGGAGGCGTCCATGCGCAGGGTGCCATCCTGCTGGAAGACCCAGTCGAACAGGTAGTCGTAGTTTCCTGCCGTCATGTACATGCGGAGCACCAGGTCCTGCTTGGCGCGTGCCTCGATGACGTTTCCTCGCTCGCTTCCATGTCGCCACGCCACGTCTCCGGCCGAGCGCTCGAACAGACAGGCAGCACGTACGCGTTCACGCGGCCGGCCCTTGTTCGTCACGACCATGGCGTCGAAGTACGTGGCGTAGTCGGGGCATTCCACGTTAGGCTCCAGGCTGCTCGCAATCCCACCGAAGACCGACGGATACGTGCCGAGGTCGAAGAAGCCCTGGTAGTTCCACGGATCGCCGGGATCCTGGTACGGGACGAACAGCTCGGACAGCGATCCCTGGTACATGACGGAGCGATCCCGTCCGCCGTCCGTGTAGCGGACGGTCGAAAGGACAACACCGCGGCGTGGGTCGACCCGGAAATGGAACTTCCAGTTCTGCCAGCTCACCTCCTGGCCGTTCAGCTTGTACGACGGTCCGTGTGGCTGCACCATGCGCACTGGATTCCCCGCGTCGCGCGTGGGTCCGATCGCTTCCTCGTCGTAGGCGCCGTATGCTCCACCTCGAGGGCGAACACCGGTATCCACGATGCGCAGGATTCGACCATCGGTGAGGTCGACAACGATCACCAAGCCTTCGAATTCTTCCCCATAGCCGGTGACGCGACCGCGGTCGTCGCCACACATGGCGTGCACGACACGATGACCGCGTTCTTCGGGCAGGTCGAAGTAGCCGTGGTTGGCGGGGCTGCAGCCCACGTGAGTGAAGTCCGTGACGCCGCGCTTGCGGATCGCTTCACGAACGCGCGGGTCCGCCAGGGCAAGCTTGTTCACGCGGTCCCCTTCCTCGGTGCTCGTCATGTACTGGCGACCCGGCACTTCGGTCCACGAGCGCACGGCCTTCGCCTGGAGATCGACAATGGCTTCATAGCCGCGGCCGCCCTGTATCAGGTGAACGAGCGCTTCGCGGCGGAATGGCTGTCCTGCGCGCCAGGCGAGGACCTCCGACTTGGGTGGTTCATTCAGCCCGACGTAGAGGTAGTTCGTGGTGCTGTCAGTGCGCCCGGACGCGACCAGCGCGTCGTAGATCGTCCAGTGCTCGCGACCGGAGAGGCCGTCCAGTGGGTGAGTCGGGGCCTGAGCCAACAGATGGCCGGACACCAGCACGGCACCGGCGAGTGCAGCAAGGATGGAGCGCATGTTGTTCAGTGGTGGGGGGACGCGAGAAGAAGGCGGCCCCCTGTAGCCGTGTCAATACTGGAGACGTGAGATGTGAGAAGGGAGACGTGAGAAAGACTGCTTTCTGATCAAATCAGATTGGATCGGAAGCGCAGCTTATCTCAGGTCTCCCATCTCCCATCTCACATCTCCCGTAAGGTGTTTCACGGATTCCGCGCCTGGGCGTTCGCGTAAATCGCGACCTCGACGCGCCGGTTCAACTGCCGGCCACCCTCAGTGTCATTGGCAGCGAGAGGTTCGGTCTCGCCTCGGCCGAGGGCCCGCAGCCGTCCCGAGTTCACGCCTTGCGTGGTGAGGTAGTTCGCCGCGGCTGTGGCACGCCGTTCCGAGAGCGCCTGGTTGTACTGGCTGGTTCCAACGGCGTCCGTGTGGCCAACGATGAGCAGGTCCGTGTTCGGGTACTTGCCCAGGCTTGCCGCCAGGTTGCGAAGGTTCTGCGCCGCTTCGGCACGCACGACATCCGAGTCGAAGTCGTAGAGCAGCCCCGACGCGAACGTCACGGTGATTCCTTCACCGACACGAGCGACGACGGCTCCAGGGATGTTCTGCTGGAGCTCCTTGGCCTGCTGGTCCATCTGATGGCCGATGACCGCCCCGACCGTGCCGCCCACAACGGCGCCAATGATGGCGCCCCTGACCGTTGAGCCAGTCTGGTTTCCGATGACTCCGCCCACGGCCCCGCCGGCGGCTGCGCCGATGACTGCGCCTTTCTCCTTGCGGCTGAGCGATGCGCAGGAGGTTAGCTCCACCGCGAGTAGCACGGCGAGGAGCGCGCGTGCGCCCCTTAAGGTAGTTGCGCTGGAAATTGCGTGCATAAGTGCCTCCGCAGGCGGCGCGGATCGTGTCCGTGCGCCTCTGTGTGTGCGTGGGTACATCGAGCCCGCACCACATTCGGCGAATGCGATGCGGGGCAGTGATCTACACGACTCTGCGTCCCTGGATCACTCGAACCAGGAAGACCACGATGGCGATGACGAGCAGCAGGTGGATGATGCCGCCCATTGTGTACGACGAAACCATCCCGAGCAGCCAGAGTGCGAGCAGGATGAATGCAAGTGTCATGAGCATGTTCGTGTCCTCTGGTTCGGTATTCTTCCGACGAGTGCAGCGTGACCAGTCGGGCGACGAGACGATGGGGCTGAAGCAGACGCTGCCACCGATTCCCGCAGCCGGCACGCCAAAGATCGCTGCAGGCTGACCGGCCTGGAGTCGGGGAGGTTGCCAGCGATCCGCCGGACCTCCCCTTACAGCGGGCGGGTATGTCCGGATGGCAACGTTTCTTCTCCCCCGAAAGGTTGATACCGCCGGCAACCGGTTGCCGGTACGCTTCGGAGGATGCGCAACGTTGGATCGCTACGAAGGAGTGAGTTCCATGCACACTTTACTCTCGACGGTGCGCGCAGCGCGCCGCGGGATCCCTGGAGGCCTGGCAGCGGTGCTCCTTGCATCCTGCGGCATCTCCCAGCAGCAGGAAGTCGAACTCGGCGCCGCCACAGCTGCGGAAGTCAGCGCCCAGCTACCCCTGGTCCGCGATGCTGCGGTCGTGAACTACATCACCACGCTCGGCAACCAACTCGCGGCGGTCACCGACGCGCGGGGTCTCGCCTGGCATTTCACGGTCGTCGACAGCAAGGAAGTCAACGCGTTCGCGGTGCCTGGCGGCTGGGTCTACGTCAACCGCGGACTCATCGAGCGCGCGACCAACATGAGCGAACTGGCCGGCGTCCTCGCCCACGAGATCGGGCACATCACGCGGCGGCATTCCGTGCAACAGATGCAGCAGGCGCAGGGAGCCAACGTCGGTCTCGCCCTGATGTGCACGCTCACCGGCGTGTGTGAGAGTGGGGCGAGTCAGGCGGCGATCAATATCGCCGGAAGCGCGTTGTTCGCGAAGTTCAGCCGCAGCGATGAGGCAGAGGCGGATGCGGAAGCAGTGTCGACAACGATCAAGGCGGGCATCTCGCCTAACGGCATCCCGTCCATGTTCCAGCTCCTGCTGAACGAGCGCAAATCAAATCCCAGCGGGCTTGAGGCGTTCTTCGCGAGCCACCCCATGGAAGAATCCCGCATCACGGCAACCCAGGCCCAGATCGCGACGTATCCCGCCAGCCAGGTGCAGCGCCTGACGAAGGACACGCCTGCGTTTCAGACCTTCCGTCGCCGGTTGCTCGCTCTGCCTCCATCGCCGGCGCCGAAGAAGCCCTGAGGTCGTCCGCGCGAATCGCCGTGCTGGGCGATCGCGCGATTGGCGGCGGTCCATCTGGGCAAACCGTCTCCCGCCGCGCTGGGCGAGCCAGCGCCCGAGAAACGCAATTGCGAACGCCGGCATCGGAGCGGATGATCGCGAAGGGTAAGACGATCTCTTCCCGGTCGGATCCTGTCAGGGTTTCGCCCACCGCCGCCGCGGCGATGTACCGACTGAACGCTCATCGCCGTCAGGCGTTCCTGCGAGCAGCGAGCAGCGTCGAGAACCCGAGCGGGGCATCACGATGAACCTCATAGTCGCCGAAAATCTGACGAAGACTTACACTGCCGATTCAGTCTCCGTAGAGGCGATCAAGAGCCTCTCTTTACGGATTGATCGTGCGTCGTTTGTGTCCTTTGTCGGACCGTCCGGCAGCGGAAAGACAACGTTGCTCAACCTGATCGGCGCGCTGGACCGCCCCACCTCCGGCCGTCTCACGGTCGCGGATACGGACGTCGGAATGCTGGATCGGCGCGGCGCGGCCGCATTCCGTGGGCGGACGGTTGGCTTCGTGTTTCAGGAGTTCAACCTCCTGCCGGTTCTCACCGCGTACGAGAACGTCGAGTATCCGCTCCTGCTCGTTCAGCACGTCGCGGCGGCCGAGCGTCGTCGCCGCGTCCTGTCGCTGCTGGAAGCGGTCGGCGTCGCCGATCAACGCGACAAGTATCCCGCGAAACTCTCCGGCGGCCAGAAGCAGCGTATTGCCGTCGCACGGGCGCTCGTCACCGAGCCGCAGCTCGTCCTGGCTGATGAGCCCACGGCCAACCTGGATCACGCGAACGCCTCCCTGGTCATCAGTACCATGCGGCGGCTGCGCGACACGCTCGGCACGACCTTCGTGTTCTCGACGCACGATGCACGGGTGATGGCGGAGGCCGAGATCGTGTTTCGCCTCGAGGACGGCCAACTCGTCGAACGGCAAGCACATGGAGCAGCGGCATGATGAAGCTCGTACAAATCGCCATACGGAACCTGGCGCGCTACGGCCGCCGGACCCTGTTGACCGCGTCACTCATCGCGATTGGCGTCATCGCGGTGATCGTTTTCGGGGCCGGTGCCGGCGCGTTCAAGGGACTGATCGTCGGCCAGATGACCGACGCGATGCTCGGTCACCTGCAGATCCACCGCCGCGGGTACGTCGCGTCGATGGACAACCTGCCCCTGACCTTGACGATGCGACCGCCCCGGGTGGAGGCGATCGAGAAGACGCTCCGCGCGGACCCGGAGGTCGAAGCGTATTCGCGCCGCCTCAAGTTCAGCGGGATGTTCAGCAACTACACCCAGACGACGGCCATTCGCCTCAACGGTGTCTACCCCGAGGAGGAACTGCGGACCGTTCCACTCCTGGCGTCGCGAATCAGGCAGGGGACGGCGAAGCTCGCACCGGGCGAGATCATCATCCCGGAACTGCTGTCAACCGGAATGGGCGTGAAGATTGGTGACCTGATCGTCGTAGTCGCGACCAATCGCGACGGCTCGGTCAACGCGGCGCAGCTCACCGTGAGTGGCGTGCTCGAGAGCGCGACGGGGCCCGGTGGTCGAGACGGATACGTGCACATGGAAGACGCAACATCGCTGCTGCGCATGGAAGAGCCTGAGATCAGCGAGATCGCGGTCCGACTCAAACACTTCGACAAGCTGGAGAGCGCCGCCGAGAATATCCGGCGGTCGCTGGGTGTAACGGGACCATCCGGCCCGGCGGGGGCCGCGCGGCAGGCGGGGGCACCCGGTCAACCGGCGACCTCCGGACAACCCGGAGGCCCGGGGCAAGCCAGCCCGCTCGAGGTGCACACATGGGAAGCCTTGTCGCCCTTCCATAACGTGGCGGTTCTCATCGACGTCCTGGTCCTGTCCGCAACGCTGGGGTTGATCGCCATCGTGCTCATCAGCGTCATGAACGTGATGCTGATGTCCGTTTACGAGCGCGTGAAGGAGATCGGGACAATCGCGGCCATGGGGACCATGCCCGGCAAGATCCTCAGCATGTTTGTCATCGAGGGGCTGTCACTCGGCATGCTGGGCATTCTCATCGGGAACGCGATCGCAGCAGCGGTCATCCTGCTCATCGATGCGATCGGGCCCACGTTCGACTTCGGGCGCCAGACCGGCCTGGTGATGTCACCGGAACTGGATCCCGGTCGGATGCTCGCGATCTCGGCGGTCGTCGCGATCGTCGCCGTGCTTGGAACGATCCAGCCCGCCTTCAAGGCGTCCCGGATGGAGCCCGTTGAGGCGTTGCGCCATGGATAGGCGGAGCGCGGCGCTTGCCTGGGGATGGATGATTCCGGCGGCGGTCGTCGCCGCGTCGGCCGCGATTGCGCAGAAACCGACTGGCGTGCCGATCGACGGTAACGCCCTGCTGCGGCGGGTCGACCGCCAGCTCAATCCACCCTCGTTCGAGGCCTACAAAAAGATCATCAACGTCGAGCCGGATGGGCGCACGCGTGAGTACCTGCTGTACTCGATCAACGACGGCCGCGACAAGGTTGCCGCGCTGTTCCTCTCGCCGGCGAGCGACAAAGGACGGAGCACACTGCGGCTCGGGGACAACATGTGGATGTACGTGCCCAACGCCGGCAAGCCAATCCGGATTACCAGCCTGCAGTCGGTGATTGGTGGCGTCTTCAACAACGCCGACATCCTGAGCCTGGACTACTCGGCGGAGTATGACGTCGCCAGCGTCACGGACTCCGCCGGTCAGTTCGTGCTGGCCCTGAAGGCGAAGACCAAGGCGGTTGCGTACGATCGGCTGACGATGTGGGTGACGCGGAAGGACACGCTGCCCGTGAGGATCGAGTGTCTGACCCCCACCTCGATGCTGATCAAGACGCTCACTTTCACGACAATGAAGGATTTCGGCGGCGGGGTCATCCGGCCAGCGACGGTCGAGACGGTGAGCCCGCTTTACAAGGGTTACAAGTCATCCATGACGTTCGTGCAGATGAAGAGTCGCACGTTCCCGGCCGAGGTGTTCACGTTGACCTTCATGCCTAACCTGGAGTCGATCAGGCGCTGAGGTATCGCGGCCGGGTCGCAGCCAGCGTGAGCTTCTTTCCTACGGAACGCATATGACCCGGGTCTTCGGCGCGATCGGCATCGCCTTGCTGGTGTCGACATCTGCCGGCGGACAGGAACCGACAGTCGAGATTCCCCCGATCGAGCGGAAAGCGCTCTCGCTTGGCGGGTACTTTGAACTCCGGCCGGCGATCGTCTGGCTCGATACCAGCGCGGTGCTGTTCAAGCTGCAGTCTTCTCCCGATGATCCTGTCGAGACACGGAACACGCAGCTCAACGCGCGGCTGCAGCTCGATGCAGGCTACAGCCGGAGCTGGTTCAGCGCCCAGACGCGGACCGTCGTGGAGGGCGGTTATGCGAGCAGCGCCTGGTCGCGCGACGCTTCGGTCTATGAGGCGTATGTCTCCTTGAAGCCCACACCGGCGCTCACGCTCGACGCGGGCAAGAAGACGCTCAAGTGGGGCAAGGGCTACCTCTGGAACCCAGCCGCGTTTCTGGATCGGGCGAAGAGCCCCGAGGATCCCGCGTTGGCGCTGGAAGGGTTTGTCGTGCTTTCGGCCGACTACATTCGGACCTTTGGCGGGCCGCTGCAGGTGCTGTCGGTCACCCCGGTGGTGATTCCAGTCTCCGGTGATCTCAATGGGGGTTTCGGCGAGCGTGATCACCTGAACCTCGCCGGAAAGCTCTACGCGCTGATGTGGGACACCGATATCGACGTGATGTATCTCTCAGGCGGCAGCCGGCCTGCGAGGTTCGGGTTCGATCTCTCGCGCAATCTCTGGTCGAATGTCGAGGTCCACGCCGAGTTGGCGCGCGTGCCTCACGCCGTCACGATGATCCTGGGCGAGAACGCCACGCTCACATCACTCGAGCAACCGGCCACGAACTTCGTGCTGGGCATCCGGTATCTGACGGCAACGAATACGACGTTCATCGCCGACTACTTTCACAGCGGCGCCGGCTACACGCCGGCAGAGACGGAGAGGTACTTCGACCTCATCCAGCGCGGATACGACTCATTGAACCTCGCCGGCCACGACAGGCTCCTGGTCCTTGCCAGGCGGGCGACGGAGGCTGGATACGGCCGCATGAATCCGATGCGGAACTACGCCTACGCTCGAATGACCCAACCCGACGCGCTCGGCGTGCTGTACCTGCTGCTCGGCGCGAGTGCCATTGTGAATCTCGACGACAGGAGCCATTCGCTGTTGCCCGAGGTCCAGTACAAGCCGGCGGAGAATGTCGAACTGCGCGCGCTCGCGAATCTCCAGCGCGGGGGAGCGCGGACTGAGTTCGGCGAGAAGCGGGCGAAGGTCCGACTCGAGATGCGTGCTCGATACTATTTCTGAGATTCTTCGGGGCGCGACAGGCGCAGATCAGCCTTCCCAACCAAAGCTGAATCGCAAATTGGCTGACTCTCGTCGCGAATGCTTGCAGGCTCGAACTGCTCACTTGCCAGGTTCGCTCAGGGGAACGGACTTTGCGATCAGTGGCTACGGATTCCGCGCTTTCTCATTCGCGTAGATGGCCACTTCGACTCGGCGGTTCCGCGCCTGGCCGCTCTCCGTATCGTTCGAGGCAATCGGTTCGGTCTCACCACGACCAACAGATCGAAGACGTCCCGGGCTCACGCCTTCGCCGACCAGGTAGTTGGCAGCGGCCTTCGCGCGCCGCTCCGACAAGCCCTGGTTGTATGCGTCAGTTCCCGTGGCGTCCGTGTGACCGACGATCAGCAGGTCGGTGTTCGGATACTTGCCGAGGCTCACGGCCAGGGACTTCAGGTTCTGCGCCGCATCGGCGCGAACGATGTCCGAGTCGAAATCGTACAGCAGGCCTGACGCGAACGTGACCGCGATCCCTTCGCCCACGCGTGTCACGGTGGCCCCGGGGATGTTCTGCTGAAGCTCCTTGGCCTGCTGGTCCATCTGATGGCCAATGACCGCGCCGATCGTACCGCCGACAACGGCGCCAATGATCGCGCCGCGCGCGGTGGAGCCGGTCTGGTTTCCGATGACTCCACCCACGGCGCCGCCGGCGGCCGCGCCGATGACCGCACCCTTTTCCTTGCGGCTCCAGGTGGCGCAGTCAGTGAACGTCAGGGCGACTGCGCCGACGAGGATCGCGCGCATTGCGTTGGATCCACGCAAATGGTTCATGGCGTGCATTTCATTCTCCCGCGATGGTAGATACCACAGGCGAGTCGTCGACAGCGCCTGTCACCGTCAGTAGTAATCCGAATGGCAGCGCATGTTCGCGAGATCCCGGGTTCCATTTCATGAATTACGGCTGACTGCGGTAGCGGAATGCACGAACCGGTGCCGATTCGCCCATTGACTGACTCGCGTCGTGAACCATCGCCCACGGATGGTAGCCTCGACCGTCTGCGCCGGCTGGCCTGGTGGCTTGATGAGGGGATCCGGGTTCCGGGTACCGGGTTCAGGATCGGGCTGGATCCGATTCTTGGACTGGTACCGGGTCTCGGCGACTCGGCGGGAGCGCTCATGGGCGTGGCCATACTTGCCGAGGCGGCGCGACAAGGTGTGCCCCGGATCACGCTGGTCCGGATGGTCGCCAATGTCGTCCTCGACACCGCGTTAGGCTCGGTGCCGCTGCTCGGTGATGTGTTCGATGCGGCCTGGAAGGCCAACACGCGCAACCTCCGCCTTCTCGAGCGGCATGCGATCGTGCCGCTGGAGGCACGGCGCGCGGACAACCTCTTCGGAGCCGTGCTGGTCGGACTGCTGCTCGTCGTCTGCGCCGGACTTCTGCTGGGTTTTGTGGCCTTGACTGAAGCCGTGCTGAAGCTGCTCGTCGGGCAGTGAAGCCCTGCGCGGCTAGTTCAGCAGCACCGGTTCCCCGGCTGGTTGTACCTGGCGTCCAACCGGCTTTGCGCGAATTCCTCCCGCGACATCACCGGCTGGCCCGGGTGGCATGTGTGCACATGCTCGACGTACCGCTCATAGTCGGGCGCGCCGATGATGGTGCGAACGACTTTCGCGATTCGCTTCACCTGGTCCGCCAGTCCGAATTCGCCGGCGTCCAGCGTTGGTCCCTGACCTTTCATGGCTCGACCTCTGGCCTCTGGCCTCTGGCCTCTGGCCCGCAGTTCATCGTCTGGCTCCCGGCTTCAGGCTCCGCTCAAAGATATCGAAGATACGCCGATACTCGTCTGTCCACGAGTCCGGCCTGGCGAACCCGTGGTTCTCCACCGGATACGACGCCAGCTCCCAGCCTGTCTTCCCCAGCTCGATCAACCGCTGCGTCAACCGGACGATGTCCTGGTAGTGCACGTTGGTGTCCACCATGCCGTGCAGCATAACGAGCGGATCCTCCAGCCCCTCGGCGAAGAAGATCGGCGACGAGCGCCGGAATGACAGCGTGTCGTCCTGCGGGAGATTCAGAATTCGTCCCGTGTATCCGTGATTGTAGTGCGCCCAATCGGTCACCGACCGCAAGGCCGCCCCCGCGCCGAACTCCTTCGGCGCCGTGAACAGCGCCATCAACGTGATGAATCCGCCGTAGCTGCCGCCGTAGATCCCCACTCGTTCGCCGGGGATGCCGAATTCCCTGCGCAGGTATCGCGACCCGTCCACCTGGTCCTGCAAGTCCCGGCCACCCATCCATCTATAGATGGCGGTGCGCCAGTCACGGCCGTATCCGGCCGACGCGCGGTAGTCGATGTCGAGCACCACGTAGCCCTTCGACGCGAGGAAGTGATTGAACATGTACTCGCGCGAGTAGCTCGACCAGAAGTTGTGCACGTTATGCAGGTACCCCGCGCCGTGAACGAAGATGACCGCCGCCCCGTTAGGCGTGGCTCCCACGTCGCGCGGCCGGTAGATGCGCGCCGGAACCTGCACGCCATCCGACGCCGGGATCCGGACGATCTGCGGCTTGAGCCAGTTGTAGCTCAGCCACTCCGCGGTTGGTGACGTGGTCAGCTGCGCGAGCGTGGTCCCTGGCTGGTACGGGCCCACATGCAGCTCGGGCGGGCGATTCGCCTGCGAATAAACATCCGCGATCAGCTCGTGATTTGGCGACACAATCACAGAATGCCCGCCGACTTGTGTCGTTATTCGCTCCGCGGGCCCGCCGGCGATCGGCATGCGATAGAAGTGACGCTCGAATGGCGATACCTCGCTGGTGTGCATCTCGAAGAAACGGCGATCGGCCGAGATCTCGATGTCCTCGACCTCCCACTTTCCCCTGGTCAGCTGCTGCTTCCCCGAACCGTCGGAGTTCATCGTGTACAGGTGGGCGTAGCCATCGGCCTCGCTCACCAGCCAGATCCTGTCGCTTCCAGGTATGAATCCGCCGCAGGGATAGCATGGCCCGCCGACCCACGCCGAGTCGCGGAGGACATCGATCGTCGTCAGGCGGCCGCCGCTGGCATCGATGCGGTGCAGGTACCGTTCCTTGAAGTCCTTCCGCTCGGCGAACAGCAGCGCCATCGTGCCGGCGTCGTTCCAGCCGAGAACCGCGGTGATGGAAGGCGTCTCGGTCGAGTCGCGGGGAATGGGCTGGAGCCACTGGACGTCGCCCGAAGGGAGCGCGACGAACGCCGCGCGCCCGCCGTTCTGGACGTCACCAACCTTCGTGCGGACGGTGAGGTCCTCGGTGTAGCCGTTGAGGGTAATCCAGTTCGGGACGATGGTCTGCCGCGAACCGGGTGTCGTGATTGTGGTCGTGACGATGAGCGCGTTGCCGGTGGGTGAGACGGTGAGCCCGGTGACGCGCTCATTCTGCCCCAGATACAGGGTCCTGGTGCGCAGCGCTTCGCGGGCGAGGCGCTCGGCGCGATTGATCGAATCCTGACGTGCCCGGTCGCGGATGACGCCGAAGAGTTGCTTCTGCTGTTCCTCGAGCGCGGCGCGCTGCTTGTCGGTCGTTGCGCGCGGCTCGGCCGGCGCGGGGCCGGGGCGAATGTCAGTGACCTGCCGGATGAGGGGGGAATCGAGGTCCAGCGAGAGGACGTTGCTGCCGTCGCGGACGAAGTAGATCCGGTTGGCGTTGCCGGCGAAGGTGGGATTGCTCTCGGTGATCGCCGGCGTGTCGGTCAGGCGACGAGTGATGCCGCTGCCGAGATCGATCAGGTACAGGTCACCGCCGTAGGAGACCACCCTTCGCTGTCCGTCCCGCGACAATGCCCCGGGTGCCAGGGATGGCCCAACGCTGTCCATGTGTGCATCCGTCACCCGCTCCGGCTGGGCGCCGGCCTGGGCGCGAACGCGGTACGGTTTCGTGGTCTCGCGCCAGTCGGTTCCCGGCGGCAACCAGTTGAAATAGAGGTACTCACCGTTAGGCGTGAAACGGGTATTCTGGGGCGCGCGGCCGTACAGCTCGGGCCCGCGCATGATGTTCGGTATGGTCAGATCGAATCTGGTGGACTGCGATTCTGTCACAGCGGGCAAAAGCAGTGCGTATACGGTGAGAATCGACGTGATCTTCATGGTCTTGTGGGGCACGGATGGCGCGGACCGGCGGAGCCGGGCACGGATATGAGCAGATCGGACAAGGTCATTTGTGACTGCAACCCCCGATCGGATCTGGTATGCCAGAATTTGCGGTCGGCCATGGGCGGTCGCCACTGCAAAGTGGGATGGGCCGTTCGTGCAATCTCCCGAACGGAAACGTTGGGAGCCCTGGCTGCCGCGCATGCCCGGGGCGGGCATCGCCGGCGCTGACGACTCAATCGCCCGCGACGACGGCCCTCGCGCGATCGCGAAATGCGGTCCGATCATTTCACTGCCTGGAACCGCGACCTCCAGCTCTTGAACTGGTGCGGCGTGAGGCCATAACGCGGCGCCGAGCCCTCATGCAATTGCAGGACGATTTCGAAGGCGGTTCGGCTGAAGGCTTCGATGTCTGCGTCGGGAACGCCGAGTGCCCGCCCGCGTTCACTGAGCAGACTGGCGCTCGGCGGTTCGTCAGCCAGCACTGTGTGCTGAACAACATCCGCCAGCTCGGTGCGATATCGGAGGCGGATCGGGTTGGGTATACCGAGGGATTCCCGGATTACGCGATACTGTGCGGCGGACCGCTCGTACGCGAATACGAAGACATCGCGCAGAAGTTCGATGCGTCGCTGCTCGTAGACCGCCAAGGTGCCCTCTATGTAAGCGTCCTCCGGGACGTCGACAAACGACAGCGGAGAAAAGTTCGCGGTGATGAGCGGGATGTTTGCGGCCAGCCGCGACGTCCGTTTGTTGACGTCGGCGAATGGCTGCAGGTAGGGGATGTGCACCATTGCAAAGAACGCCTGCTCGAACGGGTCAGGGATGCGTGATCCCGTTTCGATGATCCGGTCGAAGCATTCGATGATGACCTGGGGAATGGCAATGGGCGTGAAGACCGAGCTGGTGATCATGACCGGACGTTCTCTCAGACGCCCTTCGTCGGATGGTTCGGACAGCAGGTTCTCCGACAGCGCCGCGTGAAGGGCAAGCAGCGTGTGCCTGTTGAAGCCGACGTAGTCGGCGCCGGAGACCAGGTACTCAATCGCTGTCTTGTGGTTCAGGATCATCTGCGCGTCGAGCACGTCCTTCCCTTCAGCTCGTTGGCCGAACTCGAGCAGGTTCTGCGTGTCGAGCCGCGAATAGGTGTTGCCCTCGAGGCGGCTCGAGGCCCACGCGAGATCGATGAGCAGGCGGCCAAGGATATCACGCGCGAACGTTCCGGCGGGGCGTTCAGCGTCAGGCGTCTTTCCGAGTTCCAGCAGATGCGCACGCTGCGCGGAAGTCAGGTACCAACTCTTCCCGGGCTGGTAGTCGAACAGCCAATCCCGATCGTAACCGACGGGAGTCCTCTCCGAGATCGGCTGGCGAACAAGGGCCCGTACTGCCACCGCGTCCCTCGCGAGGGGAACAGACTCGGTCAGGGTCCCGATACCACGACTCGGTGTCGCTCGACCAACGCCCGCAAGCGCCTGTTTCATGGGCCCGGCGGCTTTGTACAGCGTGGCTGGACCTCGTCCCAGAGAGACGATGTCGCCGAGCCCGATCAGGTACGCGAGTCGACGAGCGAGAGTTCGATTCGCGATCCTGAGACCGGTCTTTTGCTGAAAAGCAGTGGCAATCGCTCCTCGGCTCAGTCCGTCAGAGCGATCGTGGAGGATCTGACGGACAAGCGATAGCTGCTCCTCGATTTGGGCGTCCGAGAGCTTTGGCATTGGTATCTCGCCAGATACGATTGGATCGAGTCAAAAGATGAGCTATCGCGCCATAAACTCCAGATCGCGCCATAAGAACAATGAATCGCGCCATAAAACTATGAATCGCGCCATAAGAATGCCATACTAGCGCGCCATGCCACGACTTTCAAAAAAACGCGCGTCGCTCCCGTGTTCGACCAGTTGCTCGCCAGAGATCCTTCCGGAGCGAGTTGGCTGAGCAAACTCCTTGCAGTCGCGTCACGGCACGCGGATCCGCTGTTTCCGCTGCGACCGACACTGGTTGGCGACGTGCGTGCGAAACGCCTGTCACTCGCGCACAAAGATCCTGGGACCGTCGCCTTGGCGCTGAAATACCTTCGCAATGGAAAGCGCGGACGCCACTGGTTTGTTCTGGAAGGTCCCTCGCGACCGGATGCGCTCCTCGAGACGACCGATATCGTGGTCTGCGTCGAAGGCAAGCGCACCGAAGCCGGCGGCACAACTCAGACAAGTTGGATGCCGCGCCGTAGTCAGCTCGTTCGCCACATGGACGCTGCGACGGACAAGTTCAAAGGCAAGTCCGTGTTAGGATTACTGATCGTTGAGGGCAGCGGCGTCGATCCACGTGAACCATTGCCGCATTGGCATACTGAATGCGAGAAGCAATATGCACCCAAGATGCTCGCCGACAGCCTGCCTCATCGTTCTCGGGAAGAACAAACCGCAATCGGCAACAACATTCTGGGAGTTACAACCTGGCAGGCGGTTTGTGCCGCGACTGGCATCGACTGGGCAGCACTGCCCGATACCGCGTGACGATCGTTAGGTCTGGCGAACCATTCAATCAGTCGGCCGAAGACGTACGCCGCCTCGATTGCCCAATCGATAGCCAGAGGGCGCGTGCCGAAAGGATGACGGCGAACGAGCCGGTGACACCAACAACGATGAGGCTCCAGATGAAGAAGAAGCCGCCGCTTGACGTGGCGATCGCAGGGTACCGCGACCCCGTCATGTGAAGGACCGGCATCGCCGCCGCAAAGAGCCCGCCGAGCAGCATGATGACATACCCTGATCGCCGCTCGGTCAGCACCACTGTTCCCCAGAGCCACACGAGGAAGATGACGACGGCGAAAACATTGTCGGGCGCTGCCAGAGAGATCCCGCGCACGATGTCGTCCGTTACGTGCAACGTCATAAGCAGGACCGAGAGCAGTGACATGATCGTCAACAACGTGTTGTGCTTCATCTGCAAGGGTTGCTCGAGGGTGGCTTCATATGGGCAACCTATACGGCAGAGGTTCGGCCAGGTTTCAGACTGCCTGCATATCGAGATGACCGTCACCACCGGGAGCGGCGGTCGTCGTACCGGACAACCTGCAGTTCGAGGGGGGCGCGGGCGAAATGGTGCGCCGGAAGCTGCTCCACGAGTGCGACGTGCAGACGCTGCTCCGTCTGCCGACGTCGCGCGACATCTTCTGGCTGCGGGACGAGTCGCTCGAGGATTCAGCCAACCTCCCCCCACCAGACGTGCTCGTCGCCGAAATCATCGATGAACTCCGGGCGGCACTCAAGGAGTTCGAGCAGTTGGCCAATGGTCTCGCGGACAAACCAGCCGCCGAGTAGGCGAGGCCATTCTCTCTCGTCAGGCGGTCACGTCAATCACCCGCGATGGCAGTCCTCGGTTCGAACGGCACTTCGGTGGACACCGCCGGCATCCGCCCGGACACGACGCTGTACCAGACCCTGGCGCTGTCGGCGATGATGATGATGACGGAAATCATGAAGAATGCCGACACGGCCGCGTCGATCCGATCGTTCAGGATGAAGCGCTGCGCGGCCTCGATACTGGCGACACCGGCCGGCAGGTTCCCCGCGGCCAGCGTCGTCTCGTAGAGATTCGCACGCGCCAGGAAGCCGAGTTTCGGATCGGCGGCGAAAATCTTCTGCCATCCCGCGGTCATGGTGACGATCGCCAGCCAGGCGAGCGGGGCGATGGTGATCGGCGCGTACTTCGCCTTCCCCATCTTGATGATGACCGTGGTGCCCACGCACAACGCGACCGCGGCGAGTAACTGGTTCGCGATCCCGAACAGCGGCCACAGCGTGTTCACGCCGCCTAACGGGTCTATGACCCCCTGATACAGGAAGTATCCCCACATCATGACGAAGATGCCGCTGGTGATCACCACGCCCGGGTACCACGACACCCTCCCCAGCGGCGCCCACGCGTGCTTGAGCAGGTCCTGCAGCATGAACCGGCCCACGCGCGTGCCGGCATCGAGCGTCGTCAGGATGAACAGCGCCTCGAACATGATCGCAAAGTGGTACCACAGCGCCAGCGCCGTCGGACCACCGAGCACGCCCGAGAACAGGTGGGCCATGCCGACCGCGAGGCTGGGCGCGCCGCCGGTGCGCGACAGCAGCCGCTCCTCCCCGATGCTGGACGTCAGTTGCTTGAACGCTTCAGGATCGAGCACGAATCCCCAGTTTCGTATCGCCTCCGCGGCCGATTCCGGCGACGTCCCGATGATTCCGACCGGCGAGTTGATCGCGAAGTACTCACCCGGCGTCAGCACGCAGGCGGCGATCAGCGCGAGCACGGCGACCAGCGACTCCGTCAACATGGCCCCGTACCCGATGAATCGCGCGTCAGGCTCGCGCTGGAGCAGCTTGGGCGTCGTGCCTGACGAGATGAGGGCGTGGAAGCCGGATATCGCGCCGCAGGCGATGGTGATGAAACAGAATGGGAACAACTTGCCGGCGAATACCGGACCGGTGCCGTCGATGAACTGCGTCACGCGAGGCATCTGCATCGGCGGAAGGACGATGAGCACGCCGAGGGCCAGCGCGACGACAACCCCGATCTTCACGAACGCCGACAGGTAGTCGCGTGGCGCCAGCAGCAGCCAGACCGGGAGTACTGAAGCAGCGAAACCATAGATCATGATCAGCACGGCCAGGTTGGCGCGGCTGAGCGTGAACATCGGAGCCAGCGCCGGGTTCTCCGAGACCGAACGTCCGATGTACAGCGCGACGACGAGCAGGACGAGACCGATCAGCGTCGCTTCCAGCACGCGATGCGGCCGGATCCAACGCATGTAACCGCCCATGATGAGGGCGATTGGAATCGTCAGTCCAACCGTGACCACGCCCCAGGGGCTCTCGCCGAGCGCGTTAACGACCACCAGCGCGAGCACCGCGATCAGCACGATCATGATCCCGAGCACGGCGACGAGCGCGGTAAACCCGGCGACCGGCCCGATCTCCTCCTTCGCCATCTGGCCGAGTGATTTGCCGTTTCGCCGGAGCGACGAGCAGAGAATGACGAAGTCCTGCACGGCGCCGCCGAGTGCGACGCCGACGATGATCCAGATGGCACCCGGGAGGAATCCGAATTGCGCGGCGAGCGTCGGACCGACCAGCGGACCGGGCCCGGCAATGGCGGCGAAGTGATGGCCGAAGACGATCCAGCGATTCGTCGGCACGTAGTCGCGGCCGTCGTTGAGTCGTTCGGCGGGCGTGGCCCGATTGGCGTCGAGCGCGAAGATGTTGGCGGCGATGATCCGGCTGTAGAAGCGGTACGCCACGAGGTACGTGCACACGGCGGCCGTGACGAGCCACGCGGCGCTGACGTGTTCACCGCGACCGAGCGCGAGGAAAGCAAAGGAACCCGCGCCCGCGAGCGAGACGAGGATCCAGATGAGGACGGAGAGCGGCTTGGGCATTCGAGGCGGCTGAAAGTGGGTTTCAGTGCTTCGTGCGATGAGTTACGGTGACGTACCTGCTGGTAGCCTCCGGCCGGCGGCCTTGGCCATTTTCGGTTGCAGAACATGGGCTCCGGTTTTCAGGCGGTCAACGCTGAATCGCAAGTCGATCATGGCGCCTTTCCGGGCTCAGCGTACTCTTGGTCGCAGCCCCGTCTCCGCCGCCGCCAAATGATCCGACCATTCCGCTGGTTCACCACAGTGCTCTGCCTGACGACGATCACCCTGTCGTGCGGGCGGCATGAGGCTCCCGACTTCTCCGGGTTTGTCGACCGGTACCTCGACGACTTCGCTCGACGTCATCCGTCCATAGCAGCCGGAAACGGACTGCACCAGCACGACGACCTGCTCGACGACTTTTCCGCGACGGCCATTGCGACCGAGATCGAAGCGCTCAAGCGGGACGCCCAGGCCCTCGCCGCATTCGACACCACGACGCTCACGCCTGACGAACGCGTCGACAGGCTGATCCTCGCCGGCATCATCGACGGCTGGCTGCTGGAGCAGGAGACACTCCAGAACTGGCGTCGGAATCCGATGCTCTACGCGTCGGCGCTCTCCGATGGGGTGCACAACCTCATGGCGATGGAGAGCGACGCCGCGCCTGTCCGCATGCGGCGCATCGTCAGCAAGCTTGGCCAGGTGCCCGCGCTGCTCGACGCGGCGCGAGCGAACCTTACCAACCCTCCACGACTCCTCGCCGAACGCGGCGCCGTCATGATGCGCGGTGCGGTCGACATGCTCGGCCGCGACCTCGATCTCGCGTTCGCGTCCGACTCGAACGCTGCCTTGCGCGACTCACTCCGGCGAGCCGCCGACGCGGCCATCCCGCTCATCACCTCGTACGTGACCTGGCTGGAACAGGAGGTCATCCCGCGCGCCACGGGCGAGGTGGCGATTGGCGGCCAGAATCTCGCGCGACGCTACCTGGCCGAGGACATGATCGACACGCCGCTCGACACCATGCTCGCCATCGGGGAACGCGAACTGGCGGCGGCGCAGGAGGAGTTTCGCGCGGCGGCGGCGAAGCTGGCGCCGGGGCGTGATGCGCTCGCCGTCTGGCGAGAGGTTCGGCGGAACCATCCGCGGCCCGGAGGCGTCGTCGCTGCCACGCGTGAGATCGTGGACTCGCTGGCCGCGTTCGTCGAGTCGAAGGGCATCGCGGCGCTGCCGCCGGACGAGCGCGTGATCGTTGAACCGGCGCTGCCGTTCGATCTCGGTTTCGCCTCGATGCACGCGTCCCCACCGCTCGAGCGGACGCCGGTGCGAAGCGTCTACTACATCACGGAGCCTCCACCGGACATGCCGAAGGCCGAAGCCGATGCCTGGCTGGAGCGGTACAACTATGCCTCCCTGGAGAATACCTCGGCGCATGAGGCGATTCCCGGGCACTGGCTCCACTCGGTGTACATGCGGAAAACGCCGGGCAAGGTCCGCCGCATCTGGATCGGCCTGAATCCGTTTCCGCAGCCCTCATCCGGACAGGATGGCTGGGCACACTATGCCGAGCAGATGGTGCTTGACGAGGGGTTCGCCGGTGGAGACCCACGCTACCGGTTGGCCCAACTCAGCGACGCCATGACACGCATTTGCCGGTTGCTGTCCGGCATCCGTGTTCACACGAAGCAATGGGCCCTGGACGATGCACAGCGTTGCTTCGAAGAGCGCGCCTACGTGGCCGGGCCCGCGGCCCGTCGTGAAGCCGAGCGGGCGACGTATGACCCGACCTACGGCGGCTACTTCCTGGGGAAGCGCGGCCTGCTGAAGTTGCGCGCCGACTATGCCGCGAAGATGGGCGATCAATTCAACCTGCGCGCGTTCCACGAGCGGGTGATGTCGAACGGGATCGCGCCCATCCGGGTTCACCGACTGCTGATGCTGCCGGGCGACAGCTCGGCGGTGATCCGCTGAGGTTGGAGCTGCCTAACGGTTGAAGGGCCACTCAGGCGCGGTGCATGTTCACCCTGAAGCGCGGGTTGCGCTCGCGGAGGGAAGCCGGTATGCTCGCTGCCCTGCGGTCTCAACCGTTTCTCGAGCTCGCCGGCGAGCGGCTCAAAGAGGGCACACGATGACGAAAGACGTTTCCGGATGGGGTCTGACGATGCTGGCGCTCGTGATCGGGGCGTGTACAAGGGAGACGCCCGTGGTGGAGACGGCCGGCGAATGCGCTGACGTGCACCAGGGACAGATCTGCACGTGGGCGCGGATGAAGGGCGACAGCGTGGTCGATGTCGGCGCGACGGTGGCAGTGGCCAGCATCGAAAACGCCCCGGCCGAAGGAATGATGCATTGGCCGCCGCCGTCGTCGGCGGCACTGAAACTTCCCGCGGCCGTGGAACAGCAGACAGGCCTGACGCACCTCACGGTGTTCTGGGAAGCGATGGGTCATCCACCCGGTCCGTACCTGACTCCCCACTTCGATTTCCACTTCTACATGGTGTCGTCTGAGGCGCGGCAGGCCATCGACTGTGCCGATCTCACGAAGCCGGCCCTGCTGCCCTCAGGATACAGCTTGCCGGATGTGCCGCTGCCGCCTCCAATGGCCGAGATGGTCGGCGTGGGCACCCTCGTCGGTCTCTGCGTCCCAACGATGGGGATGCACTCACTGCCAACGGCCGAACTGGAGAGCACCAGTCCGTTCAGGGGGACCATGGTGATCGGGTATGACAAGGGCCAGCCCGTCTTCATTGAGCCCATGATCACCAAGGCGATGTTGATGGAGAAAAGCGGCTTCGCGCTGCCGATCCCCTCCATCCCGGGACTCAGCGGCAACTATCCGCGTGCATTCCGTGCCGAGTACGACGCGCAGCAATCGACTTATCGCTTCGTCTTCTCCGGTTTCTCCTCCGGCACGTAGGCAAACAGCGCCGAGTTCTCCGCGTGCCGCCGCTGGCAGGATTGAAACCGGTGGCGACACGATCGGGGGAGGGCAGTGCGGGTCGTCTGCTTCCCGGGCGGGCTCCTGCGAACTGCAACCGATTACCTTTCGCCCTCCTCTCCCGAATCGCCGTGAATCGACGACTCCTCCTTGCCGTGCTGCCGTTGTTTGGTTGTGGGGGAACTCGTCCGGGACCGGCGACGGCGTCCGAGCCCCCCGCCGAACAGCCGCTGGCTTCGTTCGCGTCGGTCCGGCTGATTGTTCTGCCCACCCAGTCGTTACGGAGCGGCGATCCGATGGGATGGGCGTCAAAAGCCGGCGGGCGATCCTTTCTCGCCCAGATCGATAGTGCACTCGAAGCTGCCGCCCGTGACCGCAACCTGGTCACTTCCTGGATCCTGCCCGGCGATCTTGCCCGTACCGCACGCCGGAATCCCCTGTACGCGGTGAACCCCGCTGACATCAGAGCGGGTGACGCGGTGCGCGTCCTCGAACGCCGCCGTGACGAGAACATCCCCGAGCCGGTGGCCTCGCAGCTCAGGACGCTGGCTGGCTTCCACGATGCCCGGTACGCGCTGATTCCGGCGGAAGTCCGCTTCGAGCCGGGAGGCGTCACCGGATCCGGGCGGGCAGTCCTCCGGATTGCGGTGCTCGACGTTCGCGGATCGAGACTCGCCTTCATCGGCGATGTCCTCGGTACCGTCGGAACTGACTTCACTCCAGCGATGGGCGGCGAACTCGTTCAGCGGTTCATGGCGCTCGTCGTTCCCTAGCCGCGCATATGGCGATCCCCTGCACGCTCATTCCCGGTGATGGCATCGGCCCGGACATCACCGACGCGACGCTCGCGGTTCTCGATGCCGCGGGCGCCAACTTCGACTGGGATCGGCAGGTCGCCGGGGCCGCCGGCGTGACCGAGAAAGGCACGCCGATGCCTGACGAGACGCTCGAGTCGATCAGACGAACCCACCTCGCGCTCAAGGGGCCGCTGGAGACGCCGATTGGCGAGGGATACCGCTCGGTCAACGTCGCGCTTCGACAGACGTTCGACCTGTACGCGAACGTGCGCCCGGCCCGCGACATCGTGCCGGGGGGCCGCTACGAGGGCGTGGATATCGTCCTGATCCGGGAGAATACGGAAGGACTCTACGCTGGCCTCGAGCACTACATCCGAATCGGTGACGACGCGCAGGCGGCCGCCGAGTCCATCGCGCTCGTCACCCGCGTGGGATCGGAGCGGGTCGTGCGCTACGCCTTCGACTACGCGGTGCGTCACGGTCGGAAAAAGCTGACGCTGGTCCACAAGGCGAACATCCTGAAATACTCGCAGGGACTGTTCCGATCGGTGGGGCAGAAAATCGCGAAGGAATTCGAGGGCAAGATCGCCTTCGACGAGCGGATCATCGACGCCGCGGCCATGCAGCTCGTCATCGACCCGAATCGGTTCGATGTCATCGTCACGACCAACCTGTTCGGCGACATCCTGTCCGACCTCGTTTCGGGCCTGGTGGGCGGACTGGGCCTGGCGCCGGGGGCGAACATCGGGCGTGAGGCAGCGATTTTCGAAGCCGTGCACGGCACGGCCCCGGACATTACCGGACAGGGGATCGCCAATCCGGGTGCCCTCCTGCTCGCCGCTTGCCTCATGCTCGACCATGTCGGGGACCGATTCCGTGCTGATCGCATCCGACGGGCGCTGGAAGCGACCATTCGCGCCGGCAGCGTGCTTACCAGGGACCTCGGTGGGACGGCGACCACTCGCGAGTTCACCGACGCCGTGATATCCCGCCTGGCGTGAACGGAGTCGAGTCATCAGCGTCCGCATCCGGCGATGCGGTGCGGATCCTTCACGTCTCCGACCTTCACTTCGGCGTTCCGGTCGACTCGGCGATGATCGAGGCCATCGAAGAGCGTATCGCCGTTGACGTCTACGATGTCGTGGCGATAAGCGGCGACCTTTCACAGCGCTCGCGCGCCGGCGAGTTCCAGCGGGCGCGCGTCTTCATCCGTGATGCGTCTCGCGTGAGCCGTGTCATCACGGTTCCCGGCAATCATGATGTTGCCTGGTGGCGGTCGCCGATGATGATTCGCGGCTCGGCAGCGATCTACGGGCCCTGGCGTCACTACATCAGCGACGAGCTCGAACCGGTGCTCCGCGTTCCCGGCGCGACGTTCGTCGGATTGAACACCGCGCAGGGCGTGAGCGGGCGAACGCTGACGTGGAACCTGCGTGACATCTCCATCATCGGCGACTTGCGGCCGAGCCAGGTGGAGCGGGCCGAGGCCGAGTTCCACGCGTCGCCGCCGGGCGACGCGCGCGTGATCGTGATGCATCACAATCCGGTGCGCGGAGAGCTGTCAGGCCGTCACGGCCTCAAGAACACGCGCCGCATTCTGGGCGCGTTCGCCAATATCGGGGTCGACGTGGTCTGCTGCGGTCACGATCATCAGGAGGCCATTCACTTCGTAGAGCACACGCGGCGTGGCACCGTGATCTCGACGGCAGGCACTGTGTCGAATCGCTCGCGTGGCGGGCGTCCGTCGTCGGTCAATGTGGTCACGATCGCGAAGTCGGACATCGAGGTGCGGACATTGATCTGGTCCTCCAGCGACCGGCTCCTGGCTGATGGGTCGAGGAAGGTCTTTGGACGGCATGCTGAGTGATGAGAACTGGGTGCTAGGGCTATTTGCTGGATCTGGAGCTGGTGCTGAATGCCGGGAGCTGGCGCCCCTCCGGCGACGACGCCCAGCTCCCAGCATCCCACCCCAGCCCCAGTTCCAGCATCTCGCCCTGGCACCCAGCACTGACAACTCAGCGTATTGTTCGTGTGTATGCGCCGCCTATTCCTGACAGCCCTCGCCGCCGCCGGCCTCGCCGGCGGTTCGTGGCTTGGCGTGCGCGGCGCAGGCCAGGTGCCGCCGCTCGCCCCCCTGCTCGATCCCGTCAACGGCGCGTGGGGCGCGGCTCGCACGGAACTTCCGACGAACGCCGAAGCGCGCATCCCCAACCTGTCCGCTCCGGTTGACGTGCGATATGACCGGCGCGGCGTGCCCCACATCTTTGCGGCCACCGAGGCCGACGCCATCCGCGCGTTAGGCTACGTCGTGGCGCGGGACCGGCTTTTCCAGCTCGAGGTGCAGGCCCGCGCCGCCTCCGGGAGGCTGACGGAATGGGCGGGTTCGGTCGCCCTTCCCGCCGACCAGGAAATGCGACGCCTGGGCCTGCCGGCATCGGCCGAAGCACATCGGGCCTCGCTCCCGGCCGGCGACCGGCGGCGCGCGATGCTCGATGCGTATGCCGAGGGCGTGAACGCCTGGATCGACGCCCTGCGGCCGGCCGACTGGCCGATCGAGTACCGACTGCTCGGCGCGCGGCCGGCGCGGTGGTCGCCGGTGAATACGATGCATCTCTTCGCGCGCATGGGATGGACGCTGGCGTTCGGCTCCTCCGAGCGGTCGCGGGTCGCGGTGGCGGCATTGGTCGGCGATACGGCGGCCGAGGCGCTCTTTCCGCCACACACGCCAATCGTCGAGCCGATCCAGCCTAACGGGGAAGGAAGGCCGCGCTACGACTTCAGGCCCATCCCACCCCCCGGATCGCCCAGTGCCGTGGCGAATCACGTCACGGCCTTCCTGCCCCGCGCCCTGCCTGACGACGGGGAGCCTCGACCGAGTTTCGCCAGCAACAACTGGGCGGTCGCGCCACGCCGGACCGCCGCGGGGAAGGCGTTGCTGGCGGGCGACCCGCACCTCGACATGTCCCTGCCGAGCCTGTGGTACGAAGTGCACCTCGTCGTTCCCGGCACGCTCGACGTCTACGGCGTGACGATCCCGGGCGCACCGGGCATCATCATCGGTTTCACTCGCGACGTCGCCTGGTCCTTCACCAACACCGGTGCCGACGTCCTGGATCTGTATGCCGAGATGGTCGACGACCCGCGGGACCCGCGGAAGTACCAGCTCGACGGGGCGTGGATGCCGCTCGCGCTGCGCATCGAGACGTATCGCGGGAAGCATGGCGAGGAACTCGCCGTGGACACGCTGCGGTTTACGCATCGAGGGCCGCTTTCGCGGTCCACGGATGGCCGCTGGGTGTCGATGCGCTGGACGGTCCTCGCGGCGGAGTTGAATCAGACCGTCTTTCTCGATGCGGCACGCGCGACCACGGCGCGCGACTTCCTGGACATCATGGCCGACGGCTTCGGCGCGCCGGCACAGAACATGATCGTGGCCGATCGCCGGGGCACGATCGCCATCCGGTCGACCGGCCGTTTTCCGATCCGTCCGGCCGGGACAAACGGCTTCGTGATTCAGGACGGGAGCCGTAGCGCGAATGACTGGCAGGGGTACTGGCCGCTGGAGCGGTACCCGCAGTCCTTCGATCCGCCGCAGGGGTTCCTCGCGTCGGCGAACCAGGAGCCGCTCGACCCCAGGCGATCCGAATACCTCGGTCTCGACAACGACTTCGATCCCTGGCGCGCGCTGCGGATCAACCGGCTGCTGCGGAGCGATTCGGCGGTCACGCCGGAGACGATGCGTCTCTGGCAGACCGACCCCGGCAGCGAACGCGCCGAGGCGTTCGTGCCGTGGTTTGTCCACGCCGCGGATGCCGCCCGGGCGCGAGGGCGGTCGACACCAGCGCTGGATTCGGCTGCGTCGTGGCTGGCGGCGTGGGACCGCCGTTACGTGCCTGGCGACGACCACGCCGTACTCTTCGAAGCGGCGATGCGGCAGCTGGTGTCGCGCACGTGGGATGAACTCACGCCCGACGGCGGTCGCCGGGTCGCGACCCCAAGCAGCGCCGTCTTATTGGGTTTGCTCCGTGACTCAGCAAGTGTGTGGTGGGACGATCATCGCACGAGCGACGTGGTGGAAGGCCGTGACGCGATCCTGGCGGCGTCGCTGGTCGCCGCGCACGATTCACTCGTCAGGCGTTTTGGAGACCGCGCCGCCGGCGGCTGGCGTTGGGGCGCCGTCGGCGCGACCCGCATCATGCACCTGCTCGGGATCCCCGCCTTCTCGGAGCGCGGGATCGCGGTGCAGGGCGGACCCGGCACGCTGAATCCGGCGTCCACGGGAGGGCACGGTCCGAGCTGGCGGATGGTCGTGGAACTGGGGGATTCGGTGCGGGCGTGGGGCACGTATCCCGGAGGCCAGAGCGGCAACCCGATCAGTGCGCGCTACCGGGACCGGATTCCGTTGTGGCGCCAGGGCGCGTTGGACACGCTCTTCGCGCCACGGGACACCGCGTCGCTGGCGCCGTCTTCACGACTGCGCATCGTTCCTGGCGTGGCACGCCGTCCATGAAGGTCGTCCTGATCGCGGCCGCCGCGATCGTGCTTGGCACCTGGCTGGGCGCATCTGTCGTGACACCGGTCGGCGCCGGCCTCGTGATCGGCTTTGGCTGGCCACGTCATGCCGCGCGCCGCGCCGCGGCCGCGGGCGCCCTGGCCTGGGGTGGGCTGCTCGTGGTTGCCGCCTTGCGGGGTGATGCGGTCGCCGCGCTCGGTTCCACGTTAGGCGCGGCGATCGGCCTTCCCGGGTGGGCGCTGTTCATCGTGACCATCCTGTATCCGGCCATCCTCGCTTCATCGGCTGCCTGGCTCGCGCACCTTGTCTCACGGCGCCGCACCCCGTCCATTCACCCGGGCGCGCCTGCACGGCGCGAGCATCGGCCCACCTGAAACCCGACCCATGTCGTCTCCACGGGACTTCATCGACATCGACAGCGCGCTCAGCGAAGAGGAGCGCGCCATTCGCGACACCATCCGGCGCTGGGTCGACGAACGCGTGCTGCCGATCATCGGCGACTGCTACGTGCAGGGACGGTTCCCGAAGGAGCTCGTGCCCGAGATGGCGGAACTCGGCGTCTTCGGCGCGAATCTCCCCGAGGAGTACGGCTGCGCGGGCCTGAACAACGTCTCGTACGGGCTGATCATGCAGGAACTCGAGCGCGGCGACAGCGGCGTCCGGTCGTTCGCGTCGGTGCAGGGGGCGCTCGTCATGTTCCCCATCTTCGCGTTCGGCAGCGAGGCACAGAAGCGCGCCTGGCTGCCGAAGATGGCGAAGGGAGAAGTCATCGGGTGTTTCGGACTGACGGAGCCTGACTACGGGTCCAATCCCGCCGGCATGATCACCATGGCCCGCGAGCGCAGCGATGGGACGTGGATGCTGAACGGGGCCAAGATGTGGATCACGAACGGCTCCACCGCGAAAGTCGCCGTCGTCTGGGCGAAGACCAATGATGACATGGACGCAGGTTCGATCCGTGGATTCCTCGTTCCAACCGACACGAAGGGTTTCGCGGCGAAGGATCAGAAGGGCAAGCTGTCCCTCCGCGCGTCCGACACGAGCGAGCTCGTATTCAGCGATGTACACCTCTCAGCCGATGCCGTCCTGCCCGGTTCGGGTGGGCTCAAGTCGCCACTCATGTGCCTGACGCAGGCGCGGTACGGCATTTCGTGGGGCGCCGTGGGCGCGGCAATGGCCTGCTTCGAGGAGGCCAGCGCCTACGCGAAGAACCGCGTGATGTTCGACCGTCCCATCGGCGGCTTCCAGATCCAGCAGCAGCGGCTGGCCGAGATGCTGACGGGGATCGTGCAGGGCCAGTTGCTGTCGCTGCATCTCGGGCGCCTGAAGGACGCGGGGACGATGACGCCGCAGCAGGTGTCGCTGGCCAAGCGGAGCAACGTGTCGATGGCCACGGACGTGGCGCGCGAAGCCCGGCGCTTGTTAGGCGCCGTGGGGGTGCTGGCGGAATACGCCTCCATGCGCCACATGGCCAACCTGGAGAGCGTGTACACCTACGAGGGGACGCACGATGTGCATTCGCTCGTCCTGGGCCAGGCCATCACGGGCCTGAGCGCGTTCAACTGACGTAGAGCCCCCCCGGTGAGGCACGCACGCCACGCTGGCTGGCGCGCGGCATGGCGCCGGAGTCTTGCGGAATCGTCCGGAACGCGGTTTATCACTCCCCGCGGGTTTGTCGCGCAGCGCACTCAACCAGGAGCGTACCCATGGACATGGTGTCATTGCTGGTCCAGCTGCTCAGCGGTGCGGCGGGGGGCAACATCGCGGGCGTGATCAACAAGGCAAAGAACCTCGGTCCGATGTTGAACACCGTCCTGGGAGCGTTGGGTGGCATCGGGGGCGGCCAGCTGCTGGGGGGTTCGCTCACCGGAATGCTTGGGGGCAACGCCACGGCCGGAAACGTGACTGCTTCGGCGCTGGTCGGGTTCCTCCTGCCACTGATTGGTGGCATGCTGAAGAAGAAGACCGCCTGACGAGTTCCTCTTCCAGTTCCGATCCTGCCCGGGGCTGGGCGCCAACCATTGAGCACCCGGCCCTCCGGCGGGACGAGCACTGCGGGAAAGCGGGTCAGATGAAGCAGTAGCCTGGGTGGCGGCATGTAGATTACGTCGTCACTTCAGCGGGCCGACCGCTCCCAGATGTCGTTGCTTCGCGATTCCGCGGCAATCCCGGTTCTTTCAGGTGTCAACCGGGGGTTCCACGGGTCGCGGCCGCGGTGTTGCGGTGGACCTGGAGCACCCGTGGGCGAGCATTCCGGCGCGATTGATCAACGACACGATCCACGGATTCGTCGGCGTACCAATTGCGCTGTGGTTCGATGGATTGCCCGGGAACGGACCGAACAGTGTCATCACCCGGCGTGGCCTACGACAGCATCCCCGAGCGCTGGTTCTCGCCGATTGTGGGAGCCGGCGCGCGTCCGGCCATGAAGTTCCGCCTGGCGCAGGCGGGTATACTCGGCGTGGCCAATCTCACCGGCACGCGGCTGTCCTGGCCGGAGTCCGTCCGACTCGATCAGGCCCACGTCGTCGCGCGGTGGGCGGTCGCTCACGGGCCTTGCCCATCGCGCTGAGCCATGGCGAAGGTTCAGAATCGCCTTTCCCCCACAAACGCAAATGTGCCGATCCGCAATCGCTGTACTGGCAGCGCCGGTATTCTCGCTGTGCCTCACGACTTCGCTCCTGGCCCAGACTTCGGCTTCGGCGCGCTGCGGCGTCGGCATTCCAGCCGGTGAGCAACAGGGCTACGTGCCGCTGCCACGCGGCGACGTGTTCTGTCCGCTCATCGCCGATCCCAAGGCCACACGCTCGTTCGCAAGCCTCCTTCGTCACGAATCGGGACCGGGGCTGGCCGACGCTGAACTCGACATCGCCTCCGTCGGGATCGGAGATGCCTTCGGCCTGGGACGCTGGTCCGGCGGGCGTCTCGGCGATGGGATCCAGCTCTCGCTCACCGCGGGCGTCTTCGCCCAGTTCGACCTCGGCACGCCGTCGTACGACATGCTGAATGCCGACTACGTCGTGGGGCTGCCGGTGACGATCCGGCGGGGATGGTTCTCGACCCGTGTGCGCATCTATCACCAGAGCTCACACCTCGGCGATGAGTACCTGCTTCGCGAGCCGCCCGACCGGCAGGACCGGGAGAATCTCTCTTTCGAGGCGCTCGAGTGGTTGATCTCGGCTGATGCGGCGGCGCTCCGGATCTACGGCGGCGGCGAGATGCTCTTCAATCGCACGCCTGCTGACCTGGGGCGATATGTCGCCCGCGGCGGCCTGGAACTACGACCGTCGCCGCGCATCCTGCCGCTGGGATCGTTAGGCGGATTCCGGTTCGTCGCGGCGGGTGACGTGAAGTCGTCGGAAGAGCAGGACTGGGACCCGGCCATCAGCGCCCGGGCGGGCCTCGAGTACGATCGAGCCGGTGGCGGCGACGCCCCCGCCCGGCGCTGGGGCATCTTCGCCGAGTTCTACACGGGACCGTCGCCGTACGGTCAGTTCTTCAGGGAGAAAGTGCGGCTGGCTGGCCTCGGGATCCACTTCGGCGGCTTCTGAATACTACGAGAAGATCCGATACGGCGGACGATAGGATCGGATATGGCGGAACACGGATCCCGCGGGCTGCCCCGTTGGCTGTTCGAAGAGCGCAGCGCCTTCCCGGCTGATGGCGATGCTGAAGGTGGGCGCCAGCTCGTACTCTCCGTGGTATCCGCGCATCGACCCGTCCAGTGCGCTACTCCCGGCGGCGAGCTCCCGCGCGTCGGGATATGTTGCCACATTCGGACGAACACTGTGAACGACGCGTTTCGGGAGAACGACCAATGCTGAGTACCGTGAGAAAAGCATCAACCGCCGTGCTGATCGCCAGCGCCGTTGTGTGTCAGCGCGGCTCGGCCCAGGGCGTGGATCCGCGGCCGCCCAACGGGCAGGGTCAGACGCCGGCCTTTGCCGGACAGACCGACGCCCCGGAACGCAAGCTCGGCGTCGCCTTCACTGTGGTGACCGTGGCGGAAGGGCTCGAGACACCATGGTCGGTCGCGTTCCTGCCTAACGGGAAAATGCTCGTCACCGAGCGGCCGGGCCGCTTGCGCGTGGTCCGCGCCGACGGAACCAAGTCGGAACCCGTCGCGGGCCTGCCGGCGGTGGATGCCCGCGGCCAGGGCGGGCTTCTCGATGTCGTCCTCGACCCCGAGTTCGCCTCGAACAGTGTCATTTATTGGAGTTTTGCGGAGCCGCAAGACGGGGGAGCAAACAACACCGCCGTGGCCCGCGGACGTTTCGTGGACGGCCCGGCTCCCCGGCTCGAGGACGTGCGCGTGATCTATCACCAGGTGCCGCCGATGGCATCGCGCGCCCACTTCGGAAGCCGCCTCGTTTTCGGGCGGGATCGCACGTTGTTCGTGACGCAGGGCGATCGGTCGATCACCGAGGGCCGCATGCAGGCCCAGAACCTCGACGTCCTGATTGGCAAGATCGCCCGGATCAACCGCGACGGAACCATCCCTGCCGATAACCCATTCGTCGGACGCAGCGGCGTACGTCCCGAAATCTGGTCCATAGGGCACCGGAACCCGCAGGCCGCCACGTTGCATCCCACCACCGGTGAGCTGTGGGCCGTTGAGCACGGCACCCGCGGAGGCGATGAACTGAATATCTCGCGCAAAGGGAAGGACTACGGCTGGCCCACGATCGCGTACGGCATCGAGTATAGCGGCGGACCGATCACCGGCGGGATCACGGCGAAAGAAGGAATGGAGCAGCCGGTCTATTACTGGGACCCCGTCATCGGACCGAGCGGGATGGCGTTCTACACGGCCGACCTTTTCCCGGCGTGGAAAGGAAGTCTCTTCGTTGGCGGTCACGCGACGTACGACCTGGTGCGGTTGTCACTCGACCGAGACCGCGTGGTCGGCGAGGAGCGGCTGCTGACCGACATGCAACCGCGTCCTCACGTCCGCGATGTTCGCCAGGGACCGGATGGTGCGCTCTACGTACTGACCGACAGCACGAGTGGGAAACTCCTGAAGCTCGTTCCTCGTCGCTGACTTGATTCAAATGAAAGCGCCGGGTCTCCGCGAAGGAGACCCGGCGCGCTTCTGCATCTGGATCGGTCAGGGAGCCCTGGTTCCCGTGAAGTGATAGCGCATGACGACGGAGTCGGGCTTGTCGGCGAGCCTGATTACACCAGTGCCCGTTATCTGGCTGCCGCTGAAGCGTGTCGTGCCAGCGTTCGTCACCATCGCTCCTCCCGCTGCCGCGTCGGCGTGAGGACCCGCTGAGTACCGTGAGCTGTCTCCTTCGAGCACGTAAGTACCCAGAATGGTGTCCTTGGGGCTTTCGGCAGTGGTGAGACGGTAGGTGCCGGATCCTATGACAACGCTCCAGTTCCCGACGACCGAATCCGATCCCTCCGGCATTAGCGTGCCCGACCATGTGCCGGCGACGTCGGCTTCAGTGAGGGCGGCCGGAGCTGCCATGGCTGCGGAGTCGGCTGGAGGAGTCTCGCCTCTTGCACAAGCGAAAATGAACGGAACTACAAGCAGGTATCGGCGCATGGGGGGACTCCTTTTCGAAGGAAGCTGGCAGATGCGGATTACGGGTTCCCGATTGGACGTGAGCATATTGCAAAAACGGGCCGGTTATCGCAACGCGGTTGCCTTGAGCGACACTCCGATGGCACCGCACGATTGCGCGACGCCCTGAGCTCAACGGGACGCGACGGCCGAAAAGACGAAGCGCCGCATCCCACGAAGGAGACCCGGCGCTTTTTGCACCTGGATCGGTCAGGGAGCCTTCGATCCGGCAATCCGATAGCGCGCGATCACCGAGTCAGGCTTGTCTGCGAGCTTGAACATGCCCGTGCCCGTCGCCTGGTTGCCGCTGATGCGCACCATCCAGTGGTCTGTCACCGTGATGCCGCCCATTGCCTTGTTGGCGAACGGCTGTGTGGAGCCCACCGTGCTGTCAGCATCGAGCATGTAAGTCGAGACCACGGTGTCTGGGCTCTCCTGGCTGGTGCCGCGGCAAGTGCCATCGGCGCAGACCTGGGTCCAGTGGGCGAGGATGGAATCGGTGCCCTCCAGCGTGGCGGTGCCCGTCCACGTGCCGGCGACGTCGGCTTCGGTCAGGGCTGCAGGGGCCAAAGCTGCAGAATCGGCCGGAGGAGTCTCTCCTCTTCCACATGCGAGGATGAACGGAACTACAAGCAGGTAACGGCGCATAGGTTCTCCAACGAGGACGCGACGAGCGGTAGTAACTGTCGCGCACGACGATACATGATCAAAGGCCGGGCGCGCCAGACCCACGATTCCCGCGCCGCGCCGACAGAATGAGTCGCCATAGCCATCGCGGGAGGAAGCGAATCACCAGGACGGCGAGTTTGTAGCCGGCACCCGGAACGACGACCACCGGCCGACGTCGGCGAACGGCTCGCAACGACTCGTCAACCACCCGCTCGGCGCTCATCCACCACCAAGCGGGGACCCGGCGCTTGTCCATGCCCCC
>Ga0209108_10000056_pt1 | contig 46515 bp, 53 predicted proteins | sample Rifsed10ft1_FD_184003 | JGI IMG/M metagenome (GOLD analysis project Ga0209108, IMG submission 184003) | Soil microbial communities from Rifle, Colorado, USA - sediment 10ft 1 (version 2) | ecosystem: Environmental > Terrestrial > Deep subsurface > Rock core/Sediment | place: Rifle, Colorado...
GCGGGCGTTTTCGTGGTCGCCCTTCAGGACAAAATAGAGCATGTGGCCGGGAGCAAACTTGCCGTCGTAGCTGACCATCTGGCGCCGAGCAAGATCGCGCTGGGGAAAACAATCGAGACCGGGATAGACGACGCGAGCAATCTTGGGGTGGGACTTCAAGAATTCGGCGACACGCATGGCGGTCTTTTGCTGGTTGACGATACGAGCGGCCAAAGTGGGAAGGCCGTAGACGAGAAAAGCCCAGGCAGCTTTGGGGGAGAGAACGCCACCGAAGTCGCGGCGGTACTGCATGAGCGGCACATAGAAAGGGGTGCCACCGATGACGACGCCACCCATGTCGGTGCCGAAGCCGCCGATGTTCTTGGTGAGACTGTGAACGACAAGATCGGCTCCGAGTTGGAGCGGGCGCTGGCAAAAAGGGGTAGCGAAGGTGTTATCGACAATGGTCGAGATGTGCCGGTCAGGCGGCCGCTTGGAATTGAATTCATCGACAACCTTGCGAACAGCGGAAATGTCGATCAGTTCCATGGTGGGATTGATAGGGGTTTCGAAATAGACGACGCGGGTACGGGGAGCGATGAGCTTGCGAAGCTGCGTGGGATGGAGGAGATCGCAATAGTCCACGGCAACGCGGAAGCGAGGCATCCAAAGGCGAAGGAGATTGTGGGTGCCACCATAGAGCATGCGATGAGCGAGGATGTGGTCGCCGGCTGAGATGTGGATGCCGAGAGCAGCGGAGATGGCGGCCATGCCGGAGGAGAAAGCGACGGCGCAGTCGCCGCCTTCGGCATAGGCAAGATTTTCTTCGAGCATGCCACGGGTAGGTTCGTCGTATCGGTCGTAAACGTAGATGGGATGCTTCACGCCAGGATCGAGCACAGCAGAGGGGAACTCAGAAAAACCCCTGGCGGCGCGCTCGACCGAGCTGAGACGGAAGGTGGTGCTGCTCGAAATGGGCGGGATGACGTGATGATCGTAGTCCCAACGTTTACTCTCGAAATTGCCGTGAATGAGATGAGTGCGCATGCGGTAGTCGCTCTTCTTGCCGCGACGAGTGCGGGCGGTTGTTTCCATGATAATCTCCCGGGCGAGGCTAGACGGGCGCGGAAGCAGAATAGCGCACCCGGTGCGAAAAGCAAACGGTAGCGACCTTGCACGTGGCGCTGGCTGCCGCTACAATTTTCTAAAAAAGAGATTTGGGAGCGGGGAGTGATCGAAAGCTTTCATCGGCTGCTACGGGGGGCGTTATGCGGCGAGGCAGCGGGCTGGCGCGGCTTGGCTGCACTGATGGGACCGACGGCCGGAGCCGTTGGGGCACACTACTTTCCTGGGATTTGGTCGAAGGAAGAGATGGCGGCAGAGGAGGTTCTGCTGGAACTTTACCGGAATGGGGCCAAGCGCCTCAGGGAGTTTCAGGGGACGGCCGAAAATGAGTTCTTGTTGTTCCTCAGGCAGATCATATGGGAGCTGGGGGAAGGGAAAGGAGGAGCGGGGGCGGCGGAGACGATGCGCCCGGAGCTATTTGAGAAATTGCTTGAGGGATTGGCCTATGTTCCAAGGCAAATCCTGGCGGTGAGCGCCAAGGGATACCAGGCAAGGGAGATCGAAAAGATTCTAGAGATTGACAAGAAGCACGCCGAGGAGGTGATCGAGGCAGCCAAGGAAAAGCTAAGGGCGCTCGAAGGCGAGCGATATCGCGAGGATACGGTTTCCGGCGGATGGGCGGCACTGCGGGCAGCGCACGAAGAAGACAAGAAAGAAGGTTGTGTTTCTGACAAGACGTTTGTGAGAATCTCTGAGGGGCAAATCACGTGGCGAGAGAAGGAGGCCGCGGAGCAGCACATGGCGAGCTGTTTGTATTGTCTGGACCGCTGGACGAACTTTCAAGAGATGCGGATGTACTATTCGAGCCTGCCTCCGGCGGCCGACGGGTTTATAGAGAGCGTCGTTCGAAAGATGGGTTTCCCGACTCAGGAGAAGAAAAAATCGTTTTTAGCAAAGGTCAGCGGAATGCTCAAGAGATAACAGGGCGAGCTTGCGAAAAGGCCCAGGCGAATGTCAGATTCAAGATTTGCGGCTGCCGAGGGAATGCGTGATTCCGGGTGATGCGAGGGCTGAGCTGGAGCGGGAGGGAAGATGACGATTGCGAGGCAGCTTACGGTGATGCTTGAGAATCGGCCAGGGAAGCTGGCAGAACTGGCAAGCGAACTGGCGCGAGTGGCGGTAAACATCAGCGCCCTTATGTTGATTGACGTGAAGCCGGTGGGACCGGTGAGGATGGTGGTGAGCAACCCGGAAGCAGCACGGAAGGTTTGCGACGTGCTTGGGTTGACGGTGGTGGAAGAGAACGTTCTCGCGATCAAGGTTTCTGACAAGCCGGGAGCGCTGGGGAAGATTACCCGAAAGCTGGCGGAGAAGGGAATCAACGTGGAGTATGCGTACGGCAGCATCGTAAAGGGGGCGGACCGGGCGTTGATTGTGCTGGGTGTTTCCGACTTGCCGGCGGCGGAAAAGGTACTGGGGTAGGCCAAGAAGGGCTGGAAATCAAGCCAACTCCCGGCCGATCCAGACGACCTGGCCCTGGATCAGATGGAGGACGTTACGACCCTTGAGCGAGACAGTGGTCGGGTCAAACCCGGCCGTGGGATTATCCGGGATGATCAAGAGGTGATCGGCCTCGAGTTTGCACCGCTTTAGAGTTCCCCCTTCATCCAAACTCACTGCGTAAATGTGGCGCAGAGAAGGTCGCCGGCGCTTGTCTTCGGCGCGGTCCACCAGGACCAAATCACCGGGGAAAATCGTCGGGAGCATGGAAGTCTCTCGTTTTCCGACACGAAGAAGGATGGGGCGAGAGAAGCGACGGAGGTACGCCCCAAGAAAGGCCCGCCAAGATTCCGGCTCATTCTCAATGGGGAGGGGTTGACCGGCAGCAACGGCGCCCCGGAGCAAAGGTACCTGGACGAAAGGCGAGTCGCGGAAGTCAGCGGGCGGGGGAGAGGCAGGCAGGTCGAGAAGGTCGTAGAGGGTAAGACCAAGGACCTCAGCGAGGCGCTGAGCATCGCGCCAGTGAAGACGAATCTCCCCGGCAAGGAGACGACTTATTCTGGACTGGGAACAATGCAGCCGGGAAGCGAGAGTGGTCTGGGACATGCGCTGGGCGGCAAGGCGAAGAAGGCGTTGCTCGAGGTCGGCGAATTTCACGGAAAGAGTGTATGCCAATCTGGCATAAATAGCAAGGGTATTCTTGCCAGAAAGGAATAGGGCGATCTATGCTATTCTGGCATTGACATCTATGCATAACTGGCATATAACAAAAACATGGCTGCTAACCGCACGGCATTGGATTGTTGGATAGCGGGGCAGGCGGGATTGAAGCTGACCGAACTGGCGAAAGAAGTGGGGATTAGCCAGGGGTACCTTTCGCGGTTGCGCTCGGGCAAAAGGCGACCGGGGCCGGGGCTGGCAGCAAGGTTAGCGGCAAGGACCGGAATCGGGGCGCTGGAACTGCTAGGACTTGGGGAGGAATGGCGGGAGAAGGGGCGGAGGAATGGCGATTGAAGGAACATGGTGCGCGGAATCAGAGGGTCCAGCGATGGCCGGGACCGGCGAGCGGACCAATGGTGTGGCAGGTGAATGCGAATGGAGCACGGAACTGGACTATCGCAGCTACGCGGCGGAGGAATTGCGGGAGCTGATAACAGGGAAAGAAGATGAAGAATGAGGTGAGGTGATGGGAATCCGGGAAGTGGCGGCGCGGCTCGGCGGGGTGCGAGTGTGGCGAGTGATGGGAAGGGCGAGCCGGAAATACTATGTGCAAAGGCAGCGGCATGCGTTCTGGTGCAATTGTGCCGACTTTTTCTTTCGGCGACGGCCGAAGAAAAGGAGCTGCAAGCACGTGAAGGCAGTGCGGCAACATTTGGCGACAACGGGGCGGGGCTGATGATCCCAAGGGGGTGGCGATGACGCCACTGAGTGCCGAGTGTCGGGTGCTGAGTAGCGAGTGAAAACTTCAACCCGACGGGCAGGACGGCGGGCAAGCGCCAAGGTTCGGGCCCCCGGCTGGCATGGGGCCGGTAGCAGGTCACGGCGATTTGTACCAAGGCGAGGAAGCGGCAAGGTCGGCGAGAAAAAGAATGCTGGCAGCGGCAATGGAACCCGTCACAGTGCTCGCGGTGGCGGGGTGCCCGGCATGTCATGGAACAGGCGAGCATTGGAACGCGCTCTGCGCTTGTGTTCTGCGCGGGATCTTTGAAGACTGCTATAGAAGATTTCGGATCTGCGCACGGGCCAGTGGGTTCGAACGGCGAGTGAGTTTCCCCATGGTGCGCGGGCGAGACCGGCGGCGGACGTGGGAGAGGCGAACGGAGAACTACCTGTGTGACTTTGCCCTCACCGCCCGGCGCGTACTGGGGCAGGAGACAAGGCGGGGTCGGATCTTCCGCTGGCGGTACCTGTGCGGGGCGACGGTCGAGATGGTGCTCGAGCGAATCAACCGCGAGCCCCGATTGCATCGGGGCGAGCGACCGATGAGCCGCCGGGCCCTGTACGAGATGCTTGCGAAGATGGAGGCCCGGCTGGGTGAGGAATACCTGACGCTAAAGCCGCACCCGCTCTGGCCGACGTGGAAGTATTTTGGGGAGTGATGAGTGACCTCCGGCAAGAGGGCCCATATGCGATTGTCGATTTCAGAGTGGAAAGGGGAGAATCAGGATTGGGGTGTGATGCTTCCTGATGCCCTGTGCAGAAACATTTCGATGTAATTCAGGGAGATGCAAGGGGCAGGCGACGGAGGAAACGTCGGGCATGATAAGGTGGAGATAGAGGAGGCAAGGCGAGAGAAGAGAAGCCAGGCCCAGATTTGAGATTCCCGATTTCAGGTTTGCGCGGACGCGGGCGCAGGGGCCAGACGTTTATTCCGATTGGGCAGCCCGTTTGCGTCCGCAGGCAAGGCCTCACCGAGGAGAGAATTCCTCCAGCCAAAACCAAGGATGGTGCAAGCGGGAAGGAGGAGCCGTGTTGGCGAGCGAAGCGACGCGGTGCACACCGGAAGAATGGGGAGATCATCCAGGAAATCCGCGGCAGGGTTTGCCGCGGATTATGGTTTACGGGGCGAGAGGTCACGCGTGCGGACCAAGCCATAGTAGGTTTGCGAGCGGGTGTGAAGCGAGCGGACACCAGCCAAGCACGGAGGAGGATGTGGTGCGGCCGGCTGAATCGGGTGGCGGAAAGTCCTGGGAGGGGGATTGAGGACAAAGAGAGAGCAAAGCGACCGGAAGGCGGCGGGAACGCGGGCGAGGCGCAAGAAGTTCTATCCGACACGAGCGATGCAGGCCTTTTTGGAGGCAGCGCTCGACCCGGACGTTCCCACGACGATTGCAGCAACGGCGAGGGCAGCGGGAGTGCATCCGAGCAACTGGCGGCTCTGGAAAGGAGCGGGAGCTTTTTCCCGATGGTTCCAGAGGGAATGGCAGGAAGGCAGCGGCGGTCTGGTGTGGATCCTGGACAAGATCGGGATCGAAAAGGCACGCAAGGACTTTCGATACTGGGATGCGATGCAGCGGAAGTACGGCGGTGAAGGCCAGGGCTTGGGCGGGTCGGGGTTCTATGTGGTCGTCCGGGCGCCGAGGCCGAAGCGGGACGAGGCACGTGCTGCTGCGGGGCAAGAGAGCGATTGAGCTAGGCTACCATGCCACAGCGAAACAGGGGCGTTTCCATGCAAGCAGGGCACCGTATCGGCTCTATGGTGGAGCGGCGGGAGGCGGAAAATCGGAAGCCATCCTGTTTGAAGCGGTGATGCAATGCCTGGAACATGCTGGCATACGAGGATTGGTCCTGCGGCGAACTTTTCCCGAGCTTGAGCGTTCGCTGATTCAACGGGCGCTCGAAAAGATACCGCGAGAAATCTATCAGTACAATACGGCGAAGCACATCATGACGTTTCCGAACGGCTCGGTGCTTGAGTTTGGATTCTCGGAATGCGATGTGGACGTGATCCGGTTCCAATCGGCTGAGTATGGCTTCATCGGGTTTGACGAGTTGACGCACTTCACCGAATACCAGTGGCGGTATCTCAAGTCGCGGTGCCGGTCGGTGATCAAAGGGGTCTTCCCCAATATGTTTGCAGGGACGAACCCAGGCAACCGGGGCCACGCCTGGGTGAAAAGGCTATGGATCGAGAAGCAGTTGAACCCGGAGGAGCAAGAAGCTGGGGAAGGGGCGAGGGATTACGATTTCATTCCTGCGAAGGTGCGCGACAATCCATACCTAGTCGAAAACGATCCTGGCTACTTGAACCGCCTTGCGAGTTTGCCGCCAGCGGTGCGACGTGCGCTGCTCGAAGGCGATTGGGATCTGTTTGAGGGGCAGGTGTTCACGGAGTTTCGGAAAGAGATTCATGTTGTGCCGAGTGGCGAGTATCGAGTGCCGAGTCTCGGAGCATGGTGGCCGAGGTGGAGAGCGATTGACTGGGGATACACCCAGCCGGCATGTTGCCTTTGGTTCTGCCGGGAACCGAAGGGCCAAACCTATGTTTACCGCGAACTTTACAAGACGGGGATGCTGGTGAGTGAGTTCGCCAAACGGGTCAAGGAAATGGACGGTGGCGAGCAGATCGAGACCTGCTATCTCGATCCAGCGTGCTGGCAAAAGAGCGGTGCTGTCGAGCAATCTATCTCGGAGCAATTTGCTGAGCATTTCTCTGTTCAGCCGGCAGATAACGATCGGCTAGGTGGAAAACAGCTAGTGCATGAAATGCTGCGCGTCGGGTGCCGAGTGCCGGGTGCCGAGTCAGGCCGGGGGCTGCAAATCTTTGAGAATTGCACGAACCTCATCCGAACCCTGCCGCAGTTAGTTTACGATACCGTGAAAGTTGAGGACGTAGATTCGGACGGCGAGGACCACGCCTACGATGCGCTGCGGTACGGGTTGAAGAGTGCCCATCAGCGGGAGGCAGAGAAGCCGTACTCGCTCCGAGCAGCGGAGTTCATCGCCGGAGCAGAGGATCCGACGGTGGTGGCGATGCGCATGAGGAAGTTTGAGGCCGATGAGCAGCGAGCGGCGAGACCGGTGAGGTGGAGATGAGAACAGAAGCGACCAGTGACACTTCGTCCCGCCCCGGCGGGATTGGGGCAAGCCAGCGACCAGCAACCAGAGTGGAAACTCGAAAATCGAGAATCGAAAGTCGAAACTGGATCACCTGTGCAGGACGAGTGCCGAGTTTCGTTTTTCGAGTTTCGATTTTCGGTCTTTTGGTCGTGATAGGCATGGGGAATCAGGTATTAGCCACGACGCTCACCGGCAGTTTCAGGAATGCGGATGGAAGCGCGGTGGCAAACGGACGGTTGCTGCTGCGGCTGAGAGTGCCGGCGGTGACGAAGACGAGCCCACAGCAGGTGGTGAATAACACGGTTGTCTGCTCGCTTGATGGGGCGGGGGCTATGAGCGGAGCATGCTCGGTCCAGGACAACGCCAACCTGACACCCACGGAATACTACGTCGCGACACTTTATGACTCGAACTCGAACCGGCTCTGGAGTCAAAACTGGTACATAACGGGCGCGAGCGTGGATGTGGGAACGCTTCAGCAAACGACCATTGGGATCAGTTTTCCGAATCCGGTGTTTCAGAGCACCACGTCGGCCCAATCAGTTCAATCGGCGATGACTTTCAGTGGGAATGTGACGTTCTCGAATCCCGTGTTGGTCAAGGCGCTCAACACCATCCGCTTTGCCGACCAGTTTGCTAATATCCAAGCAGCGATTACGGATGCAGGCGCAACGGGCGCGGTGATTATCCCGTCCAGCTATGCCGGCACGGACGCCTTCACCAATCCGAACAATATCCCGATTGTTGACTTACGGGGCGGAAGCTCGGCATATCGCGGCTTTATCTCCGTCAAGGATTTCGGAGCGAAGGGAGACGGGGTAACTGATGACACGGCAGCGATTCAGGCGGCAATCAACGCCGCGCCAATCAGCGGTACGGTCTATTTGCCCAAAGGCGACTACCTTATCAGCAGCGTGGGTACGGAATGCCTGCTGATTCCCAAGCCCATTGCGTTCATCGGCAGTTTGGGTGGGACACTCAATTTTGGCTCTGTTCTTTTGGTCAAGAGCACCGTGGGGGCCTCGACCGATGTAATCCGGCTCACCGGAGATGCTAACGGGCACGACGGCATGTTTCTGTGGCGCTTTTCCGTGCAGAGTCAGTCTGGCACTCCCGCCCGGCACGTCATCAACATAGATACAACCAGCCAAGCTCTGTCCCGGCTACTTATTTCTCAGGTCTATCAGTGGGGAAATTTCGGCGGTCGCGGGATTGTCTCGACGAATCCTACTCTAGCAGATGGACTTTTTGTCTCGACTATTCAGGAATCTGTTATCAAGAATGGTATCCAGCTTCAACGCGCCGGAGACACGGTACGCATCTTGAACAACACGATTACAGGCGCGAATGCTGGCGTGGATGTGTCCTTCGTTCCGGGCTCTCTCATGTTGCTTATCGAGGGCAATAGCATCACAAACACAGGCGGGTTCATCAAGCTCGGCGATGCCCCGAAAAGTGTCCGCATTCTGAACAACGAGATGGAAGGAACCGTCTCGTTCACCGGCTCCAACGGGGCGGGTATTGATGTGGACGGCACCGTGACGAATCCAGGAACGAACGTTGAAATCGCGTTCAATACGATTCAGCCCGTGGCTGCCGGGATACATGGTGTGCGAGTCAATTTTGCAGAGCACACGCACATCCACAGCAATCTCTTTTCGCGTGGAGCAACTCCAGCGAAGCATATTACGACAACCGCAAACGCCCTCTATACCACGGTAGGCTGGAACCGATACGAGCCCACCGCCGACACGATTGCGGATATTCTCTCCGACGCCGGTACGAGCACGGCAATCACGCTTTATCCGCCGCACAGTACCGGGCAGTCCTTCGTCAAGGGAGATACCACGGTCAAGAGACTCAAGGCCGCCAACGGTACGGCGCTTGTTGCCGGGGACTTCGCCTTACATGCCAATTGGGGCACCGGCGCAACGGTGATGGCTGTCACGGGCACCGACCAAGCTACCCAGTTCACCGTCACCGCCGCTGGCACTCCAGCGGCTAACCCGACTGTCACGCTGACTTTCAAGGATGGCACCTGGACGAACGCACCAATCTGCCAGGCAAGCATGGTTGACGGCACGGGGACTTTCGTGCAGTTGAAGACGGTGCCCTCGGCGACAAACGTGGTGATTACCTACCAGGGCACGCCGGTTGCCGCCAGCGCTTACGTCATCGCCTATTCGTGTATCGGGAGATAAATGAGCTGGCTTGGAAAAGTTTTTCCCTATGTGGGTTTCTTGGAGCGGCGAGTGGAAGAGTTGCGCCTTACCAATCAGCGGCTTTTCGATCAGCTTTTGCGGGCGACAGGGAATGAGCCGATTTATGAGCAGCGACCCTTCGACTCCGCCCAGGGCAAGCCGGTGAAGACACGGCAGACGATGGAGGACTACCTGCGGCGGCTTGAGGCGGAGGAACAAAAGTTGCTGCAGGAGGAGATGGCCGCCCTGGCCAAAGAGAAGCTGGCGAGCAACTAGATATGCCCCGGTGGACGGCACTCCGGGCGGAGGCATTGATACCCTGAGGAGAGGGGGAGAAGATCTGGCAGTGAACGCATTGACTCCATTCGAAAACATGGGGGGGCAAGAGGCGGAGGCCTCTTCGCCACACGACCTCGGGGTGACCTACGCGCCGGTAAGTGAGCCGAGCGAAAAGATACAAAGGGCGCTGGCGGAGCTGGTTCGGGAATATGAGATGGAATCCGACCAGGTGCGACGTCACTTTGTGCGGCGTTTCCGGGAGGCCGAGGAGTTCTGGAAAGGATTACAACACATCTACTGGTCGGAACGAGATTGGGCGTGGCACTCGCCCGGAGAATTTTCCGGGCAAATTGGTGGTGATGACAGGCCGCGGCACGATTCGGTGACGAACATCTTCCAGGCATTCGGGCTGTCGATCATTGCGGTGTTGAGCCAACGAATTCCATCGGTACGGTTTTTTCCGGTTTCGGCGCAATCCGAATCGGACATCGCGACGGCGAGGGCGGCGCTGGAGATCGCCCAACTGGTTGAACGGAATAACCAACTTCCACTGCTCGCGATCCGCGAGGCGTATCTGCTGTGGACGCAGGGAATGTTTGGGGGATACGTGCGGTATGTGACCGACCCGCGCTTTGGCAAGCGGCGTTTGCCGATTCTGGGAGCAGTCGAGATCAAGCTCTCGAAGGCGGGATATGAATGTCCAAAGTGTGTGAACCTGACGGAGGAAGAGTCCTTCCTCGGGATGTGCAAATATTGCGGGGAGAAGCTAACGCGGGAACGGTTTCGGCCAGCCGAAACAACCACCATTCCGACAGTAACGGGCTTCCGTGAGGTGGCCAACGGCCAGGAAGTGATCGACATCGTCGGGGCGCTGGAATTGAAGCTGCCACCCTACGCTTATGGGATGCACGACGCAGGGTACTTGATCTGGGCAGTGGAGAAGCATCGGGCAAGTTTGCGAGCGGCGTATCCAGAAAAGGCGGCGAAGATCGGTACGGCGGTGGGGCAAAGTGGCGAGGATGTCTACGAGCGGAGCGCACGGCTGTCCATTGCAAATAGGCGAGGTGGCGGGGGAAGCCAAGCGGATACGAATCTCATCACCTACAAACGATGCTGGCTCAGACCGTGGGCTTTTTGGGCGGTGGACGACGTGACGACACGCGAGGAACTGCTGGGGTTGTATCCTGATGGCTGCCATGTGGCATTTGCGGGCGACACCTTTCTGGACGCACGGAACGAGTCGATGGATGACTGCTGGCGACTGTGCCATGCCGTGCCGGGGGCCGGGATGTACACCGAGCCGATCGGGGGTTCACTGGTGTCAGTACAAAAGCGATTCAACACGATCGAAAACCTCAAGATGGAATGGATAGAGTACAACTCAGCCCCGCCCATCCTGGCTGACGCGGAAGTGTTGAACGTAAAAGCGATGGAAGGCCGGCGGATGGCGCCAGGGTCGCTCTACCCGGTCAAGGTGAAGGCGGGGCGAGCCATCAGCGATTCGATCTGGCAACCGAGATTTCCGTCTCTGGACCAATCTGTTTACGCGCACGGGCAGGAGCTGAGGAATCTGGGAGAATTCCTTACGGGAGCGTTTCCCTCGCTTTATGGCGGCGAACTCGATTCGAACACAACGGCGACAGGGTACGCCCTATCCCGAAATCAAGCGATGGGCAGGATTGGCCTCTATTGGCGACAAGTGAAGTACTTTCACGCGGCACTGATGTTGCTGGCAGTGGAAACGTTTCAAAAGAACCGAACGGAAGATGTGGAAATCGCGGTCATCGGGAAAACGAAAGATTTTGAGTCGAAGTTCATCCGGCTGGGAGACTTACGAGGAAGTGTGAGTGCATATCCGGAGAGCGACGAAGATTTTCCGGTGCTGTGGCAAGACATTCGGGCGACGGTGTTGCAGTTGCTAGGGTCGAATGACCCGAAGATCGCCGAAATTCTTGAACACCCTGACAACGCCAACTTTATCAAGAATGCGATCGGATTGACGCAAATCATTGTGCCGGAAGAGGGAAATCGTTCGAAGCAGTTTCGCGAAATCAAAGCCTTGTTGCCAGCGGCCCCGCTAATGGATGGGAAGAGTGGAGAAATAATGCCGACCATTCTGCCCGACGAATTTGCTGACGATCACAAGGTGCACATAGCCGTCTGCCGCGAATGGGCGGTTTCGGACGCGGGGATTGAAGCGCGATCCACGAATCCGGGTGGATACGCGAATGTGATTGCTCACGGGAGGCTGCACCAGAGGATTGCCGGAGCGCAAGCAGGGAGTGAGAGAGTACAGCAAGGCCAGGAAGCGGGAAGGTAGCGACCCGCATCTGCGATTTGCAGTTTCAGTTACCGGATAAAAGGGGAGCGGACTGCAGCCACGAGGGGCCCCGGAAGGGGCCCTTTGTATTGCAGGATGTGCGAGATGAGAGAAGCCACAGGCAAAAGGATGAGGCCGGTGACCTCAGCAAATGATGCAGGAGGGGTGGGAGAGGCGAAGGCTGGGAGCAACAGGCCGGCCGACATTGATCTCCTCAGCGATGCGGCTAATGACGAGGTAAGACAAGATCCGATGTGCAGCGCTGTCGGCGGAGAGCCGGAAAGGAGAAGCGAAGGCGAGGCGGCCTCGGAGAAGAGCCCAGCCACAAAGACGGCAGGGTGGGAAGCATCGGGTGCGGCTGGAGAGGGCGAGAAGCCAAGGACAGAGTCGAAAGCTAGTGACGAGGCTGAGGCGGTGGAGGGACCCGAATGGCTTCAATCATTGATCGCCGATCACCCCCGCGGAGCAGACCTGGCAGCGATTGTGGCCGCAGAGCGCAGTTTTCGAAAGGTGTTTCCAACATCAGAATCGGCCGAGTTTGCCCGCGAGCAAGCCGAGCATCTTGTGTTACTTGACCAGCTATTCTACAGCCAAGATCCTGAAGACGCAGCGAAGTTTGTAGCCAAGCTCAAGACTGAGGGCGGGAGTTCGTTCGAACAGGTCAACCGCGCCTGGGCAGACGAATTTCTGGAGGAGATAGGCAGCCGGGCGTACGGAAGCAACGATCAAGAGCTCTTGAAAGCGGTCGAAATGATCAGGGATCGTGTTGGGGGGCCCGACAAGCCACCGGCTGTCAATACCAGCAGCGAGAATCGAATTGTCAGGGGAAATCTTCGCCGACGCGAGGAGGAGTTGGAACGTCGGGAGCGCGAGTTAAGGCGCGAGGAGTTCATGCGTTTCTTCGGAGCCTGTGACCAAGCCTGCGAATCCACGATTCGGGAACGGATCGAGCAGTTAGTAGGAGCGGGGCATTTCAGCCCCAAGCAAAAGCAGGCAGCGGTACAGGAGATTTACGAAGGGCTCCGCGAGACATTGAGCGCGGACACGCTCTTCATGGGACGAATGGCTGCAGCGGTGCGAATGGGAAACCGAGGCGAAGGGCACCGAAGACAGGTTGTCGAGTTGTTCGTCGGTCGAGCCCGGCAGGCGGTGCCGGAAATCGCTCGCCGCGTTTTGTCAGAGTGGACACAACAGGTGTTAAACGAGGAGCAAAGCAGGGAAACGAAGCGGCGGAACACCGCGACGCGAGCTGAAGTTGGCGGCGGAGGGGAATCGCCGAAAGGTCGCGTCTTTCCTCGAGTCAACTACCGCAAAATGACCGATATGGATATTTTGAATTTGTGATCCCTGCCAACGGGTACCGATGCTATCGGAGCTGGCAGGTGTGATCAGTGACCCGTGATGCGAGGGTGGGATGAGAGAAGCAAAACGGGCAAAGGAGAAGACCAGAAATGGCGCTGAGCAACACGCAGACGGTGGCGCTGCAGCTCGAAAAGGTGCGGGAGAAGCTCCCGTTGCTTTACGAGCGCGACGACACCTTTTTCTCGATGATCCAAAAGCGGGATGTGGAGAAAGTGTCATCCCGCACGATGCGCGTTCCACTGCAGATCCGTCCAGGGGGGCGGCCGGGGTTTGCCAGCTTCGATGGCGGCGACCTGGGCCGGGGATCGGGCACGACCTACGACGTGGCGACCTTGACGCCGATTGGATTGCGCTTTGCGGTGGAAGTAACCAAGCTCGTCGAGTTCGCAACAAACGCAAGCGAGAAAGCCGTTGAGGACGCGACGAAGCGGGAAGTGGTCAATGCGATGAGAGAGTTCCGAACTCACCTGGACTGCTGGTTGCAAACAGCAGGAAACGGAGTGCTGGGGACGGTGCAATCGGTGTCGGGATCGGTGCTGACCCTTGCGGCAACGCCGTTCAAGAACCGACTTCTGCGGTTTGACCAAGTAGTTCAGATCTACGATCCCACGCTGACCACCAACCGAGGGGGCTCGAACATCACGGCCATTGACTACAATGCGGGAACCATCACACTGGCTTTCGTGCCGGGAGGCACGGCGGCGAACGACCTGGTGGCTGTGGACGGAGTCAGCGGGGCAAGCCCGACGTTTCTCTACGGGATTCCCTATCACCATTCAGACGCGGCCACCGGAACCTGGTTGGGGTTCAACCGGGCAACCACGCCCGAGGTAAGGGCGAACGCGGTGAACGCCGGCGGGGCCATGATGACTCTCCCGCCATTGCGCCTGGCAATCAACAAAATCCGACAGCGAGTGGGCTCGAACGTACTCGGGAAGTTGCGGGTGCACCTCCACCCAGCCCAAAAAGCGGCCTACGAGGAGCTGGCTATCGTGATCTCCGAGATCGAGAAGGGCGGAGGGAACGAGGATGTTGACCTGCTCTTCGGAAACGCGCGCATTGCCGGATTCCCGGTGATTGAAAACATCCATGCTGACCCCTCGCGGGTGGACTTCATCAACTTGGAAGCCTGGGGTCGGGCTGAAGCCAAGCCGATCGACTTCTACGAACTGGGCGGGCAGACGGTCTTCCCGGTGTATGGCGCATCGGGCGGACTGGCTGCATCGTATCTATTTTACTACGCGACCATGGTCCAGTTCTTTGTGGATGCCCCGGCAGCGGTGAGTTCAGTGACCAACCTAGCAGCACCGGCTGGATACTAGCGGAAGCCGTTGATACGTGAATGGTGATTGGCGGATGGGGTCCTAAACCCGGTTCGCCACTCACCATTTTCCTTTTTGAACATGAGTCAGATTCTGCACGAGTGGAACCGACGAGCCCCCAGGGAGCTCGAAAAGCGATTGGCCGAAACAGGGGGGCGAAATCGGTTTGCCGGGCCCAACTTTCGTATCGTTTGGTCAGAAGCACGAATGGAATGGCAGGGTGGCCGGTGGAATGACTTTGCTAAGGATGGGCGATGGATCCGTTCCGTCATCGCGACGCGAAGGGTGCCGCGATACGTGCCGTTTGTTGGATGGGTCATCGAAGCCTGGCAACCGCCAGAATACTACGGCTCGCCCGAGAATTGGGCCAGGCGATTCCGGGAGTGGGTGGGTGGGGTTGTCGTGGAAACCCTCGGGCCCTACCCGCAGGCGGGCGATTACGAGGAGATTTTCCGATTTCAGGGATCACTTACTCCGACAATCTGTGACGCCATTCTTCACCGGACGGCAGCAAGCAGGAGGCTCGGAGCCCAGCAACGAAGTGAGCTGGTCGAGCAGCGAGTTCAGCGACGGCTTCAACGCTGGGAGAGTTTTGCCGATGATGTTCTCCAGGATGCCCGACAGGCTTTTCCGGGACCGTTCATCGGCTACGGTGGCAGCAGGCGCCATTCCTCAGTTGGCTTTTGCGAAAGGGCCGGAGTTCGGTCACATCCGTTCTAGGCATTGAAGCCAGAGATGGTGGGAGAAAAGTATGGGTAAAGCGGTGGTGGTGAATATCAGCCCCTACCCGGTGGGGAAGCAGTTTGATTTTGGATATTTCGAAGTGCCCGGATGTCCTGCGTCGAGAGAATATTCCTCCATGGCGATTGAGGATCGACGCTCCATGAAGGATTACGGCGATGGCCGATATGAACCCATGAGGATCACAGGTGAGGAGATCGCGAGAGATCTGGCTGAAACGTGGAAGGAACACGGGGTTTTCGTCAGTTCCCAAGAGGTACCGACCGAGGAGGAAGTTGAGGCAGCGCGAGAGAGACGATTGGCATGGTATCGAGAGATCTACTCGGAAGCGGCTGACAGTTGGACCCGATACAAGCAGTACCGCATGATCAACGATCGACAACGCGATGCAGCAAGAGAGTTGCTGAAGGTGGGGGGCATTTCAGAACCTCCGGAATGGATGAAGGCGAGCGGCCATGAGACTGGCCACATGGGGTGTCCGGCCTGCGGCGGTGAGATTCGCGTTGGCGTGGCAGTGTGCCGACACTGTGGTGCCATTCTGGACGAAGCGAGAGCACAAACCTACCGACTGACGAGCGGGCCGAGGGTGGCACTAGATTCTCAAGCAGAAGAATCGGAGCCAAGGAAAGGGGAGAGCGTGGCGCGCCCAGGGAGGAATCGTGGCTGAGGTGTTCGCACAGGCCTTGAGTCATGCCAGGTCGTTGCTGAACGATGCTGAAGCGCGTGTTTTTACGGACGATGCGCTGCAGCCATTCGCCATGCTCGCGTACCGCAAAGTGATCGACGAAATTGCCTCGCACATGCTCAGCTTCAACGAAGCGGTGGCAACGGTGAGCTATGGGGCGGCGGCAACTCCGCCGATCGACCTTTCCACGCAGACCGGCTATCCGGCTGACATGTGGCAGCCGCTGATCTTGCGGGAACGGAAGGACGCAGCCGAGCAATGGACCGACATGACGAAGGTGGATCGGCTGCCAGCTCGAGATCCGGGCAAGACACTCGGCGAATGGGAATGGCGCGGCAATGTGATCTATGTGGTGGGGGCGACCGAGAACCGCCAGGTGGAGATCCGCTACGAGCAAGTCCCGGCGGAGCTGCTGGCGCCAACTGACGTACTGCGGGTGACCGGGGGCGAGCCAATCCTGGCCTTCTTGACCGCTGCCCAGGCGGCACGGATGCGCGGGATGGCGCAACTAGCTGCGGACTACTACTTGGAGGGCAGCGATCGGCTGGACACGCTGATTCGCCGAATGCTCCATGCTAGCCAGTACATCACTCGCAGGCCGCGACCCTTCGGCGACAGGTAGGGCACGGAATCAACGGAAGGGAATGAGTCTTGGCCAGTTCGCTTCCCCGCCTTGTGCGGATCTCCTGGCGAGATATCTTCCTACGCCCATAGGGGGCTCGGAAAACAGGTCTGAAAGGAGCAAGCAATGGCAATTGCGGTCACAGTTAGTGACAAATGGGATGATGGGAAGCGGCTGCACGTTATCGGCACGTTGGCTTTCTCGGGGAGCTATGCGACGGGCGGGGACACGCTCAGCTTTGCTGGTCTTGTACCAGCGAGCCGGGCACCATTGGTCGTTCGGGTGAGCGGTCAGGCTGGCTTTATCTACGAGGTGAACATTGGCAGCGGCATCGCTAACAGTTTGGTGTTGGTGCGCGGGCAGGAGCCGACCAACGCCACAGCCGGCGTGATTGCGCTCACACAGCTTGCTGCGGCGGCATACCCGGCGGGCGTGACGGGCGATACGGTAAGGTTTTACGCGATCTTTAAGCTGCTCTAAAGATCGAAACCCGAAAAGAGAAGATCGAAAATCCGGCTTGCGCCGCATTAGAGGGGCGACAATCAGGGCAAGGCTGCGAATCCTGCCTTTCAAATCGCCTGCCCGCGCATGGGGAAACCGGCACTACAGGCCAAACGCCGGACGGCGCATTAAGGTTTAGAGAATGTCTCTTGAGACGTTTGAGCCAATCATAATCGACCGTTTCGGCGGTCTGAATACGCTGCTTTCCTCAGCGGATTTGCCTGTCGGGGCGAGTCCTGATTGCAGAAACGTGAAGTTTAGTCCATCCGGGCTGGCGCAACGGGAAGGGCTGTCTGTCCCGTTTCCAGTGATTGGCGGGAATCCGACCGTGAACGGCCTCAAAAGCTATGTGAAGCTCGATGGGACACAGCGGCTATTGGTCTTTACCGGGGCGGGCGAGCTCTACAAAGAGAGCAGCGCAGGAGTGCTCAGCCTGATCAGCACGGTCCTCGGTGCCTCGCGCTACATGCACTCGACCACGATCTACAGCCGGGAGTACATGGCATTCTCGGACGGCAAGACGGGGCAGATTCAACCGCGGCATTTCGATGACACGAATTTGGACAAAGTTTCGGTTCCGGCGCCTACGTCTGCCCCCACCGTGGCCGATTCGGCCACAACGGGGACCGTCTGCGCCGGGGTACATAGCGTCGAAGTGATGTACCAGACTCGCTCAGGCTACATCACGAAGCCTGGGCCAACGGTTTCCTGGACGGCAGCGGGGTCAAAGAAGGCCAGCGTCACCAACATTCCCGTTTCGCCCGATGCCGAGGTCACCAAGCGCATCCTGGCGTTCACGCTGGCGGGCGGAGCGAGCTACTACTACCTTTCCACGTTCATCATCAACGACAATACGACCACAAGCCTGACGGTTGACTTCACCGAGAACGCTCTGGCGGCAGGAACCAATGTGGACTCCTACGCTCGGAAGATCGTCCTGCCGAACATGGCTGGAGTGATTGACTACAACCGGAGGGTGTTCTTCTGGGGCGAGGCGGCATTTCCTTCGATTGTGCGGGCTTCCGAGGTGGACGACCCGGAGACGTTCTTCGGGGACACCGGTTTCTTTCAAGTAGCCGAGAACAACGGCCAGCGAGTGACAGCTTGTTTCCGCCTACGGAGCTTGCTCTACGTCCTCAAGGAACGGTCGCTCTACGTCACGCAAGATGACGGGATCAACCCGCCGTCCAAGTGGACTATCGAGGAAGTGGACAACAAGGTAGGGACGCCCTCGATTCATGGCGTGGCGGTGGGCGAGGAATGGGCGGTGATTGCTGGGCGTGCCGGGGTCTATCTCTTTGAAGGCAGCCGACCGCAGAAGATTTCCCAAGAGATTCAGCCGACCTGGGACACGATCAATTGGGATGTGGGGCATCTACTTTGGGTGGAAGTGGATGTGCAGGCGAAGCGCATCTACATCGCTGCGCCCACAGGAACAGCCACGAAGCCCACCGTGGTCTTTGTGCTCGATTACACGGAGGGATTTGGGGGCGACGAATCGAATCTTGAAGGCACGGCTGGCGCGGGTCGGAAATGGACGATCTGGGACATTGCCGCGAATTCGCTGGCACTGGTGGAGCGGCTCTCGCCGCAAGTCTCGCAGCTTTTCTTGGGGAACAATGCTGGAAATGGCAAGGTCTATCGGCTGGACGGGAACCAGTACAGCGACGACGGAGCGGCGATCAATTCGTACTACAGAACCGCCTTTCTGAGTGCGAGCAAGGGCATTGGGCAGCAACTCTTGGGCGGGTTGACGCTTCACGCATCAGGAATTGGACAACTAGCCCTGACAGCGTATGCAACCGATGATTCGGTGGCTGTCATCCTCGACCCGCCCATTGCCCTTTCGCAGACGCCGGATCGGGACTTGTACCGGCTGGCAAATCTCATCAACGAGCGGTTGAGCCTGAAGTTTGGAATGAACCAAGCTGGAACGTTCTGGAAGGCGGACAAGCTCACGGCTTGGATGAAGGCGTGGTATTTGGTGGGAGTACCAGTCTAAGCGTCGAAGAGACAAAGAGACAAGCAGATTCCTCGCTGCGCTCGGAATGACAAGCGGGGAGCATGAGGTGAAAGATGGCAGTGGTAGGGGTTTTTTCAGGTGAAGTATTCACATCGCTCAATGCGGTCACGGCGGTGGGTGCGGGGGATGTGGCAGCAGTCAGCGGAGTGAACCCGCTGGGCGGTGTGCCGCGCAAGATTGCTTGGGAAGTGCGGGTGACAGGCGCGCCCACGGCGTTGCAGGTGGACCTTGAAGGCTCTCTCGACAACACGAACTGGTATCAGATTGACACCTACAACGTGGTGGCGAACACGCTCCGGGAAGTGACTCAGCGTGGGGCGAAGTTTATCCGGGCGCGGCTGGTGACGCTGACGGCCGGGACTTCGCCAACGGTAACGGCACGGATACTGCCGTAAGGCGGCACACATGGCCCGAACTTTCACTTTTTCCGTGGACAATGTCGGAAATCCCGAGCCGGTAACGGCCCAAGGGCCCTGCCGAAAGATCATCGTCCGTGAGCAGGGCGCTGCGGCCACGACAGATTATTTTGTGCGGCAGCCCACGGCAACTAGTCCCCAAGTACGCAAGGTGGCCGGCGAAAGCACGCTGTTTGACGCAGGCGAGGGGAATCTTTCCCAGACGGGGCAGATTGTGGGGTACGTCGAGACGGTGACAGGAACGGTGACGTTCAGTCAGGAAGAAATGGAATGAAAACCCTCAAGGACTACCTGATTGAAGGCGCGCGGGAAGATTTGATTCCGCTGATGGATGAGTGGACAAAATGCCCGCTAAGTGTGTCCGCTCCGATTGCCCTCGAAGTTGCAGGACAGCATCCAGAGCTTTCTCCCGAAGAAGCTGCCGAACGCGCTGGCTACCGTTGGCTGACGATGAAGTATCCCCCTATTACCCAGCAAGTGCAGGAATCCTCTCAGGCGGTGGCGAAGATTCTCCAGGCATACCACCTGCCGAAATGGGCGATCATCGCTTGGGGCATGGTGGTATTGCTTCTTTTAGGCGCGATCCTAGCGCGAAGCGAGCCGAAGCCGCATTTCGCCTTCACGATCCCGCAGGGCACTCTCTATCAGATTGGCGGCGGACCGTTCGTTCGTGTCCAGGACGAGGGTACGACCATCAAGACCTGGGCGGCAGGCATGGCGGTGTTTAACTTTACTGGCGGAGGGATTACCTGCACGGCGGCAGGCAGTACCGTAACTTGCAACGTGCCTACGGGCGGGGGTGGGGCCAGCTTGGACGCGATCACAGCGGCTTTGGCCGCGGCCACCATCAATAACGGCGACAACGCTATTGTCTGGAATTGGTCGCTTACCACGGCTGACAAGATTGCCTTCAAATTTGGCGAGAACGTGGCTTCGACGGCCACGGGCACACCGATCCTGCTCAACATCCAAACGCTTGCTGCCTCGACTGCACACCCGTTTCAAGCCACGGCGCGGGGCACAGCGAACGGCATCCGGGTGGATGCGGCGACCGGCCTGTTGGCTGCTATCGGCACAGGTGGCATCCAGGCGAGCGACCTGGTGGCAGCCTCGGCCGTGGTAGCTGATGGTGAGATTGTATCAGCCTACTCCGGCGTCGGGGCCTGCGCCGCGAACACCTGGGCCTCCACGCTCACCCGGAACGCCGCGCCGACCTGCACGCAGCCGGGATTCTCGAATTTATCGGGCTCGGCCGCGCGTGGACAGCTTCCTGCCCAAGTTGTTTATGACGATGAAGCGAATACCTACGGGGCATTCCTGCAAAACTTCACCTCAGCTAGCCTGCGGATTCCGAATGGCCTGACCGACCCGGGCACTTGCACGGTCGGCGACATCTTCATGGATACGGACGCAGCGGTGGGGGCTCGCTATCGGCTCTGCACGGCACTCAACACTTGGATTTCGATTGATAACCCATTTGGAGCAGCGATAGACGACGCCGAGCTTGCCTCTAACTATTCGGGTATCGGTTCCTGCACCAACCAAGTAGTCACGGCCACGGTTGACAACGCTGCGCCAACTTGCGCAGGCGTCTCAAGCGCCATGATTTCAGATGGGGTCGTGGCCTCTGCTGACCTTGCCACGGCCAACAAAACCGACACGAAGAGCATGGTTCTGTTTGACCCTGTGACGGGCGACAGCGGGCGAATTCAATGGGAGCCGGGTAAGGCGATCACCATCACGCGAGTCTATTGCTCAGTCAAGGCCGCAACCTCGGTCACGGTCAATCTCAACAAGCGCGTCGAGACGACGCCGGACACGGCTGGGACGGACGTACTTTCGGCTGGCCTCGTTTGCGACACGAACGCGCAGACTTCTTGTGCCTCGGGCTGCGATGTAGCGACCATCACCAGCGCGGGCGTGACGGCCCGGCAGATTGCGGCGCTGACCATATCAGCCGTAACCGGAACGCCGGACACGCTGCGCGTCATCGCGGAGTACACCGTTGACTAAACGACGTACAAAAGCTCTCTTGCTTGCCTTGGTGGTGTTTAGTGCGACCGTGCTCCTTTGGGCGCTCACACGGTCAGATACTTTCACTCGCGCTGATTCCAATAGCCTGGGTGCCGACTGGACGCGCATCTTCGGTGAAGGTGCTTTCGACCTCGGCATCTTCTCGAACCAAGTTGATACCAATGGGACTGGCAATTCGACGGGCGCGTATTGGAGTGCCGATACCTTCGGTGAGAACCAGTTCTCCGAAGTTACAATGGTCATTCTCGCAAGCGGGGTTCAGAGCGCCTTCACGCGGAACTCAACCACGGCCCGCACGCGCTACGAGTTCGGCCATGATACAAACAACTTCAACGCCAGACGGCGGTTTTGGAAGTATGTGGCTGGAACTCAGACCTCACTGGCGGACTGTGTGCCGAACCAGGTTGCGGGGAACATCATCCGGCTCGAATCGGACGGCTCGACCCATACATTCAAGGTAAACGGCACCGCCGCCAGTTGCAGCCCGTTCACGGACGCTGCCATCGCCAGCGGCAAGATTGGGATTCGCGCCCTGCACAATACGGCGAATGTGGCGATTTTGGATACTTGGAGTGGCGGCGATCTAGGAGTGGCAAGAAGAAGAAATGCGCTCGTTATCTCCTGGATTTTCGGTTGGCTGAACGGAATGATCACGCGGCCTGTCCGCGCCCAAGTCACCTTCACTAGGCTCTATCTTGCGCCAGTTGAGACTCGCACCAATCCGCAAGGCGATACGGTGCGTGTGGTGAAATACGAAGGCGATTTCTGCGCTGTCTCCTGCGGCACGATGGACTTTGGGTTCGAGCCGGTGATGCTCGTAGGGGCAACCGTGGACGGGGCGACGGATGCGACTCTGACCGCGAATGCCGACGTGGTGGCGCTGCCGGTGAACCTTGACGTAAACCTGACCGCCGCAGAAGTGACGGCGGTGCAAGCCAAACTCGAAGCGGTCAACATCCCCGCTGGCTGGGTGACGACGAGCCTCACTTGGCGGCAACTGGTAAGGACGATTGTGGCGATGTTCCAGTTTGCCCAGCGATACAACGGAGTGGCCGGGAACGTGCGGCTCTTTCCGACCGGCGTGACGCTCTCGACGCGCTGGAATCAGCTTTCGCCGACGGTGCAGACGAACCTGACGACTACGGCCACGTCGCTCGGTTACTCGACCACCGGCCTGAGCGGCACGACCACGCTGCGGACTGTCTTGAAGAATATGGCCGACCAGTGGGGCAGTCGACCAATCTTTATCGGCGGGTTGGAAATCTGAGAGGTGTTGTGACCCCGTACCGTCCTAAGCCAACGGGAAAAGATCTCTGTATTTTAAGGGGAGGTACGGGGTTGTGATGGAATTCCTATTCGGCCTCCTTACCGTTCTCGGCGCTATTCTCATCTGCGGCTTCGGTGGCGCTCTTGTTTTGTCGTTGTGGGAATGGTTGCGAGATTGGCAATGATGCGAGACGTAAGTAACTATAGGGGCGGTCTTAAGACCGGCCCCTACTCTGGTCTTGGCGGCCTCAGCCGTCGAGCGGTCTTGCGCTTCGAGCACGAAGCGATACGAGACGCGATGAGGAATCCAGAATGTCTGCCGATGGAGACGACGCATTTGCTGTGGACGCCGGAAAAGGGCTTGGAGATAAAGTTCGACGCTGATTGTCCGTTTTGCGACTGAGATGGCTGGCCCCGTACCTGGGTACTTAGGTACGGGGCTGGGCGGGATATTTGCTGCCATGACCTCAGAACCCTAAGATGCCCATTTTGTTGCGAAAAATCGAGAGTGTGCGACTCAAGAATCCTGAACTTTACGAGGACTTGAAGCACCTTCAAGGGTACATCAACCGCTTGGAAGCGAGGGTGGGTGTAGCAGGAGTGTCTGAACCCTTGCCAGCGGGACAGAAGCCGCTGGCGGCGCCGGATCCGCCGGCGGGGATCTCCGTTACCGGGCAGGACGGGCATTTTCGCGTCACGATTACCCCGCACGCTAACCATGCCGGGAAACAGGTAGTCTATGGCATCGAGGCGGGCGATGATGCGGCGTTTTCGGTCACGGCGACCTTGAAGGTCACGACCTACGGGCCAGACCAGCGGACGTATTGGGACATCACCCTGCCCAATGTGACGAAATACTGGCGGTGTTGGGCCGAGTTCAAGCAATCGGACAAAAGCGGCTATGTGTATTTCCTCGGAAGCTGCGGGCCGCTGGGAGTGAATTCTGGGGTGTTGTCTGCGGCATCGGCAGCCAACCGTTTGCAACGCTCGACCAACAACGCCATTTTGAATGCTCAGTACATTTCGAGCGGCAGTGCGTTGGCGAATGGGCAGACGTCGAATGGCACCCCGACCATCAATTGGGCAGCGTTCACGATCCGTTATGCTGGGGACACCAAGACAGTATCCGTGCCGCTCGGCAAGATCGAGGGCTTGGCAGCCAATACGAGATATTTCCTAGCATGGGATACGGCCACAAGCACAATGAAGTTTTCCACGCTGGCGCAGGATGTGACGCCCGATACCTATTTTGGGATCAGCGATGCGACCACACCGGCCACTCTGGGCGGGGCGGGAACTCCTGGTGGCGGTGGGGGCGATGGCGGCGGGGGTGGCGGTGGCTGCGTGGCGGCGGGCACGCTGATTGACACCGAGAGGGGGCGCGTTCCAGTCGAGCAGTTGAAGCTCGGTGACATGCTCGTTTCACCGCTTGGCAAGTGTAGGGTACGGAAGGTGGGCATGTTCCCAGCCCAGAGACTTGTGCGCGTGCGGGACGGCTTTCGAGAACTCATCTGCTCGCCATCTCATAACCTAGTGTTGAAACCGGAGCAGATTGACTTGATGAACGTGGAGCTTTTGGATGTGACTGGCCCGGTCTATTACATTGAGGCCGAGGAGCCGCACGTCTATCTGGCAAATGGATTCTTGAGCCACAACAAGCTGATGCTCTTATGACCGAAGCTCTCATTCTCCGCAAGGAAATAGACGCTGAGCACTGCCGCGTTTTTGTCGAAATGGAGGCGGTGGAGAAGGATGCAAAGGGGAACGAAATCGCACGGGGTGGGTTACAGCAGTTCTATCTGGATTGCTCCCAGCCGGTCGATGTGGCTCGATGGCTCGAACAGGGCAAGGCTGATGTCGTGAAGCGGTTCGAGCAATTCCAAGCTAATGCCCGGAAGTTGGTGGGAATCTGAGTTTGCGTATTCGAGCGTATCAATCGAGCGACCTTGCTGAGCTGGAACGCATCCACCAGCAACAAGCGCTGGGCTACGAGTTTCCCAATCTGGAGCATCCGCTCTATTTCGTCAACCTGGTGGCCACAAGCGACCGGGGACGCATTCTTGGAGCATTGATCTTTCGTCTGACAAGCGAAGTCATGGTGCTACTTGACCCGGGACTGAATCGGGTCACCGCTGGGCTGGCCATTCACAAAATGGCGGAGCGAGGTGAGACAGAACTGCTGGTAAAGGGCATGGATGAAGTCCACGCTTTTGTTCCCCGGAAGCTTTGGATCTTCGAAAAACATTTGCGTGCGATCGGCTTCCGTCGAGGGAACCGAAATTTCCTTTCGTATTACAAGCAATTGTCCAACCGAGACAGATCTGCACAGGACGGAGGAACGTAGCTATGGGGCGAGGCGATCGACAGAAGCAGTTTGAGCTGCAACGTCAGGAGCTCGATTTCTTGAGGGGCCTGACACAAAAGGAGACAGCCGAAAGAGAGCGCGGCAGGGCATCGCTGGCGCCCCAGTTTGAGAAGATTCTCGCGCAGCCCGGGTATGCGCCAGAACAGCAGGCCGCGATTCGCGGCGCCACGCTGGAATCGCTGGGTGGGGTGTTCGATGCGCTGCAGCAAGCTGCAAAAAACCGAGTGGCTCGAACCGGCAACGCAGCCGGTTTCAATGAAACATTGGAAGAACTCGGACGGGAGCGGGCCAGGAGCCAGAGTCAGGCAGCCCGGCAAATCGAAGGCAATTTTGCGGACGTTGCCCTACAGCAGCGTGATAAGGCACTGCAAGGACTGGGCCGGGTGTTTGGCATCGATACTGGCCTGCTCAGCTCCATTCTGGGTAGTCGCCTTGGGGTTTTGAACCTGGGTACGCAGCTCGCCGGCAGAGGTGGGGGCCTGTTCGACCGCGCGCTTGGAGGATTCCTGGGAGGCCTTGGTGGCTCTCTAGGCAGACTATTCTAGTTGGCTTGGAGGCCGGCGGCGACCGAGGTGGTTCTGTTTCCCCACTCTCTCAAAAAGCCCACCGGGAATCAACCAAATGGATTTGACATTTGAGCAGCGAGTGATCGATCGGCTAGCCCGAATCGAGACGGAAGTACGCTTCCTACGCACCGAGCTGATTGGAGACGGCCAACCAGGGAAGTTGGCGCTCATGGAGCGGCGCCTCCGGCAGGTCGAAGGGCAAGCAGAGCGACAAGCTGGGCTTGTGGGCGCGATCGCCGCGATCGTCGGTGGGATGGTGAGCGCAGTGGTAGGGTGGCTTCGTGGAAGCAACTGAAGAGGAGCGTACGTTTCACCATGGCGTATCCGAAGGAGCTGGTTGTACTAGCGAAAGAACATGCCAGCCGCTATGACCTTGACCCGTGCCTCGTCTGCGCCGTGGTGGAGCAGGAGTCTGGCTGGAATCCTTACGCAATCCGGGTCGAGCGGCGCTTCTGGCAGCAATATGGCGAGGTCTACCGGCAGCGTTACCCGGAGCTGCTTTGGACTAGATACCCTGATCTGTTCGCGGCGAGTTTCGGGCTTATGCAAGTGATGTACCCGGTTGCTGTGGAGCACGGCTTCCGCGGGAGATTTCCGACGGAGCTGTGTGATCCGCGCGAGGGTTTGAACACGGGTTGCAAAATTCTTCGGGCCAAGATGGACGCAACGAAAGACTCCGTTGAAGAGGCCCTGTTGCGTTGGAACGGGGGAGGCCGCCCCCAGTATCCGGCCGAGGTTCTTTCGAGACTCAGCCACTATACGTTTGATTGAGGGATCAAAGGATGTGGGAGAAGCTGGCGTTTGTCAATCTGGCGGTAAGCAATCTCTTCCTGTGGCTCATTCTGATTCGAAAAGTCTTTGCATTTGATGCTGTGGAATTCCTGCGGCGGGCTTACTCCCAAGAGACTGGCCCGGGGTCGCCCTCAAGCGCGCGAATTAACGGCGCTCTTGTCATCATGACATTTGTTGGTCTGAGCGTCTATTTGACGATTCAGGGCGGCGCTTTTCCGGACCTGGATCGATGGTGGGTGCCTTTCACACTGGTGGCGGGACTCTATGGCTTGAACCAATTGCCGGCCATACGTTCGGCAGCGAATGGGGGTAAAAATTGAAAGCGAAGGGACTTGCAGTGGTGGGCATAGTGGCGATGTTTGGCTTGGTGGTGATCTTTGCAAGGATTAGCCACCGCAACCAGTCACAACAGGTCGGGCAGCTTCTTGCAGAGTTTTCCCGGGAACGAGCCACTCACGACGAAGAGGATCGTCAGCGCTGGCAAAACTATCTAAGCCTGGCAAATCAGTCTCGAGCCCGGATTGAGGATATGGCCAAGGCGATCCAGCAGCTTCGCAGCCGGGAGGAAGAAATCCGCCTGGGCATCGGAAAGGTGGCGGAGCAACGCAAAAAAGAGGAATCGCGCGTGGCTTCGGAAGAGGTCGGGCAAATCGCGGTAAGGATTCAGGAGACGCTTGGGCTTGCCGCCTTGCCGCCCGAACAAGACGGGGGCCTGTTCTTTCCCTTGCCGCTGAGTCGCCAATTGGCAATATCCGCCATCGGCTGCCGTGCGGATAAGGCCGAACTAGCCCTGCAACGGCAAGAGTGTCAGAACCTCCGCGGTCAGTTATCCGTCAAGGAAAGCGAGCACGCCGAATTGCAAGGTATGGTGAAGACAGCCGAAGCAGCTCTGGGCAGCGAAAAGGCGGCGCGACAACGCGAAGCGGAAGAATGTCAGAGAGTGGTAAAGAGTGTGGCCAAAGCGGCTCGCAGGGGATTCTGGGGAAAGGTCTGGGACCGCACCAAGGTCGTGCTGGCTTTCGGGGCGGGAACAATCGTAGGTCGGCTGGCTCACTAACTGGAAGCTGGAGATTGGAAGCTAGAAGCTGGGAGATCTAGCCTCCAGCCTCGAGCCTCTTGGAGGTATCATGACCTGGTTGGTTTGGACGCACGTAATCGCGTTTGTAGCGGGCGCCGTGCTATACGGTCTTTACGCACGCAAGATCAAACTGTGGACGCAAGAGGAGCTCGAAAAGCTGCGGCTTAAGTTTCGCTAGAGATGGTGCCGGGGCATCCACCCTACGCTACCTCGACCTCGGCGCTGTGGTAGCCGGTGGCACCCTCCGGCCCCGGGCTGCGCTCGGGTCCCTTTTCACTTCGCTCGCGCTCCTGGATCATCTCACGCAGCTTGACTTCGCCCAGCCTTCGCCATTGTGCGGGAACGCGAAATCGGCACGCTCGAACAAATAATGGTCACCCCGATTCGCCCACTCGAGTTCATCCTGGGGAAAACCCTCCCCTTCTTTCTGATCGGCCTGGCCGATGCCGCTCTGATAGCGCTGGTTGGCACGCTGTGATTTCACATTCCGTTTCGGGGCCAGATTGCGGTCCTAATGCTGGGCACGGTTCTCTTCTTGCTCTGTATTCTGGGCGTGGGTTTGTTCATCTCCACCGTCTCCGCGACCCAGCAACAGGCCATGCTTTCGGCCTTTTTCTTCAACCAGCCCGCGATAGTCTTTTCGGGGTTCGGCCTTCCGATCAGCAGTATGCCTGAGGCTCTTCAGTGGCTCTCCTACCCAGACCCATTGCGCCACTTTCTCCTGGTCATCCGCAGCGTGTACCTGAAGGGCATGGGCTTGGAAGTGCTTTGGCCCGACATGCTGACGATGGCAACTATCGGCGTGGCGTTACTGTCCGTCAGTGTCGTCCGCTTCCGCAAGTCCTTGGATTGTGGTTCCCGCTGTTTTGCTACGGCGGCGTGTGGATAATCGCGTCACCTCTTGTGCCACAACTCCCAGAACTGCCGCACCGTCGCCGGCGCATGGCCGGCGTAGTGGTTGTTCGCATAGCCAAAGATCGCAATGCTGCGCTGGTTGAACGTCCGGCAGGCTTCCACCCACTCCTCAAGGTCTCTACGCCGGTTTACAATCACCTTGTCCCAGGTCTTTGTCCTCTCCTCGATTGTTTTCCTGTCGCCCAGCCAACGAATGTAGGTGAAATCGCTCGTGACGGGGTCGATGCGCGCCAGCAACTCCGCGGGCCGTGGCATCCACGGATGGTCTATCAGCCCCAGCGCCACCCTGCGTTCCCGTAGCACCTCGAGGAGTTTTGGTCCGATCCAGCCTTTATTGCGAATTTCAACCGCGAAGCGATGGGTCTTTGGGAGTTTCTTCAAAAACGGCGCCAGCCGCTCCAAGAACCCGTCCACACTGGAAAAGGCCTGCCGGTTGAAATACGGGAACTGGAGTAGCAGCGGCCCCAGCTTCTCCCCGAGGGGCTCCATCGCCGCCAGGAATTTCTTGGTTTCGTCATCGCAATCCACCAGGACCTGCTCGTGGGTGATGGTCTGTGGCACCTTGGCCGCAAAGACAAACCCCGGCGGCGTCTTGGCGTACCAGTTTCGCGTCGTCGTCGCGCTGGGGATGCGATAGAACGTGCTGTCCACTTCCACCGTGTCGAAGTGCTGGGAGTAGTAGCTCAGGTAGTCGCTCGGCTTGAGCTCCGCTGGATAGAATGTCCCCGGCCACCCCGCTGCCGTAAACGCCGAGGTCCCGATCCAAATCGTCTTCCGCTCATTCATGGGCAAATAAATTCTATCCCAGGGAGGTACCTCGCGGCTAAAAAGGACGGCATCCAGACAGGAGGTCTCCGCCTCGAGCTCGTCTCATACAACGAGGATTGACCGGCAGAATTGCGGAAGGAACGGCAGTTTAAAGCGCCGCAAATGGTGGACGTGAGTGGTCTCACTCCCAGTCCCGATGGCATCCGGACGAAGAATCTTATGCCGGGATGCTTCACTGGCCGCGTCACACTACGACGCTTTGCAAAGGTTGGGCACCGCGCAGGTCCGCCAGCGGAAGACTTGGCCCCGACAGGCTGGGTTTGAGAGGGATGGTGCCGGGGGACGGAATCGAACCGCCGACGCCAGCCTTTTCAGGGCTGCGCTCTACCTCTGAGCTACCCCGGCACTGCACAAAAAAAGCATTCTAGAGATGGCTTCTAGGGAAGTCAAGAAAGCGGAAACGAGCTTTCCGCTTTCAGTGCAAGGACTCGTCGAATTCTTTGTAGTAGTCCGGCTTCTTGAGGACTTCGCGAGGTTTCGTGCCATCGGCAGGGCCAACGATTCCATCCTGCTCCATCATGTCAATGAGCCGCGCGGCGCGGCCGTAGCCAATCCGTAACCTCCGTTGCAGCGTGGAAGTGGATGCGCGGCCCATCTCGCAAACCACCCGCACCGCATCGTCATAGAGCTCATCGTGATATTCCTCGAGAGGAGCTTCACTCTCCTCGGCTGCTTCCTCTTCTTCTCCATCCTTCGCAAATTTCAAAAACTCCTCGTGGTATTGCGGTTTGGACTGGGCCCGCCAGAAGTCGCACACGTGTACGATCTCGCTTTCCGTGACCAACGGCCCGTGGAGCCGGTGGAGCCGGGCGGAACCGGCGGGGAGGTAGAGCAGGTCGCCGTTGCCGAGCAGCGATTCAGCCCCGTTGGCATCCAGGATCGTGCGCGAGTCTACTTTTGTGGCCACCCGAAACGACATGCGCGCCGGAAAATTCGCCTTGATCAGGCCGGTGATCACGTCCACCGACGGCCGTTGTGTCGAAAGGATTAAATGGATTCCCACCGCCCGGGCCATCTGCGCGATGCGAGTGATGGACTCTTCCGGGTTGGGCTGATCAATCATCATGAGATCGGCCAGCTCATCAATCACGATGACAATGTACGGCAGGGGAGCATGTTCTTCGTCGTCTTCCAGATCGGAAAACAGACTGAGCGTTTGGTCGCCTTTGAACAGGGCATTGTATTGTTCGATATTTCTTACCCCACGCTGCGCCAGGAGTTTCAACCGGCGTTCCATCTCTCGCGTCGCGTTTCGCAGGACGTTCGCCGCCAGCCGCGCATCGGTGACAATGGGCGTGAAGAGATGAGGCACGCCCTCATAGAGTCCAAGCTCCAGCCGCTTGGGATCAACCAGAATGAATTTCACCTCCTCCGGCGTCGCCTTGTAAAGCATGGATAAGATCATCGAGTTGATCATTACGCTTTTCCCGGAACCGGTCGAGCCGGCAATCAGCACGTGAGGCATCAAGCCCAGGTCAGCGACGCGGAGGTGGCCGGTCAAATCCTTGCCAAGAGCAAGCGTCAGTTTCGAGGACGAGCGGTTGAACTCAGGAGACTCAATGATCTCGCGGAGAAAGATGGTTTCGCGATGGAGATTGGGAACCTCGATGCCTACGGTCGCTTTGCCCGGCAAGCGCTCGATAAGAATAGACTCGGCGCGCAAAGCCAGGCAAAGGTCATCGACGAGACTGGCAATGCGGCTATATTTGATGCCCGCCTCCGGCTTGAATTCGTAAGTGGTCACTACTGGACCGGGATTTACTTGTGTAACCGTGCCTTTTACCCCAAATTCTTCGCATTTGGAGATGATCGTTTGCGCTCGATCCTTTAGCTCGTTTTCCTCCAACCGACCCGTGTGCTCCGGTGCGCGAAGAAGCGTCGGCGACGGTAGCCGGTAGCTGGAAGTCGCCCTGGCGATTTTGGGCGTAATTTTCGTTGCCATGAGCGCCTCTGTTTCCAGTTCGTCCCGCTCTTGTTCAGGCCGGAGAAGGATCGGTTTAGGTCTGATCATTTCAGCAACTGCGCCTGCTAGCCGGGCGACAGGCGCTTCGCCACGCTCCACGCTGGCACCGGCTCGCGACCCTTCTATCTGTAAAGCCTTCCGCTGGGCTCGTGTTTCTCGCCACCGGCGGAGACGCTGCCGCATCGGATCGAAGACAGCGACTTGCTTGCCCAGCCAGGCCTGCGTTGTCGCAAATGAAAAGCGAGTGCTCAGAAAGAGCCCTACAAAGAGGCCGCTAAGAGTTATTAGATAGGCTCCGGCTGTGTTGACTGCGTGTCGGAGCCACCCGGCCAACAGGATGCCCGTAAGGCCTCCTGGAGCCAGTTGGGCCTTCAGGTGCGGAGTGTAGGGAAACAAGGTCAAAAGAGAGTCAAGCGAAAGGAGGAGGAGCAGCAGACCGATGATCTTGGCGTTGCCCGAATGGATCTGCCGCCCCTGAAACCATCGCAACCCAAAATAACCAATCGCCACGGGTAGGAGAAGAACTGGGAGGCCAAAAGCTTGAAACAGCGCGTCCGCCAGATATGCGCCCACCAACCCGATCCAGTTCTGAGCTGGTTCGGAATCGCGAACGGCCCCCACAGTGTTTAGCGAAGGATCGCTCGGGCGGTAGGAGAGAAGGCTGAGGGAAACCACCAACGCCGCAGCCAGGACAAGGAATCCAATCAGTTCGTTCAGCCGTCGATTTTCCGTAGGAGTGTAAAGGCGCACCGCACACATCTCCGCTGGGGAAGAAGCAGAAGTACCTCTCCCTCTGGCTAGGCTACCATTCTCGCTTGGAGGAGCACGAGCAGTAGGATCAGTGTACCAAAGATGACCCGGTAGTAAATGAAAATTTTCAGGGTGTGCGTTTGCAGGTAGCGCATCAGAAAGGCAATGACAAGGTAGCCCGAGATTCCTGAAACCACCACACCGGCCACAAAGGGCAACCGCATGTCCGCGGGAAGGCCGGCATGGCGAAGATCAAAGCCTTCCTTCAGAGCAGCCCCGGCGATGATGGGAGCAGAGAGCAGGAACGAATACCGGGCTGCTGTCTGGCGTTCCATCCCGCGAAAGAGGCCAGCGGTGATCGTGGCTCCAGACCTGGACACACCTGGAACGATCGCAAACGCCTGTGCTACACCGACCACCACTGAATCACACAATCCAGTTTCAGGCAACCTCTTGGCTAGCCGCGCCATTTTCTCAGCCCAACCCATGAGGAGACCAACCGCAATCATGGCCAAGCTGATGACGATCGGGCTCCGCAATACATCCTCAGCATAGCGTTCGCCGAAGTAGCCTGCCGCCGCCGCGGGAAGTGTGGCCAAAACCAAGTACCAGAAGAGAGACGGTCGGTAGTGGTTCGTGCCATCGCTCACTTCGCGAAATCCCAGGCCCGCTCGCAGCAGCGACAGCCAGGTTCGGAAAAAATATCCCATCACCGCGATGAGCGTGCCCACGTGAAGCGCGACGTCAAAGGTAAGCCCCGGATCCTCCCACCCCGCCAGCCATGGGAACAATGCCAGATGGGCGGTGCTGCTGATGGGCAAAAACTCAGTAAGACCTTGAACAATTCCTAGAACAACAGCCTGGTAGAGCGGCACTGGGCGATCTCCTTGTGGAACAGTTAGGACTTGCGGGGCCCGACCTGCACCAATGCTTTCTTCATCAGAAAGGCGTCCGCGCGACCACCATAGTAGTGGCCAATCCGCCTTTGAATGGCGTACCCGTTCGCTTTCCAAAACTCGATGCCGGTCAGGTTACCCACTGCGGTTTCGAGGTTCACGGAAAGAACACCTTGTGAAGCCAACCACTCCTCGCCTGTCTCGAGGAGGCCATGGCCGATGCCGCGACGTCGATAGGATTCTAAGACATCCAGGGTGATGATGTGCCCGCGTTGAGCAGTCTTTTTTTGCACCGTTACGAATCCCACTATCTGCCCCTCCCAGGCCGCCACAAAAGTTTTTGTCCCCGGTCCGTAGAGAAAAATCAGCAGAACCGGGCGGGAATACGCAATAGGCGGCGGATAGCACGCTTGGTCAATGGCATAGAGTTCCTCGAACTCCTCGGCGCGGAACGCCCGAATTTCAAGTCGGTCCGAGATACTTGCCCTACCCGATCGGAAGAATTCTCCGTATGCTGCCAGGACGATCGTGCATTTCCGCCCCCTGACTCTCAGCGACTTCTCCACTTGACATGCTTGGCAAAGGGGGGGCGGGCACCGCCGGTACCCTTCGTGGCAAGCCAAGATTTCTACTGGGAAGCGGTTGGAGTGACACTAGATCTCCAAAATGACCGGCAACACCAAAGGTCGCTTGGCTGTTTCTTTTGCCAGATAGCGTCTCAGATCAACCCGAATTTTTTCCTTGATTACTCCCCAGTCGGTCTTTTCTTCAAGGCTTGATTGCGCGATAGTTCGAAGAACGACGTCTCTGGCCATCGCTAGGAGTCCATCGCTTGCGTCGGGCGGCAAAAAGCCCCGCGCCACAATTTCGGGAGTTCCTTCGACTTGCCCGGTGTGTTTGTCAATCGCGATGATGGGCACCACAATTCCATCAGCCGAAAGGTGTTGTCGGTCGCGGATGACAACCTCCTCAATTTCCTCCAGCGACCCTGAATCCACAAAAACCCTCCCCGCCGTTATCGGCTCCCGCCGGAAGGCTCCTTCCGAGGTGATTTCCAGAGCTTGCCCGCTCTCCATCAGAATAACCTGCCGCGAGACACAATGCATTTGCTCGGCAAGCTGGGCGTGACGGATCAACTGACGGTACTCTCCATGGATGGGTATGAAATACTGCGGCCTGACGAGACTCAGGATGAGCTTGAGTTCCTCCTGGCTGGCGTGCCCCGAAACGTGAACCGGCGGTGAAGCCCCGTCATCGTACTGGACGGCTGCCCCGCGTTTCAGAATGTGATTGATCATGCGACCGATTGGTTTCTCATTGCCGGGAATGATGCGGGCAGAGAGCACCACCGTGTCGGCGGGCAACAAATCCACAAAGCGATGATTGGCCACCGCTGCCCGGGAAAGAGCCGCCATCGGTTCTCCTTGCGATCCGGTCAAAAGCACCGCCACCTCGCTTGCGTTGGTGGCCCGCAGGTCTTGCGGCCGCAGCAACGCCCCGTCGGCAATTTGCAACCGCGATAAACTTTGCCCAATCTCCACCGTGTTCACCATGCTTCGGCCGACGATGGCCAGCTTCCTTCCAAACTGCTGCGCCAGATCGATTACAAGCTGGATGCGGTGGAGTGACGACGCAAAGCAGGCAATCAGAATCTTGCCTGGCGAGCGGGCGAAAATGTCTTCCAGCCGCCGGCGCACGGCCTGTTCCGATGGCGTGAACCCCGGCCTTTCCACATTGGTGCTGTCCGAGAGGAGGGCAGTGACTCCTCGCCTGCCGTACTCGGCAAAGGTATGCAAATCGAAGTGGTGTGAGTCGGGCGGTGTCGGATCGATCTTGAAGTCGCCGGTGTGAAGCAGCACCCCGACCGGTGTCGTGATCGCCAGCGCCAGAGCGTCAATTATGCTGTGCGTCACTTGGATGGGTTCAATGTCAAACGGGCCGATCTGAAATCTTTCTTTGGGCCGAATCTCCTTGAGTTGAACGCTCTCGGACAGCCCACGCTCCTCCAGCCCGTGGCGAACCAGCGCCAGGGTGAACTCACTGGCATAAACGGGAACTTTTAGGTCAGCCACCAGATACGGCAAAGCGCCAATATGGTCTTCGTGGCCGTGCGTCAGCACAATCGCCTTCAGCAAGCTTTGGTTTTCACGCAAAAAGGTAACGTCAGGGATGACGATATCCACCCCGAGCAGCTCGGCTTCAGGAAACGCCATCCCTGCGTCAATGACAATCATCGTATCACCGCACCGCAGGGCGAGCATGTTCATTCCGAACTCGCCCAGTCCGCCTAGAGGAAACAACCAAACAGAAGGTTCACTCAAGATTCGATTTCCTCGATTCTCAAAAGTGAGCCATCCTACCACATGCAAAATAGGCTCTCAATGACGCCGACTCCTATTAGACATGGAGCAGTTGGAACAGATGGGCCAGCTCTTCGACCGACAACTCCTCGGCGCGAGTCTTATTCTTCAGGTGGTTCAGCATAAGAGCCGTCAAGACTTTTTCTCCACCATACCGCCCACGCAGATTGTTGAGAAGCGTCTTCCGCTTTTGCCGGAAGCACAGACCGACAAACTCCAAAAACTGTTCCGCATTGACAACTTTCAGATCTTGCTTTCGGCCAGGCGGCGCCAACCTCACGAGGGCTGACCAGACCTTTGGCTTGGGCCGGAAAGCATGGGGGGCAATGCGGAAGAGAATTCTACACGTGGCAAACCACTGCGCCTCGACGGAAAGAAATCCATAAGCGCGCGAGCCGGGCCGCGCTACTAACCGCTGTGCCACTTCATGCTGCACCACGATGGTTGCGTCCGCGACCTTGTCCATCAGGTGAAAGAGTCGGCTCAAGATGGGAGAGGTAATGTAGTAAGGCAGACTCCCGTAAATGTGGACGGGCTTTGCATAAACTGCCAATTCTTTTTCTAGATCGATTGCCAGGATATCGCCTGTCAGCACACGCAGATTTGCAAGGTTAGTGGTCCTCTGCTGAAGCTGAGCGGCGAGAGCAGAATCTAATTCGACTGCTAGAACGTCTGCTCCAGCCTGAGCTATCTCGCGGGTGAGCCCGCCATGGCCGGGTCCAATTTCTAGCCATGCCTGGCCGGGTTGTGGGCAAAGCTCAGTGAGCACTCTTTTGCTAACGCTGGCGTCAACCAGAAAGTGCTGGCCAAGCGGCCTGCGGCTTCCGCCAGTCATAGGAAAGAAATTCTACCATGCAAAACCTTGGTAATAGGCGGTTGGTTCCTTGACAGTGTGGGAAGCGTTCGCTACCGTACGGTGCGCCCCCTCAGGGTATTTGCCATGCGCATCCTTTTTGCCGCATCCGAGGCCACTCCTTTCGCCAAGACGGGGGGACTGGCCGATGTGGTTGGAGCTCTTCCGAAGGCGTTGGCCCGACTCGGTCACGAAGTGGCGGTCGTTTTGCCGCGCTATCGCGGGATGCAAGGACAGCCGGTGCTGATTCGTAGCCTTACGATTCCAATGGGTTCCACCTTGCGTTTCCCCGGAGTGGTGGACGGGGGCAAGGCGGACAGGGTGCAGTTTTTCTTTATAGATGACCCGCAGTATTTCGATCGTGATCAACTCTATCAAACCTCAGCCGGAGATTACCCCGATAATGCTGCTCGATTTGCTCTCTTATCCCGCGCAGTGATTGAGTTGATTAAACGACTCGTTCGTCCCGATGTGCTCCACTGCCACGACTGGCAGACAGCGTTGGTTCCCACCTTGATGCATAGCCTTTATCAAGAAGACCCCGCTCTCGAAGGTCTGCCTGTCGTCCTTACCCTGCATAATCTGGGCTATCAGGGACTGTTCCCGAAGTCTTGCCTTGCCGACCTCGGCCTTCCGGAATCTCTTTTCCGCATCGATGCCTTGGAATTTTGGGGCCAAGTCAACTATCTGAAAGGCGGATTCCTTTTTTCCGATGCGATAACTACGGTAAGCAAGACCTACGCTGCTGAGATCCAAACAGAAGAGCATGGATATGGTCTCGAGGGAGTCATTCGAAGCCGTTCGGGCTCGTTGACGGGCATCCTGAACGGTGTGGACTACACCGATTGGGATCCGTTGTTGGATCGTTACATTCGATCGAACTATGATTCGGATAGTCTTGAGAAGAAGCTAATCTGCAAGCGCGATCTCTTGGAATCGTTTGGGTTGCCGGCTGACGACCTGGGCAGACCTCTGATCGGCATTGTCTCCAGGCTCACGCGGCAAAAGGGATTTGACCTCGTGGCCGACGTCGCTGACCGCTTGGTTCGTTTTGACCTCCAGATCGTGGCTCTGGGGACGGGGGAACCTGCCTATGAGGAAATGTTTCGAGAGATGGCTCGACTCTATCCCAACAAGATCGCTGTGCGCATTGCCTATGACAATGCCCTCGCCCACAAAATTGAGGCGGGGGCCGACATTTTCCTTATGCCATCGCGTTACGAGCCTTGCGGTCTCAATCAGATTTACAGCCTCAAGTATGGAACCATCCCCGTGGTTCGGGCCACCGGTGGCCTCCAGGACACCATCGAACCCTTTGATCCTGCAACCGGCCAGGGCACTGGCTTCAAATTCCGGAAATACTCTGGCCAGGCTCTCCTCGACTGCCTGGCTCTTGCTCTGAACCTCTATAGAGACCCGCGAGCTTGGCGACAGCTCCAACTGAACGCAATGTCACGCGACTTTTCATGGCAGCGATCGGCCGAGCAGTATGCCCGCCTCTATGAATCCTTGCGGCCGGCCAGAATCGTAGCAGCCTCACCCTCATCTAATGTATAGTGGTTTCCCCGATTTTCGGTGCCTGGAGGCAATGGATGTCATCGGATGTCACTCACGTGAATGATGCCAATTTCGAGGGAGAAGTTCTCCAGTCAACCATTCCTGTTCTGGTCGACTTTTGGGCTGAATGGTGCCAGCCTTGCCATGCGCTCGCACCTGTGGTTCAGGATATTGCTCAAGAGTACCGGGGCCGCCTCAAAGTTGTGAAGTTGAATGTGGATGAAAACCTGGCGACGCCGGGGCGGTACAACATTCGTGGCATTCCTACCCTGCTTTTGTTCAAAAAGGGCGAGATCAAAGATCAGATCGTTGGTGCGGTCCCCAAGGAAGCCGTCGAGAAGGTGCTGGAGCGTCACCTTACCCCTTAGCGCTGGCCCAACCGAATGTTGCCTATACAGCGTGGAGAAAGATTCCCGTGTATCGCCTGAATCCTCTGCGCCTGCCGCTCACCCTCTCGGGGCTGAAGTTCAACAGCTATCCAGGACTGGCTGGAACCCCGGCGGCTCAGGGGAACAGCAGTTTGGTCCTGCGTGCTTGCGGATTCCATCGCTCGGGGCTAGCATAAATGTCTTCTCACCCGCCCTTGGGTGCTTTTCCCCGCCTTGTTTAGGCGGAACCGGTGTGGAGTTAAGGCTTCCATGGGAAACGTAGTCGTCGTGGGCGCGCAATGGGGGGACGAAGGCAAGGGAAAAGTCGTTGATCTGCTCGCGGAGCACTTTGATGTCGTGGCCCGCTATCAGGGCGGCCACAATGCCGGCCATACGGTTGTGATTGGCGACAAAAAGTTTATCCTGCAACTTGTCCCGAGCGGAATCCTCCGGCCGGGGAAGTGGGCGGTCATTGGCCCGGGCGTGGTCATCGACCCCAATGCGCTGTGCGATGAGTTGCAGAGTTTGCGCGCCGCCGGCGTGGAACCGGCTGGACGACTCTTTATTTCCAATCGCGCCCACCTCATTTTCCCCTACCATCAAAGTTGGGAGAGAACCACTGAATCGGCCCGCGGCGCCGATAAACTCGGTACCACTTGCCGCGGCATTGGTCCCGCCTACGAAGATAAAATGCGGCGCCGCGGTGTCCGCGTTGCCGATTTGCTTCGAACCGACCTCTTTTCCAAGAAAGTGGCGACTGTCCTCGCCGAAAATGAGGCCTTGTTTCGCTCCTCAGAAGTTACTCACCCGATCAATCCTTTAGAGCTGATTGAAGAGTATCTTGGCCTCGGCGCCAAAATTGCCCCTTTTGTTACGGATACTACCGTGTTGCTTTCTAAGGTCATGCAAGAAGGGAAATCGGTGCTCTTCGAAGGTGCTCAAGGGACGATGCTCGATATAGATCATGGCACCTACCCTTTTGTTACTTCCTCGAATGCTTCCGCTGGCGGAGCGTGCACTGGCCTCGGGATGCCGCCGACCAGGATTTCAGCCGCGGTTGGTGTTACGAAGGCCTATACCACTCGTGTGGGCAGCGGCCCGTTTCCGACCGAGGTCACGGGGGAAATAGCTCAGCAGATGCGCGAGCGCGGCAATGAATATGGCGCGGTCACCGGACGACCGCGGCGTTGCGGATGGCTGGATTTGATGGTGCTTCGCTACAGTGCCATGATTAACGGCCTCGATTCTTGGATTGTCACAAAATTGGACATTCTCGATTCGCTCGCGGAGATTCCCGTCTGCACCGGCTACCGTTGCAAGGGCGCTCTCGTAACCGAAATGCCCGCTACGGCCGAACTCTTCGAAGAGCTCACCCCCATATACCAAAACTTGGCAGGATGGCAGTCTTCTACTCTTGGGATCAATGAATATTCTCAGCTCCCCCAACGGGCGCGGGACTACTTGCGCTTCATTTCTGATCAAACCGGCGTGGAGATCGGTCTGGTATCAACTGGGCCGGAGCGCGGGCAAAGTATTCTCGTTCGTGGCTCTCGGCTTGAAAAGTTCTTGCCATAATGCTTCGATTTGAGGAAGCTCGCGCCCGAGTCATCGAGGTCATCTCGACCGGAGCGCAGAGAGCATCCGTCGAATCTATCCGCCTCGGCGAAAGTCTCAACCGTGTCCTCGCCCAGCCCGTCGTTTCCGATCGTGACTATCCCCCATTTCACCGATCCGTTCGTGACGGTTATGCCGTTCGGAGCGTTGACCTGCTGTCCGGCTCGTCCCTCTTGACCTGTGTTGGGGAGATCAAGGCAGGGCAGCACTTCAAGGGTGTCTTGGGTCCTGGTCAATGCGTCCAAATCATGACTGGAGCGCCCCTGCCGGAAGGTGCTGATGCCGTGGTCATGATCGAATTCACCTCGCGCAAGGAGGATTACGTTTCTATCCAGCGAGGCGTTGCATGCGGCGAAAATGTGGTGGAGCGCGGTGCAGAGTCAAAGCGGGGAGACGTGTTAATACCCGGCGGCTCCCGCATACGAATCACCGACATCGCCCTCATGGCTCAGGTTGGAGTGGATCGCCCAACTGTCTTCCGCATGCCCACGGTGGCCGTTCTCTCTACTGGCGATGAGGTCGTGGACGCCTCCCAGACTCCTGGTGCTTTTCAGATTCGTAACAGCAATTCCTTCTCGCTTGCGGGCTTAGTGGAAATGGCCGGTGGGGAAGCCGTTTCGCTCGGGAATTCACCCGATGAAATCAGTGCCCTTCGCAAGCGAATCTTGCAAGGCTTGGAGGCCGATATTTTGGTGATCAGCGGGGGCGTCTCCATGGGAAAGTACGATCTGGTGGAGGCGGTTCTCCGCGACTTGGGAGCCGAATTTTTCTTTGCTGCAGTCGCCATACGACCGGGGAAGCCGACTGTTTTCGGACGCTGTCGGGACCACTTCTTCTTCGGTCTGCCCGGCAACCCCATTTCCACCATGGTCACCTTTGGTCTGTTCGTTCGCCCAGCGATAGATATTTTGGGTGGGGCTTCCGTCGGCCCCCTTTTGTTGGCCGCGGCTCGCCTCGCCGTAGAAGTCCGGCAGAAAAACGGCTTGAAGGGGTTTCTCCCGGCCAGACTGGAGCGCGAGGGGAACGAGGTCCGCGTGCGGACTTTGTCGTGGCAAGGCTCAGGCGATTTGGTTGCTCTCTCGCGCTCTGACTGCTTCCTTATCTTCCCGGATGACCAGGAGTGCTTGAAGGCTGGCGAGTATGTTACCGTTGTGTTTCTCTTGAATTAGCTGGTGAACCTCGGTCCTGAGCATGCCGCAGGGAAAGGGAATAGGAGAGGAGCTTTGTTCGCGGGGCTCTGGCTGGTGTGCTGCCCGCTTTTCGCTTCGGACAACTTTGACGTCCAGCAAATTGTTTCCTGTTAATATCAGCCGTGCCTTCCCGGCGCTGAAGGCTCGGAAGAATTGACTGAAGAGGAAAGCTCTCATTGGCAAAGTTGACTCACTTTGGCAAAGAGGGAAGCATCCGCATGGTGGACGTAAGCGGAAAGGGGGCCACGCGGCGCTCGGCCCGAGCCCAGGCTTTTGTTCAGATTCGGCCCGAAGCCCTTGCTCGGATTCGACGCCTGCGTCTGCCCAAAGGCAATCCACTGGAAATCGCCCGCATTGCGGGCATTGCCGCTGCGAAACGTACCGCCGATCTCATTCCTCTGTGTCACCCTTTGCCCTTGACCTACATTGATGTGGAGGCGAGCCTGTGCGAGAATGGGATCCAAATCTCGACCCGGGTGACAGCCGCTTCAAAGACCGGCGTCGAAATGGAGGCGCTGACCGCCGCAGCGGTCGCTGCCCTCACGGTTTATGATATGTGTAAGGCGGCCGACCCTGCCATGACCATCACAGACTTATTCCTCGTCGAGAAAACAGGTGGTCGCCGCGGGCACTATCGGCGGGGCCTTGGGTTCATGAAAAAATGAAAACTGGCGTTCGTATTTTGCTTGTCGAGGACAATCCAGCTCTCCTCGACCTGATGCGCAAAGGCATGGAGCACCTGGGCGAGGTGACCACCGCCAATGACGGTGCCGATGCCATTCGTAAGGTATCTGAACAACAACCTGATCTTGTCGTAGCTGATTATCGCATGCCCAATGTGGATGGGGCGGCTCTCTTTGAAAAGTTGCGCAACTCGGAAGCAACTCGCCAGATTCCGCTCATCTTTGTGGCTAGCCGAAAGGACATCGAGGAGCGCCTGCAATTGATGGCCGGCACTGTCGAAGATTACATCGTCAAACCTTTCTTTTTGAAAGACCTTGTCTCACGCGCCAAGAAGGTAGTAGATCGCATTCGTTTGGAGAAGCTCCAGCGGGGGGCTACGCGCCTGGGTGTCATTCAGGGCCGGCTGGAGGAGATGAACGTCATTGATCTCTGCCAGTCTCTCGAAATGGGACAAAAATCTTGCCGGCTGACCCTTCGCAGTGGTGGAAAAGAGTGCTCGCTTTTTTTTCAGAACGGTCAGATTCTCGATGCTAGCCTTGATACTTCTCGCGGGGATGATGCTTTCTACCAGATTGTTCTTTGGAATGAAGGGGAGTTCGAAATTGATTTTTCCATGGCCCCTTCGCGACAGACTACCACTCGCTCAACCCAGGGCCTTCTTATGGAAGCTCTCCGGCTTGTAGATGAAGCCAACCGTGGCGCCGTCCAAAGTTGACGTTCGCGTCGCTGTGCTGACCGTAAGCGATTCTGCCTCGCGTGGCGTCCGCCCCGATCTATCCGGCCCTGCCGTCGCCCGCCGAGTTCGCAAACTGGGCTGGCGGGTCGTATTCAGAAAAGTTGTTCCGGATAGCTTTCCGGCGATTCGTCGGACGTTGCTGGCGTGGTCCAAATCGCGCCGGGTGGATATTATCTTGACGTCGGGCGGAACCGGACTGGGTTTGCGTGACGTTACGCCTGAAGCTACTGAGTCCGTTCTCGGTCGCCTCATCCCGGGTCTCGCTGAACTGATGCGCCGCACAGGCCAGCGCCACAGCAAGTTCGCCCCTCTCTCTCGCGCCCTTGCCGGCACCCGCGGTGCCTGCCTTATAGTCAATTTGCCCGGCAGCCCCGCCGGGGCGGTTCAATCGTTGGCTGCCATCGCTCGGTTGCTGCCTCACGTCGTCCTGCTGCTTCGTGGCCAGGATCCTCATTCCCATCGGTGACGTCCGCGGCAACCGGCGCGGAAATTTTTTGCGCCCACTACTTTGCCTTGCTCTTGGCCCTGTGCTAGTATGACTCTTTCATCTTCGGCCAAGCGGGCAAGACTATGCCGGCAAACTACGTTCCCCTGCTCATCTTTGTTTTGCTTGCGCTCTTAGTGCCGGTTGTAACAATTTGGCTCATGAAATTTGTCCGGCCGGATTCGCGCGCGGTGGGTGCCAAGTTGAAGGCCTATGAGTGCGGAATACCGGCCGAGGGGGACGCCCGCGGCCGCTATTCGGTTCGTTTCTATATCATTGCTATCCTGTTTGTTGTGTTTGACGTGGAAACCATCTTCCTGTTTCCCTGGGCCGTGCAGTATCGTCAGCTTGGGTTGTTTGGCTTGGTGGAGATGCTTGTTTTTCTGGGAATCTTGATCATTGGCTATGTATGGCTCTACAAGAGAGGCGCTCTCGACTGGGTTTAGTCGTTCCTTTGAGCACCGCGGTGGCATCGGCTTTTTTGAGCCCGTGCTTGTTGTCTTCTGAAGAATCTTTGGCTTCGTTGGGCTGTGTTGAATTCCGCCCATGCGTGTGATAACAGTATTTGTCTTGTGTCCCTTGAGTTGAGATCTTCCGTGGGCAACCAAGCAAAAAATGGCAGATCAACCTACCCCCTCCCCTAAGCCGTCCGCCGGTGCTCCTTCGCCGCCGCGGCCCCCAAAGCCGGAAGATCTTTTGAAGCCAGTGCCTCTTGACAGCGAACTCTTAAAGCGCTTGCGGGAACGCTTCGCTGATGCCATCGGGGAGGCTATCCTGGATCGAAAACAGGCCATCATCAAGGTGAGCTCTGCTCCTCTCTTGGAAATCTGCCGCTATCTTCGCGACGACGAGAAATTCGATTTCCTCACTGACCTGACAGCTCTCGACTGGCCTAAGCGCGAGCGTCGCTTCGATGTCGTCTACAACCTTTACTCCTTCCCGAAAAATGAGCGCCTCCGTCTAAAAGCGGAGGTGGCCGTCAGCCAGAAGATCGCGAGTGTTGCTTCCGTCTGGGGTGCTGCCAACTGGCTCGAACGGGAGTGCTTTGACATGTTCGGCATCGTTTTCGACGGCCACCCGCATCTCAAGAGAATCTTGCTTCCCGATGAGTGGCAAGGTCATCCACTGCGCAAGGACTACGACATTCTCAAGCAGGACACCGATTGGGTGCGTGAAAACCTGCATATTGAAAGCGGCCAGTAATCATGCCTGACGAACGACCCTGGACAGCTACCGAGGAAACCGTACTCGGCGCCGACGAGATTATCCTCAATATGGGGCCGCAGCACCCCGCCACGCACGGCGTTCTTCGCGTCAAATTAAAGCTCGACGGCGAAAAAATCGTCGGCTCTGAGTGCATCATTGGATATCTGCACCGCGGCGTTGAAAAAATCGCCGAACACCGCACCTACGCGCAATTCGCTCCCTATGTGGACCGAACCGACTACGTGGCGGCGGTGTCGAACGGCCTCGGGTATGTGGAAACAGTTGAGAAGCTGCTCGGCGTGGAGGCGCCCCCTCGGGCTCGCTGGGTGCGTACCATCCTCACCGAGCTGCAGCGCATCGCCAGCCATCTCCTTTGGCTGGGTACTCACGCCCTCGATATCGGCGCCATCACGCCGCTTTTCTACACCTTTCGCGAACGGGAAGAGGTCCTCAAAATTTTTGAGAAGTATTGCGGAGCGCGCTTGACCACCCACGCCTTCCGCATCGGCGGTTTGCAATACGAAACATACGATGGTTTTGAGGATGATGTCCGAAGGTTTTGCCGCGATTTTTACCGTCGTGTGGACGAGTACGAAGCGCTGCTCACTGAAAATCGCATCTGGCTGGGCCGTACCAAAGGTGTCGGCATTCTTACGATCAAAGACGCCATCGATCTTGGCGCTACCGGCCCCATCTTGCGCGCTAGCGGCCTGCGATGGGACATTCGCAAAGCCTTTCCTTACGCCGCTTATAGCGAATTTGATTTCATGATCCCGACGGGCACGAATGGCGATACTTTTGACCGCTATATGGTTCGGATGGAAGAGATGCGGCAATCCTGTCGCATTTGTCAGCAAGCCATCGAGACCATTCCGGCGGGGCCCATCATGGCCAAAGTGGGCAAGGTTTTGAAACCGCCACCCGGCGAGGTCTATCACTCGATCGAAGCGCCCAAGGGCGAAATCGGCTACTACGTTGTGAGTGATGGCACCGTCCAACCCTACCGGGTTCGCATCCGGCCACCGTCCTTCATCAATCTGCAGTCGTTTGACAAGATGGTGAAGGGTATGCTCGTTGCCGACGTGGTGGCCATCATTGGAACCCTCGATATCGTGCTGGGGGAAGTGGACCGCTAGGCTTTGGCCGCCGGGCGCGATGGAACGTCCTTTCGCATGAACTACTTCATACAGTTTCTCCACTCGGATCTTGCCCTCCGGATCGGCTTAATCCTTTTGATTGTGGCGGTTGTGCCGCTGCTGGCAGGTTACATCGTTTTGCTGGAACGCAAAGTGCTGGCCGACATGCAGGTGCGCCTGGGTCCCATGCGCGTCGGCCCCCATGGCCTCCTTCAGCCCATCGCCGATGCCCTCAAGTTACTGATCAAAGAGGACATTATTCCGGACACGGCTGACAAATGGGTGTTCTGGTTTGCCCCTGCCATCTCCGTAACCACCGCTCTTTCCGCTTTTGCCTTCGTGCCGTTCAGCCAGCGCGCCTATGTCGTGGACGTCAACGTCGGCATTCTTTTTCTATTGGCGATCTCGTCCGTTGGAATCTTGGGCATCATCCTGGGGGGATGGTCTTCAAACAGTCATTATCCCTTGCTCGGCGCCCTGCGCAGCGCAGCTCAGTTGGTCAGCTATGAGGTGGCTTTGGGGATGGCCATCCTGAGTGGGGTGCTTCTTGCGGGAACGCTTTCCATGCGCGAAATCGTCCGCGTGCAGCAAGAGCAGCATATTTGGTTCTTTGCCTACTCACCCATTGCCTTCTTCCTGTACTTAGTTGCCTCAGTAGCGGAAACCAACCGTGCGCCGTTCGATCTGCCTGAGGCTGAGTCCGAACTGGTCGCTGGATTTCACACTGAGTACAGCGGTTTCCGCTGGGCGCTCTATTTTCTGGCCGAATATGCCAACATGATTGTGGTCTCATCTATTGCCGTCACGCTCTTTCTTGGCGGTTGGCTGGCTCCCTTTCCTAACGTGAGCTGGCTCAACTTCCTGCAGGTTATTCCGCCGGAAGCTTGGTTTCTCATCAAGGTTTTCATCATCCTGTACGGATTCATTTGGTATCGTGGCACGTTCCCTCGCTATCGTTTCGACCAGCTCATGCGGCTTGGTTGGCGCTTCATGATCCCCCTCGGTATCGTCAACGTTATCGGCGTGGGCACGGCCATTGTCCTCGCCCAGTTGTATCGGTGGAATCCTGGCAAGGCGCTTTGGCTTTGCAATGCTGGAATCTTCCTGGTTGCCGCCTATCTTGCGGCGATTGGTCAGAGGCGGGAGCGACTGGCGGCATGAGCTTGAAGCTTCTTCTCCGCCGGATGCTCCTGCTGGATCTTCTCAAAGGTCTCTGGGTGACGTTTCGCTCGCAACATCCTCGGAACATCTACACCGAGCAATATCCCAAGGACCGCCCCTTGGTGGCGGAGCGTTAC